>OLSM01000047.1_pt1 | contig 127432 bp, 123 predicted proteins | sample 1672721 | NCBI WGS metagenome assembly OLSM01 (sample SAMEA3136717, study PRJEB25190) | human gut metagenome
CCGGCAAGATTAAATCTTTCCTGGCTTTTCTTATGGACACCTGCTGCTGTAGCAAGAGCAACGGACATATCTTTGATCTCTTTTGTCACTGGAGCCCATACTGCCGGCGGAGTAATCGGAACAAAAATTTCAGATTGTAAACCTTTCACAACCGTTAAGCTCATTTTGAAACCTCCTCATTATTTTCACTCAGTTCACGCATCTCTTTCTGACGCCTCTTGTAAATATCCAGGTTACTGACGTATTTCTCGTTGATCTCCGGCCCCATCTGCTCTACAAAGCTCATGTTCCAGGCTACTTCCTGTCCAACTTTAATTGGATAGTCCGTAATGAGCATCCGCATCGGAATCTTCAGAAATCCGAGTCTCCCTTTCAGATCTACGCCCACACAGCCGTCATGCACCTCGACGATGACGCCTTCCATTCTGATGATTTTATCTCCATATTTCAGTTCCATACGCCACTACCATCTATTAATCATACTTTTCTTTTCTCTTCTGGCTCATCGGCAGAGACTGTTCGTTTGCGACAAGGTCAATCTTTTCTCCTGTCGCTTTCTGGATCAGCTCGATGTTGTTAGCCTTGACGTTCGGATTCCATTTCTTTTCTGCCGGTTTTACTTCCTCTCCGGACATCGCTGCCTTCAGCATTGCAATCGCACGTACAGCCTCTTCTTTACAGAGAGTATTGCATGCAAGTACTTCATTCTCGATACCGGATTCTGATTTATTGTTATCGACCATGTTTGTCATATACGGATTTCCGACAACAAGCGCACCCTGTACCGCGCAGAAAGATAACCCGACTACCGGGATGCCTCTCTTACCGATTTGCTCGTGATGACTTGCGAAATCAATGTGGTTGTTTCCAAATCCTTCTGTTGTGATAAATGCACCGTCAACATCCAGTGCCTCTACCGTCTGTCCGACACGTTTGGATACATAGAATTTCTCCGCATTGATCTGCGGGCTTCCTACAAAAAGGACACCGCAAAGATCAAGTTCTTCGTCGTGGAGCGCTTCCAGAACAAGCGGCTCCCTCCAGTAATGTCTGGACATCTCTTTGGATGCAGGTCCGATACATGTGAGTGCATGGATACATCCGTCGAGTACCTCCAGCGGAGAAGTCATAACCGGAACATTTCCAAGGTCTACGTTTGGCTTTGCGCCAAGTACGCCAACCGGCTCCATCGGAAGAATCAGGTTGTCATGCATTGCTCCCTGTCCCATGATCTCTTTTACGATAACGACTTTCTTCTTACCCGGATGTCTGAGATGTTCAAACTCTTCTGTATCTACAACAAGAGAGTCGTCCACTTTCTTTAATGCTTCACGGATCTCCTGTGTAATCACATCTGTCGCTGTATGTGCGGCAAGCGGGCCAGGACGCTCCATGTTGGTACCTTCTTTAATGATAACTTCTGTCTTGATGAAGATCTCACCCTTCTCCGGCGCTCCCGGACGTCCCCACATGATGTTCTCATCGAGGAATCCTTCGGAAGAGCCAAACTCACCGATCTGAACTCCGTTAGCGTCTGTTCCTGTCACCATCATAACAACACCATCAAGAACACGCGTTACACCGCTTCCGATTTCAGACTCGCCCTCTTTTGTAGCGATTGGCTGTACGTCCATGATTGTGTTGGAGTATGTGTGATACATCTCCGGTGTGATGATATCGATCTTTAAGCTGTTTACGAGCTCCTGTCCCGCAGCAGCCTCTTCTTCAATACCTTCCCGGATGTAAAGAACAGTTCCGTCGATCTTTGTCTCCGGGCCTCTCTTTACTTCTGTGATGTTAAAGTGCTTTCTTGTAAGTGTTCCCATCACTCTGGCTTCTTTTTCCTCAGCTACAGGTACTGCCTGTACGACCGGTGCAGGTATTCCCGCAGGTGCCGGAGCTGCTGCTCCCCCCATGATTCCAACCGGAATCTCCAGATTGATATCCTTTCCTTCGCCAATGTGAAGCTTGAACACTCCTCCCTGAACGGGAGCCGGTGCGGCAGGTGCTGCCGGTGCCTCTGCCGGAACTTCCTCTGCCTTTGGTGTTTCCTCTTCAACCGGTTCTTCTGCTGCCACTTCTTTGTATCCCTCTACGACATCCGGTGTAAGCGCTGTAAGCGAATCACATGTTTTTTTCAGTTTCGCACCCAGAACCTGTTCAATTGTAAGGACACCTTCCAGATTTAAAAGTCCGGAATCCACCAGATCATCAAAGATCGCCGGATCTTCAAGATTTGCAGCTTCGATGGTGATGCCCTCTTCCGCCCTGCAGCAAAGTACGGCCGGATCTTTTGCGTGAGCTTTCGCTGTTTCAGCTGTAATTGACATGTTTTATTCCCTCCTTGATTTTCTCCTTCGGCTTTTCGCCGTTTTCTATATACAACCACACCGCATGGTGACGCAGAATGTGATGTACTTTTATGCTATACCGTTTCTTAAAACTATTTTCCTTCCGGAAGCTGTTCCACCTGTTTGGACACTCTCAGGAATCTGTATAACGGATGCCCGATCGTTCTCATTACATGGTCTGTCTGATGGAACACTTTCAACTTCATCTTCGGTGCGGATCCCATGACTGTATTGGAGCAGTCTGAGCAGTTGCCGATAATAATATATTCACATCCGTCCTTCTTGAACTGGATATTATTCTTGGCCTGTCCAGGACAGTTGCCCGGTCTCTCACACTTCAGCGGCGCACCAGGTTTATTCTCTATGGCCTGCTTACATCTTGCTACGGATGCTACAACTCCATTCATCTTCTCGCAAATGTCCCTCATGCGAGCCTCGCTGCCGCCGCAGGCGCAGACAAGAAGTCCAACTTTTGCCCCATGAAGATTCGGGAAATCAATGGTGACGATGATGCCTCCCGTTGTTTTCGTAACCGGCGCGTCCTCTGTGGTGGCGCTTCCTGTGAAAGGTCCTCCCATAATGATCTCTCCGTAGAGGCCGTCAATGCCGCCGGATCTTTCGATCATCTCTCCGACACTTGTCCCAACCGGAACATCCATATAAACATGCGGCTCATTTCCGCCGTTTAACTTACCGATCACTGTCATATTCTTTAAGAAGCACGGCTTTCTCTCCTCGATCGCCTCTGTCACTCTGGAGATCGTCTCCACATTCACCACGACCGCATTGGCAGCAGATGGAAGCTGTGTCGTCTCAAGCTCAATGCCAAGGCACTCCCTGACAACCGCACGTTCCTCTCCCATCGGGTAAATATCCGGAAGGAGATGGATTGTCATGGCTTTCTCATCTTTGATTGCGGTGCGGAGCGCGTCAATCGCCTTTTCATTTTTCTTCTTAATAGCAAAAATAGCTTTGTCAGCTCCGGCGATGTCCATACAGTATTTTACACCGCGCACGATCTTGTCGCTCTGCTGTTCGATCTGTCTGATGTTATGGTACAGTCCCGGCTCACACTCTGCCGCATTGATCAGAATGTATCCATGATCCAGATGCGCGTCAAGCTTGATACCTGTCGGGAATCCGGCTCCTCCCATTCCAACAACTCCGGCCGCCTTCACCATCTCAAGCGGTGTACCCTCCGGAATCTTCTCATACTCGTCCGGCTGTTCCTCGTCTGGCCGGATTACAATCCGGTCTTCCTTAATCTCTTCTACCACACCGTATACACTGGAGAAAATATTCGCTCCAAGTCCGGTTGGTTTTGCTACAAGTGTACCTTTTTTTACCAGGTCTCCGGCCTTCACTACCGGCTCACATGGTGCTCCTACGTGCTGACGCAGTAAAAGTTGAATGTTTCCCATAACAACATGCTCCTTTTCTTTATATTTTATGCGGGATGAAACATGCGGCCTGCAAATCCGTTCTTTCTTCCCATCGTGATCCACAGCAATGTTTGTTTATTGATAATATCTATAATGGCATCCCCTCCTGCTGCTGCCGGCGGATGCCTGTAAACCCTTATATCCGGGCTATTTTCTGGCGAGGGCATGTGGGAATCGAACCCACCCAGGACGCTCTTAACGCCCCACACTGGTTTTGAAGACCAGGAAGCACACCAGTTACTCATCTACCCCCATATTTCAAGATACGCCTCTCGACGCATAGACAATTTACCACAGTTCGCGGCAAATTTCAACAAAAATATTTTTATTTTTCAACCACTTGTATTTTAGCAAATAATCGTTGACTTTTCAAGGCTTTTCCCTCATAATTGTAATTACCGACTAGACGGCATACTAGAATAGGGTCTAGTTCCCGTTTTCTTCGACAAAACAGGGATTTTGACAAGACCTCCGAGACAGATTTGGAACTTGATTTTCTCTTTTTTGTCACATTTATATTTATTGACATTTTCTATAAATATTTTTACTTACTCAAAGGAGGATTTTTTATGGAACTGCATCCAAAATTAAACCTTGACAGCTTTGAGGCATCTTTTCTGGCTGTCGATACGCATACTGTAGGAGAGTTTACCCGTATCGTTGTTTCCGGTTTCCCGAAGCTTGAGGGAAATACGATGATCGAGAGAAAGCATTATCTCGCCGAGCATTATGATCATTTCCGTCAGGCTTTGATGTATGAGCCGAGGGGACACCATGATATGTTCGGAGCCATCGTAGTAGAACCGATCAATCCGGAAGCTGACTTTGGAGTATTTTTCATGGATACAGGCGAATACTTGAATATGTGCGGTCACGGAACCATCGGTACAGTCACGGCTCTTATTGAAACAGGCCTGATGCCAGCTACAGAGCCTGTGACAGAAGTTGTACTGGAGGCTCCAGCAGGACTCATCCGCACAAAAGCAGAAGTTAAAAACGGAAAAGTAGTCAGCGTTACTCTGACAAATGTACCGGCTTTCCTTTATAAAAAAGATTTAAAAACTGTTGTAGACGGCAAGGAAATTACCTACGACATCGCATTCGGCGGCAGCTTTTTCGCCCTGATCGATGCGGAACAGCCGGCTCTTAATCTCCATGTAGATCCTAAAACCGTACCATTTTTCCAGGATTTCGGGATGAAGCTTCTTGACAATGTCAACCGTGAAGTTGAGATCCAACATCCGACTCTGGATATAACAAGCGTGGATCTTGCTGAATTCTACTGTCATACCGACACACCAGGATGCAGCCGCCGTAACGTGGTCATTTTCGGAAATCATATGGCCGACCGTTCTCCTTGTGGAACCGGGACAAGCGCAAAACTTGCCACCCTGTACGCAAAAGGTGAAATCCAGATCGGGGAACCGTTTATCTACGAAAGCTTCATAGGTTCCAAGTTTAAAGGCGTTATCCTCGGCGAAGCAAAAGCCGGTGAATATGACGCCATTATCCCGCAGATCACTGGATCTGCCTACATTACAGGCCTTTCCACCTATGTCATCGACAAGGATGATCCTCTGAAATACGGGTTCCAGGTGGGCTAGGCAGATACCTCCGGGGATCTGACTGCAAAAAGGCGGGGCGGCAAACACCGCCCCGTTTTTCTTATTTCTATCAGCCATGTACATCAGCACAACAGAAAGGACTGACAGCCATGCCAAGAAAACGCTCATCAACCAAAAGCCGCATTGTCAAGGCAGCGTGGAATCTTTTTTATAAAAAGGGCTATGATGGGACTACTGTCGAAGATATCATCGCCCTTTCCAAAACTTCAAAAGGTACCTTTTATCACTATTTCAAGGGAAAGGAAGCGCTTTTAAATTCCATCTCAGATCTGTTCGACTCCAAGTATGAGGAGCTCCGATCTGAGATCGATCCGAACCTCTCTGCCTATAATACGCTTCTGTATCTGAATCGGGAGCTCTTCCATATGATCGAGACAAGCATTGATGTCAATCTGATTGCTTTTCTCTACTCTTCCCAGCTCATCACGAAAGACCACCGCTCTCTTCTTGACGAAAACCGTCTGTATTTTATGTGGCTCAGAGAAATTATCTCAAAAGCGGTGGAGTCCGGAGAATTCTCCCCGGACTCCTCTACGGATGAGCTGTTAAAGCTCTACGCCATGTATGAGCGTTCCATGATCTATGACTGGGCGCTGTGCAAAGGAACGTATTCCCTTTCCCAGTACAGTTCCCGTCTTCTTCCTCATATGCTCGATACTTTTATTCATGGTATCTGACCTGTCTCTTACTATCTGCTAGAGCAGACTTCCGATGGAAAGGAACAGAGGAGCAAATACAAGGGATACGATCGTCATCAGCTTGATAAGGATGTTGATGGATGGTCCGGATGTATCTTTAAACGGGTCACCCACCGTGTCGCCAACTACGGCAGCCTTGTGCGCTTCGCTTCCCTTTCCACCGTGATGCCCATCCTCAATGTACTTCTTCGCATTATCCCATGCACCACCTGAATTGGACATAAAGACCGCCATCAGTACACCTGTCACAAGCGCTCCTGCCAGAAGTCCTCCAAGTGCTCCTGTTCCAAGAATCAGTCCTGTTGCCAGCGGTGACGCTACCGCCATAATTCCAGGCACCAGCATTTCCTTAAGTGCCGCTGTTGTGGAAATTGCCACGCAGGACTTGTAATCCGGCTTTTCTATTCCTTTCATAATTCCAGGCATCGCCTTGAACTGTCGTCTTACTTCTTCAATCATCTGATATGCCGCCTTAGATACGCTCTGCATCGTCATGGACGAGAACAAGAACGGCAACATGCCTCCGATGAATATACCGATAATAACTCGATTATCCAGAATATCAATCTGATCCAGATGCACCGCCTCTGCATAGGAAACGAACAACGCAAGTGCTGTCAGTGCCGCGGATCCGATGGCAAAGCCTTTTCCGATCGCCGCTGTTGTATTTCCTACAGAATCCAGCTTATCTGTAATCTGACGGACAGACTCATCCAGCCCGGACATTTCCGCAATACCACCTGCATTATCCGCAATCGGTCCGTACGCATCAACTGCCACGGTAATTGCCGTTGTAGAAAGCATTCCGACTGCTGCCAGCGCAATGCCGTAAAGTCCGCAACACTGGTACGCCGTAAAAATTCCCACACAGATCAGAAGCACCGGCGCCGCCGTGGATTTCATTCCAACTGCCATACCACTGATGATGGTGGTCGCCGCCCCAGTCTCAGACTGGGATCCGATCTCCTTGACAGACTTGTAATCCGCGGAAGTATACACCTCTGTAATCATTCCAATGAAAAGTCCTACTGCCAGACCGGAAATTACCGCGCCTGCGGCCCAGAGATTCCCAAACAGAGCGTAGCTGAAAATCAGTGATACAATCACCACAAGGGCACTGGAAACGTAAGTTCCCATTTTCAGCGCTTTATGTGGGTCAGATTTCTCATCTCCCTTGACAAAGAACGTCGCCAGCATGGACGCAATCAATCCCAGCCCGGAAATCAACAGCGGGTACGCGACACCTTTTGTCTTATAGTATACAATTCCAAGTGTCAGCGCGGAAATAAGCGCACCTACATAAGATTCGAAAAGGTCTGCTCCCATTCCTGCCACATCACCAACATTATCGCCGACATTATCTGCTATGACCGCAGGGTTTCTCGGATCATCCTCCGGGATTCCCGCCTCCACCTTACCAACCAGGTCAGCTCCGACATCCGCTGCCTTAGTGTAGATACCACCGCCCACACGGGCAAACAGCGCAATCGAGGACGCGCCGAAGCTGAATCCGGACAGTACGTCAATATCCCCTGTGATGAGGTAAATCACACTTACACCAAGAACGCCAAGACCAGCCACACAAAGTCCCATAACTGCCCCACCGGAAAACGCAATAGAAAGCGCCCGGTTCATTCCGGATTTCATGGCCGCGTTCGCTGTACGTACATTTGCCTTTGTCGCCACCTGCATACCAAAATATCCTGCAAGTGTGGAAAATGCCGCTCCGGCCACAAAACAGATAGCCGTCACGATGCTTCTTGTACCGACGCCGATCAGTACAAAAAGTACAATTACAAAAACTACCAGAATCTTATATTCTGCCATCAGAAACGCCCTGGCTCCTTCCGAAATCGCGTCGGAAATCTCCTTCATCTTTTTCGTCCCAGCTTCCTGCCTTGAAACCTTCATCGCCAGATAAACCGCAAATAACAAGGCCGCAATGGCAAATACCGGAACAAGTTTCATCATCATTGTCATAAACGATCTCCTCCCTTCCTGTATGACATTGTATGATTCTGTTTTGCGCTTTTTGCGGAAAAGCTTCACTTGCCGATGCTTTTTTCCTAAAAAACACAGAACCCGGATTCTCATAATGAAAATCCGGGTTCTCTCTTCTTATACCATGCAGTCATGGAGCTCTTCGTGCTCAATTCCGATCCGATCCATAATACCAATCACCGCGTCTCTCTCATCTGGTTCAGCGCACCAAGCGAGTCCGCATCCTGCCGAGATCGCCCTCGGTACCGGAATCAGCCTTCCGTTTACTTCATGTTCCTTGCAAGCCTTCTCCATAGCCATCGCGTCTGCTGTCGTATGGAATGTTACTACTAACCTTAATTCTTTCTTTCTCATGGTTCAATCACAATTTCAAATTCAGAGCCCTTTTCTGTCACCGTAACCTTTCTGCCTTTATCTTTTGCGAATTTCTCCACATTGGTTCTCTGATGGGGCTCGCTTACAAGTACCTTTACCGGCTCCGTCGTCCCTTTGATCGCCTCTGCTGTCAGCATGATCGGCTCCGGACAGGAAAGTCCTCTGGCATCTACTTCCTTCATTTCATTATCATCCTTTCTCCTAGAATAACATACCTCAACCTGAATTGCCACACTATTTCGCCATTTTTCGCCTATTGGTCAGTGCGATAATAAAACATACAACGATACAAATGATAACCGCGACCTGTCCTGCCGTACTGACTCCGCCTGCTGTAGCTGCCTTGTCCGCTGTCGCCGCACTAGCTGCCGCTCCGGCAAGGCCAAAATTATGAGATACCGCCGCTCCCACAAACAGACCTAAAACAGTCACTGCAGAATCGGAAGATCCCTGTCCTGCCAGAACGAGCTGACGAAGCGGGCAGCCTCCTGCGAGCACTGCAGCGAATCCTACCGCGTACATTCCGAGAATGTTCCATAGATGTGCGGAATGTGCGATTGGCTGTCCACTGAATCCCAGATGGAATCCGCCTGTAGCAAGATTGTAAATGAGCATTACAACAAATAATCCGGCAATTACGGAGATCAAGTCAAAGCTCTTTACAAGAATTATATCCCGGATACTTCCGGCAAAGCACATTCTGGATTTCTGCGCGAACGCTCCGAAGATCAGTCCACCGATCAGGGAAACAAAAATCGGAGCATGAAGCGCTCCCGGTCCTGCCCCCGGCTCGGAAACCGCAAGCAGTGTCGTCGCTACACTTAAAATCAAAATACCAACGAGTAAAAGCGGTAACACAGTTCCACTGGCGGCGTTGGTCTCATGCGCTCTTCCAAGGCTGAAGCCTTTCTTCAGGAAGAAGGCTCCCGTCGCGACTCCCGCCGCAAATCCGATCAGGGCAACCCATGCGTTTAAATCCCCTGCGGACATACGGATCACCATACGAAGCGGGCAGCCAAGGAATGCCAGTGAACCGATCATAATAATCATTCCAAGTACAAACCGAATCAATGGGGAAGATCCGCCTGTAGACCGGTATTCCTTTGTGGCTGCTGAAATCGCAAACGCGCCAACTACAATGCCTACGATCTCCGGTCTTGCGTACTGCACCGCCGAGGCACTGTGGAGCTTGAGCGCTCCCGCCGTATCTCTGACAAAACATGCAATACAGATCGCCATATTAGCCGGGTTTCCCATCGCTGCCAGAACCGCTGCTACGATTCCGCAGACCACTCCTGCAAGTGCCAGTTTTTTCTTTGAGTCTGATAAATTCATTCTCTTTCTCCTCCTGTTTCCTATTCTTCTTTTGCGAGTTCTTCGACCGCACGGATGGCAGTCCGGATCTCCTCCTCTGTGTTAAAGTGAGAGAAACTGAATCGTACCGATCCCTGTTCTGCTGTACCGAGCGCCTCATGCATCAGTGGAGCACAGTGGCCGCCTGCTCTGGTGGAAATATCATATGTCATCAGCAGTTCATCGCTGACTTCTCCGGAATCGTAGTCCCCGATATTGAGCGTCACAATAGGACAGCGCTCCTTTACATCGAAGTCCCCGTATACCTTGATGCCCGGAATGTTCCGCACGCCCTCATAGAACATCCACATCCACTTCTGCTCTGTTTCCCGGATCTGATCCATCCCGACACGTTCAATGTAGGCAACCGCCGCATTGAGCCCCGCAATCCCGTGTCCGTTAAGTGTCCCCGCTTCCAGAGCCGTCGGCATCTCGGTCGGATGATAGTGGCTGTACGTCTGTACACCGCTTCCCCCTGATTTCAGCGGGTGAATCGTCAGCCCCTCTCTCACATAAAGGCCCCCTGTCCCTTGTGGCCCCAGAAGCCCTTTATGCCCCGTAAAGCAGAGTACGTCAATGTTCATTGTCTTTACATCGATCGGGAATACTCCTGCCGTCTGGGACGCATCTACAATATAGAGAAGCCCGTGGTCGTGAGCCATCTTTCCGATTCTTCCGATGTCCAGCATATTTCCGGTCAGATTAGAGCCGTGAGTCGTCACGATGGCCTTTGTCCTGGGCCTGATTGCCTCTTCGATATCCTCATAACGGATTCTGCCTTTCTCATCAGCTTTCACAAACGTCACATCTGTCCCTGCATCCTGCAGATCATACAGCGGACGAAGCACTGAGTTATGTTCCAGCATCGTCGTAATCACATGGTCTCCAGATCCCAGCAGTCCCCGGATCGCCGTATTGAGGCTCTCGGTAGAATTTAAGGTAAAGGCGATCTGCTTCGGCTCATCCGCTCCGAAAAGACGTGCCAGCCGTTCTCTTGCCTCATAGATAATTCTTGCCGCCCCCAGAGACGCTGTGTTGGCTCCCCGTCCCGCATTTCCAAGGGCTCCCATCGCATGAACAACTGCCTCGATCATTTCCTGCGGCTTATGCATGGTAGTCGCCGCATTGTCAAGATAAATCATAATCTCCTCCTCCTATGTTGTAACAGTTCAGTCGATCTCTCATTCCTGAATGTTACCCCTTGCTCTTTAGTATATCTTCTTTGTCAAAGCACGTCTAATTTAAAATGACAATAAAGCGGCCTGCTTATAGACGTATCCTATAAGCAGGCCTTCCTTTCCCATCTGCTTCTACTTGTGAATTTCGTACATTTCCTTTACAACCCGGATAAAACGCTCCGCCGATTTGGAAAGATGGAAATTCTTATTGTATACGATATTAATGTCTCTTCCTTCTCCTTCCCCCGGCACCTTGCGCCACAGCACTTTCCCTGCCCGGATTTCCTCTTCTGCCGCAAGCCTGGAGATAATGGAGATTCCCATACCATTCGCCACGGAACGTTTGATCGCCTCCTGGCTTTCCATACTTGCCACAATAGCGAGACGCTCCACATCAATACCGTACCGCTTCAACTGCTTCTCCGCTTCTTTTCTCGTACCGGAACCTTCTTCTCTCATAATGTAAGGCTCATTTTTGAGCCAGCTTAGATCCTCCTTCTCCATAAGCTCACGGTATTTTCCTGTATTCGGCATAATAATAATCAGCTCATCTTTATAAAACGGAATGTATTTGCAAAACTTTCTCTCCAGTACGGTCCCGGAAAATCCGATATCCGCAGCGCCCCCCGCAATCAACTCGATTACCTTGGAGCTGTCTGTCTCGATCACTTTGAACTGTTCTTTCGGATACTTTTCAATAAACCGCGACAGAATCCCAGGCAGAATATACTGTGCCGGGACTGTGGACGCCGCAATCGTGATCTTTCTGACGTCAGACTGTCTCTCCCCGCAGAAGCACGCCTCGATCTGTTCTTCCAAATCGATCATCTGCTTTGCGTAGCTGTAGAGGATCGTACCATCCTCTGAAAGACTGACTTCCTTTGTATTTCTGATAAACAGTCTTGCATCCAGTTCTTTCTCTAATGAGGCAATATGCGCGCTGATCGTCGGCTGTGTCAGATACAGCTTCCTTGCGGCCTTGGAAAAGCTTTTCTTATCCGCGACGCATACGAATGCCTCCAACTGTTTTAAATTCATAGATATGCAACCCTTTCGCTCTCTGCTCCTGTTTTCTTTGTCACTTTCTGACCGTCCATATATTCCAGGATTGGCTTGGCACTCTTTCGGCTCGTATGGAACATATCCCGCACTTCAGCAATCGTAATCATCCCGTCTTTTGCAAGCTTTTTCTTGATCTTCTCTTTTGCCTGTTCCATATAGTCAGCCAGCGTATACATTTCATCGTTGATTTTTACGACAGCACCCTCGGAAATCAGCACCTGGAGGACGTCCTCCTTAGTCCCTTCCGAAAGCTTTGGAAATGTAATCTCAGAAAACCGCACAAAGTCATACCCCGCCTTCTCCAGCGCCTCCAGAATAGTCCGGGACGCTTTTTCAAACTCTGCGTCCTTTGGAATCATATAGTCCGCGCTGTGAAGATACTCTCCGCTTCGCCCGATCTTTCCTTCTTCGGTCAGCATCTCAATATACAAATCAAAGACGTTCGGCTTGACCTGTTTCATAAACCGCATATGAACCTCCGCCTTTGGTATACCAGGACGGTATGGATGTGCGCTGTGGAATGCTCTCAGTTCTTCCCGTATAGCCGCCGTCATGCTCTCCTGCGAGCTGATATGCCATACATATGTCTCTTTCTTCATCGGGAACACAGAGATCCTTCCCTCTTCCCTGAGCTCTTTTATATCTTCTTCCACTTCCTCAAGAGAAAGCGCTGTGATCTTCGCAAGTTCAGAAACCGATACCATGTCTTTCTCATGCTGGCGGATATGTAGCTCAATGACGTCAGCCGAGGATCCAGACTCTTTCTGTCGAAGCTCCTCAATCACATCCGGCTGGAACCGCTTTTTCCATTTCGGATTTGGCTCCAGGATCACGCCTCCCCCTATGGTTTCCATCGGAGAATAGAAGCGCACGACAAACCGGTCGCCTCTTCGCACCGCAATCTCCTCTTCCAGTCGAAGCTGTACAAAACCGCTCTCTCCCGGTCCGATCTCCTCTTTATCCAGAAGAACCGCACGACAGAGTACCTCGCTGGTCCCGGTAAAAAGATGAAGTCTGCTGTTATTCACCAAAATCCGCATAGAGGATGGCAGTACATTCAGACGTGCATCCAGCAGATCCGTATTTTTCATATTCTTTGGAGGCGCCAACACGCATCCACGGTGGATCTCCGACTTCTTAATATTGGAAAGATTGATTGCCACACGCTGTCCGGCATAGCAAACGTCCACACTCTCCCCGTGAACCTGAATGCTGCGGATCTTACATTCTTTTCCGTTCGGGTACATACACAATGTATCTTCCCTGCGGATAGTCCCCGCCAGAAGGGTTCCCGTGATAATCGTCCCAAAACCGGACATCGTAAATACACGGTCGATCGGAAGACGGGGAATTGTATGAATGTCCTTCTCCGTTACTTCATTTTCAGTCATCTTCTGGATCATATTCACCAGTTCGGAAAGTCCCTCCCCTGTCGCGGCGGACACCTTCACCACCGGAGCAGACTCCAGAAATGTCCCTTTCAGTTCGTCACGAATCTCCTCTTCCACAAGTTCCAGCCATTCTTCATCTACCAGGTCGCACTTATTGAGGACAATAATACTCTTTTCAATACCAAGCTCGCCCAGGATATCCATGTGCTCTCTCGTCTGCGGCATGATACCTTCGTCCGCCGCGATAACAAGCATAACCAGATCCATTCCGACTACACCTGCTACCATGTTGTTGATGAAGCGCTCATGTCCCGGAACATCAATAATTCCCGCACGGTCCCCGTTTGGAAGATCAAAGTATGTAAAGCCCAGATCAATCGTGATGCCTCTTCTTTGTTCTTCCTCCCATCGGTCTGTATTTCTTCCTGTCAGTGCCTTAATCAGCGTCGTCTTGCCATGGTCAATATGACCGGCCGTTCCTATAATAATGTGTTTCATGCTTTTCATTCCCACTGTCTGTATCGTAATTTATAAAATCTCTTTTAACTCTTCTGTCACAATCTTCATCCGGTCCTCGTCTATGGTCCTTACGTCCATTACGATCATATCATTGAATGTCCTTGGAATAACCGGAATCTCAAGATGGCGCATCGCCGTCTCAAGCTCCGGCACCGTCATCTCGGTTGGCCGGATACAGACTGCCATACTTGGAATCCGCTCAAGCGGGAGAGATCCTCCCCCGATCTGGGATTCGCACGGCTGTAAGGAGATCTCGGCTTTTATCCCGGCTCTTACCAGCATCCTCCTGAAACGAGCCGCCGCCTTCTCTACGTCTTCCCGGGATCTGGTAATCATTCGAAGCACCGGAATTTTCTTCACCGCGTTTTCCTCACTTAAATATTCCTGTAATACCAGTTCCAGCGCCGTGGCTGTAAATTTATCGATCCGAAGTGCTCTTGTCAACTGGTTTCTCTTCATCTTGTCGATATACTTCTTCTTTCCGACAATGATACCTGCCTGCGGCCCTCCCAGCAGCTTATCTCCACTGAAGCACACCACGTCCGCTCCCTTGCGGATGGAATCCTGCACTGTCGGCTCGTAGGTCAGTCCGTACTTGCTCAGATCGATGAGTACGCCGCTCCCCAAGTCTTCAATGATCGGCAAATCATATTCCTGTCCGAGCGGAATCAGCTTGTCGATTCCCACGGACTCGGTAAAACCGACAATCCGGTAGTTGCTCGTATGAACCTTTAAAAATGCCTTTGTCTCCTCTGTCACGGCATCCGCATAGTCGGAGTAATGCGTCTTATTCGTCGTTCCGACCTCCACAAGTTTCGCACCGCTTTGCTCCATCACATCCGGAATCCGAAACTTGCCGCCGATCTCCACAAGCTCTCCTCTGGATACAACAACTTCTCCGCCTTTTGCCATAGAACTTAAAATCAGCATCACCGCCGAGGCATTGTTGTTCACCGCCATGGCAGCCTCAGCCCCTGTGATCCTGCACAGCAGCTTTTCAAAATGGGAATAACGTTCCCCGCGCCTTCCCGCCTCCAGATCGTACTCCAGATTGGAATATCCGCAGGCAACCTCTGCCAGCCTTGCCATATGCTCTCTGCTGATCGGGGCACGTCCCAGATTGGTATGCAGAACCGTACCCGTCGCATTGATCACCGGCCGCATATCCGGCGTGTGCATCTTCTCCACCCGGCGAATAATTTCCGGAATCAGCCCGTCCACCAGAATGCAAAGTGTATTCTCCTCGTCAAGTGTACGGATCTGCTCCCGCACAAACTCCGTCTGCTCCCTCACGGCATCCATCACCGTATCTCTGTCAAAGCGGGCAATGGCTTCCTGAATTCTGTCATCTTCCAACAGTATGTCCACCTTCGGAATACTGCGGTAAAATCTGCTTTTGTCCATTTCTTTTCTCCTGCGCTCATCCCGCACGTTCTAAACAAGCCGGATAAACGTATTGTCCTCCTGATCTTTTTCCAATACTTCGCCGATCATGGCAACTTTCGTATCCAGTCCCTTTTTCTCAAAATCTTCCATGACAGCATCTGCCTGTTCCGGGGCCACACTGATGAGAAGTCCCCCGGACGTCTGCGGATCATACAGCAGATCCACATAATACTCCGGTGTATCTCCCACATCTACATAACGGCCGGAATGACCTCTGTTTTTGTAGGCTCCCGCAGGGATCAGTCCCATCTTTGCATATTCTTTCGCGTCCTCAAAATACGGAATCTTTCTGACGTCCAGATTCAGGCAAACCTGACTTGCTGTCGCCATCTCCGCACCATGTCCCAGAAGTCCAAATCCGGTGACGTCCGTACATGCGGACACATCATATTTCTCCACAACTTCTTTTGCCTTTTTATTCAGGGAGGACATCACAATCTCCGCCTCATGGATCGCTCTTTGCGACGCCATCTCCGCCTTGATTGCCGTATTGACAACACCGTTTCCGATCTGCTTTGTCAGGATCAGCTTGTCCCCCGGTCTGCAGCCGTAGTTTTTGAAAATCTTCTTCGGATGAACAAAGCCGGAGACGCACAGTCCGTATTTCGGCTCGTCATCCTGGATGGTGTGGCCTCCCACCAGTACGGCGCCAGCCTCCATCACCTTATCCGCCCCTCCTTTTAGGATTTCTCCTAAAATAGAGGGATCCAGACAGTTCGGAAACCCGACGATATTCAGAGCCACTTTCGGCTCTCCTCCCATCGCCCACACATCGCTTAGCGAGTTGGCAGCCGCAATCTGTCCAAACATATATGGGTCATCTACGATCGGAGTAAAGAAATCAACCGTCTGGATCATGGCGATGTCATCCGTCACTTTGTAGATCGCAGCATCGTCCGCCGTCTCTATACCGACGATCAGATTGTCATCATGGAATTTTGGCAGCTTACCCAGAACCTGGGCAAGGGTCTCAGGACCAATCTTGGCGGCTCACCCCGCCGTCTTCGTCATCTGTGTCAATTTTACTTCCTTGATCATCTTGTTTCTTCTTCTCCTTTCGCGTATACTTATAGAAAAAACTTATAACTTGTTTATTATATCATAAACAGACCCAAGTTCAACCGGAAATCTCTGTTTTATTAAGAAAAAACAGGACTGGCGCATTCTGAGGCCAATCCTGTCATATATCCGAATACTGTTTGTCTGATTATGGCCGGATCACTTTTGTCGCCTGATCCATCGTCTCCACAATGCTGTACATATTCGTCACGGTTCCGACAGCAAGCTTCTCTTTCAGACCGTAGTAGTCAAGGCATGTCCCACATGTCATAATTTCAACGCCCTGAGCTTCCAGGCTCTTTAAGTCCTCCAGTGAGTCCGATCCCTCGGTCGTCAGAGTTGCTCCCCCATTATAGAAGAGCATCGTCTTCGGCAGCTCGTCAAGCTGTGTAACAGCAAAAAGAAAACCTTTCATCAGGACTTTTCCGAGCTCATCATTTCCGCTTCCCATTCTGTCGGAAGAAACAACTACGATTGTGCTGCCTCTCTTGTCCGGTATACAGGAAACTTCCTCACTGTCTTTTGCGGCACAAGCTTCCCCCATCGCAATAAGAATCCGGTACTCTTTCTCCGCCACCTTCTCGGATGTCACCTTGCCGCCTGAGGACTGAGCCATCTTCGTCACGTTCTGAACAGCAATCTCATTGTCTACCAGAACTTCAATCGTATCCGGCCCCGTCATTTCCTTCATTGCGTTTTTTGTTTTAATTACAGGAATCGGACAGCTATCGCCGATTGCGTTTACTTTTATCATTTCTTGTTCCACCTTTCGTGTTTGGTTCCGTTTCTACCGCTTATTTTAACACTAAGCCGATAGACGGTAAACGGATTTACTTATCGGTTTTTCTTATGATATCTATTTGCTTTTTCTATATCTTTACATCCGTTCCTTTCACTACCCAAAAAACATTGAGGTTTTATTTCTTTACTGGTATAATAAACAGGATTATGGAGAGCCATACATCACACCAAAACAAATGACGATATATTTTATAGAAAGGATACATGATCATGTGGATTGCAGATGGTTGGAAAGAATATGAAGTAATAGACTGTTCCGGCGGCGAGAAGCTGGAGCGGTGGGGCGATTACCTCCTGGTCCGCCCGGACCCGCAGGTAATCTGGAATACAAAGAAAGAAAACGAAGGCTGGAAACATCCGAACGGCCACTATCACCGCAGTAAAAAGGGTGGCGGGGAATGGGAGTTTTTTAGTCTTCCCAAGCAGTGGCAGATCCATTACCGGGATCTGATCTTTCATCTAAAACCGTTCAGTTTCAAACACACCGGACTGTTCCCGGAACAGGCGACAAACTGGGACTGGTTTTCCGCAAAAATTCACTCTTCCAATCGCCCGGTCAAAGTACTGAATCTGTTCGCCTATACCGGCGGCGCTACATTGGCGGCCGCAAAAGCCGGAGCACAGGTCACTCACGTGGACGCATCAAAGGGTATGGTATCCTGGGCAAAGGAGAACGCGGCGGCTTCCGGTCTTTCAGACGCACCGATACGCTGGCTTGTGGACGACTGTATGAAATTTGTGGAGCGTGAAATCCGCAGAGGAAACCGCTATGACGCTGTTATCATGGACCCTCCGTCCTACGGGCGTGGTCCGAAGGGAGAAATCTGGAAGATTGAGGATGCCATCCATCCTCTGATCCAGAAGTGCGCTCAGCTTTTATCTAAGGAGCCTTTATTCTTTCTGATTAATTCTTATACAACAGGACTGGCTCCTGCGGTACTGTCCTATATGCTTGAGACAGAGCTGAAGCAATTCCACGGACATGTAAATTCCCAGGAGATCGGTCTTCCGGTGTCATCCAACGGACTCGTGCTGCCGTGTGGCGCCAGCGGACGTTGGGAGTGTGATTACGTATGATGCAGCTTACCATCCTCTCTTCTCCGGATCAGATAGCGGAACACGGCACCACATTTTCAGTTTCCCACCTTCTCTGGGGAACCAAGCATGCGCCTGCTGTCACGGGCTCGATTGGTTATGTACAGGAAGATGGATTTTATGTAGAGATGATCTGCGAAGAATCCGATCCGCTGCGCCGGTATGAGGGGCTGTACGCTCCGGTATACCTGGACAGCGCGATGGAGGCTTTCTTCCACTTTCCGTTTGTCGGGAAAAGAAAATCGGAGCCTTCGCCTTACCTCAACCTGGAATTTAACGCAAACGGTGCCCTCCTGGCCCAGTATGGATACAGCCGGACAAAGCGCACGCCCCTCTCTCCGGAAGAGTGCCAAAGTCTCGCATACGAGGCCAGCCTCTGCGGTGATTTCTGGAAGGTCCATTTTCGCCTCCCCCTCTCTCTTCTTAAAAAGATTTACGGAATCACCGGATTTCAGCCGGAAGACTGCTTTTCCTGTAATTTTTACAAGATCTCCGAAGATCCGGACATCGAGCACTACTCGGCTTTCTCCCCGGTACTGACAACAACCCCGGACTTTCACCGGCCAGAATATTTTGCTCCTGTCTCGTTCTGAAAGTACTTTCCTTTTTTATATGCTATACTGTAACTATCAAGCAAAAGGGGGATTTTAACAATGAAATTCTACGAAGAAAAAGATTACGATGCACTGAGCCGGAGAGCTGCCAATATCATCGCAGCTCAGATGACACTGAAACCGGACTGTGTGCTTGGTCTTGCCACAGGCTCCTCACCGATCGGGACCTACAAATGTCTGATTGAGAAATATGAAAACGGAGATATCGATTTTTCGCAGGTGAAGACAGCCAATCTGGATGAGTACAAAGGACTCACAAGAGACAACGACCAGAGCTACTACTATTTCATGCATGAGAATCTGTTTGACCATGTGAACATTGATCCTGCAAACACCAATATTCCGGACGGCACAAAAGAGGACAGCGAAGCAGAGTGTTCCCACTACGAGGAAGTGATCGCTTCCCTTGGCGGCGTGGATCTGCAGCTTCTCGGTCTGGGACACAATGGACATATCGGCTTCAATGAGCCGGCTGCAGATTTTCCGCAGGCGACGCACTGTGTCGATCTTCAGGAGCGTACGATCGAAGCAAACAAACGCTTCTTTGCTTCCGCTGACGACGTTCCGAGACAGGCGTATACGATGGGAATCGGTACGATCATGCGTGCGAAGAAAATCCTTCTCGTTGTAAGCGGTCAGGATAAAGCAGAAACAGTGGCAAAAGCATTTTTCGGACCTGTGACACCGGAGGTTCCGGCATCCATTCTACAGTTCCATCCGGATGTGACGATCGTCGGCGATCACGCTGCTTTTTCAAAAATTCCTCGGTAACATGCAATCAGGGATGCCGTACGGAAAGAGTACTTTCCCCGGCATCCCTTTCTTTCAAAAAGGAGTATCACTATGATTATCAAAAATGTAAAAGTATACGGAGAAGATTTTCAGTTTCATCCCGGAGATGTGGTAATCGAAAACGGCGTATTCTGTGAAACTGCTTCCAATACCGGAGAAGTGATGGACGGAGAAGGCGCTTACGCGATTCCCGGCCTCATTGACATTCATTTCCATGGATGTATGGGTGCCGACGTCTGTGACAATGATCCGGAAGCAATCCGCACCATCGCCGAATACGAGGCCTCTGTCGGAGTCACAACGATCTGCCCCGCCACCATGACACTTCCGGTGGATGATTTAAAAAAGATCCTGTCCACCGTCGCGTCCTACACAAATGAGAGCGGAGCTCATCTTGTAGGTTTGAACATGGAAGGACCGTTCATCAGCGTCTCCAAGAAAGGCGCCCAAGACGAGCGGAATATTATCCCATGTGACGCCGCCCTTTTTCGGGAGTTTCAGGAAGCGGCCAGGGGGCTGATCCGCTTCATCGGCGTTGCGCCGGAAACAGGACTCGACCGTACTCTTGATTTCATCCGGGAAGTCAAAGGGGAAGTATCTGTCTCCCTCGCTCATACCAACGCATCCTATACGGATGCGAAAGCCGCATTTGACGCAGGTGCCTGCCATGCGGTTCACCTTTTCAATGCCATGCCAGCTTTCACACACCGGGAGCCGGGGGTTGTCGGAGCTGTCTTTGACAGCAAACACGTCTTTGCAGAGCTGATCTGCGACGGCGTTCACATTCATCCGGCCATGGTTCGCGCTGCTTTCGCAATGATGGGAGCAGAGCGGATCTGCCTGATCAGCGACAGTATGCGTGCTGCCGGAATGCCGGACGGCTCCTACACATTAGGCGGACTTGCTGTCAATGTTTCCGGAAAGCACGCCACCCTGGCAGAGGGAGGTGCACTGGCCGGTTCCGTGACGAACCTTGCAGACTGTATGCGTACCGCAGTCAAAGAGATGGACATTCCTCTGGAGGAGGCCATCCGTTGCGCTACCCTCAATCCGGCGCGTGCCCTGCATCTGGAGCACCGCTATGGAAGTATCGCCCCTGGAAAGACCGGAAACCTGGTTCTTTTGAATCCGGATCTTTCCTTAAAGCAGGTCATCGTCAACGGCTAGACAAAGGAGGTGCCGATTTTGAATCATCAGGATTTCAAATCTCGACCCGGATTTCTCTATCGTACCGGAGAGCGCTATTACTATCTTGGCAAATGGATCTGCCTGGAGTGTACGGACTATGAAGTAACGGATTCCCTCTATATGTATGAGCTTGCGTACAAGGAGCACAATCTGTCCGACCTGAATGTTTATTTTCAAAAAATCAGGGCATACAGCGACTTTGCCCTCGTCCCTCCATTTAACAAGGACGAAGTCTACCGGGCGCAGGATCTCCTCCTCGATAGTCTGAATGAAGAGCATACCGAAGATCTACGTCGGCAGATTGGCATGTTTGAGGAGTGCTTCCGGCAGTTTTAAACTGCTTATGCATACTCAACACGTTTCTCCGACAAAGCTCCCCGTTGTAAGTATATTCACTTATCACATTACCCGTAGGAAGAAAGCGCAAAAAAGCCGTACAAAGGTCTCAGTTCTTTGTACGGCTGTTATTATGCATTTAAAAGATCAATCACATCTGCAAGGGAGGCGCACTGCCAAGTACAAAGCCTGCGGATCTCTCCGTCCGGCTGTACCAAATCCGGCACAACTATGGTCCGCATCCCGGCTGCGTGGGCAGAACGGATTCCGTTCGGAGAATCCTCAAGCGCCACAGCCTCTTGGGGTGCTGCTCCCAGCGCCTCGCACGCCTTTTGGTAAATCTCCGGGTCCGGCTTGGCATGAGTCACCATATCCCCAAAGACAGCAGCGTCAAAGTAATCCCAAATCCCGCCGTCTTGTAAAAGATGAGTAGAATACTCCCGCCGGGAAGATGTGGCAAGCCCCAGCAGATATCCATGCTCTTTCCCGTAAGATAAAAGAGCCTCTACTCCCGGCTTTTTCGGTACCCCTTCCTCCTCTTTGAGTCTGTGAAAGATTTCCCTGGTCATCTGATTGAACTGCTCCCCCGGAAACTCCTCTCCGAATACGCTCCGAAAATACTCACTCCGTCTTACTACATTAAATCCCAGCGTATGATAAATGTGATCCCCAATCCCAGGATACCCCAACCTTTCTCCGGCAATATACCAGGATTTCTGCACTACCCGCTCCGAGTCAAACAGAAGTCCATCCATATCAAATACCAGCGCCCTAATCTTTGGCTCCATCGTCTCTCATCCTTTCCGCCCCTATAATTTCCCGCTTCCCATAGCATCCTTCACATAGGAGGTCACATCCTCAAGCTTTTTCAGAATTTCCTGGCGCTCTTCCCATTCTTCTCCATGTACGTTAAGATCCACCAGCGCCTGTTTGACTTCTTTTAATTTCATAATAAGTTCCTGTCCCATAAAGTTTCCCTCCTTGTCTGTTTTTCTGTTTTTATTTTACTACTTCCCGCTGCCAAGGTAAAGCAAGATTTCTCCCAGGCAGAACAGCCTCCTTCCCTTTATACTCTAACTTTCCCACTCCCACAGATCCTTCCGGTCTTTCTTCTCTTTCTGCGTCTTGAACACCAGCTCAGCACTCTTGGCGCTCACTTTCGTGTACGCCGGCACCGTTTCCGTAATAAAGGTATTTCCTCCGATGATGCAGTGTTCCCCAATCACAGTCTCTCCGCCGAGAACCGTGGAATTGGAGTAGATCGTCACGTTGTCCCGGATCGTCGGATGACGCTTTAGCCCGGAAAGCTGCTGCCCATTTCTTGTGGAAAGCGCTCCCAGAGTTACACCCTGGTAAAGCTTCACAAAATCTCCGATCTCCGTCGTCTCCCCGATGACAATGCCGGTGCCATGGTCAATAAAGAAATAATCCCCGATCCTTGCTCCCGGATGAATATCGATTCCTGTCCTCCCGTGGGCGTATTCGGACATAATCCGCGGAATGAACGGAATCTTCTCCTCATAAAGCACGTGAGCGATCCGGTATACATACACTGCAAACAGACCCGGATAGGAGAAGATGATCTCCTCCTTACTCTGAGCCGCCGGATCCCCGTCAAATCCGGCTTTCACGTCCTTTAACAACTGCTGTTGAATCTGTGGAATCTGAAGAAAAAAACGATCCGTTACCTCTCGGGCCCGGGCTATCATGTCCTCCTCCCGCCCAGGATCTGCCTCCTGATAGTGCAGTGCAATCGTGATCTGTTCCTTCAGCGCCTCATATAGATGGTTGATCCTGTATCCTACATAATAGGTAGTATCTGGTTCCAGCGCACTGTCCCGACCAAAATATCCCGGAAAAATGATCTGTCTGAGATCTCTTATAATGGCGATCACTGTTGACCGGTCTGGGAGCATCCTCCATTTCTTGGGCATAAAGAGCTCCTCGGTGCGGTAATTTTCATTTAGCTTTGCTGCGACTTCATTGATTGTCTCTTTTTTCATATCGGCTCCATTTTCTTTTTGCTTTATTATAGTACAGTTTCCTTTCAAAGACCATACTTATCACAATAGAAAAAAGCAGGAAGATCTTTCGAAACCTCCTGCTCTTTTATGTGAGTTTGTTATAGCAACAAATGACAACTCCATTTTATTTTAAAGTTGTTACTTTTGCAAGTACTTTTTATCAATCCGGATACATAAATTTCCGAACCCGGTCCGGGCAGTCCTCATCTCCGGTGTAATAGATAATATCATTCTTGCGGAATACAGCCTTCGGCCCAGGAGACATCATCAGCACCCCGTTTCGCCGGATCGCGATTACCGTCGCGAACGTTTCTTGCCAGAAATCCACTTCCCCCACAGTCCGATCCAGATAAGGCGTTTCCTCCGTGACCACCATTTCGTACGGAATAAACGGGTTTGTCGAACGATATCTCTCAATCTGGTCAATCATCTCTGTCAAATAATCATAGAGCACTTCTATCTCCTGCTGCTGTCGCTTTACACTGTCGAGAATATTCCGCTTCAGATTATGGATGGACCGTGTCTTTTCCTGCTGCTGGAGGAAATTCTTCGCATTGTCCATCGATTTGATCAGCACCCCGCTATTCTTCTCGATTGTCACCACATCCCAGTCTGCAAGGATGCACATTGCCCTGCGCGCCGTCTCAGACGAGACGCTGTACTGACTTCCGATGGCAGAACGGGCATAGATCTTCTGACCTTCCTGATAAATGCCATTGACAATCTTGTAGGCAATATCCGTCGCAATCTGCTGATACTTTGGGATTCCGTTATCTGCCCTTTTCTTACTCACGCTGTCTCATCTTCCTTTCTTTTCTGGCTCTTTGTCTCCTCTTCACGGATCACGGAACAAAGCTCAGGAGATGTGATCTGAGCATCCCAGCAGCTACAGATTCCGTCTTTGTTGCCCTCGCACCAGTTAGAACTTGTGCAGTGCATAATAACGCCCGGGACAGCAAACATCCCGGCGTAACGCCCCGAAATTTTCCCGGCCTCCTGTCCGGCCACATACCCGTTGGAAACAAGGAAATGCCTCGGTGCATATGGTGCGAAATCCCAGTAGCATTCATCGGTTCCATGTCCCGGAACCGAAATGCACCAGTACTTCCGATGAAGAGGCACGAGTCCATCTTCATTTTTCTCTAGCCAAACCGCCCATTCTTTCCATCCGTTTCCGGTGTAAAGGAAATTCTCTTTCCCATCCTCTCCAACATGGAAAATCAGTCCCGTCCGGTCGTGGAATGTCCTTAGCAACTCCACACTCTCCTGGAATCGTTCCGCCATCCCCAGAAACCGCTCGTTTCGCCGAAGCTTTCTGAAATCTGCCCGGAACCCCCGGACTTCCTCTTCTAGCTCTACCGGGATATGTTCCCCGTTTCTCGGAATCTCCTCCATACCTGAAAGAGCCACAAGCCGCATGAAAATCTCCCGCATCCTTGCCGCTACCTGTACCAGTTCTTTCCACATCCAGCGATCCTGCTCATACACGGCTCCTGGAATCCCGATCTCCCCAAGTGTTTCCTCCAGATCCTTTCTAAGCCGTGTCTTCTGCGGCCAGAGCACCTGGATGTCCCCGACCTGATCTCCCCGCTTTAACAGTCGAATCGGACAGGAAAGAGTCAGAAGCACTTCCATCAAGCCGGAGAGTGTTACGGCCTTTCCCGGCAGAAAACAGCTCCTGGAGAGATCCTGAAGCAGCAAAAGTGCCAGCAATTCACTCATCCATCGCTCAGAGAACAAATCGGGAAGACAGACTGCCTGAATTCCCGCACTTTCCTCTCTTACAATCTGTAAAAAACCACCGACGTGTTCCGGGTCAAACTGGGTAAGAAAAACAGTACAGCCATTCCTTCGGATATCCCCTCCAATCTCCCGAAAGATTCCGGCGCTGTCCCTGCCGTTGATCTTCTTATTTCTCGTCCCACAGTTCACCGCAATTCTTTCATCTCCCTGTCCCAGGAGAAAACACTCTCCCAAGCCCACATTGTACATCTGTATTTCCATCATCCGGCCCTCTCTTTTGTCCTGTCTTTCCTCTGGTCTTCCCCTTACACTTGACAGGAGATTCCCTGTCGCCACGGCGGGAATCTCCTGTGTGTTCATCTGACCGACTCTGATATTAATCTTCGTCCTGAAGCTTTCTTACTACTTCCTTCATAGATTTGCGGAACTCCTCTTCGTTGGAATTGTAGAATAAAAGAAGCTCCTGGTCTTTGCTCTTGTCGTTGAGCTCTTCCGGGATGGAAAAATCCGTCTTTGCCATATATTCATCCCAGTGCGCCAGCTTCCACGTATCCCGATCGCTGTTTCTGCGGATCATTCTCTTCTTGCAGATCTCGGGATCTGTCACGACCCAGACCACATAAAGTCTTGCGTTCTTTCTCATCAGATCCTGGCGGAGGCTCTCCATAAATCTTGGGTTTCTGACCTCCCTGGTGAAGGGTGCATTGATCAGTGCAATATCATCGTACTCCAGTGCGTCTACTGCCATATCGAGAATCGCCGCATACTCATAATCACGAATATGCTCCTCGAAGAAATCCGAACTTCTGTCGTACGGCTGTCCGGCTACCTCAAAGATCTGCCGGCTCAAGATAATGAGCGCATCCTTATCCAGGTATACGACGTGGTTCAGCTCTGCCGCAAGCTTCATGGCAACATAGGTTTTCCCACATGCCGGTGGGGAAGTCACTAAAATGAGTTTCTTTTTCATGGATCCCTACCCCTTTCCTCATATCAATCTATGCTACTATCATACCACAGTGTCTAGAAAACCTCATCAAAATTTTGGCCGGCAAACTGTGAATGATACAGCTTTTCATACATTCCCTTCTTCTCCAGAAGCTCTTCATGCGTTCCCTGCTCCACAATGTCGCCGTCTTTTAAAACAAGGATCATATCCGCATCCCGGATCGTGGAGAGCCGGTGGGCGATGACGAAGGACGTCCGTCCCTGCATTACTCTGTGCATCGCCTCCTGAAGTCTTCTTTCCAGACGGGTATCTACCGAGGAAGTGGCCTCATCGAGAATGAGGATCTGCGGGTCCTTGAGAATCGCTCTCGCTATCGTTAGAAGCTGCTTCTCACCCTGAGAAATATTGTTGGCCTCTTCATTAATCAGAGAATCATATCCCTTTGTCAGCGTCCGGATATAATGATGGACGTTTGCCATTTTCGCCGCGCTGATAATCTCATCTTTTCTGGCATCCAGCCTGCCGTAACGGATATTGTCGTAAATGCTGCCTGAAAACAGCCACGTATCCTGTAGCACAAGAGAAAACAGGGAGCGTAAATCTTCCCGTTTCATGTCCCGGATGTCGACGCCATCAATCTTGATAGCTCCGCCCTTTACATCGTAGAAACGAAGAAGTAGATTCATCAGTGTCGTCTTTCCTGCTCCGGTCGGCCCTACGATGGCAACTGTCTGCCCACTCTCGACTTCGATGTTGACATCCTTCATCAGAAGATCTTTGTCATAGCCAAACCGTACGTGCTCAAAGCTGACATTGCCTCCGACGGACGCCTTATCGATCTTCACAGTTCCCTCCTGTACCTCTTCCTCCTCAGATAAAAGTGTAAAAATTCTCCGCAGTGCGGAAAACGCCGCCTGCACTTGGGCAGAAAGCTGAGATACTTGTGACAATGGATCGTTGATCTGCCACACATAACGAATGAAGGCCTGAAGCTGTCCAATGGTGATCACTCCCTGAATCACCTGTAAGCACCCGACCACCGCACAGGTTCCGATCGTTAAGTAAGTCACCAGCGATACACACGGGGAAATCAGAGACGACACAAACTGTGCCTTAAATGCGGAATTCCTCATTCTCTCATTGACGTCCTCAAACTGTCTCGCCACATCCTCTTGTTTGTTGTAACTGATGATCTCATTAAATCCACCGTAGAGCTCTGTGATAGTTCCATTTAACTGTCCTACGGTTTTTTGTTGAAGATCGAAAAGATCCTGTGAGCGTTTGACGAATACTTTCGTAATCAGTATCACAAGTGGGATAATCACAAGTGCAAGCATAGTCATCAGCAGATTGATCCGCAGCATCATCGCAACCGCAAGAATAAATGTCAAAATCCCGCTGATAACTCTTGTAAGCGTCTGTTGCAGCGCATTACTCAGTGTGTCGACGTCATTTGTCACACAACTGAGCACATCCCCGAACGCATGCTCGTCAAAATAACTCACCGGCATCTTCTGGATCTTCTTCTGAAGCGCCCCTCTGAGATCATGCATTGTCTGCTGAATGGCATTTGTCAGAAAGAACGCCGAAGCAAGAAGCAAAAGAGCCCTTGTAAGATAACTGCTTCCAAGCACTGCCAGCACACGGAACACCTTATCAAAATGGACATGTGCTCCGCTGACGCCCTCCAGGATGTCCGACGCGTCATTTGCAAGCTGTGTTGTCGCCATACCTTCGATGGTCGGATTCATTGTATAGAGTGCTGTGGCCAGAATCGTGGCGAGCACCGCCACCAGAAGTTTTCCCTTGTATGGGCTGATAAAATGACCCATTCCGTTGATACATGCCCTCCAGCTTATCTGTTGTCTATTCATACGCCAGTTCCTCCTCACTCAGCTGAGAAGCCGCAATTTCGTGATATACGCCGCATGTTTTCAGCAACTCTTTATGTGTCCCCTTTCCTACAACCTTCCCTTCATCCAGCACAATGATCTGATCCGCGTCCATAATTGTAGACACACGCTGGGCGACGATCAATACAATTTCGTCTGTCATTTCTTTTTTCAGTTCTTTCCTAAGCTTTGCGTCTGTCCGAAAATCCAGCGCGGAAAAAGAATCATCATAAATATAGATGTCGGCATGACGGACAAGTGCCCTGGCAATGGAAAGCCGCTGCTTCTGTCCTCCGGAAACATTGCCCGCACCCTCAACGATCCGCTCCTGAAACTGTCCCGGTTTCTCCATAATAAAGTCGTAAGCCTGAGCCACTTTGGCTGCATGAACGACTTCTTCCATAGTCGCCTCACGGTTGCCGAAGCGGATATTCTCCTCGATCGTACCGCTGAACAGATTCGCTTTCTGAGAGACAAATCCGATCCGGTCACGGAGATGATAGATGTCCATGTCCCGGACGTCCACTCCGTTCACCAAAATCCTTCCCGCTGATACATCATAAAATCTCGGAATTAATTTAATCAGCGTACTCTTACCGGATCCGGTGCTTCCGATGAAAGCAACCGTCTCTCCGGATCCGGCTTCAAAGGAAATATGCTGAAGAACTGCCTCCTCCCCATCCGGGTAAGCAAATGTCACATCATCGAACACAATACTTTTCTTCTCTGTTTCCTTCTTTGTGTGGTCCGGGTGGTTCTCAATGATGGATTCCGTCTTTAATACCTTCCTGATACGCTTTGCGGATACATTCGCCCTTGGATACATCATAAACACCAGGCAGAACAACAGCACGGAGAACATCGCATGAAATACATAGTCCATAAACGCAATCAGCTTGCCGACCGGTAGTGTGCCCGCATCAATCATAAAACTTGCCACCACGTAAATCGCGATGATCGCCATATTCATCATCCAGAAGAAAATCGGATCCGTCGAGGACATCAGCTTGAACAGCTTCTTCGATTGCTTCATAAAATTTACATTTTCCTCATCAAACCGTCCGGATTCATATTCATCATTATTAAAAGAACGGATGACCCTGATTCCGGTCAGATTCTCTCGAAAAATCCGGTTGATAGAGTCCAGTGAAGATTGCTGTCTCTCACTGATCGGAGAGGAAATCTTCCCCACAATGATCACCCCGATAATAATCAACGGGATCGTGGAGATGATAATCAGCGACAGATTCAACGATGTACGGACTGTGAGCATAAAGCTTACCACAATCATAACCGGGGTCAAAACTGCGGTTCTCAAGATGACGTTCATAAACATCATAATCTGGAATGCATCATTATTGGTTCTTGTAATCAGAGAAGCCACACCGATTTCATTCATCTCGCTGTGGGAAAAGGTCTGCACCTTCCGGAATACGTCCTGTCGGATGTCATGTGCGACTCCGGTGGAAATCCTGGCGCAGCAATAGCCAAGAAGAATCGTTCCGCAGACACCAACAAGCGAGATGACGGCCGTCAGCGCTCCCATCTTCATCAAAAATCCTCTGTCCTCGTTCATCACACCCTGATCGATCATATAGGCAATGATCGTCGGAATCCCCAGCTCGACCAGTGCAAATCCAAAGACAGAAATCACGTTTAAAACGAACCAGAGTTTGTACCGTTTCAGGTACTCCAAAATCAGTTTCAAACTATAACCTCCCTCATGCAAAGTGTTGTAAATCCAATGTATCATATTAAAAAAATTCCGGCAAGAGCGGAAGTCATTTTCGCAAAAAAAAGGATTCCAAAGCTTTGGAATCCCTTTTCCGAAAGACCAATTTATTTCTGTGCGATCTCATACATCGCTGCCGCGATAATCTGGTAAGACAACATCATCTTCTCTACATCGGCACACTCGTTCGGCTGATGGATTACGTCCGGTTCTCCCGGGAACGTCGGTCCAAATGCAACCATATTGTCAAATGCTTTTGCGTATGTACCGCCTCCGATTGCAATCGGCTGATCGTCTCTTCCTGTTTCTTCTTTGTATACTCTCATCAGCTTCTGAATCAGCTCGGAATCCTTCGGCACATATAAGAGCTTTCCTTCCGATTCCACATTAGCGTTCAGTCCATAAGCCTCCGCATGTTTCTTTACATGTTCGATCAGCACTTCCCGATCCCCATTCTTCGGATAACGAATATCCAATGTGAAGAAAAGCTTCTCCGGAGTACAGTCTACTACGCCAAGATTAAGTGTTGTCTGTCCGGTCTCTTCATCTGTCCAGCAGATATCAAGGGATTTCCCATTGGTCTCTGTCCCGATCTTCTCCAGAATGAAGTGGATCATCTGCTCCAGATCTCCGCCGATCCCGGCATCTTTTACTGCCTCAAACAGTTTAACCGCAGCATTGACACCTTTCTCCGGCGTACTTCCGTGAGCGCCCATTCCTTCTGCAACAATCGTTGTCTTGCCGTCTTCTTTGGTAACGGTGATTCCTTCTGTTTCTTTTACATCCAGATCGCCTTCCACTACCATGGTACATCTAGGTGTTACGACATTCTTTGCCGTACCTCCCTGGATGGAAAGGACTTTGATATTGGATGGATTTTCTATCTTTTTTGTTACTTCCCAGAAAGACTGTCCTTTCTCACAAAAGATGACAGGGAACTGTCCGTCCGGTGTAAATCCAATCGCCGGTTTCTCTCCGCCTGCCTCATTGTAATGACGTACACAGGAAGAACCATTCTCCTCGTCGGTTCCGAAAATGACACGGATTCTTCTGTCGATTTTAAGATCCAGGTCTCGAATCGCTTTCAATGCGTAAATCGCGCCGATCACCGGGCCCTTGTCATCCAGGACACCCCGTCCGTACATCTGTCCGTCGTGGATCTCGCATCCAAGCGGCGGGTATTTCCAGCCTTCTCCAAGTGGAACGATATCAAGGTGACCCAGGACTGCCGCCATCTCCTCACCGTCTCCATATTCGATCCAGCCCACTTTATTGTCCAGGTTGCCAGTCTTAAATCCAAGCTTCTCCCCCAGCGCCAGTGCGTGATCCAAAGCCTCTTTCGGCCCTCTTCCATATGGTGCGTCCTCTTCCGGAGCGCCCTTGACGCTCTCGATCGCAATACTTTCTTTGAGGGAGGCGAAAATTTCATCTTTAAGCTCCATCATTTTTTCATTCAGTTTTTCATATCCCATTGCTATAACTCCTTTCGCTGAACAACTTCAGCATAGTAACTCACAGAATTATTTTATAATATTCCTCTACAAAAGGCAAGAGATATCAAACGATTTTGGCAGAGCATTTCTTATCATCTGACAAATAAATAACAACTAGAACAACAATGAATTTCCATATCGGAACTTGTAAAGCAATCTTTGCGTTTCTGGATCATATCTACTGAAAAAGTTTTTTAATATTCCACGATCCGGTATCCCAGTTTCATCTGCATCGGCACCTGATTTCCATGCTCAATAGCGTCCAAAAGCATCTCTGCCGCCTTGACTCCGCTTGTTTTATCGTAAAAGTGAACGGTTGTGATACCATCGGAGACTGCTCTTAAAAAGCGGTTGTCACCAAAGCCTGTCACCTGAAACTTTTTTCGTTTGTCGGGCTTTCTTTCTTTTAATGCCTGCATCACGCCCGCCGCGATCGTATCGGTGGCACATGATAGGATATCGATATCAGGCTCTTTGTCCAAAAGATCCTTTGCCTGATGATATCCGGATTCCACAGAACATTCGGCGAGCCGGTATCGCTCCTTCATCAGTTTGATCCCCTGCTCTCTCAACCCGTCCCGGAAGCCGTCCTCTCTTGCCTGCCCCGCTACCCTGTCATCTCCTGTCACACCGATATAGGCGATCTCTTTCTGTCCGCTTGAAGAGATTTTCTCCGCCAGTGCCTTTGCCGCCCCATAGTCGTCATGATACACGCAGTTTGCCTTATCCGTGTACTGGCCAATTACCACGATTGGCACTCTGCTCTGCTCAAAAAACACTTCATGCTTTCTGGAAATAACTGTCGCGATCAGAATGATCCCATCCACCGGATAGTTTTCAAAAAGCCTCATAGTTTCCAATTCTTTGTCCGATTGGTTGTTTGTCACAGTCAAAAGCATCTGGAACTGCTTTTCCGCCAGCACCTCTCCGATGCCATCTGTCACCCTCGCAACGGACTCGGAACTAAGCCTTGGTGCGACCACTCCAATTAGCCTCGCCCTTTTGGTCCGGAGATTTCTCGCCTGGGCAGACGGATGGTATCCCGTATTCTCGATTGTCGCACGAATCCGCTCCTTTTTCTCCTCGCTTATATACCCGCCATTTAAGTATCTTGAAACAGCCGCACTGGACACCTGTGCAAGCTGTGCAATTTCTTTGATTGTCATGTTACCTATGATCTCCCTTTTCCATTTCATGTACTGCTTCATCCTCTGTATGAAGAATAAAATGTTGTTTCCGAAAGGTCAGTACTCCCTCTCTTTGCAGCTTACCAAGCACCGCCGAGAGTGCGCTTCGGTCCGCCGCCAAATAATCCGCAAGCTTCTGCCGGTCAAATGGAATATCAAACTCCCGGCTACCTTGTTTCGCCGCCTGCTCTCCCAGGTAAGAGAGCACCTTCTCCCGCAGGGTTCTTCTGGAAAGGTGGGATACGCGGTTTGCCAGAAACAGGTTTTTCTCGGCCAGGATGTGCATCATATTTTCTACGAGTCTCCCCTTTGCCCTTCCGCCTCCTTCGGGCCGCATCATCTGTCCGTAAGAAATCCACAGGATTCTCGTCTTCTTTGCCGCCTCCACCGTCACCAGAGAGGGCTCCCCGGATGCCGCAAACGCCTCGGCGAAGATCTCTCCTGGAAACCCCTGTGACAGAAGAGTCGTGCTGCCGCTGAATTCTTCTTTCAAAATTACGATTCCGCCCTCCAGCACGATCCCGAAGTCCCTTGGCACTTCCCCGGCAAAGAGCAAGATCTCTCCTTTTTCATAATCCTTCTCTTTCACCTGCATCTCCCGCAGAACCGCCCCCATCTCCGCTTCTGTCAACCCCGAAAAGAGCGGGCACCGGGATAATATCTTTTTTTGCTCCATGTTTCTCCTCCGTTGTGATTACAACCGACTCTTTTTCCAGAGTGTACTATTCTATGTTCAAGAAGTCAAGCTGTTGTCGGTAAAACCAGACCCATCTGTCTGAAGACAGCATACCAATCATTTACCTTGGCAAAATCAGACGAAGGAGGATCATTATGGTCAGAAAAATCATCAAAATCAACGAAGCGCTCTGCAATGGTTGTGGCCTTTGCGCCAAAGCCTGTCACGAGGGAGCTATCGAAATGGTAAACGGGAAAGCAAAACTGGTACACGAGCACTACTGCGACGGTCTGGGGGATTGTCTTCCTTCCTGTCCTGTGGACGCAATCTCCTTTGAAGAACGGGAAGCCCCGGCTTACGACGAGGCCGCAGTCAAAGCAGCCCAGAAAGAAAAGAGCATCCCGCCACAGCAACATGCATTTGACGATACACTTGCCTGCGGCTGTCCCGGCAGCATGGCAAAGCAGATTCGAAAAGAACCTCAGGGAGCCTGTTCACATACACCGACTATGTCCCCATCAGGAAATCCGGGGCAGCTCTCCCAGTGGCCGGTTCAAATCAAGCTGATGCCGACGAACGCTCCCTATTATGACGGTGCTCATCTTTTGATAGCCGCCGACTGTACTGCCTACGCCTACGGCAATTTTCATCAGGATTTTATCCGGGGACGCATCACTCTTATTGGATGCCCAAAACTGGATGAAGGAGATTATACCGAAAAGCTGACCGCTATTCTGTCACAAAATGACATTAAGAGCCTGACTATCGTCAGAATGCAGGTGCCTTGCTGCGGCGGACTGGAACGCGCGGCTGTCCAAGCACTTAAAGGCAGTGGAAAATTCATCCCTTGGCAGGTTCGGGTTATCACCCCGGAAGGCCAGATTCTCGACTACTAACCGGAAACTTATCTTAACACATTTGATACTGCAGCCTGAAATGTATTTCCATCACTGGAAGTGCAAAAAATCAGGAGGACGTTTACCAGCGTCCTCCTTTTTTCATCTTTATATTGTTTTCTGCTCTTTATTTTCGGATCAGCTTTCGGATCACACAGAGCACAATACCTGCAACACTGCATCCGAGAATGATTCTATCCGCACGGTCCACGACTTCCAGCGCCAGCTTAGCCCCTGATAAAACCTGCGGACTTTCCGGAACCAGTGGAATGACAAAGCCTGCCGCTGCCGCCAGAATGGCGAACAGAATAAATGCTGTCAGTCCCCGTCCGGTATCATAGCTTCTGAGACGGTTTCCATCCGGCATCCTCTTGCCTCCAAGGAGCCAGATAGCGGATAAAATACCAAACAAAAGTAAAAATCCTGCAATTCCAAGGTACAATGCCTCGGCATAGTTCCTGTCCGCAGCTACCCGCCAGATCTCCCCCAGCGTATTTCTCTCCGCCCAGAATTCCTCCCAAAGCTTCAGAACAATAATCGCCATCGCCGCAAAACTGCCACATTTCAGAACAATAGAAACTCCTTTTCCTACTGCCCTGCCTGCCGTCTTTCCAGCTCTTCCGGCCGCACGTCCGGCCGCTTTTACCGGTCGGGCCGCCGATCCTTGCTTCTTCTGTCTCGGCTGTGGTTCTCTGTTCTCCCGGCTCTGCTGGCCGGCTCTACCGGCCGACTGATTCTCTCCAAAAGAGCGCCCTTTTTCCGTCTGTCTTCCGCCTTTACTTCCCGCTTCTGTCCTCTTTCTGCCTGCGCTCCCCGGCTGTTTCCGGTTTCCAGTTTCCGGACGCTTTGCCTCTCCGGCTGCCGGTCTCTTCCCACTTCCTGAGAGCTCCCCGGATTTGCCCTGAGGGTCTCTCCTTCTTACCTTCCCATTCGGGCTATCCGAAACTGTCTGTGCTGACTGTCCCTGTGCCTTAGGAGTGGAAACATCTCTTTTATCCTGATTCAGGTTCCAATTCTCCACGTCTCTCCAGTCTTCAATCTCAAACGGCTCGTCATCTTCCTGAGCGCTTGCTCCGTCCATATGTGTCCCGGCCCCGGCAGTTGTCTCGTTTACAGATATATCCGACCAGATCTCCGTTGGTTCCTCCGTCATCATTCCCTTGTCTTCCTCATCCAGCCATTCTACATCCATCCAGTCATCCTGTCCCGGATGTTTCTCCCGACTGATGTGGTCCTTAATCCGTCCTCCCTTATGTTCCATACGTTTGTGTCTCCCCTTCCGTATTTCAGATTTCTTCGGTAACAACAGTATTTTATCATGGATTATTTCGGAAAGACCGGTTTTCACATTTTTTTAAGAAATTTAAGTAATTTGTAACCTATCCCAGATATTCCTCCAGGAGAAGCATCGTATTCTTCACGCCGTCCACATGGCTTCTTTCATATCCGTGAGAAGCGTACACACCTGCCCCGATCAGTCCATGGCGCACATCGTAGCCCGCAGTCAGCGCCGCGTCAGCATCGGATGAATAGTGAGGATACACGTCCACCGCAAAGTCTGCTCCGGATACTTTGGCCGCCTCAATCAGGCTGCTCACAACATCATAATGATAAGGCCCTCTGCTGTCTTTTGCACAAATAGATACCTGATGCTCCTTACATGAGAGGCCGTCTCCGACACATCCCATATCTACGGAAAGCACTTCTTTGACACCGTCCGGAATCGAGGCAGATCCTCCGTGCCCTACTTCCTCAAAAACAGTCATATGAAGGTATGTCCTTCTCTTTGGCGTCACCTGATCGTCTTTCAGATGCTTTGCGTATCCAAGCAGCATTGCTGTGCTGAGTTTGTCATCGAGGAAACGACTCTTGATATAGCCACTCTTTGTGATGACCGTCCTTGGTTCAAAACAGACAAAATCCCCGGCCATAATTCCGAGAGCCTTTGTCTCTTCGTTGGAGTTTGTCATCTCATCCACCACAATCTCCATTACATCATATGTACGCATCGTCTCCGCGTACTTTCCATTGACATGAACGGAAGCATTGCAGAGCTGGCATGTACCGTCATAGATCCGTCCGTCCCGTGTACGGATACGCACCGTCTCTCCCTCTGCGGAATTGGCGCTGATACCACCAACCGGGGAAACTTCCAGACATCCGTTGTCTTTAATCTTAGTGACCATGGCGCCCAGTGTATCAACATGGGACTCTACAAAAATAGCATTGTCTGCATCCTCTCCTCCAAGGTCTGCGATCACGCCTCCTTTTACCGTACGGTGAGCAGGAAATCCGAGTGTTTCAAACTCCTTTAGCAGATAATCTGTCACGTCCTTCGTGTATCCGGACGGGCTGTCGATTGCCAGCAGATTTGTAAGCTGGCCAAGTACATATTCCATATTCATTGGTTGATCTCTCCTTTCTCTGATACTGACTATTATATCATCCTGCGGACCCTTTTTTCTACCCATCCAGGCAAAGGATTTTTGCGGATTTTTGATTTTCTTTTCCCTGCGGTTCCTGTTGACACACCTCCTGTTCTTGGATATTCTTATACTATCAGATTACAATGAATAAATAACGAGGTTACCAAAAAGAAATGGAAAAACGCAGAACATTTATCATCAACTTTTTGTACTTTGCAATCATCGTAGCACTATCCCTTTTCGTGCTGAGATTTGCGTTGACGCTTCTCTTTCCGTTCGTTGCGGCACTGTTTATCTCCTACGTCCTAAGACGCCCGATTGACTTTCTCGCCGCCAAAACCAGACTTTCCCGAAAGGTTTCCGCTATCCTGATCGTTCTGATTTTCTATGTAACGATCGGCACCTTACTTGTGCTTGGAAGCATCCGTGCCTTTTCCTATGTCAGTGACCTGGTACAGCGGCTTCCGCAGATCTATCTCCACTATGTAAGCCCGGTAATGACGGATCTCTTTGACGAACTAGAGCACGCGCTCTCCCAGGTAGATCCTTCGATTCTGGAGACTGTGGATTATCTGTGGGACCAGCTAATGCAGTCCCTGCGTTCCCTTGTATCAGGCCTTTCACTCAGCAGTATGGAAGTGATTTCCGACTTCGCCTCCTCCCTGCCTATGCTATTTATCAGGCTGGTGCTGATGGTAATTTCAACTTTCTTTATCGCAATGGATTATGAAGCTCTTTCCGCTTTCTGTATGCGGCAGTTAAATGAAAAGGCCCAAAATGTCGTGATGCAGATCAAGCAGTACGTGGTCGGCACCCTTTTTGTCTGTATCCGTTCCTACGCTCTGATTATGAGTATCACTTTCGTGGAGCTGTCTGTGGGACTCACCCTGATTGGCATCCGTAAATCCGTATTCATCGCCTTTTGTATTGCGGTCTTTGATATTCTTCCGGTTCTCGGCACCGGCGGCATCATGATTCCATGGGCTCTGATTTCAGCCATCCTGGGCGATTATCCGGGCGCTGCCAAACTAGCTGTCCTCTATGTATTTATTACTATTGTACGGAATATCATCGAGCCAAAAATCGTAGGCGGTCAGATCGGATTGCATCCGGTAGTGACTCTTGTCAGCATGTTCGCCGGAGTCCAGCTCTTTGGTGTGGTAGGACTCTTCGGTTTTCCGATCGGACTTTCTCTTCTCACTTATCTGAATCGGACCGGCACGATTCACCTCTATCGGACCGAGGATGAAACTAAAAAAATATAAATATGCTGCCAGTAAAAATTTCATACTATACATTCCAAAGCGGTTCATCTTACAAGAACTTAGCATTTTTAAATTTTAAAAAAATTAGCACTCGAGTGTGAAAGCCTTGGAAATGAGCTGGTTTTTATGTTGATGCTGAAAGATATTCTTGCAAGAGTGTGGAAGAACACAGGGAAAAAGAGGCTTGGAAAATAGATAATGGAAACTCAGGGCGGAAAACGGGCAATACGATAGAACCGCTGCCTCCTCCGCATTTATGTTTCAGAAACGGCTGCCGTTGTGAATACTTTTAGGCATTTATAGAACACTTTTGCGTCCGCTTTATCCTATACTTATCCTTTATCTAAGTACCACCAGAAAATGTGTAAATCTGACCACCGGAAACGGTGATCAAAAAATAGAGCAATACTCATGTTTACAATGCTCCTTTCCTGCCAATATACAAAAATCCCCCTTAATATCCTTTGGAATGTATACTTCGTATAAGGTTGGCCGTTTATGTCAATTGTAGCTTACATATCTATATAAAATTTCATATGTAGCAAAACCTGCTTTTTTATAGCATTTAATAGCGGCAAGGTTTTCACTCCAAGTTTGTATAAAAATCAATTTATTTTGAACACTACAGTATGACTTTAAAAATTTACTGCCTAACCCCTTTCTCCGAAATATAGGATTTATCTCATAATCATATATTCCTATGATTTCATCATCCTCAATTGTGCTGAATTTCCCTATCTTTAAATTTTTATACCAAATGAAATAATAATGTGCATTAAATAATTTTTTTCTTTTTATTTCACATTCTTGTTTCCAGTGTTCATAATTTAATTCAGAAAACCGAAAATCTGCATTTGAACTTTTTGTTCCATTAAAGATAAAATTAATATCAAAACAATACTCGGGGATATAATTTTTTAAAATTTCAATCTTTGTGAGTTGGGAATTGGTTTTGTTAGAGATTCTATAACACTTGCTACTAGGTAGGAAATCATTTGAATATACCGCTACAAAATTAAAATCAATTGAATTATTATATGGATGACTAATGAATATATTATTACTACATTTTTTTATTTTACATCCAATACTTTCCATCCATTCCAATTCATTGTTCAGGATTAAGCTAGATAAATCGATATTTTTCATCATTATATTTAACCTTTCCAATTTTCCAAAATATGACATATAATAGAATAGATAATATAATTCCTGTATATTGTAAACCGGTTTTCTCTAGGCTCATTGAACATATAATATAAATAATCCAGACCAGAGTGCTTCACTTGTACGATCATGGATGGAGCTAAAAGTATCCGTTTTGTCATGCCTCATATAGTATAGTTTAGCCTCCATCAATTCCTTGTTACAGTATCATACGTAAATAGTCATTGTTATATTTTTGTAATACTCTTACAATTTAGCCTTATATGATTTAAATTCTTATTAAAAAGCATTAATAATAAACCTATCAAAAATATGCCTGATAAATATAAAAATCCATTCACATAGTTACTTGTGAGGAATTGAGTTCCAATAGCAATGCCGATGGTAGGAGACATCAAGATAAGCGTGTCAATCCCTCCCAGTATTTTCCCACGATTATCCGCATCAATTGTTGTGATGACATAACTAAATAAAGGCTGTGTTAGGGAATCGAACATTCCATATATCAAGAAGAGAAAGCCCGTCAGAAAAAAAGGGCATATTGGAATACACAGCATACACACTCCACAAGCTAACATTGCCAGTTTAAAAAGTCTGCTTACATAATGACCAAATTTATTTACAATCATCAAACCAATAATTTCACCTACAGCCATCATTGACTTTATAACCCCAAGGGTAATTGAACTTTTTGATTGAACAGAAAACATGACCGGCAGAATATTCGGTACAAACCCATATGCCAAATTTAATAAAAACATAATGATAACCATGCTCCTTAGCAATGGGGTCTGAAAAATGGAATGATATGAGATTTTTATATCTTTTACTAAAGAAATCATCAAAACTTTGCTGTTGTTAATCCTTTTTACGTTTCCCTTAGAATCACTTAACCGGCTTATTAAAAAAGCACATACAAAAAAACTGGTTGTATCTATTAAAAACAAACCCTTTCCTGAAACCCAGGTAATCATCCATCCTGCCACCGCTGATCCAATAATATAAATTGTCCTGGATAACATTGTTACAGTAGATTGAAATTTGATAAATATTGTTTTCTCGAATCTTTCTGCTGCATAAGTTGTATATGCTGATGAAAACACAGTATTACATATATCATTTAACAATATGAAAAAAATGCAAAGACTGATATGCTGAATTGCAAAACCGTAAAAACACCAAAACAAAAAAATAATAGCTCCTGAAATACTGTTTACTGCAATCATCAACTTCTTTTTATTAAACCGATCAATCATAATCCCAACGATAAGAGATAAAATCCCCCGGAAAGCGAGGGATCCTCCTATCATATATGCAGCATTCATAATATTTCCAGAGTCATATGTCACTTTCCAAACAATAAACAGATCGAACAGAGTATCCCCGACAAAACTAATCAGGATTGAAATCATGAGGGTTTGAAAATCATTATTTTTTATAAATATTTTCTCCATAGTACTCAAGAGCAAACTTATAATAACTACAATTATATTTACAAGGTAAATGATTCGTAGCCTCTGCCCTACATCCACCCCCACAAAAATATTTTAATTCGCATTTTTGACAGCTTTTATTATTATCGACTAAATCTTTTTTTATTAATTCTTTTCTATGAATTAGTATATCATATACTGCCTCCGTATTAAATATATTTGTTATCAAATCCGTTTCTCCATATCTTTTTACACAAGGATATACATTACCATCCGGATGAATACTTAAGGATGTGATTCCCGCTCCGCAGTGCGTTACAGGAAACCCTTCATTTCCGAACATCATATTATCTGCAAACTTTACTATTTCAAAGGCTTCCGTAACATCAATATTATAATGGCTTTGAAGGAAGTCAAGTAATTGACGAAGTTGATCTATTGTTGGCTTCATATCATCCGAGACCTTTTTTACTATAAAAAAAGCTCTTTATATATAGACGCATAAATATTTAAAATCTTTCGTTTTTCTATTTATAAGTTAATGATTTTTTTCGAAATTATTAGCACTCAACACTTGACACTGCCAATAGTGTGTGCTATATTACACATAGAACAAATGGAACGGGTTAAAAAAGCCCCCCCACAGTTCTGAAACACCACTCTCCTCCGAGAGTGATTATATAAACATTTTGTCAAATGAAAGGAGACATGACTTATGATGATGCCTAGTATTTTTGGAGAAAACTTATTTGATGATTGGATGGATTTCCCGTTTCATGATGATTTCTTCCGTGGGACTCCTGCTTACAAAAAGAACGCAAAATCAATTATGAAGACAGATATCCGAGACACTGAGGATTCATACGAACTGGATGTTGATCTTCCAGGATACAAGAAAGACGAGATCAGCGCACAATTAAAAGACGGATATCTGACGATCTCCGCATCTAAAAACACAGAGAATGAGGAGAAGGATAAGAAAGGTAACTACATCCGCCGCGAACGCTACAATGGTACAATGAGCCGGAGTTTCTATGTAGGTGATGCCATTCACCAGGACGACATCCACGCGAAGTACGAAGATGGGATTCTGAAACTTTCGATTCCGAAAAAAACAAAACAGGAGGTAGAACAGACCAATTACATCTCCATCGAAGGTTAAATATACAAACATCCTACGGGAAAGGGGACAGTCAAAACAGACTGTCCCCTTTCCTTTTTACTTGTATGAAGTTTTATTACATCTTAAAGAGTCTGCCGCCCATTTTCCCGGCCTCACTCCGGTCATGGGTTACAAAGATCACTGTTTTCCCGAAGCATTGCTTTTTTGTATACTCTATCACCAGCTCTTTCGTCTCCTCATCGAGTCCTTTAAAAGGCTCGTCTAAAAAGAGCACATCCCACTCACTGTAAAGGGCACGTAAAAGCGCTGTCCGCTGCCGCATCCCGCCGGAAAACTCCCGCACCGGCTGATCCTCGCATCCGCCAAGTCCCACCGCCGCCATAGCCTTGCTGATCTTTGCCTCCAACTTTTTGTCTCTGCCCCACGGCTTTTTCCCGCGCACCAGCCGGATATTTGCGGATGCGCTTAAGTTTTCGCACAGCCTATCCTCCTGAAAGACCATACTGATTCTTAAACCTTCCAGCCCTTCAATCTGTCCGGAGTCCGCCTTCTCCAGCCCTGCCAGGATGCGCAGCAGAGTCGTCTTTCCTGCCCCGGAGGGCGCCATCATGCATGTAGTCTGTCCTTTTTGAAAAACCGCCGAAAAATCCTCAAAGACCGTGTGATCTCCATAGCTCTTTGAAAGATGTGAAATTCTGATCTGTCCTTGTTCCATCTTATCGCATCCTTTCCAACCTGATAACGGCACCGTCCACCATCGCCAGAAACAGTTTTTCAAACAGCAGGCTGATGAGGACAATCACCACCGTCCATGCAAACAGATCCGGCGTATTGAGATATACCTTGGCATTGTAAAGCTTTTCCCCGATGGAACCGTCTGGAATCCCGATGACCTCTGCCGCCACCCCGGCTTTCCAACAGAGTCCAAGGCCGATGGAACACCCGGTTCTGAAAAACGGCAGTACTTGGGAAACATAAATGTAACGGATCCGCACTGCGTGGGGAAGTGCGAAAACATCTGCCATCTCGAGAAGCTTAGGATCCGTACTGAGAATACCGTCCAACACATTCGTGTAAAGAATAGGAAATACCATCAAAAATGAAATCACTACCGACAAATTCCGGGACGGCACCCAGACGAGCACAAGAATAATAAAGGACGCCACCGGCACTGCCTTGACCACCATTACCGCAGGAGCAAAAAACTCCCGGATTCTCTCAAATTTCGCGGAGAGTCCCGCCGCAAGAATTCCGGCCGCTGCTGCAAGAAAAAAGCCTCCCAGAATCCGTACAAGAGAAAAGCCGATGGAGCGCCAGAACTCTGTTTCCATGACAAGTCCGGTCAGTCTTTCCAAAACGACGACAGGGGATACCAGCAGGATCTCCTGTCCTATCCACACACTGACTGCCTGCCACACAAAAAGCCAGACTGCTACAGCCCAGAACCGGATCGTTCTCTTTTTCTTTTTATTCGCTGTAGTAGAACTCATCTTCTGGTAACGAGCCTCCTATCGATTCCGCATTAGCATCATAGAGCACCTTGAGATAACCGGAGAGCTGTTTCTGCATCTCCTCCCCTGTGACGCAGACAATGTTACATTCCGGCAGTGCCTTCTTGGCCACTTCCTCTGTCACAATCTCATACTGCCCCACCAGTTTTGCCGCCTGATCCGTGTCCGCATTGACAAAATCCACAGATGACGCATATCGCTCCAGGAAATCAGATACTGCCTCCGGGTGTTTCTTTACAAACTCAGTACGAGCGATAACCACTCCGGTTAAAAGCGTGCTTTTCTCTTCCTTATTCTCCTGCGTCTTATCCCATTCCTCAGTCAGATCGAGAGCTACACGAATAGCCGGATTCTTCTTCTGCGCCGTTGTCACAAATGGCTGCGGAAGCATCGCAATTCCACTCGGATCATTGGCAAGTGCCGCTACACATTCAGAGTGCTCGCTTTTCCACTCGATTGTTACATCTGAGGCAGGATCCATACCATTTTCTTTTAAGATATAGTTGAGCGCATATTCCGGAGTGGATCCCTTTCCGCTTGCATAGATCGTCTTCCCTTTCAAATCCGCTGCGGACTGTACCGTTTCCCCATTCTCTACAATGTAAAGAACACCAAGAGTATTGACCGCCAACACCTGCACCTTTCCTTTCGTATTGTTATAAAGTATGGATGAAAGATTCGCCGGAACCGCCGCAATATCCAGATCACCCTGCACCAGCTTTGGTGTTACTTCATCCGCGGAAGCAGCGATTTGAAAGCTGTAATTCTCACTCTTTACCTCCCCCTTGTCTACATCATCCATAAGTTTGACCATTCCCATTGCCGTGGGTCCTTTCAAAGCGGCAATCCGGACATCCACCGGGGTACTGGTTTCTTCCTTCTCTCCCGTATCTTTTATGGTCTCATCACCCTGTGCCTCTCTCGGGCCGCAGCCTACAAGAGCCGCCGCAAACAGAGCCATAACAAGAAGCCATGAACATATTTTTTTCATCATATTCTCCTTTCCTCCTTTTCACATTCACACATCCCTATGATAAGACAATTTCAGGCTCCGGACAAGACTCTTTTCCGTCTGTCCGAAGCCTGATGCTTCTCAAATCAAACCAATATTATAATTTTAAACATACTCAAAATCATCCGGCCCTTTAAACCAGCTATTTCTTCCCAGATGGAGAAGAAACGCAAGCACAGCAATAATCAGATAACCGATCGCAAACAGGGAAGTCGGATAGAATCCAAGCTGTGCGCTGTGTATGAATCCGAAACACGCAAGCACATAGCCGACAAGCGCCGTAACTCCTACTTTGTGAAGCTGTTTCTCAATAATAAAGACGGTCATCGTTCCCAGCAGAATTCCAATAATGATTGCTCCCGCCTTCACTCCCGGCACACCGTTCCACATCACCCCGGCATCCTTAATCATCTGCGTCACTTCCGCATTATACCCAGATGTACCATCCGCCAGTATTTCCGTACTGTATCCCGCAAGACCGGCTACTCCGGTAATCTGAGTGTACAGGTAATCCGCGACCGGAGGAAGCATGGCGACTGCGATAGCCGCATAATGCTTTACCGGGCAATCTTTGAAAGCCTGCGCCACCATAACAACCGCACACCAGAGGAAGGTTACCGCACAGACCGCCGGTGGAACCATGTTGCTCAAAAATGTGAACAATCCAAAAATTCCGGCTGCCCCAAGTACCAGACCCGACACGAGAGAATAACCGATTCCCGCATGAGATTTCTTCAATCCCGCATGACCAAGCCATACCGTATTCGGGATCACACCCCCGCAAATTGCGGAAATCATCGTACAGATTCCATCCGCGAACTGTGTCTCCCGCACATTGTAATTGTCCCCGGCCGCATTGGCCGCTTCTACATTGTCCATCGTTTCGATGAAATTATAAATCTCTACCGGAATCACGATTGTCAGATATGGAACAACGACGGTAAATCCATTAATCAAATGCTGGATACTGTTGACCGGATTTGGGATATAAAATCCGACACCGCTGAAATCCACGGAAGTCCGGCCCAGACAGAACGCATAAATGATACCACCCACAATGGCTACTACAAGCGGCGGGATCTTCTTCGGGAACAGATATCCCCCGAAAATTCCCACAAACGCTACAAACAGAATCGGAAGTCCTACCACCGGATCTCCAAACACATCAAAGACTCCCTGTGTTGCCATCCAGATAAATCCAATTCCAGCTACCGTACCAAGGAGAGCGGCTCTTGGCAGTCTCCGTTTCATCCACGGACCAATGAATCCGCCCAGAGCCTCCACAGCTCCCCCAATAAAGCAAGCCGCGACAGCCGCCGACCATGCGAGCATCGGATCGTCCAACGCATAGTGGAGCGGCATAATCACCCCGTACAGCATAACAAACATAGCCGGAGTGGATACTCCGGAAGGAAGCGCCGTGACATCCGCACGGCCTTCTTTTTTGGAAAGTCGCCGGCCCATAAACGCATAATAAATCCCACTAAGCATCAGTCCAACGGACATGCCCGGTATGACGGCCCCGTATACAATCTCATCCGGCCATCCCAGCACCCCTGACAAAGTCGAAATGACAATCAGATAGTTTACAATATTGTTTGTAATGGAATAAGTCATTCCACCGATATCGCCACGTTGAAACCATGGCACAAGTGTCTTTTGTCTGCTCATCTTCTTTCTCTCTTCCTATTCATTTTATGCTTCTGTACTGATAAACGAAAACGTCGTCACGTCAAACAGCCCCATATCGGTCAATTTGATCTCCGGAATGACTGCCAGAGACATAAAGCAAAGCGTCATCACCGGCTCCACATCCCCGCAGATTCCAAGCTCCGAATATGCCTTCTCATGGATATCCGTCAGCTTCTGATCCACCCACTCCCCGCTGCGGTCACTCATCAGGCCCGCAATCGGCATTGGCATACTTTCAATAACCTGTCCGTCTTTCACAAGAACGATACCGCCCTCTTGTGCAATCAGAGCGTTGACGGCCGCCTCCATTTCCTCGTCGCTGACGCCCACCACAATTATATTGTGGGAATCATGAGCAATGGAAAGCGCGACGGCACCCTCTTTGATTCCATAACCTTTCAGAAAGCCGCACGCTACATTTCCTGTTCCCTGATGCCGTTCTACTACTGCGGTTTTCACGATGTCCACCTTAGGATCCCGGACAAATTCCCCGTTTTCATCCAACTGAATATCCGCCGTCTCTTTCTTTGTCACAACACCGCCGGGAAGGATGCCGATGACATGGACATGCCCTGATTTCAGGTGCATTTTGAATTTCTCCTTTGAGAAATCCTTCACCACAACACTCCCTTTGACGGAGGAAATATCGTGAAGATGGACTTCCTGCAGATAGGTCCCTTCTTCTGCAGTCAGTTCTCCCGCAATCCATACCCGGTTGACATGGAACTCTTTCAAATCGTCAAGAAGTACAAGATCCGCCCGATACCCCGGTGCAATCGCTCCTCTGTCATACAGCCGGAAACACTCCGCCGCATTCAGCGTCGCCATACGAATGGCCGTCACCGGATCCAAACCTTCCTCAACGCAAATTCTCAAGTGATTGTCCAGATGCCCTTCATGGAGAATGGTCTTTGGCTGGCGGTCATCGGAGCAAAGCAGACATCTTCTGCTGTTCTCAGGCGTCACCCCCTGCAGGAGGGTTCTTAAGTTATGGCAAGCGGATCCCTGGCGAAGCAGAATATACATCCCCCGCTCCAGACGATCCTTCATCTCCTCTACAGTAGAGCACTCGTGATCCGCCAGAATTCTCGCCGCCGCATAGGCGTTTAGTTCCTTGCCGGCAATCCCAGGTCCGTGTCCGTCTATGATCTTCCCTTCTTCTTTGGCTGTCATCAACTTATCAAGCACCGCGTCATCCGCACCAATGACTCCCGGAAAATTCATAAATTCACCGAGCCCCAGAATCTCTTCTCTTTTGATCGGTTCTTTCATTTCCGGAGCATTCAAAACTGCACCCGCATGTTCAAACGGGGTGGCCGGCACACAGGAAGGAAGCACGTATTTCACGTCCAGTTTCGTCCCCTTGGCAGCTTCCATCATATAGTTCAATCCCCGGATTCCACAAACATTGACAATCTCATGTGGATCTGCAATGATAGTCGTACCGCCGTGCGGAACGAGCAGACGGCCGATCTCCTCCGGACTGACATAGGAAGATTCAATATGAATATGGCTGTCGATAAATCCAGGCGCCGCATATCGTCCTTCGGCGTCGATCACTTCTTTCCCTTCGTACTCTCCAATTCCCGCAATCTGATCTCCACAGATGGCAATAGATCCTTCTGTGATATTTCCGGAGAATACATTGACAATCTTACAATTTTTGATCACAACATCCGCTGGGATTCGTCCCGCCGCTATATCAATAAGTCGTTTTAATTCATCCTTTTTCATGGCCGTTACCTTCTTCTTTTATTTTTCCATTACTTCCAAAACAGGTTCAAATGTGGTAAGTGCTGTATAGTCTACCGGACCCGCGTCCGTGATCGCATAATCTGGAATCGCTGTGATCGGCAGGAAAAACATATACATCATCGGATCAGGAAGATCACTTCCAAGACTTCTAGCCGCTTGGTCAATCTTCTTCTCCCATGCCGCAATTTCTTCCGGCTCCAGATCGCTTACAATTCCTCCAACCGGAAGCGGTAAAAATTCCAGAATCTTGCCATCTGCCACAACGACCTGCCCGCCGCCTTGTTCAATCACATAATTAGCCGCAACCGACATATCCTCAGCACTCACTCCCATGACAACCAGGTTATTGTCGTCCGGCGCCGCAGAGGACGCCATTGCGCCTTTTTTCAGTTTCCAGCCGGAACAAAACGCAAGAGACTTATTTCCGTTTCTACCAAACCGCTCCAAAACAGATACCATCGCTACATCCTGCTCCGGATCCGGCAGAACAATTCCATCTTCTACTTTCAGTACGACGTCTCTTCTTTTTCTTACAAATGGACCTTTGACATCCATAGCCAGTACCTTTGCTTCCCCGTGTCCGATTTCCACCTTGTATTCAAAGTCTGCCGGGATCGTCTTTTTACATTTGAGTTCCCCTTTTAGTATGGAACTTCTCTCCGGCGCGTCTAACTGATAGGTAAGCTTGTGGTCTTTTGCAACCATGTTTCCGTTCGTCATAACTTCCTCCACCTGGAATTCGTGGAGATCATTGACAAAAAGAATATCGGCAATTCTGCCCGGACATATGGAACCTACCAGATGATCAATGCGGTATGCTTCCGCACTGTTGATGGTTGCCATCTGGATGGCCGTCATAGGCTCTACCCCTGCTTTCATCGCAAGACGCACAACATTGTCCAAATGTCCTTTTTCCAAAACATCGCTTGCGATCACATCGTCTGTACAAAAGCTGACACGGCGTGCAAAAGCCGGATTCACTTCAGTCACAGCCTTCATATTTTCTTCCAGGAAATGTGTGACAGAAGATTCCCGGATCAGCATATGCATTCCCTTTCTCATCTTCTCTACCACTTCCTCGTGGGTGTAGCTTTCATGGTCAAGACGTACGCCCCCGCACAGATAGCCGTTCAGATCGTTCCCTCTTGCCATTGGAGCGCATCCGAATACCGGAAGGCGGTTTTTAAATGCCTCTGCGATTGCCCCCAGGGTATTCTCATCCTCTTCCTGGAGGAACTCTCTTACCGTCTCCCAAACGCCGAAACATTCCGGCCATTTCTGGACTTCCTGATGAACTTCTTTTGTAAAATTAAACGCGACCGTTGATTCCGGAATCGTATACGGAGTCTTATATGGCGCTCCCCAGAATACTTTCAGCGGGCTCTGCTTTACTTCCGCCAGAATCTCTTTTAATCCTTCCAGACCAGATACCGAGATGTACTCATCCAGACCGGAAATCATACTCGTCGTTCCTCTTGGCACAACCGCCTTTGCATAACTTGTGATACTGAGCTTACTACATTCACTGTGAATATGTCCGTCGATCATTCCCGGCACCAGATATCTGCCCTTCGCATCAATGATTTCTGTGTCCGGCCCAATGTACTCTTCCACATCGCCGACCGCCACGATCATATCCTCGTATACGGCGATATCTGCCGGATAGATCTCACTGGACATGACATTAACAAGCATCCCACCGCGGATCACTTTGTGAGCCGGGATCTTTCCCCGTCCCGCACGGATCATTTCCTTCAAATTTTCCATTGTTCTTTCCATTTCAAATCCTCCTTGCACTGCGCTCTCTTTTGAGAGGGTTTTCTTAAAGCTGCCTTTACTTCCCGCCAATTCCCCGGAAAATAAAAAAGATACATCGGCCAGAGGCTAAACAGGTTTCCCGTCCTGCGAATGTATCTTGAAGAATTTTCAACTATATTTGATTGTGCCAAAAGCTTCCGCTTTCTTTCGATTTTCATCATATCATAATCCGATAGGCTTGAAAATATATTAGTATATTATATTTTCAGATGATTATTTATTAGAAATACTTATATTTCATAGCTTTTTCGGCTGTTCTGCATTATAATACAAAAAGCAGCCGCATTTCCGCGGAAATACCCAACCAACAGAAAGGATCTGACATGAAGAGTCATTTTACACCCCATAAAGATATCGCAGGCACCCTTTCCATCCTTCTCGCCACATTGTGCTGGGGATTTTCCGGATGTTCCGGTCAGTATCTCCTGCACGATCTGGCTCTCCCAACCCCCGTCGTTCTCTGCATCCGACAGATCAGCGCCGGGATCATTTTGATTGCGCTGGATCTCCTTTTCCGGAAATCCACACAACGGCACGCCTCCTGCCGTTCCTCCATCCGGACATCCAAAAAGGATTTGCTGATACTGATCTTTTTCGCTATTTTCGGTATCTGTCTGACACAGTATACCTTCTTCATGGCGATCTATTATTCTGACTCCGGCACAGCAACCGTCCTGCAGTACTTGTCTACGATCCTTATTTTCCTCGTCACCTGTGTGCGTACAAAAACACTGCCCACAAAGACAGAATCTGCCGCTGTTCTGGCTGCTGTAGCCGGCACTTTTCTTATCAGCACCGGAGGGCGGCCGGGAAATCTTGCCATCTCAGGGTACGCCTTGCTTTTTGGTGTGATCTGCGCTATCTCTTACTCCACCTATACGCTGATTCCGGGACGGATTGTCCGCACGTACGGAGCCAAATATGTAGTGGGGCGCGGGATGCTGATCAGTGGAATTCTCCTCTCCCTTTTTGTCCGTCCATGGACATACGAGATCCCGCTCTCTTCCGAGGTGATCCTTGGCTTTTGCGGACTGATCCTGGTGGGGACTGCGGCCGGATCAACCTTTTATCATTTTGGTGCGTCTCTCTTGTCTCCTGTCAAAGCAGGAACCCTGGCAAACTTTGATCCGGTTTCTTCTGTCCTCCTGACCGCCCTTTTGCTTGGTACAACTTTTACGGCAACAGATCTTGCTGGATTCTTCTGTATCATCGGAGCCGTTTTTCTCTTGCAGCTTTGCCGTGGGAGACTGACGTAACGAAAAGAGTAAGCCTTATGATTCGACATCAAAGACAATGAAATACTTGTTTAACTTCTTCCTCACTCGGAATTGATACCGCCGCTCCCTTTTTCGATATAGCCAGCGATGCCGCCATCGTTCCCCATAGCAAAGCTGTTTTTTTATTCTGTCCTTCTATTATCGCTTTCAAAAAAAATCCCACAAAGGTATCTCCTGCCGCAGTAGTGTCAACAATTTCCGCCTGATACGCCTCCTGCCTCGTATATCCATCTGCATCACTGTAATATGCCCCTTGTGCTCCAACTGTCAAAACCACTCCCGCCTGCGGATATTTTTCCCGCATCACAGCAAGTATCTCCTGAAAATCCGTTTTCCCGGTAATCTGTTCCCCTTCGATTTCATTCAAAAAAAATAAATCTACTTTTCCTAAATCACAGTTCTCCATATTTTCGTCATATGGGGAAGGATTTAAAACAACCTTCATTCTTTTTTCTTTTGCCTTATCAATCAGCATATCTACCCTGTTTATCTCATTTTGAAGCAGCAGAATATCCCCTTTTCCAAAATTTTTCAGTACCATATTGATATATTCTTCCGTCACCTGCCTGTTTGCCCCCGGAAATAAAATAATGCTGTTCTGCCCTTCTTCTGACACCTGTATGATAGCGTTTCCCGTTCTTTCTTTACATTCCCGTACAAGAGATACATCTACTCCCGATTCTTTGCATGTTTCCAGTAAAAAAGAGCCGTCGGAACCGATTAAGCCCGCATGATATACCTGTACTCCCGCTCTTGCCAAAGCAATAGACTGATTCAGTCCTTTTCCGCCGGGAAAGATTTCCAGCTTTGCCGAAGTCATGGTTTCTCCCGGTTTTACAATATTCCTGAGCCGGTATGTATAATCAATATTCAGAGAGCCAAAATTTAAAACCTTCATGTTATTTTTCCCTTTCCTGTTGTAAAATACCTTTGCGGCCGCCGCTAAAACAACCGTCTTAAAATCCGGATATATTGTAAATATGTCTTGATTTCTACATATTCATCCGGTTTGTGGGCAAGCTGTTCCTTTCCAGGGCCGAATAAAATCACAGGGATATCGTCTCTGTTTTTCATAAATACGGACGCGTCTGTAAAGAAACTAATCCCTGTTTTTGTCCCTTCTCCTGTTTCTGACTTTATGACATGTTGCATTTTTTGAACCCAGGGATTCTTTTCATCAGTTTCGATTGCTTTTCTGTAATTCATTATCTGAAATTCTATCCCGACTCTTCCTTGTGTATGCTTTCTGTATTTCTCTGCCTCCTCTTTGGCCCACAGGAGTATCTCTTCCTTACCGATACCCGGAACCGTCCGGATATCCATGCAAAGTTCCGCCTCATCCGGCGTCATATTAGGGGCAATTCCCCCCTGTATCCCTGTAATCTGTATCGTAGGCTTTCCCAGTAAAGGATGTGAATACCGGTGGAGCTTTTCCCTGATAGTTTCATACAGCTTAAAACCGTACATTACCGCGTTTTCTCCTTCTTCCGGATACGCGCCGTGACTTGTTTTTCCGCAGACTCCCGCTTTCAGCCAGACACACCCCTTCTGTGCAATTCCAAGACAACAGCCGGTGGGTTCCCCGATTAAAAGAAGTGAGGCTTTCGGTATGCCGTATTCCTCCAGCATTTCCTCCGCTCCACTTCCTCCTTTTTCTTCATCCGCAGTTCCCCAAAAATGTATGGTCTGCAGCGGAACATAGCCCTGCCTTTTCATCTGTCCAAGTACATATACCATCCCCGCAAGCCCGCTTTTCATATCGCTGCTTCCTCTGCCGTACATACGTCCGTTTTTCACTTCCGGTCTTTCCGGATCGGTATGCCATTTTGACAGTTCTCCATATGGAACCGTGTCGAGATGACCGTTCCATATTACCTGCTCTTTTGTTTTTCCCTGCAATATGGTAATCACATTTACATTATTTTCATCTACCTTCTGAAGCGATACAGAAAGCCCGCAGTCTTTCAGATAGCCCGCCAGAAACTCCGCCAGCTTTCCTGTATCCTGTTTCCCATTCACGCTTGGAATACTCAAAACTTTCTCCAGAAATTCCACTTCACTATAATTTCTCATATGCTTTACCTGCTGTTTTACGTTTTCTAGTTTATCAGCCAGTCCAAAATCCCCTGCCAAAGCGTATCATAATATTCCCATTCGCAAAATTCCGGCGGCGCCCAGTGCGGCGCGCAATCCGATGTAAACACAGCACTCCTGCCTTTCCCATACTTTCCAAACGCAATAAACGGGTCTTTCCCTGCCATCGCTGCCATTTCTGCTTCCGGTTTTAAAATGGTTTTGTTGTATCCGAGTATCTCCGGCCATTCCTTCGGAAGTCCTTTGAGCGCTTCATGTTCTTTTACCGTAACCGGCCGGATTCCCTCGCAATGCTCCATTCTGTCGTCTACTGTCAGAACCTCGACAGGAAGTACTTCCTGTACAGCCGTGTCATGCCATTTCCCTTTGGCGTCTACACCGGAAAAGGTCAGATATCCTCCAATCATCAAAAGCGCTCCGCCTTCCTGTACATAATCCCTGATCAGGTTTGCCCTGTTTGGCATTTTGACACTCTTTGTAAATGTCGCTGCCGGAAGCAGCAAAGTATTCGCTCCGATGTCCGAAAGAATCACACAGTCATAATTTTTCAGTTCTTTCATAGTAAACGGGAATTGCTCCGCCGCTACATGATTGGGAAGAAATGTGACTTCATACCCTCCTTTTTCCAGTGCTCCTTTTAACCATTTTTCTCCCGTTTCATAAACAGATGTATAAAAACTGTCGAACCCTTTTACGTGAGTCGTATAGCTCATCCATGATTCTCCTGCCAATAGTACCCTTTTCATTTCACTTCCACCTTTCTTTTATTTCGTATATAACGCCAGACCGCCTATTCCCATTTCCCTGCATGTTCCGAAGCGGCTGACCCAATAGCCTGCTTTTCCGGACATCCGTAAATACCGATGTTCAAAAGCCGTTAATTTTCCGTTTGTAATCACATAAGTCGCCATTTTGTCATCTGTATCTACGACAACAATATTCGCATAAGAACCGCAGGATAAATTTCCGTATTTTTCCCATTCCCGGCATTTTGTTCTTTCCCGCAGCAGCTTTGCAGGATTTGCCGTCATCATTGCCACCGCATGTCTTCTGTCCAGCACATGATTCTCTGTCAATTCCAGAATACAAGCAATGTTATCTCTTGTATCTCCAAATCCTTTCATTACTGAATGGTTCTGCCCGTCCGATACTAAAATCCGCACTTCGCCGTCCGCCACAGCCTGAAGGGCAATCTGTCTTGCAGCTTCCGCCATCTGAAGTCCTTCTCTGCTCCCCCTGCCCTTCCTCAGCATTGTCGTAACAAATTCTCCGCTAACTGTTTCCTGCTTCAGAAGCCCGCGGATTCGTTTCATGGACTGCACCGGTTCCCCATGCGTTCCGCAGCCAACCGCATTCGCATGTCCCAAATGAATACGCCTTCCTTTTGCAATCGATACTACCTTTTCCGTATGTTCAATATCCTGTGTATGCGACATAAACAAAAGTCCCGCCTGCTCCGTCACTTCAAACAATCCGTCCAGTTTGTCATCCGGGAGAAGAAAATGTCCCATATGTTCTTTGATTCCAACCACATACGCCGCCGTCCGGTTTACAATCCAGTTCCGGCTCAGTTTTTCTTCCTTTATACTGTCCGGCAATTCGCCGCGAAACAGCCGAATCAGTTCTTCCTGATTTAATTTCGTTCCAAGAACATTCGCCGCCCCTATATAAGCTCCTATATTCAGAGGCACTCCGCGGTCTGTTTCCGCTCCTAAAAGCGCCGGAGTCATAAATGTATTTCCCGCACCCGGCGTCAGCGCCGTAGTTACCCCGTCCTCAGCGGCTCCGAAAACCGTACCCGTACTGATTTCATAAAGGTCGCTTACATGCAGATGCATATCAATCAGTCCCGGCCACACCTCCAGCCCTGCACAGTCTATGACTCTGTCTTCCGCTAAGATTTCCGCCTTGTCCGTAACCATTGTGATACTGTCATCTGCAATCACGACGTCTTTGACCGCTTCCAGATGATTCTCCGGATCTACGACCAGTCCTCCCTTAAGTACCAGTCTTCCTTTTCCTTCATACTCCCTGAGCATCCCATAATTTAATTTTCGATACATACTTTCGCCCATTCTAAAATAAGGTTTGCATATATCTGAATCGCATCCAGATATTGCTCCTCCGTTACATACTCGTCCACTGTGTGGCACTGTTCCAGGGAACCCGGTCCATATTGAAGTGTCGGACATTTTACAATATTGCGCCAGGTACGGGAATCGCATCCTGCCGGAGAACCTGCAATCGTGACTTCCCGCCCGACGGCATTTCGGTATGCCTGTTTAAAGGCTCCTACAAACGGATGGTCTAAATCCATTTCAAACGGATTCCCTGTCTGGTAAATCGTAATCTTCGGTTTATGTCCGGAAAGCCACTCGTCTCCTTCGCATCGTTTCAAAATCGCATTCGTATATTCTTCTACAACTTGTTCATGGCTCATAACTCCCGGAAGGTAATGGACACATGTTTTAAAACAGCAATAGTCCGGAATGGTAGAGCCTGCTTCCCCTCCGTAAATCACTCCGACATTACTGGACGGCGGCGGAAGAAGCGGATGTTTGTACTTTAATAACCACCTGTGTTCCAGTTCGTCGATTGCCTCCATCAGCTTTCCGGCTTTTTCAATCGCATTGACTCCGGACAGTTTCAGACCCGAGTGGACGGCGATTCCCTCGACCTCTACCTGGAAAAACACCCATCCCATATGAGCTGCAAGCAATTCATAATTCGTTGGTTCACATACGACAACGGCGTCTGCTTTTACTCCGCTCATAGCCGCGCACAGGGAGCCGTTTCCTCCCCCTTCTTCGTCACATACCGAAGCATATTTTACAGTGACGGGAAGTTCTATCCCTGCGTCTTTCAAAAGCTTCGTCGCCATAACAGACGCCATAAGCCCTGCCTTCATATCCGCTACTCCAAGCCCCGTAATCTTCCCGTCAATTACCTGCGGCGAAAGCGGCGGGATACTCCAATGCTCCTCGTTTTCTGCAGGCATGTGATCAATATGTCCGTTGAATAAAATAGATTTCTTACTTTTTCCACAAAAAGACGCGTATACATTGTAACGATTTTCATAATTATGCCCGGTGTTGCCTTCCCGGTATTTTTCTTTGCACTTAAGAATACTTTCCTCATTCAAAGGGTCTTTTTCCACTTTTTCGGCTCCCATAGAGGCAAACAGTTCCGCCATAAAGTCCTGTCCTTTGGCTTCCAGGCCTCCTTCTATCCCATGTCCGATATCGTGCGTGTCAATGCTTGCCAGTTTCAGCAGATAATCAATATAGTTTTGTTTGTTTTTCTCCAATGTCTGCCGCAGTTTTTCATTTTCCATATGTTTCCTCCTTCTTTTTTATCCAGGCCGCTGCCTCATACCCTAATTTTCTGTGAGCTTCTTTTGTCATATGGATTCCGTCAAATGTCCCCGTTTCTATTATGAAAGCGGTATCCATAAACTCCCAATGATTCCTTTCTGATACTTCCCGGAATATTCCGGATAGTTTCCTGCTTTTTTCCTCCGCTTCGTTGCCAAATTCATTCCGAAAAGGACTTCTGTCAATCCCCTTTAGCGGCGGAGGAGACAAAATACAGACATCCGCCCCGCTCTGCGAAAATAGTTTTCCTACATTTTCCAGCCCTTGTCCAATTTCCTCCGGCTCTGCTCCATAGAAATCCTTGCAGTCATTTGTGCCAAGCATCACTATCACCATATCCAGCGGCGTGTTCATCAGCACACATTCCTCAGCGCCCGTATAGCCGTTTACGAATTTCTCCCGAAAACTGTCAAATTGTGTTGTCCGCCCGCAGATTCCATTTTCAATGACCCGATATGATTCTCCGAGCCTTCTTTGCAAAATTCCGGGCCACCGTACTTCCCACGGAAAACGTCCGTCTGTTTCGGGCATATATCCCCATGTGTTGGAATCTCCGTAACATAAAACCGTCTTTATCTTTCCGTTTTCTTCCATCGTTCTACAAAATCCTGTACGTTTAAAATGTCGCATCCAAGCCCAACCTCTTCCGCAATGCCGCCAATCTGCGTTTTTTTAATCTTGCTCTGCTTTAATATTTCTTCACGGCTGAAAATGTCTCTTGCCGTTCCGTCCGCAATAATATGCTTATTTGCCATTGCCACGACTCTGTGAAAATTGTCCGCCACAAACTCCATATCGTGCGTAATAGTAATCACTCCGATTCCTTTTTCCTTAAGAATATCCAGTAAATCCGCTAAAATCCGTATCCCTTTTAAATCCTGGCCTGCCGTCGGTTCGTCCAGGATCATATATTGGGGTTCTGTCGCCAAAACAGCAGCAATCGTTACAAACTTCCTTATTACGTAAGGAATTTCAAATGGATTTTTATCGAGGAATTTCTCTATCTTCATGATTTTTGCCGCTTCCAGCACCCGGTCCTTTATTTCCTCCTCCGAAAGTTTATAATATTTGGGCATATACGCAATCTCCGCATACACGGACTGATTGAATATCTGGTCGTCCGGATTCTGGAATACATATCCTACATGCCTTGCAATCTGGGCGGTCGTATAATCTTTTGTATTTTTTCCGTCTACAAATACGTCCCCCTGGCATGGTTTATGCAGACCGTTCATCATTTTAACTGCTGTTGTTTTTCCGGCTCCGTTTTGTCCTACGATTGCCACTCTTTCCCTTCTCTTTATAATCAGATTCAAATCGTCATTTGCAAGAAAACCATTGGGATACCGGAAACAGGCATGTCTTAATTCAATCTGGCTTTCCTTTGAATTCACTAAGCCCCTCTCCTTTCTTTCAAAAGCTTGATACATTCTTCTCTTGTAACAGGTATATACGGAAGCGTAATCCCCTCTTCTTCCAGCGCATATGCAAGGAGCGCCGCCTGCGGTATCATAGCTCCTTTTTCCATCATCGCACGGTCGCTTAATACCTCTCTTACAGGACCTTTTGATAAAATCCTTCCTTCTCCCATCACAATGATTTCATCCGCGTATTCCGCGAGAAGGTCGACTTTATGCTCTACCAGGATAATGGTCTTCCCCTGTTCTTTGAGCATATGTATGATTTCAAAAATTTCTTCGGTACCGTCCGGGTCAAGCTGCGAGGTAGGCTCGTCAATCACGAAAATGTCCATGTCCATTGCTGTAATAGACGCAAACGCCACTCTCTGTCTTTGTCCGCCCGACAGCCGGTTCGGGTCATTTTTCAATAAATGCTCTATTTTTAAAAGTTTTGCAATCTCAATAACCCTTTCTATCATTTTTTCTTTTGGAACTCCCAGATTTTCCAGACCCAGCGCGATTTCCTCAAATACAGTTTTTCTAACACCGCTGATTTGCGTAAATGGATTTTGAAAAATATAGCCCATTTTCGTTGACAGCATATCTACATCCATTGTTCTGATATCTTCTCCCTCAACCAAAACGTCGCCTTCCAGTTTTCCATGATAAAAATGTGGAATCAGTCCTCTCAACAGGTTGCAGAAAGTTGTTTTTCCGCCGGCGTTTTCTCCAATCACACCGTAAAATTTACCCTTTTCCAATGTACAGTTGATGTCTTTTAATGCGGGTTCATCCGCCAGAGGATATGTATAAGTAACATGTTTCAGTTCTATAAGATGCATAAAAGAATCCTCCCTATAATCAGCATGATAAATGCAGCGTCAAACAAATATACAATTCCCTTTTCCCTCCTGCCTGCCGGCGGAAGCTCTGAAAGAAACGTATGGGAAACAGGAGCTGAAAATGCCCTTGCATCCATTGCAATAGATTTTTCTTCCGTACTTGAAATCGCATTCAATACCAAAGGTCCCATGACCGGTATATATGCCGCCGCTCTTTTCAGCACGTTCCCTTCTGTTTCAATCCCTCTCGCTTTTTGCGATTCCATAATGACCTTTGCATTTTGTCCCAAATCGGTAATCGTCTGAAAAGAAGACAAAATAACAAAAGAAACCATATGTGAAACTCCTTTTTGCTCCAGCATGTAAGTAAAATCTTCCATAGGCGTCGTTTTAACGAACAGGATAAAGCCTCCGCTGAAAGCAAGCACAAGCGATACGATATTAAGACCTGCTATGATGCTTTCTTTTGTGATACAGATTCCCCATATTTCAAATAAAATATGTTCTCCCGGCGCAAACGCAGCTTTGACCAGAAAAAGAAATACTCCGAATAAAAGCAGCACTTTCCAATACATGGAAAAAAAGGAACGGAAACAGCCGGCTGCGACGGAAACAAGAATAAAAAACAACACCATTCCAAACCCGTAAATATAGTTTTGAACGATAAACGGCGATAATCCCAGTACCAGCATGAGGTTTAGTTTACTCATCGGGTTCAAATCCCGGATGATATTCCCTGTTCTTTTGGGCTCCATATATTTTTGGACAAATTCGTAATCCATGACCTTACTCCTCCTCTTTTTTTACTCATACCTTACCCCCGGCATGAATGGCGTTTACTTTTTCTCTTTCAAAAAGTATTTTCCGTTTGGCAGCTTTACAACAAATCTCGCCGGCATGGCTTTTAATACAAAATAAATGATAATCAGGCAGATGACTTTATCAAGAAGCTCAGAACTGAGTTCACTGACAAAAGTTGCCGGCAAAACGTCCCAGCCTGCCGCCATCAGCGTCGTCACAATTACACTCGCTCCGGTTCCTACAAACCCTCCGTAAAGCGTCGCCGTAATCGGTACCGCGATACATGTACCGATAAATCCTACAAGAACACCGTTAATGATCGCCTTCCAAAATGCGGAAAACATTCCTTTCCTTGCCAGAAACGACGCTAATACTCCGAACAACATTCCTATAATCGTATATGGGAGCAAAGTAGGAAGGGAAATCGCATTGATTAGACCGCATCCAAGTCCTACAAGCAGCCCCGGCGCCCATCCGCAGAGCGCACCCACTACAAATGTTCCGATACTGTCAAGGAAAAGCGGGAGCTTTAACAATACTGCAAGCTGTCCTCCTACCACGTTAACCGCGATTCCAATCGGAATTAAAAAAATAGTAAGTTTTGTGAATTTCTGTGTTTGATTCATAATTTTCCTCCTTCTTTCTGTGACTCTTCTTTCCAGTTTTTTCTGTTTTTATCTACTCTTCCTTTTCTTCTTTTCCCCCTTTCTCGTACAGATTGTATTTAGAAAAGATTTCATCTTCATACACGGAAACTTCCTTCCGGTCCGGCAGCGCCGGCTGTACCCCATACTGGGTTACGGTAATTCCGGAAGCGATGATTGCGAACCGGATTGCCCATTCAATCGGTTTCCCTTCACTTAAGCAGACCGCCAGGGCGCTGATAAATGAATCTGCTCCTCCTGTTGTGTCGACCGGCGCAAAACCAGAACCAGAAAAATATCGGGAAATTTTCCCGCTGCGAAAATAACACCCTTTGCTCCCCCTTGTCACAATGACATGTTTTACACCCTTTTCCAGAAGAATCTTTGTTTTTTCCTCCAGACTTCTTTTACCAGGTATCAGCATGTTCAGTTCTTTTTCATTGGGGACAAAATATGTAACGCTTTCCAGAAGCTCCTCTTTTATTTTCTCTTTAGCAGACGGTTTTAAAATAACTTCAGTGTTGTTTCTTTTACAGAACCGGATTGTATATTCTATGATTTCATCCGGAATCTCCATGGACAAAAGACAATATCCCGCGCTTTCAAACAGATATTTACAGTTATTAATCTGTGAAATACTCAGGTTCCTGTTCGCCCCCTGATAAACAACAATCGTACTTTCCCCCTTTTTGTCTACGCTGATATACGCCTTTCCGCTTGAAACCGCAGGGTCAAAGATAACTCCGTCCATGTGTACATGGTTTTCAACCAGACTCGTATAGAGCTGTTTGCCGTCCATATCATTGCCAAGACGTCCAATCATATACACCTGCCCGCCCAGTTTTCCCGCTCCCACTGCCTGATTTCCTCCTTTTCCTCCTGGAAAAACCAGCATTTTTTCCGCAAGCTGTGTTTCATCATTTACCGGAATTCTTGAAACCTCCATCGTGACATCCATATTCATACTTCCCACAACGATGATTTTCTCCCCCTGCTTTTCCAAAGCGGGTTCCACAATACTTCCTCTTTCAATGAAAACCGGAGTGAATTTTCGCATTAATTCGGCATTCTTTGTCTCTTCTATCATATTGATGAGATAATCTACCGCATCCTTTGTCATCTTATCTGCCGGAAACGTAACCGTCGAAATCCCATTTCCTAAAATTTTAAGAATCTCTTCATCTCCGATAACAGTCATTGATAAGTCGTCCGGAATATTCGTATGCGTTCTTTCCATCAGTTTCCATACGCAAAAGGCAATCTCTTGTGACCCACATATGATTGCGGTAACATTGTCTCCGAGTACCTGACGAATCCCATATTTTTCGATATCTTCTACCGTTTTTCCTTCATATATCCAGACTGGCTGTATGGGAAAATTCCTGCTGTGCATCGCTTCCTTATATCCATCAAGAATCTCTTTATCCCTTTCAAATACAATACACGCAATTTTCTGATGTCCTGCGTCCATCAACTTATCCGCCGCAATCCTTCCTGCTTCAGCCATGCGGTAATAGAAAATGATCTTACACTTTTCATCAAAATTCTGCGTTTGTCCTAAATACACTGTCTTTTGTTCCAATCTTTTGCAGGAAACGTATGAGGCAGAATCAATCAGTACACCGGCGACCTTCTTTTTTTCCATTTCTTCCGCGCATTTTTGAATTTCCTCTTTTGCTGCGGCATAGGAAACGACAAGATTATATCCTGCCTTTTCCGCCTGTCTTGCGGCACTGCTTACCATCCTGTCCCTTTCTCTATTGTCCTCTCTAATAATGAGACCGATCAAATGAGTCTTAAGACCTTCTTTTTCCCGAAATTTAAAATAAGGAACATAGTTTTCTTCTTCGATAGTCTTTCGTACTTTCTTCTTTGTGTCTTCACTAATGTCTCTATCCTTCCCGTTCATAACCTTAGAAACTGTTGAAGCAGATACTCCTGCAAGTTTTGCAATATCATGGATGTTCATTCTTTCTCCTCCAACCATCCAGAAAGTTTTTTAGTAAAATAATTTTGTATGAATACTACCATTCCATTAAGTTTTATGCAATATTTTGAAATTACGAAACTATTTTCCGACATCTTGCACAATTTAACCCTTTTACTAAACAAGTTTCGGAACTAAATTTCTACAATTTTCTACAAGTATTTTTTTATGGTACCAGTTTTTTTGAAGCAATAATACTGGTATGTGTTTCCACCACAGTCTCTTTGCAAATAATTTCTGTATTCATCTGCCGGTTTGTTGGCAGGGACAGATATCGTCCTTAAAATAGCAGAGCAACACGCTGCCCTGTATGTAAGGTTACTTTTTTATAACTGTTGACTCTCTGTTTTACGCTCTTTATACTTACTCTATAGATAGTTAGAGTAATGGTGAATAATAAAAAGCGGATGAATTACCCTTTGCGCCCCTCAAAGAAGACCGAATTTGTTCGTCAGGAAAGGAAGAATGTGCAATGAATCAGAGCGAACGGAGACTGTATCTGATTAAGTCTCTTTTAAAGGAAGAACCCTCATACCGGGGGACACAGATCCCCCAGGGGACAGAGAAACAGGAACTCCTCCTACGGGGGCTTCTCAATGTACGGCCGCCCCGCCCGGTGGATGAGGAATTCTTGAAGATTCAGGATGCCTATCTTCAAGAAAAAACAAGAGAAAAAGGTGTAACGGATCTTGCAGATCTGGCCCCACACTCGGACGGCCTCTACCTGTGGCAGGGGGACATTACCGCCTTGAAATGTGACGCCATTGTCAATGCCGCCAACAACGGAATGACCGGATGCTATATCCCTAACCACCATTGTATCGACAACTGTATTCATACATTCAGTGGTGTACAGCTCCGGCTTCTCTGTGAAACGATGATGGAAAAACAGGGCTTTCCAGAACCGACCGGGCGAGCCAAGATTACTCCCGCCTTTAATCTCCCGTGCCATTATATTCTACACACGGTAGGTCCGATCGTATCCGGCCCTCTGACCGAGACACATTGCAGACAGCTTGCTGACTGCTATCATTCCTGCCTGGAACTTGCTTCCTCACATCGTCTGAAAAGCATTGCCTTTTGCTGTATCTCCACTGGCGAGTTCCACTTTCCCCGAGAGAAAGCGGCCCGTATTGCCATACAGAGCGTCCGGGATTATCAAAAGACCGATCCAATCATTAAAAAGGTTGTCTTTAATGTTTTTCAAAAGGAAGACTACGAAATTTACAAGAAACTTCTGACGGATTGTTCAGACGGATTTGATTCTTAATCGTCACGGCAGTATAATAAGAGTAGCGAAATCATATGAAAGGAGTGCATACTGTGAATTGTTCAGAAGTGATTCGTGAAAGACGAAGTATTCGAAAATACAAAGAAAACGTCACCATTCCCCAGGAAGATTTTGAGAGGATGCTGGAAGCCGCCATGATGGCGCCAAGTGCCTGCAACACAAGACCGTGGCAGTTTTTTGTGGTAATAAACAGGGAAATGATCGCAAAGCTTAGGGAGGCTCATCCATTTACTAAAATGCTTTCCACTGCTTCCGCTGCCATTGTAGTCTGTGGCCGTCCGGATCTTCAGGAGGGTGTCTGCAAAGAATTCTGGCCTCAGGACTGCGGCGCCGCCATTGAAAATCTTCTCCTTCAGGCAAAAGACCTGGGATATGGAACCTGCTGGTGCGGATGTTATCCATCTATGGACCGGGTAGAAAAATTGCAGGAGATACTGGGCACGTCGAGTATCCCGGTTGCCATTGTAGCCGTGGGAGAAGCGGACGAAGCCCCGGCTCCAAGGGGACACTTTGATCCGGAACGTGTGACATATCTGCGGTGAATATATCAATTTCTTAGGAGATGACTGATAGATCAATACACATTTCACAGAAATGATGGGGAAGAACCTGAAGCATCTGTTAGAATAAAAGGATCTGGTTTGACAGCTTCTCTTATTATGTTTTCATTTGATAGTCACATAATACAAAATCGAGTCAATCAGGTCAGTGCATCTGACTCGATTGACTCGATTCTGATGTAATTGTTTTGGTAAATAGCTCAACAAGCAATGCAGATAGAATAGAGTATATCTCATATTATAATTACTTTAAATCGGTTATTTTTACTTTAGTTTTTTTAGTATTTCTCCAATATCCCCATCGATACAGACAGAGCGTTCCTCAATTTCTTCTGGTACACAGGTTTCTCCCAGGTTCACACAGACATAAACCGCCTCTTTGTTCTTCGCCGTCATCCTCCAAAAAGAATATTTCACTATCCCCGGCGTATTAAATCCTACCCCCAGTTCCAACAGCAGCACCTTCTCGTTTGCGTGTCTTCTTAGAAAATCCACATAACGGTCAGACGCTTTTTGCCATCCCTCGTCTTCCACAAACGTGTCGTCCGCACGCAAGTTCATCGTCATTGGCCTGCCGCATCTCGGGCAACATGGGATCAGTTCTTCCGGCACACGCATGACCAATCGTCCACACTCTGGAAAAATCAACGTGCCGTCCGCCCCGATCGTAAATCTCTGCGCCAGTACCATCTTTTTGACAATCTCCCTGTTTTCATATGTGCTCCGATGGCATGGCATACTGCACTGAAACAGCCCATAGTCCCCCTGTGTATAGAAAAGCCTGTTCTTATCAAATCCAGTCTTCTGAAAACAATGATCCACATTAGTAGTCAGTACAAAATAGTCTTTGCCCTTCACAAGCGTATGAAGTGTTTGATAGACGCTTTCAGGGGTGTCCATATATCGGTTTATCCAGATATAACGGCTCCAGAATGCCCAGTATTCTTCCAGCGTCTCATACGGGTAAAATCCACCTGAATACATGTCGTGAAATCCGTATCTCTGCTCAAAATCCGCAAAATATCTCTGAAACCTTTCTCCAGTGTAGCTAAATCCCGCAGATGTGGAAAGTCCGGCTCCTGCTCCTATGAGTATCGTGTCCGTATCTGCCCATATTGATTTCAGTTTTTTCATACTCTGCCCCCTTGTGTTGTCCATCGTTCTCTCCGTCTGCTTTATCCGACGTTCTGCCAACATATTCTTTCACCTCATAATCTTTTGACTGCAGAAACCGGGCAATGCTCATAGCAATTTCCACAGTGCAGGCAATGTTCCGGCCGAATCCGGTATGGTACGCCTGGTTCAATACATTTTTGCGGACAGCTTCCCTGGCATATTCCACACCCGATACATGCATCTGTGATACGATATCCTTTCATCCGCACCCTCCTTTTTCCTGGCTCTACGTCTCCTGCTTCGACTTCCGCGGCATTTTCTTGTTTCGTTTCGATTCCACGTCCCAGTATATACGTTTCCCGGAAAATCGGGGAGACTCCCAGATGAAAATACTCGATCTGAGCGTCTCGGATTTCAAAGATAATCCCAATATCTCTTGTCTTCCCAGGATAGACATTAGCCAGGTAGGGCTGTTCGGCAAAAATCAAATCCATCCATTTTTTTTGTTCCTCTTCTGCCGTCTGTTTCGCCCTGGAGGACAACCGGATCATTTCTTTATACTTACTGTACCCAAGGATCTGCACCCGCCCGTCCTCCAACAGTTCGCGGCAAAATTCTTTTCCTCTGGCGGTAAAAAAATAGATAGCGTCCTTCTCATAATGGATCGCACTGATATTGCGGATCTGCGGGGCTCCTTCCAGATCGACCGTCGCAAAAGCGAGCACACCGATGTATTGCAGTTTCTTCAAACATGTTTCTAAATCCATCCTGGCTTCCTCCTCTAACTCACATAGCTATTTCCTTCCAGCACTGTGGATCTGCCGCGTAGAAGTTCCCTGTCTGACCGCTTGCCACAGCCGGACAGCCCCGGCACCAGGCCAGCAATTCACATTTTGCACATTTTTCAAACTTTGTATAGCCCCGGTAAGTTTCCATCTGGCAAACCCAGACATCCGCGATCCGATCAGTAAAGGCATTTCCTACTTTACTGTTCTGTACTCTTCGGCACGCATAAAGATCCCCTGTCGGCAAAATCGTCATATGGCAGTTTCCACAATTACAGCCTCCGTAAACCATTCCATCCTGAGCGTTCTTAGGAATCTGAAACTGTCCTGTCTCATACTCATACAACGTCCAGAGATGATCTTTTTTATTAAAATAGGTATGGCACCTCTGTGCCTCGTACATCTTGAACTTCCGGTCACATTCTTCCAGAAGGCTTCTATAACGAAGAGGCGTAATCCCCACTTCTTTTTCCTCACTGGTTGGGCAATATCTTGCGAAAGCGGACACGTCCGCATCGTGAGCCACTACGATATCGATAATGTCCGGGATCTCATCGATATTCGTACCTGATACTGTCGTCATAATTACAGATCGGATTCCTGCTCTCCGAAGGCAGTCTATTTTCTCCAACGTAATGTCAAAGCTTCCCGGCTTGCGGAACCAGTCGTGAGTCTTTCGCATTCCATCCAGAGAGAGCTGGTATTTCTCACACCCGTATTCTTTCATTCTCCTGCAGGTTTCATCATTTAGATGAAACGGATTTCCAAGAATTGTAAACGGAATTTGATGTTCTTTCATCAACGCCAATAGTTTCCAGAAGTTCGGGTGCAGAATCGGATCGCCTCCAGTCAGATAAAAGTAGGGAAAGCGGTCGTACACCTTACAGAAATCCAAGCAGTTGTAAAATGTCTGTTGTATCTGTTCCCACGTCATCGCATCCAGTTTTTTACAGTTGTCCTCCGAAAAAATATAGCAGTGCTTACACCGCTGATCACATTCGTCTGTGATATGCCACTGAAAAGAAAAATACTGTTTCATTATCCCTCTCCTTTTTTTGATCCCACTCTATCTCGACCGATTTTTGCCGGAGCCCTGTTTCTACACCCCGGCGTACAGCACTGCCGGGGCTTCTCTAATAAATAATAGGATATTCTCACATCACTGTTGTAACATGTGCTACTTGTCCGCCGCTCCGCAGGCCGTGCCACATGCCGCTGCCGTACCTTCTTCCATCTTTTTACTCCAACTGAAAAGATTGAAAAGTGCCATATTGTTGTTCCTCCTTTTGTTTCATAAAACTATTTCCTGTCTGCAAGATCAGTGTACTCTATTCCCTCCGGATACAAAAGTACGCACAATTCTATTACTTAGTTACCTTTTTATAACCCACGGTTTTCACTGGTATGTTCCATTGTGATTTGATATAATATTTCTGATAAAACGATTGAGACGAGGTGACATGAGATGATGACAAAAGAAGAAATGCCTGCCTGCCCGGTGGCGACAACGGTTCAGTTGATCGGAAGTAAATGGAAACTTCTGATTCTTCGGAATCTCCGTATGCGTCCATGGCGGTTTAACGAGCTACGAAGAGATCTGGAGGGTGTCAGCCAGAAAGTGCTGACAGACAGCCTGCGTGCCATGGAGGATGACGGTATTATTACAAGGACAGTTTATCCGGAAATTCCTCCGAAAGTGGAATACGCGCTTTCACCTCTGGGAGAATCCATGTCTCCTATTCTGGACGCAATGGCTCAGTGGGGTACAACGTACCAGCAAATGATGATGAACGAATGACAAAGGAGGTTCCAATATGATCCGAAGTTTCTTACCCGTTGGACAGGGTGCTTTTTATACAGAACAATTTGACTGTGGCATGAACATCGTCTACGACTGTGGTTCTTCGACGGGCAAATCCGCCGTTGAGAAGCAGATCGCCGATACGTTTGAGCCGAGGGAAAAGATTCAGGCGGTATTTATTTCCCATCTGCATGAAGATCACATCAACGGGCTTCCATTTCTTCTCTCCTACTGCTGTGTGGAGAAGATTTATCTGCCATTTCTGACAGAGGAAGAGATTCTACTGACACGGCTGATTGCTCATCTGGAAAATACCGAATCCACCTTTCTGGCAGATCTTCTTGAAGATCCTTTACAGGCGGTGGAGCAGTATACATTACCTGTGGACACAACGACGCCGGAACTCTTTTCCGTCATGCCTGTGGCCTCCAACCTCAGAAACCGGGGCAATACCACGGCCATCCCCTCGGGAAAAGCTCTGGCGGATTTGAAAACCTCACGGAAAAACTGGGTTTACGTGCCATATAATTTCCAGAATACCCGAAGAAGCAAGGCCTTTTTCCGGGGACTGAAGAAAAACGGATATGACAAAAAGACACTGCAATCCTATCTGGAGACGTCGGACATTTTTTCCTATGACTGGAACGATATCCGTAAGATTTACCAGACATACGCACCAGGAAGCTTGAATTCCAATTCCCTGGTCGTCTACTCCGGTCCACAAATTCCGGACGCCAAAATGGTGCGTCCATATGACTTTTTCCTTCCTGATCTGACGAGTCCGCAGTCTGGACGCAGAAACGCTTATCCGGACGGCTGTCTGTTTCTGGGAGATTATGACGCCAGGACGGAAGACAGCTGGAAAGAGCTGACCGATTATCTTTCTGATTATATGCCATCCGTGGGAACAGTCCAGGTGCCGCACCATGGTTCCAAGCACAATTATAATGAAGCGCTCTCCTGTGGGCAATTCCTTTTGATCATCAGCGCCGGATATCAAAATAAGTACAGACATCCACACGCAAAGGTGCTGAAAGATATGCTGATGAAAAAGGTACTGCATTTTTGGGTGACAGAACAGGTCGGAAGCATGGTACAGTTTCAGATTGACGAAGAAGTATAAAAAAAGAGGAGAACAGTGCTTGATATGCTTTCTGTCCTCCTCTTTTTTGATTAGAATGGATTACTCAAACAGACTCATCTGATGCCATGTCTCCTGCTGTTTTTTGGGGCCCGCTGTTTCTTTTGTGATCCGGTGTTCTGGAATATCTGCCAGAAATGGGCTCGTTTCACCTGTCGAGGTCAGCACCAGCTCTTCCTTTGCCCTCGTCATACCTACATATAGAAGCCGCCTCTCTTCTTCCCAGTCCGTCTCGTAGTATTCACTTTCCAATGGAATTCTGCCTTTTTCTGCCCCATAGAGGAGCACTGCCGGGAACTCCAGACCTTTGGAACCGTGGAGTGTCATCAAAGTGACAGCCTCGGCGGTATACTGCTTGTCCCCGCACCGTTTCAAGTCGCTCTCCACACCAAACTCCAGCATCTGCAGTAATTCTTCCAGTGTCTTATAGCATACCGCAATCTGAGACAACTTCTCCATTGCTTTTACTTTTTCCATTCCCATCTCATGAATCCATTCATTCAGAATCTCCGCCGGACTTTTTCCTGCAATCCGCTCCTGCCAGGACCGTACCGTCTCCATGAACAGTAGCTCTCCAAGAGGGTTTCCCTGTTCATCTGAAAAAAGAGGACTTGCTTCTTCTCTTACGGCAGTCTGCCCCGAATCCAGAAGGCAGCGGAAAAACGCAGCACTTAAGCGCACCTTCTCGTCCTTTAAAAACGATTCCCTTCCTGCCACCACATAAGGAATCCCCTCTTTTCGCAGGCATGTTTCCAAAAGTTCCCCTTGCCTGTGCGTTCGGTAAAGAACCGCAATCTCATGGAAACTTCGCACCTTCCGTTCTTTCTCCCCGGAGGTTCTCTGCGCCTCCAGCATCCCGACGCCGCCAACCATCCGTCCGATCTCTTTCGCCACGGCAATCGCTTCTCCCATTTCACCTGCTGCCTGTATCAGCCGCACGTTTTCTCCGTCCGCCCTATTCGGATGCAGGATTCTTTTTTCACCCGGATTTTCTGAAATCACTGTCAGGGCACTATCAAGAATTTGAGGTGTACTCCTATAATTTTCATACAGCCGGATCACTTCCAGTTCCGGGAAATCCCCCTTCAGCCGTTCAAAACAAAGAGCGTCTGCCCCACGGAATCCGTAGATCGCCTGATCCGGGTCCCCGATCACAAACAGGCTGGTGCCGCCTTGATTCCACTCTTTCATCAGTTCGTACTGTATCGGATTGATATCCTGGAATTCGTCGATCAGAAGATAATGAAACGGCGCTCTCCACCTCTTTTCATCCGGGTGATCCTTGAGAAGCCGTACAGTCTCCAAAAGCAGATCTTCAAACCCGTACCATTCTTTCTCCCGCATTGCCGCGGCATAAGCCCGGTACGCTGCTTCCCGGTTTCGCTCTATGGTCATTGACTTACGATCGCCTGTCCTTCCTCCCAGAATCTGATCTGCTTTCCATGCTTCCGTCTGGGCAAGAAATGTTTTTGCTTCCTCATCGATCCTGTACTGTGCCAGAATCTCTTTCGCCAGTCCGATACATATTCTTTCGTCCGCCAGGAAAACACTTCGTCCCCGATCCTTCAGGAACTGAAGACAAATCGCATGAAATGTTCCGATCTGTATATCCCGGTTATCTATCCTCTCCCGGATTTCGCCCGCTGCCTCGTTTGTAAACGTCACGGCTGTGATCTCTTCTGGCGGCACCTTTTTATTTTCTAGCAAAAAGGACAGTCTGGCAATCAGTGTCTTTGTCTTTCCGGTTCCCGGTCCCGCGATAACGGCAATCCGTCGTTTTCCGGATACAGACGCCTGTGATTGCTCTGGATTGAGTGCCTCCGGACGCTTCTCCTTAGATAAACGCTTTTTCTCGGAACTCTTCTTTTCCACTACAGGTACGACAGCCAGTTCCCGGCTGATTTCTACGTCTTTTTTCCGATCTTTCTTCTCTGTTTCCCTTGTCAGTCCCAACGTACCTAAGAAATCAATCTGTCCTGCGATTTCGCCCCGCTCCTCTTCATCAAATATCTGAACCTTCCCGTACTCGCCGTCAAAGCCCGGATTCCACCGGACTTTCCCTAACCGAAGCCGTTCGATACCCTCCGCAATCAACCGCCCGGAAATCCGACGGATCTCCTCCACCGGGACATTTCTTAAAATCTCAAACTCTGCGCCCAGCCTTCTGGTCAACTCCTGATATTGTCTCTGCACGCCCTTGCTCGCGGCGCTATGCCCGACAGCCGCCCCGATGATCTCCGGAAGCGGTATCAGACTTTCAAACCTCTTGGCTCCAGGCTTCTGGTAATCCTCCGCCCGGTCTGCCATCTGCTCAATCCGATGGGACACGCCAATGGTAATTTTCCGCCCGCATACCGGACAGATCCCGCCGTATTGTACTGTTTCCTTCGGGCTGAGACAAAGCCCGCATTTGCGGTGCCCATCCATGTGATACTTGCCCTCTTCCGGGAAAAATTCGATCGTCCCAAGAAGTCCTTTTCCAGTATCCAGTGCTGTTTTCAGCGCCTCGTAGGAGAGCTCGGTATCCAGAAGATTCGCCTCTCTCCCGAGCTTCGCCGGAGAATGAGCGTCAGAATTAGAAATGAGCTGAAACCGATCCAGCGCGGACACTCTCCAGTTCATCGGAGGATCCGAAGATAACCCTGTCTCTACGGCGTGGATATGTCCTGCAAGGTCTCCAAAACATTCCTCCACAGAATCAAAACCGGAGAAGGCGCCAAACATGGAAAAGTGCGGCGTCCAAATATGAGCCGGCACATAGATCGCCTCCGGGCAAATTTCCAGAATCATCTCCAACAGATCGTGGCAGCTCACACCAAGAATCGGTCTGCCGTCGGAATGGATATTCCCGATTTCTTCCAGTTTTCGGGAGATCACCTCCGCCTGTTCGAGATCGGGAAGCAGAATCAGACTGTGTACCTTCCGCACTTTCCCGTCCTGCTTATAAATCGAGCTGATCTCCCCGGTAATCACAAACCGCGGGATCTGATCGTCCGGCGCCGAATCTTCATGAATCCGGTATTCCTCTTTCAGAACATAGAATCCGTTTTTATCCCACTCCAGCTTTTCCTTTAACTCCTCTCTCCAGGCCGGATGTGTGAAATCCCCGCTTCCTACCAAATGAATTCCTTTTCTCCTCGCCCATAAATCCAGGTGCTCCGGCGTACAGTCCCTGCTTGTCGCCCGGGAATAACGAGAATGAATATGTAAATCCGCAATATACATCGCTTTCTACTCCTCTTTCGTAAAAATAAGACTAAGAAAAGTGTACCTCTCTTTGCTTTTGGGGTCAAGCAAAAGGCTTCCCCTTTTCCTTGCGTTCTGTTCTGTTTCGTCTAAATACCCAAATTTATTTCCACCTTCTCATAAGTAATTCACAAAAATTCTTTCTTTTTAACAAATTAATTGACTAAAATAACGAATCTATTATAAAATACTTGTTACAAGATAGCTGAACATGTTCACCGAATACATTCAATAAACTTGTTCAGTTCTCTGAAATACTTCATACAAAGGAGGGACGCATGAACCTTATTGACTTTCATTGCGACACATTGATGCGTTTGTATGATATCGCTCAGCATCCGGATTCCAATGAATCACTCTGGCAAAACAACGGTCAAATCGATGTGTCCAGATTATTAAAATCAGGTTATGCCGCACAGTTTTTCGCATGTTTTTTATGGCTGGAGGGATCGTGTGTAAAAGACAGTTTCTACGAAGATGCCCTTGCCATGGTGGATATTCTGCACCATGAAATCAAACGCCATCCTGAGCACATTGCTTTTGCGGGAAATTTCAAAGACTATCAGGAAAATCGGAAGCGCCACCTGCTCTCTGCATTTTTGACCGTCGAAGAAGGGGGAATTCTGGATGGCAATCTCATGCGGTTAGATGCTCTATACGAAAAGGGAATTCGTATTCTGACACTGACCTGGAATTATGAAAACTGCATTGGTTATCCCAATATCATTCCCAAGTACCGGCAAAAGGGACTGAAGCCATTTGGTCTGGACGTCGTTTCCAGAATGGAAGAACTAGGTATGATCATCGATGTCTCCCATCTGTCCGATGGAGGATTTGAAGATGTCTTTAGCCACAGCAAACGCCCATTTATTGCCTCACACTCTAATGCACGTGAAATCCTGAACCATCCAAGAAATCTTACGGATGAAATGATCCGGAAAATTGCGGAGAAAGGCGGCGTTATTGGTCTGAATTTCGGAGGAGAATTTTTGCAGAAAACCGGGCGCAGTACTGTCGAAGCCATGCTTCCACATATTCGTCACATACAAAATGTTGGCGGGCATGAGGTTCTGGCGATTGGAACCGATTTTGACGGTGTGGAAGAAGACATGGAAATCCGGGGCTGCCAAGACATGCCCTACTTGATCCAGGCTCTGGAAAGGCACGGACTTAGCGCTTCTGAAATTGGGGGAATTTGTTATGAAAATGCGGAGAAATTCTTAAAACGCTACTGGGAAAACTAACAAGAAAAAGGAAGGGAAGAAAAAATGTCTGAAAAGAAAAAGAAAAAACAACTGTCTTTACCGCCTGCACTCATCATTCTTTTTATTGTGTTGGCTTTTATCGTTGTACTGACCTGGTTTGTTCCAGTGTCCACTGTTACTGTCAATGACGCCGGCGAACAGGTCGTGCATTACAACACCATGACCGGAGAAAATGGGGAACTGATTAAAAATGCCGGAACTCAGCCGGCCGGAATCTGGGATCTGTTTCTCGCCCCAATCAAAGGCTTCCAGTCAGGAGCCGACGTCAATTTTTCCATTTTGATTTCCGGTGCGTTTCTGGCAATCATCAATGCAACGGGGGCGATTGACGCAGGAATCGGCGCACTGCTGAAAAAATTGAGCGGAAAAAAATTGATCGCTATCTTGATGTTTATCTTTGCCATGATGGGAACCGTATACGGATCCTGTGAAGAGCTCCCTGCATACGCTCTCGTGTTGATTCCTCTCTGTGTGACTGCCGGATATGATGTTGTAACCGGAATCATGGTTCTTTTCGGCGGCGCCGCCATCGGAAATATGGCTTCTGTCGTCAATCCGTATGCTACCGGCGCAGCCGTGGCTGCCATCGGTAATTCCGATCTCTCCCTTGGAACCGGTATTGTCATGCGTATGGTTTTGTTTATCGTCATGTATATTGTCGGAACACTCATGGTAATCCGGTATGCGGAAACTGTCAAAAAGAATAAAGAACGCTCTGTCATCGCAGGTTGTACCGGAATTAAAGACCTTCGCTCCGGCAAGGAGGAGAGTGGGGCTCTTCCCTTGAACAGACGGCGCGTGATTTCTCTTATCATCTTCGGTCTTATGGTTCTTATTATTGTTTTAGGCTATATTCCGTGGAGTTCTATCCAACTCTCCGATGGTAAAACTATGTACGATGTCGTGAATTATCCTGCCATGTGGATGATGGATCATGTCCCGGCTCTTGGAAATTTCCTTGGTGCGGACAAGTTTACTTATCTGGGAGACTGGTACTTTGATGAATTTTCTATTGTATTTTTGATTGGTTCGGTACTGGTAGCTCTTGTCAATCGAATGACATTAAAAGACTTTGTAGATAACTTCATACAGGGATGCTGTGATCTGTGTTCCCTTACCATTATTGTCGCCGTCTCCCGTGGTGTGTCCGAAATCATGGGATCCAGTACAGAAGGTATGGGAATCACATTTGTATACTGGATTCAGAGCGCGCTTCAAGATGTTCCGGTCTGGGCATTTATTGTGGCTGCCGTTATTGCTTACATTCTGGTCGGACTTCTTCCTCTTGGAACAAGCTCCGCTTCCGGTATTACCATGCCGGTACTTGGCGCTGTAGCAATGGCTTTGTTTGCGGGTTCTTCGATCGGTACCGAGGCCGGACAGATGCTCCTTGTTTCTGCCTTTACGGTAGGATTTAATTTCTGGTTTGTTGTCTATCCAAATGCTCCGCTGATGGGTACTCTGGAACTGACAAATGTACCATATGAACGTTTTTTGAAACTTTCCATTAAGTTTTCCACCGTATTACTACTTGTAGGAACTGTTGTAATGATTGTATCTCCATATTTGGGACTGGTATAAAGGAGGAATTTCCATGAAACCTATTGTAGAACGTTTTTTCCGCTATGTCGGGATTGATACACAATCCACCTGGGAAGCCGAAACTGTTCCGGCCTCCTCCAATGAATTTGTCCTTGGCCAGATGCTTGTAGATGAATTAAAGGCTCTTGGAATTGAGAATGCCTGGATGGATGATAAATCCTATGTATTTGCCAAAATTCCTTCCAACCAGGATCACCCGGTTCCGCCGGTTGCTTTTTTCGCTCGTCTGGATACGGCGCCTGACGAAAGCGGAGCCAATGTAAATCCGAGAATTATAGAAAACTGGGACGGTACAGACATTGTTTTAAATGAGGACAAACAGATCATTCTCAGCAAAGAAGAATTCCCTTCTCTCCAAAACAGCATCGGAAAAGACCTGATTGTAACTGACGGCAATTCCCTTCTTGGCGCGGATGACAAAGCAGGAGTAGCCGAAATCATGGATGCAGCAGAGTATCTCTGCACCCATCCAGAGTTCCCTCATGGGGACGTCCTGATCTGTTTTACCCCGGACGAAGAAATCGGAAACAGTACAGAGTATATTCCCATCGAGAATATACCTGCCAAATACGGTTATACGATGGACGGCGGCGAGTTAGGTGAGATCAACTTTGAGACATTCAATGCCGCGACTGCTATCGTCACAATCCATGGTGCCGCAATCCATCCGGGTGAAGCAAGAGGAAAAATGAAAAATGCGATCCTTCTCGCCAATGATTTTATCAATCATCTTCCATGGAGAGAGAGTCCGGTAAATACGGATGGATACGAAGGCTTTTATCATGTCACCGATATCAATGGCACTGTCGATCGTGCCCAGTTGACGATCGCTCTGCGCGATTTCACGGATGAGGGATATGCACGCCGAAAACAACGGGTACAGGAAATTGCGGACCACCTCAATCAGTATTATGGTGAAAACACGTTCTGTGTAGAAGTAGATGACTATTATTTTAATATGGGAAAAGAAGTGGAAAAATATCCGGAAGTAAAAGACTATGCGCTCAAAGCGATGGAAATGGCAGAAGTCACACCGGTCATTCTTCCGATCCGCGGCGGTACGGATGGTTCCAGTATTTCCTTTATGGGAATTCCATGCCCGAATATTTTCATGGGATCCGCCAACTCCCACTCCATCTATGAATACTGCACCATTCAGTCAATGGAGAAGGCTTCCGAGATCATCCGCAATATTATCTGGCTGTTTGCGAGGTAGCAGAAAATACCACGGCTGTTTCTTTTCTCATTATTGTTGAAATCTATATTTAGTGATATGATGATAGAAACAATAAATGCAAACCGAAATGTATACAGAAGGGAAGATGACTATGAAGCCAATAATCAGCCGTTTTTTCAGGTACATATCCATCGACACACAGGGGGACGATCAGGCATCCTGCTGTCCAAGTAATGAAAATCAGCGTCTTCTGGCTGATCTCTTGTGCGAGGAGCTAAAAGAATTCGGAGTGACCCATGTCCGGGTAGATGAAAATAGTTTCTTATACGCAAAAATTTCATCCAATCTGGACACTCCCGTGCCTTCTGTGGCTTTTCTGGCACACCTTGACACGAATCCCTGGGTCATCGGCGAACATATCCACCCGCGGATTGTCAGAGAGTATGATGGCGGTGACATTATCCTGAATCAACGTAAGAATCTGGTTTTAAGTCCTTCCAGATATCCGGAACTCCTCTCCCATGTAGGGGAAGATCTCATCGTAACAGACGGTACTACTCTGCTTGGCGCGGACGGAAAAGCGGGTATCACAGAAATCATGGAAGCGGTCCGTTACGTGACGGAGCACCCGGAGCTGAAACACGGTGACCTTTATATTGTATTCACTCCTGATGAAGAGTTAGGATACAGTACAGATTATATCAATTTGAAAGAGATCCCTGCCGATTTCGGATTCACAGTCGAAGGAGGAGGGCTTGGTGAAATCAATATTGAGAACTTTAATGCGGCTACCGCAACAGTAACGATTCATGGACATGGGATTCATCCTGGCGTGGCCAGAAATACGATGAAAAACGCGGTTCTTTTGGCACATAAGTTTATCTCCTGTTTCCCGGAGAGCGAGATGCCGGAAAACACGGACTCCTATGAGGGATATTATCATGTCAGTGATATCCGTGGAGACGTATCCCAATGTATTATGACATACCATATCCGTGATTTCAGTGCGGCCCGATATGAAGAACGCAAAAAACTTCTTGCCAAAACTGCCTCATATCTGAATCTTCACTATGGCGCAGGTACTTTTGAAGTACAGATTGATGATTACTATCTGAATATGAAGAGAAAAATTGACGACCATCCGGAAATTTTGGAAACCGCGAAAAGAGCCGTTACGATGGCCGGAATTACGCCAAAGCTGGTTCCCGTGCGGGGAGGAACAGATGGGGCTGTCATTTCCTTTGACGGTTTCCCTTGTCCGAATATCTTCTCCGGGGAACAAAATGGCTTCAGCGTATTTGAATATATCTCTGCCCAGACAATGGAAAAAGCGGTGGAAGTCATCATCAATATTATCCGGTTATGTAAAGATTTGTAAGGAACTGCCTTAAATCTTCCAAACATTCTTCTCTCGTTTCGGAAAAAGAGATGTCCTCCGTGACCAGCCAGTGAAAGAGATAGCCCTGAATTTTTACAGCTATCGACTTTGCAAGCTGGTCCGGACCCGCTGTTCCACCAATGCTCTTTTCTTTCAAAAACAAACCTGACGCCTCCCAAAGCAGTTGGAAAAACGGCTGTCCTTCGGAAAGCAGCATGTCTTTCTTCTGTGACAGCGTAATTCGATAGATCTCACTTAAAAGCTCTTTCTCGAAAGAGACCTCCAGTTGTTCCCAAAAAGCTTTCACTAAAAATAATAGCATTTTCTCCGGTGTATCATTGTTCTGGATCGCCGCACTGTCCTGAAGCTTCTGGTTTACCTTGGAATATAAATCCAGAAGGATGTCATCTTTGGAGAGAAAATAAAGATAAAAGGTACCAACGGAAATTTCCGCATTTTGGCAGATTTCACGAATCGTTATTTTACTGTATCCTTTTTTCCGGATCAGGAAAATTGTCGTATCAAATATTTTTTTCTTCGTCAAAACTGCCTGTTCTTTTCTCGTAATATAGTGCTTTTCCTTCAAATGTACACCCCCTTCTGAATCTTTCTAGTTTTTATTTTAATATAGTCGAAAAAAAGTGTAAAGTAATTTTAAATGTAAAGGAGTATCCTATGAATTTCAAACAATCTATTCAAGCTGAAAAAGAAAACATCATCAAAAGTATCTGCCAACTTGTCTCCATTCCAAGTACAGAAGGACGCCCTGCTTGCGGAATGCCTTTCGGAGAAGGTCCCGCCAAAGCACTTCAATATGTGCTGGATCTGGGAAGAAACATGGGATTTCATGTTGAAAATTTCGACAATTACGCTGGACACATTGAATTTGGTGAAGGTGAAAAGACATTGGGAATCCTTTGTCATGCTGATGTTGTTCCATGCGGAGAAGGCTGGATCTGCGATCCTTATGTTCCTGAAATCATTGACGGTATCCTCTACGGAAGAGGCGTGCTGGATGACAAGGGTCCTCTCATTGTCTGTCTCTATGCTATGAAAATCTTGAAAGATTTACAGATCCCTCTGGGCAAAAAAGTCCGGCTGATCGTAGGAACGAATGAGGAAACCAACTGGGGATGTATGGATTACTATTTTAACCAAAAACACGTACCATTCCCGGATCTCGCCTTCACTCCTGACGCTGAGTTTCCGCTGAAATACGCAGAAAAAGGCGTCTTACAATATGAACTTACCATGCCGCTTACCGGGGAAATCTCTTTTTCCGGAGGCAATGCCGTCAATTCCGTACCGGAAACAGCTACTGTACTCCTGCCATCTTCCTGCCTTTCTGATTTGCTCGCAAATCAGTCTGCTCTTGAAAAAGAGTACGGCTGCAAACTTGATATGCTGGCATCTGAGGACGGGATTCATCTCACTGTTTCAGGAACAGCGGCACATGCTGCCCGTCCGGAAATGGGAATCAATGCAATCACTGGTGCCATGGCTGCGGTTGATTCTCTGCACCTCCAGGGTGATCTTGGAGCAGCGGCTGATTTTTATATGAAATATATTGGAAAAGATCTCTCCGGGCAACACATCGGAGCAGGATTTTCAGACAATGAATCCGGTTCCCTGACCTTTAATGTCGGAAAAGTGACTGTGAGAGATCACAGACTGATTCTTTCCATTGATAATCGTGTTCCTGTTACATACTCCTGCCATGATGTCACACTAGCTGTCCAGAAAACGATTGCAAAGACCCCGTTTTCTCTGGAACACGAGTATGCTACAGATTCTATCCTGATTCCACGTGACAGTTTTCTTGTCACGACTCTGATGGATGTTTACAAAAGGATCACCGGAGATATAAACGCCAAGCCGGAAGTAGACGGGGGATGTACCTACGCACGGACAATGCCAAACTGCGTCGCTTTTGGAGCACTTCTTCCTGGTCAGCCGAACACCATGCACGAAAAGAATGAGGGGCTTCATGTCCGTCTGATTGATACCTGGATGGAACTCTATCTGGAAGCCATCTACCAGCTTGCAAAGTAAAATTTGCACCGGTTTATGATAAATCCACAAATATAAAAACAGCCAGCCGCACCGGCGTCCTGCCCTTGGTTCGGCTGGCTGTTCTATTTTCCAGTTCTTCTATATTCAGCTTTTAAAACATCCTTCCCCGGATCTTTGTCCAGACATGTGACTGGACATACTCGTATGCCCGGTCATAGAGAAACAGGGCAATCTGCCCTGCAAGCCAGATCCCTGCTGTCATAGCGAAAGACAGTTTCTTTCCGCCGAGAAGAATCTCATCAAAAAGCACCAGCATCGGAATGTACATAACGTTAAACACAACGTACTTAACCGCCCAAAAAAGGGACTGGCGCTGAGTGCTGGCAGATCGCCCCAGAAATCTCCATGCTTCCTCGATTATCACGATATAGAGTCCCATCGCCGCAAAAGAGAAGACATAAAACTTATTTGGAGCAATCAAAAATCCCAGCAGGACGTCCGCCACATAAAAAGCCGCGCCCGCTTTCATCCCGAATTCCCGGATGACAATTCCCACAAAAAATGAAGCTGCTGCCAGAAGAAACAGTGTGTTCGTCTCGATGACGCTTCCAAGCGACATACATACGACCGAAAGCGCCAGAAAGAGTCCGCAAAATGCCATCATCTTTCCTTTTACATGCATGAACAAAGATCTCCTCCCATACATTCACATAAGCTGTCCGCAAGCCACAGATCACAACACATATTTCCGGTACCACAGGAAGAATTTCCTCCATAACCGCCTCCATATGGATTGTTCTGATATCTTCTGCTGTTCCAGTCAAGCTGATTTAATAATTGGCGGTACTGCACATTATTCGGCTCCATATTCACTGCCTGGGCGGCATGTTCTCTTGCCACTACCAGATTGCCAATCCCGGCATTCGCTGCTCCGCTCGCATAGTACCACATCGCTGTCCGGTTCGGCATCCGGTCGAGCAGATTCAATGCCTCCCGGTAACGTCTGCTGTTGATATAATTAAAAACCGCCTGCATCTCCACGTCAGTGCTCCCTCCACCGTAGGAAGAACCTCCACCATAAGAATAGCCGCCGGAACTTCCTCCGGATGCACGTTCTTTCATAATTTCATCGTATGCTTCCTGCACTTCTTTGAACTTCTCTTCTGCAAGATCTGCCAATGGATTATTCACATTGGCGTCAGGATGATATTTTCTCGTCAGTTCTCTATATGCTTTTTTTACTTCTTCGTCAGATGCATTCTGGGGAACACCCAGAACATCATACGGATTTTTCGACATTCTCCTGTTCCTTTCTTTCCTTCTTTTTCATCTGAATCAGCTTATAACGATTCCACACTCCATCATACAGGATATTTCGTAAAATGTCTACATCCAAAAGACACGGGAGCTTCTCAAATTCTGCACTGCACTCCGCAATCATCATACAGAGAATCCTTTTGATCCTCTCCTCATAGTCCGGTTTCTCCGACAGAGGAATGAGCGGATTGTAACAATGTTTCTTTTTATCTTCCTCTAAATCATCATACGCATCCATCAAATAGATGAACTTGCCGAGAAAAAATCCGATTTTTCGCAGTGTCTTTTCCCACACATCCTTTCGATAGACAAAAAGCTCCTCCATCATCCGGCCAAAATATCCGGAAATCCGGTCCAGGTCAGTACAATTCTCCTTTTCACATTTACGGATCGCCCGCAGTGTTTTTTGGATGATCCGACTTTGGCGCGGATATTCCTCAATAATAAAACAGGCTTTCCTTTTCAAAACACCCTTTCCAAAGAACGCCGCTGCCTTTTTCTCATCTGCCCAGTCGTCTTCCAGATGATAATACGCCAGCAGAAGATTCATGTCCGCCGCATATTCAGTCATTTCATTTCGCCTCATTGTCTGCTTCTTCACCGGATGCACCTTACACCTGTGCTGCTCTATTCTGCTCTCACATTCATAAAGTGAGGTCAGAAGTAGAATTGCAAAGGTCATGTCATAGGTAAGTGTCATCTGCCCGGAAAAACCATATTTCTCTTTCAGCGTCTGGCACAGACCGCAGTAATAGGACCGATATTTTCGGAAGTCCTTGATTTTCAGTTCTGGTTCACATACTGTCACATATCCAAACATCACACCACTCCTGTCACATATTCTGTCCGCCCCTCTACCAGGCCTTTCCTCCAGTTCATTTTCTTTATTCTGTCTTCATCTCCACAATCTTGAACTGTCCTTTGCAATTATGCTTCACTTTATATAATACCTGATCCGCTCTTTTATAAAGCTCAAGGAAAGATGTTGTGCGATTATATTTTACGCCGCCAAAAGACAGGGAGGACCGGCTCAGTGGATACTCCTGCTCAATCTTCCTCAGATACCTCTCACTGATCTTCTGAATCTTCTGCTCAATAGCCGCGACACTGCTACAAGGGTAAATGAACACGACGAATTCATCCCCGCCGATCCGGATCACCACATCGTCCCGCCGGAAGAACTGCCTCAGCGAGTCCGCTATATACCTCAACACTTCATCTCCCTCGTGATGCCCGTAAATATCATTAACCGCTTTGAAGTTGTCAATATCCATCATCAGGAAAATATATGGATTCCCGTTTCCGAACCGCTGTGCCACCATGACCTCACCTCCCCTGCGGTTATAAAGTCCGGTGAGCGGGTCGGTTACGGACTCCATGAACAGATGATTCTTAATGCGGACATTTTCCGAAATATCCACAATCAAATTGATGACCGCCTTCTTTTCTCCCTGAATGTCAATGATGCGCCCTCTGTCGTACACCCAAAGGAAATTCCCGTCTTTTTTCAGCATCCGGTACTCGACTTCAAACTCTTTTCCTTCCCTGCACTGCCGTTTCACAGCAGCCATCACTTCTTCCAGGTCCTCTTTCCAGATGCGGTTCAGTACATTGCCCCCCGTTTTTTTCATAAACTCTTCGTATGTATATCCAAGCAGCTCCAGAAGCTTGTCACTCACCAGATAGATCGGATACCCCTCTTCCATGTAGGCTCCGATCAGCCCATTCGGCATCACATCGCAGATCATGTCCCAGATCTCCCTTTTCGAAATCTGATCCAGCTTTCCCATCGGCTCCGATAGAATGTGGAACGGAAAGCGCTCCTCTTTCTGGATATAGCCTCTGTGTAAAACAGAAATGCTGTAAACACCGTTCTCCCGCAGTACAACAGCAGTCAATTTCGCCATGTAACGTTCTTTCCTGTCCGGAAGAATCAGATGGATCTTACAGGAACAGTCCCACGTATTCTCCCCTCGCGCTTTTTCCCTGTAATCGGAAATCTCATATAACGTCCTGTTCGGTATATGGCGGAGCTTTTCCCTGAAAGAGCGCTCAAAATTCTGCCTGTCAGCTATGGATTCTGCCGTTCCCACGAAAAAGACGTCTTCTGTCAGTAATTCTGCCGCCCGTTTCACGTCCCGCCTGCTCAACGCATATTCATAAAATTGAATCAACGTCTGTAGAACCGGACTTCTGTCTGAGGTCATTCTTGCACTTTCTTTTTCATTCATTAGCCGCACTCCCTCTTTTTATTTTCATATACTTTTCATCAAATTCCACCGTACTGACCGGCCTGCTGTAGTAGAATCCCTGTCCATAGTCGCATCCCAGACGCCGGATCAATGCCTCGTTCTGTTCTGTTTCCACGCCTTCTGCCACAGTCGAAATCTGAAGCCGCTTAGCCAAATCCACTACCTGTGCCATAATAATCTCCTGCCTCTTTCCCTCTTCTCCCGTGATCGCAGACAAGAACACCCGATCCATTTTCAACTCATCAATATGAATCCTTCCAAGTGTATTAAAAGATGAGTATCCACTTCCAAAATCATCCATGGAAATACGGAATCCTTTTTCTTTCAGCAGATCGATTTTACGATTCAATTCTTCCATATTTCCTACCGCAAGCCCCTCCAGAATTTCCAGTGTAATAAGCTCGCTCTTAATATGATACTTTTCCAAAATTCCACAGAGATTTTCGATATAATCCTCCTCATAAAAAAGGAGCTTTGACTGGTTCACTGATATCGGGATCGGCTCTATCCCGTCATCTGTCCATTTCCGTATCTGACGACAGACTTGTTCTACCATATACATATCCAGACGGGCGCAGAACCCATTGCTCTCAAACAGCGGAATAAACTGACTAGGATAAATCATTTTCCCCTCTTCCGTAAACCATCTGACAAGCGCCTCCGCTCCTCCAATCCGCCCGGTTCTTACATCAAACTTCGGCTGCAAGAACATCCGAAACTCCTTATCCCGCAGCGCCTGATACATATGACTCTCAATATAATTCTGCAAAATTTCCTGTTCATGTAATTCCACATCGTACACCCACACGTTGTTCCGGTCCGACCCTTTCGCGGTCTGGAGGGCAAACATTGCGTGCGTCATCATCATTTCCGCGGAACTGTCGTCCCTCCGAACCGCAACACCGCAATAAAGACGAATCTGATAATTATGATGCTGCCCCAGTGAAAAGGCGCTGATCTCCTTCATCATCATGTATATTCTTTTTTTGATTACTTCTTCGTCCTGATCCAAAAGCATGATCCAGAAAAAATCTCCCGTATCCCGGCAAAAATACTCTCCCGGCCGGATGTTCCTCTCCAGAACCTGCCTGATATAACATAAAAGCATGTCCGCCTGTGCTCTTCCGAAAATTTCGTTAATAAACTTAAACTGATGGATATTCAGTACTCCGACGCTATACTCGCCGGACTCCTGCGTCACTGTTGTCATTTCCTGTATGAAGCGCGCCGCATTATACGCCCCGGTAAGAGGATCGTAATAGGCAAGTCGGATCAGATGTTTGTTATTCTTCCGTAGCATCGTGTAAACATAAAAAATAAGAAAACTATTCATCACCAGTAAAGTAATAAACACAACCCTCGTCACCTGAAGCATCTGATAAACCGGAGCATTGAGACCATGCATCGTATCTACACAAAACAGATACCATCCATTCATTCCCACCGGTTCCAGATAAATCTTGTACGTCGTCCCATCGTATACGAACTCACTGAACACACCTTTGTCCGCATCCATAGCTGTTTTGATTTTCTTCTGTTCCTTTTCGGTAATATAGTCTCCTTCAAAAATGTTGCTTACCTTTTTGTCAACAAGATTTTCTCCCGTTCTAATCAAAAACTTCCCTTCCTTGCCGATCATATGGATATGGCCATGGCCATTCATTGTTGTCTTATCATCCAGGATTTCCTGAAACGCACTGACTCCGTCGGTTGCGCAAAGCGCTCCGACGATCTCGTCTCCATCATAAACGGGCACTGCATAGCCAAACACCTGCTTCTTCATCGAATCGTCATAGTACATTTTGGAGACTCCACTTTCTCCCTGCCATGCCTGTTCGATCACATCCTGAAAATTTGTTTCCAGATTTTCCACCCGAAGATCTCTTTCGATGTTCTGATTGGCAGTCACACGAATCCCCTCTCCGTTCCGTGTGAAATACCCCATCCGAATAAAGCTGTTATGATTATTGGATTCATAGAGACCTTTGGCAAAAGCCTCCGCGTCGATTTTATCGATCGTGTTGCTGAATTTAAAAAAGCTCGCCAGTGTCTGCAGCGTCTGTAAATCCGAATTCACTTTCCTGAGCACACCCGCCTGATATTCCTCAGCCTCCGACATCATCTGACTTGTCATTGTTCTCTTTTGTACTCTGCCCAACGATGCGTTAAGAAGACCGCTTCCAACAAGCAAAATAACGCCGATACCAATCATTACAGCCGTTATTTTTCTCAACTTTCTTATTAATTGTTTTTCACTCATCATCGATCTCCCCTTAATACGTCTTTATCATAAAATAGCATGGTGACAGTGTCAAGAATCGTCGAAGAAAAATATCTCCGGCCAACTCTCAGAAGGCCGGAGAATCATCATCCCTGATAATATCATGTTTCTTTATGATTTCATTTATACCAGAAGCTCATCTTTTTTTGAAAGAATTGCTTCTACAGCCGCACATGCAGGGCAGTCACAGTATGGCTTTCCCTGGGCAACAAGCTCCTTTCCATGAGCTGCAACTTCTTTTGCCTTTTCAACACCAAATACCTGAGCACCTGCCTCAGACTCCGCAAATGCAACAAGCCCATCCGCCGTCACAATGTCCTCCTCCAGCTCAGCGATATAGTTCTTCGTTTCCTTGGCTTCATGCTCTGTTCCGACAGCGTCAAGCCATGCCTGAGCCGCGTCTTTTGCCTCCTGGCTGCATGATGGAGCGGCAATCAGTTCTTTCGTCTTTTCTACTACATAATTTAATGTTTCCTGAGTCATACGGTACACACCCTTTCTTTGAATTTTTCTTCCATTATTGTAACACAATTCTTCCGATACGTCACAATCTATTTTGACGGGATTTCCAGATTCTCCCTCCTTTGCATCTCCCGAATCAGTCTTGGCTGAATCTCCGGATACGTCCAGTCCTGTGGTAACTCTTCTGTAATCAAAATTTTCTCGATCTCACTGTGGAGCTCCGTTTCAAATTCCCTCACTTCCGCCGTGTAGAGCATCCCCATCGTTTCTTCTTCCTCTTTCCCATTGTCATATGCAGCCGCCACCGAGTATACGCAGACCGGAAAAAGATCAAAATCTGTCGCCCCGGTTTCCTCGTAGAGCTCTCTCCTTGCCGTCTCGTCGATTGTCTCTCCCGCTTCCCGGTGTCCGCCAGGAACTTCATACGTCTCCCGCTCCCGGTGCTTACAGAAAACCCATTTCCCATCATGCTTTGTAATAATTACTGCAAACTTCAGGCGACTGTCATCCGCCTTTTCATAAAATCTAACTTTTATCAAAATTCATGTTCCTCTTATTTTGTTTCTAGTTTCTCTTCCATGTGATTGGCATTTTCGGGTGCAATTCCTGCCGATTTCCATTCTCAAATAGATAATACGGGCTGTCCCCAATGATCTCGATAGCTAAACCGTTCAGAAAAAGTGTATCCTCCTCGGGCAATGCAATCACAGGACCACGAGTTTCAGAAAAATGGAGTAATGCTTTTGTATATTCTGCTGTTCTTGCTTCGTTCTCTTTCTCCGACAAACAGGAACTCTTATTCATGTAATGGGCGAACAAAGACATCCCGTTCAATACATCAAATCCTTTTGTATCCATGAGCCCAACCTCATTTTTGTCCATACTTGCACAACTGTCAATATCATATCCAAAAAGAATCGCCCCGGCACTCCCCCCGAATACAATTCCATCATTTTCAATATACGCTTTGATTTTCCCAAAACATCCACTCGTTTTCAAATCTCTCAGCAATTTGTATGTATTTCCGCCACCAATAAATATGGCGCTGTATTTTTCCAATTCTTTTTTGAAAAGTTCCTCTACGCTTCTCACCATTTCAATCGCCGGCACACGTACCTCTCTCAACTCGCCTTGGATCCATTTCTGACAACTTTCATAATTACCCTCCATGGCAAGCGGGATGTAAAGAAGCGGCTTCGTGTGATCCACAATTTGATCCAGCCGCTGATTCGCCATTCGCGTCTGCTCGCCGTCTCCGCCGCCGCATAAGAAAATCCGCATAACAACTCCTCCTTTCACAATTTCATTATATCATCTTTTCGTCCCAAAAGAAATGATCCTTTCTCCCCAAATATCTTTATTATGATTTTATAAATACTTTTACAGTAAAAATCCTCCGGATTGGTTTCCGGAGGACTCATTTTCCTGTCTTATTCATAATATGGAAATTGTGAAATGCGTAAATGGGTACAACCGAATGGGATCAGCGTGATCTCCTCTTCTGGTTCTTCTGTACGCACCGGACTGGTCGGAATGGTTCCCGTATTCCCCCCATACGCTTTCCATTCTTTGACTTTTCTGGCTTTTACTTTTAATACAACCGGGGGATGGTTTTTCTGGAACGGGATTCTCCCCATCATCTGTTCCAATACTTTGACTTCTCCCTCTTTCGCAAGAGCGTAGTTCCATGGTGTGTCCGATGTCACCTCATAGTCTGTGACTCCTCCACATTCCCGGAATCCTTTCCAATTTTCCTGCATATTCAAGGCAAAGACAAGAGGCCCTCTCTCGATAGCAATGCTGTCTCGATACCAGGCCGACCATCTGATTTGAGCCTCCCAAGCTACTGTCACCACATCCCCTGTCTGGAACTGTCTTTCCAGAATCAGAAAGCCGTCTTGTGTCCGCACGGTTTCTTCTTCGCCATTGATCGTAACATGAAATCGTCCACACCACCCCGGAATCCGTATTTTCCACTTTATCGGCACATTCCCTGCTCTGTGAATAAGATATTCTACTTGAAGTCCCGCCGGATAGTCCGTTTTTGTTTCTATTTCAATCATTTCCTCGCCCTCGCCTGTACACAGCCGGCTAGGTGCAAACACCATAGAAACAAGCGTATCCCCTTCTTTGTACCAGAGACTTTGCACAAGCTTCGGCCAAGCCTGATGCATATTCGCCGTACAGCATCCGAAGTTGGGCTCCAGGCCGTATGTATTGGAGTCTTTTTCATTATTAAACCAAGGACGTTCCTCGTTTGTTGCCCGAATCTGATTGGCCTGCTGGAGATACTGATGTCCCGTATAATCTTCCGAAAACATAGCCGGATACGCATTGTAGGCCAGCCGTTCCAGTAAGTCCCCATATTTCGGATCTCCAAAGATCTCCAGACTCATTTCCAAACTGAACATATACTCCGCAATCGAGCAAAGCTCCGCTCCACGGGCCGGATCATTCCCTGCCAGATGCTCATCCCCATTGACAGCACCTGTAACAACGCCATGAAACCGGGTCAGATCCTGGATCGCCTTTTCTAATATTTCTTCTCCGCCCTGATCCTGGAAATAAGTCACCAGTGCCGGATACTTCAAGGCCATCGTCACATTGACAATATGTGTCTGGTGGAACTGCATCAGATCCATCAGAAGATCCTTAGAGAAAAACTCCAGCTTCTTCCAATTATAATAGCACTCCGTCGGTCTCACAAATGGAAGATTTGAGAAAAAATCATTCCAGTCCTCTCCCTGGTCGATTACCAGACTTGCCAGATCTCTCAGATACGGCTGAGGATCTCTTTCATAGAGCCATTTTATCGAGACCAGAAGATCCGCGGCTCTTGCTTTCCCCCAGCCTTCCAAAGGCCGATTTGGAAGCTGCTTTCGTTGATAATGAAAATACCGGTGCATAAAAACAAGAATCTCCGGTTTCTCCGTGATTTCATAATACTGAATCAAGGCCTTCAGCATTACCATTCTGGACCACCAGTCTTCCTTACTTGCCCTGGGTCCAAAGTTTCCTTCTTCATCCTGGCTCTGTAACGTCCAGTTTATAAACTTCTCTGCGGTCTTTCTTAGTTTTTCGTCATCCAGATACCAGGAAAGCGGGATAATTCCATCCAAAAAATACGGCGCCCGCTCCCAGTTTTCACCTGTTCCTCCAAGCCATCCGCTATAGCTTCCCAGACTGTCCCACATATCATGCAATTTCCCAGAAAGGCCTCCTGCCTGAATTTTTAGTTGCTCCTTTAACCAGCCCAGGGGCATCACTTCCCTGATCCCCATCATCTGCATTTTTTTCATACCTGCGTTTCCCTCCATTGTCTATTTGATTGCTCCTCCGAGCATCCCTTTGATAAAGTACTTCTGTAAAAATACGAACAACACCATAATGGGCGCCAGACCAATCAGGGAACCGGCTGTCAGAAGTCCCCATTCCGTTCCATACTGTCCGATGGCCATATTCGTCAATCCTACATTAAATGTCTTAATCGCTTCATTATTTGCAAATACAACCGCAATCAGGTAATCATTCCACGTCGTATAGGCGGAATAGATGAAAATCGTTGCGATCGATGACCAGGTCGTTGGCATCATGACTCTCCAGAATACCGTCATCTCCCCTGCCCCATCAATTTTCGCCGCGTCCCGCAGCCCATCCGGGATCATATCAAATGCGTTTTTCATCATATATACCGCAAACGGGGTCTGAAACGTGGCATAAATCAGGATCATGGAAAGCCTCGTATTGGTCAAATGCAGGTTTGCCATAATGGAATAAAGCGGAATCATCAGGGTTTGAAATGGTATCATCAACGCCGCAATAATCAGTAACATCCAAATGCGCCCTCCTGCTACTTTCAGTTTGGAAAACGCATATCCTGCCAACAGACTGACAATGGCTACAACAATCATAGTCACCACGGTCGTCACAATGGAATTTTTCAGATAAGTCAAAAATACGCCGTCATTCCTCATGAGAATTTCCTGAAAATTCCCCCAACTGATTCTTTCCGGAAACAGGCTTGGTGGCTGCTCATAAATCTCATTTTTATCTTTCAATGCTGTTATAAACGTCCAGTAAAGCGGCATTAACATAATCAATGCCAGGATCGAATTGGTGATGAATTTTGCCGTTCGATGTTTTCTTTTCATGCCGCACCTCCTCTATTCTGTCGGATCTTTCAAAAGTCTCATCTGAGCAAAACTCAGCGCCAGCATGATCAGCAGCAGCACAATCGTCATGGCAGATCCATATCCAAAATTATAATATTTAAACGATGTATTATAAATATAATGTACCAGCGTCGTAGTTGTCTCCGTCGGTCCACCTTTTGTCATAATCAGAAATTGTTCAAAGGCCAGTACCGATCCTATTACAGACATGATCAGCGCAAGCCCCACCTGGGGACGGATAATCGGTAATGTAATATGAAAAAACTGTCTGGCTTTGGATGCGCCATCAATCGCGGCGGACTCATAAACCTCTGTGTCCACAGACTGAAAGGCTGCCAGAATAATGAGCATCGAAAATCCTGCCATCTTCCACGTAATCATAAATACGATCGCCGGAAGTGAAGTCTTTTCTGATCCCATCCACAGAATTGCTTCATCAATGATATGAAGCTTCTGAAGAATATAATTCAAAATTCCATACAGATCGTTATAAATCCAAAGCCAGATTAGACTACAGGACGTCATAGAAATGACGACCGGTGAAAAATAGATGGTCCGAAACAGCGTCACACCCTTAAACTTCCCATCAATCAGAAGAGCAAGAATAAACGCCATGAGAAACAGTGCCGGTGTGACAAACAGTGTATACTTCATTGTAAAGAGTAACGACGTCCGGAACTGATCGTCCGCCAACAGTGTCTGATAGTTCCCCAGTCCCACAAATGTTTTTTCACCAAGCAGCGGCCATTCAAAAAACGACATGGCAAGCGACTGTAAAAACGGAAGACAGAAAAATATAAGGTTCATCACAATCACCGGGCAGATGAAGAGAAACGGAATCACGGATCTGTGCAGTTTTCCTTTTTTGTTTTTCATGTTGCACCTCCTTGTTGTATTCAGGAAAGAGTGCCTTTCCGGACAATTCTGCTTCCCAGGCACTCTTTTTGCACTAATTCATAATATCATCGATTTCCTTTGCCGCATTATGAAAGGCGTCCTTGGCCGTTGCCTTTCCCATCAGACAGCTTTGTGTTGCATTAACAAGCGGCTGGTTCATCTCATTATATTTTTCTGATTTGGAAGCTCTCGATACTTCCAGCGCCTGTTTCAGCACATCATAATACTCAGCCTTTTCATTGAAGTATTCATTGTCAAACAAATCTGTTCTTGCCGGAAGCAGACCGTTCTTTGCAAACAGCTCTACCTGCACTTCTTCACTCAGTACATATTCCACAAAGTCCCATGCCTCTTCCTTATGTTTAGACTGATCCATAATAGCGATCAAATCGCCACCTCCAAAAGAGGAGTATTCTCCGTCGTCTGATCTCGGAATCAGTGATACTCCAAAGTCAAAGTCCGGATACTCTGTCAGGAAAGTATAAAGCTGAGAATTTCCAAGGATTGTCATACTTGCCTTACCGCTTAAGAAAGCATCCTGGGATTCCGACCAGGAATAGGTCGTCACGCCCTCCGGAGTCACATGGTACTCATTCGTCAGATCATTATAAAGTTCAAGAGCTTCTACGGCCTCCGGCTGATTGAGAAGACAGGTTTTCCCATCTTCACTCAACAAATCTCCTCCATTACTCCAGATAAACGGAACAAACGTAAACATCTGCTCACCGCCGCCCGCGTAAGTGTACCCATAATGTCCGTCCCTCGTCAGCTTCTGTGCGTAATCAACCAGCTCTGTCCAGGTTTCTGGTCCTTTGGACGGGTCCAGTCCGGCTGCCTTAAAATGTTCTTTGTTGTAAAACATAACGGAAACATCCGGCGCAAACGGAATCGCATACTGCTTACCGTCACTTTGTCCAAGCTCTACCATTCCTTCACTGAACGCATCTTTAAAATCCAGTGCCTCAAACTCTTCCGATACATCTGACAGCGCGGAAATGGAATTGTAATATGGCGCCAGAATATCATCCAGAGATACAATATCCGGTACTTCTCCGGAGGAGATCGCAAGGGTAAGCTGGTCCGTCAGTTCCGAATCCGGATAAACCACGGCGTTTACTTGCACTTCATCCTGCTGCTTATTATACTGTTCAACCGCTGCTGTCACCGGTGCTTCCATCTGCTCTCTGATCCAGATTGTAACTTCGGTCTTTCCATCCTCTTTTTTGCCGGAATCCGAACTGCCGCTATTTCCCGAACATGCTGCCAAGCCGGCACAAAGCCCAATACTCAGTGCAATAGAAATAAGTCTGTTTCTTCGTTTTTTCATAATCTTTCCTCCTTCTCTTCATTTGTCGCTTTGTTGTCAATATTTAGCTAAATATCTCTTCTATATTCAGATTATAGGTTGCGCACATGAGAAATTCAATGTATACTATTAACATGTTTCTATGATAAATTTAGCATAAATTTATTTATATAATATAATATTTTTAACATTCTCTTTTTCAGAAAGGAGTCCTTCTATGATCTATATGCATTTTGAAAGCCCTCCCACTCCTCACTTTATTTCTGCGGGAGAAGCACTATATAGACGGGGAGACAGACACAAAAAACGATCTTCTATCGGAGTATTTGATATGCTGTTTGTTGTTTCCGGCCGTCTCTATCTTATGGAAGAAAATCAACATTATATAATAGATGAAAATCAACTCCTTATTTTGTCCCCGGACAAAATTCATCAAGGATATAAATTGTGTGATTCTGAGACGAAATTCTACTGGCTGCATATGGGTTGTGCAGGCTCCTACTATGAATCCGAACACCTTCATCCTGCTAAAAAGATTGTCAATAAATCATTATTCCGCGATACAATGTTTTATATTACTCTTCCTAAATACATACAGCTTACCGAGGAAAAAGGGAAACTTCTAAGAAGTTTTATTGAACCGCTTCTGATGTTTTCGATTAATAAATACAGTAATGCTACCGAAAAATTCCGAACCCGGCTCAACCCGCTTCAACAACAGCAACACTTTCTGAATATCCTGAATCTGCTTAACACCGATTCTAAATTCAGTAATGCGCCTGACGACCTGGCGGCCGAAATTATGCAGTATATGCAAAATCATTATCACACTAGCTTTACTATGCAGGATCTGGCTCGAAAATTTAATTTCCATCCAGTTCACATGATCCGGTGTATGAAAAATTCATATCATGTCACGCCGATCCAGGCTCTGACGACGATCCGGCTGGAGAAAGGCAAGGAGCTGCTCCTGACGACTGCGATGAGCGTCCAGGATATTAGCGAAGCAGTCGGCTTTTCCTCCTGCTCCTATTTTATAAAACAGTTTAAGGCGGCTTATCACACAACGCCCAGCCAGTTCCGCCAGGAAATACAATCGCATTTCTAAAAATACAAATAGAGCAGACAGAAAAATAAAAAAATTTTTAATTCTTTCATCTTTCTTTAATCTTGGGACACTATACTGATATCAACAACAAAAAAGAACCCGAAACGATCGGGAAGAGATAGAAAGGAGATTTTATTATGAAAAAAAGATTGATTGTTACTACAACCCTTACCCTCGCGCTCCTCGGACTCGCTGCAGGATGCGGCGGGAGCGATATCGGTGAAGCCAAGGCAAAAGAAATCGCCCTCCAAGACGCGGGCGTGTCTGAATCCGATATTTCCAGATTTCAGTCCTCCAAAGACCGGGACGATGGAAGAACATTATACGAAATCCAGTTTGCATCTGACAATACGGAATATGAATACGAGATCAACGCAAAAGACGGAGAGATTCTTAATTACAGCACGGAAAATCTAAACAACAATGGAAACAGCAACGCCGCGGCCAACGGCACTGATGCGGGTCAGACGCAAAATAATACCCAGAGTAATGCACAGAACAACACGCAGAGTAATGCACAGAACAACACACAGAATAGCGGGCAGAACAATAGTGGAACTACCCAGAATGTAAATGTTCAGATTTCCGAAGCAGACGCAAAAGCAGCCGCTTTAGAGCGTGTTCCGGGTGCTACAGAACAGGATCTTAGAATGGAATTAGACCGTGACGATGGAAAGTATATCTATGAAGGAGATATTATTTACCAGCAGAAAGAATACGAATTCGAGATTGATGCCAATACCGGGAACTTCCTCAAATGGAGCGAAGAACGGGCATAATCCGAATCTGAGGAGAGACTGATCTCCCCAGCACAACAATCAGAAAACGGCTGTTGTACTCTGGTTCCAGGGCCAGTCACAACAGCCGTCTTTTTTGTGCCTTTCATTTGTCCTTTTACCGGCTGCTAGAAAAGCTGCGTACTCCTACGAATTCCATGTTACACGATAGCCTGATGTTTCCATTTTCCGCTTTTCAGCCGGAGAAGGAAACAGACGGCGCGGGCGATCCAGTCTACGATCATGGCTACCCAGACGCCGAATACCCCCATTCCCATATAGCGCCCCAGAATATAACTGAAGACGATACGGAAAATCCACATAGAGGCCACCGATATAATCATACACATCCTTGCGTCTCCTGCCGCCCGGAACATGGCCGGCGTCGTAAAGGACAACGGCCAGATTAAAATGCTGCATACCGCATAGAATGTTACAATCTGTGTTGTCGTAGCCGCCGTGACTTCTGAGAGATGGTATGCTTTCAAAATCCAAGGGAGAACAAGCACAACGATTCCGTTTGTTACAAGCATACTAAGGTATGTAATCCCCATCAGCTTTTTTGTGTAATATTTGACCTGCTCATAATCCCCCGCACCCACACAACGGGCAATCACCGTCGTCACACCAAGAGCGATCGCCATTCCCGGGAGCACCTGAAATGAAGCAATCGTATTGGAAACCGCATTCGCCGCAATAGCAAAAGTTCCAAAGGTAGACACAAGACTTAGGACGATGATCTTTCCGAGCTGAAACATACTGTTTTCCAGGCCATTTGGAATTCCGATTTTCAAAATACTTTTAATCATCTTCCAGTCGAAACGATAAGAAAGCGAACGCTCCATGGATACCACCTGATCCGGACGCATTAAGAGCATTACAATCAAAATCGCCGCTGTCATTCTGGATATGAGAGTCGGAATTGCCACGCCTTCTGTCCCCCGGTGAAAACCATAAATCAGCACTGCATTTCCAGTCACATTGATGACATTCATAATCATGGATACCCGCATAGATACTTCCGAATTTCCCATTGTCCGAAAGATCGCAGCTCCGCCATTGTACAGGGCAATGAATGGGATTGATGCCGCCACAATCATCAGGTAAATATCCGCATGGCGCATAACATCCTCCTCGATCTTGCCAAACACCCCATGAAGAATCCATGATTTACACAGATAAATCAAAATCGTGATAACTACCGCACAGATCGTAATAAACCAGATCAACTGTGTCGCCGCCTGACTTGCTTTCTTTCTCTGCTTCTGTCCCAGATACTGTCCCGCCACAACAGCACCACCTGTTGCCAGTGCCGCAAACACATTAATTAACAGCACCATGATGTTATCTACCAGAGACACACCAGAAACAGCGGCTTCCCCGACACTTGCTACCATAATGCTGTCCGCCATTCCGACCAGCACCGACAGAAGCTGCTCGATCACCAAAGGGATCAAAAGCGCCGTCAGATCCCGGTTACTAAACAAATAACCAGATCTGTCCACCTTCTCTTTTCCTCTCATTTGTAATCCCCCTTTTCACATAAGTTCTATTATAAAACTTCTAAGAGGAGGATACAATCCCTATTATCGTTGAAGTACCAAGAGAGACGTGGGACATATCCCGCTACACCGAAGTTTGTATCGGAATATGTCCCTGATTTACAAATCTACTGCCGATTTATTCCTGATAACGAATCCGTTCTACGATGGATTCTTTTTTAATGTTTCTGCTCAGGATGAAAGAGAGTGAAATCTGTAATGCCGCCAAAATAACGACCATTGCCATAATTTCCACCACCGGGACATGGTAAACGTCGAGCCCGAAGTATCCGTGATCCCTCCCGTAGCAGAAGAGCGCATAACCAGCCGGCATCCCGACAAGGAGCGAAACAAGGATACTGCCCGCGGTGAAGAAAATCCCTTCGCTTCGGAGCATACTGTTCATCTGACTGTTTGTCATTCCTAATGCCTGCATCACACCCAGTTCCCGTTTTCGTGTAACAATGCTGATAATCATAGTGTTTGCCATGTTCATAAAGGCGATAAGCCCCACAAGAAGAAGGAATCCGTATGCAAGGGTTTCAAACATACCGAGGGTGCTTTCTGATGTCTTTAATGTTCCCTGGTAGGTGCTAAACTGGTAATGCTGCTTCTTATCAAGGAGTGTCTGCAGCCCAGATTCCACATCCTTACAGTCCTGTGGGCGGCAGTCCACCCAAATCGTACTGATGCTTTTCCCTGAAAGTCCCATCTTCTCGTAAGTCTTGTCGGTAATGCACCAGTCATAGTTGGTGCTTCCAAATGCTCCTGCCAGTTTGCCTTCAAACGACGCCTCGCCGCTTCCATTTGCCATGTTCATGGAGACGGTCTCCCCAATTTTATATCCGCTATCTTCCACAAAATAGCTCCAACCATAAAGAATCTCGTCATTGCTGGAAGCACTTTCGTAATCAACCGTTCCCTTTAAGGATCCTTGGTATGCTTCGTCTTCAAACTGTTTTTGATTCAGAACACCAATGGACTGGAGATTTCCTTTCTTGTCCTTCGCATACATCATGTAGCGCACCTGTACGTCCGTCACACCGCTGATATCCTTGATCTGTTCCACCAATTCCTCATCCAATGGATTATCTTTTAAAATAGCATCCAGATTGTTCTCCGGATAGGCGGTATCACTGGTGCTGTAGGTGAGATCAATCTGAAACTGTCCGTACGGGACCTGTTTTCTGGCGTCGTATCTTGTACTGACGTTTCCTGTAAAATTGGCGGCTACGACAAAGAGCACACAGGAAAGCCCCATAGAAATGATAGTAGTGGCAGTACGCTTTCGGTTCATCGCCATATTTGCCTCGGTTAGCTGCCTCACACCCATCTGCTTTTTCCCTTTGCGGATGCCTTTATTCTTTTTCTGGTTTCCCTGGAAACGGATTGCCTCTACCGGGGAGATTCTGGAAATCACTTTCATAGGACGTTTCAACGCAATCCAAACAGTGATGACTGCCGCTGCCGCACAGAGTACAAGAATCGGAATGGAAATCATATTGACCTGCACTCCATCGCCAAACGTCTGGCTCTCCTTGAACCAGAAGTTCATAAAGGCGATAGAAATCCACGTCCCTACTACAAGTCCGGCCGGTACTCCCAAAATCGTGAGTATCATTCCTTCCCGGAACACCAGCTTTTTCATCTGCTTCTTTGTCGCGCCAAGCGCCCGTATCTTTCCATACTCCTGAATTTTCTGTACAAGCCCTACCTGGAAAATATTGTAGATCACCATTACGGCAAAGAATATGACCACCAGTGCGATCATCGCGCAGCCTGCAATCATTTCCATTCCCGGATCCAGCACCCACATGGCGAAATAGGAATTCTCCGACGCGCATTCCGGATTGATACCACATTCTTTTGCCAGATCTTTGATCGTCATCTCCAAAGTAGAGGAATCCACACTCACATGATCAGATAAGGAAAAATAGGTACTGTATGTCCGTTCTTCCGGCGCATAGAGCGATTCAAAGCAATCCTTGGAAACATACGCGCTGTAGGATTGGTTTTCCTGTTCTTCCATTGTCTGGCTGAGAATTCCACTGATCACAAATTCCTTGGTTTGATATGTTTCATTGGTATTTCTTCGGAATGGGATTTCTACTGTATCCCCGACTTTGGCATCCTCATAGCCAAGGCGCTCAAACATTGCTTTCTGTCCCACAATTTCATTTTCTGCTTTTGGAAACGCTCCGGTTTCAAGCTGTTTTTGAAGGTTTGCCAGATCAATCGTTTCCTCATCCATCCAGACCATAGAAATGGTCCTTTCATTTTTTATTGTTCCAACAGTCGCTGCTCTACCGATACGGTCAAATTCACTTCTCTTTTGCATCTCCTGGATTTGTTCCTCGGTGACGCCCGCATAGGAGCCATAATAAGATCCGTAAAATTCCCGTGCGTTGGTTCTCTGAAATTTTATATTTCCATACCCGAAAGTTGCAATCGCAGAAAGAAGTACGGTCGTAAGGAAAATCGAAAGCACGATGAGGATACTTCTTGTTTTATTCTTTTTGTTATTACTAATTGCAAGTCTTGTTATCATCTTCATCTTAACTCTTCCACCTTTCCGTCTTCGATCACCAGAATCCGGTCCGCAATCTGGGCAATATCTTCGTCATGAGTAATCATTACCAATGTTTGTCCGTATTTTTCTACTGACATCCGAAGAAGTCCCATCACTTCGTCACTCGTCCTGGAATCCAGATTTCCCGTCGGCTCATCGGCAAACAGAATGTCAGGCTTGGATGCGAGAGCTCTTGCAATCGCTACCCTCTGCTGCTGCCCTCCTGAAAGGGTATTCGGAAGATTGTGGAGTTTCTTCTCAAGACCCAGTGTTTTTACAATGTCCATGGCAAACTCCTCGTCCACTTTCCGCCCATCCAAGCCGATCGGGAGTACTATGTTTTCCCACACATTGATGGACGAGACAAGATTGAACGACTGAAAAATGAAGCCGATCTTTCTTCTGCGGAAAACAGCTAACGCATCGTCCTTATAGGAAAAAATGTCTTTTCCACGGATAAACACTTTCCCGCTTGTCGGCGTATCCAGCCCACCAAGCATGTGGAGCAGGGTACTCTTTCCAGAACCGGATTTCCCCACAATCGCAACAAACTCCCCTCTCTGTATCTCTATGTTGGCGTTTTGTACCGCCCTTACTTCGTTCTCCCCACTTCCATAATATTTACACAAATCCTTTGTTCTCAAAATCTTATCCATATCATCTGATTCCTTTCCTTTCTTTTCTGTCTCCTATCATATCATCTAAGTCTTTCATTTTCCTTTCAAAAATTAAAAAAAAGCCTTACAGTTTTGTAAGACTTCTCTTTTACTAGAGCGGAAGCTGTATCACAAACACGGAACCCGGTTCCTTTGTCATCCTGCGTGCATCCAAAGAAATCGTACCGTTGTGACCCTCGATAATCTTTCTTGCAAGATACAACCCTACTCCGGAACCCTCCTCTTTCTGAACCAGAGGTGCCTCGCCCCGGTAAAACCTCTGAAAGACTTTGTGGTAATTTTCCCGTGGAATTCCGATTCCCTCATCTTTTACTTCCAACCGAAGAAAAGACACGGTCGTGGCCGCCCGGATTGTGACTGTGGATCCAACGGGACTGTACTTGACAGCATTATCCAGAACATTAATCAAGGACTCACACAGCCACTTCGGATCCCGCAAAATCAGGATCTCCTCCAGACCATCTTCCGCATCCATCTCGATTTCAATCTCTTTCTTCCTCGCTTTTTCCCATATGCGGTTGATCGCTTCCAGCAGAACATCAAAGGCCCTCCCCTTCGTCAGCTTCAATTCAATCATGCCTGTCTCCAGCCGTGAAATATTGACCAGCGCCCCGATTAACTGCTCCAGACTCTTCATCTGTCTTTCCAGGCGGCTTTCAAACTCCTTCCGCTCTTCCACGGTAAGATCCTGATTTTTCAAAATTTCCAGACAGGAATGAAGCGCCGCTACCGGAGTTTTAAGCTGATGGGAAATATCGGTGACAAGCGTTTTTGTCTCTTCTTTTTCCTTGTGCGCCTGCTCTTCCACCATTTCCACATAGCTTCCAAGAGATTCCAGCTCATCCAAAAGCCGGTTGTCCACTTCATCTTCCTCATACCAATCCATGAGATCCTGACGGTATACCCCCTCCCGGATCCTGACAAGCCATTCCGACACTTTCCGGCTCTGTGCCAAATTCTCCTGCCTGTTCCTGCGCTTTTCAAAGTACAAAATGACTGCAAAACCAAGCCAGACAACAAAAGCTCCACCGGCAATCCAGACACTGTTTTTCATCATCCGCACTCCCTCCCGGTTATCTGCGGCCGTCTCGTATCCATACTTCTTTAAGATCTCACGCCCTTTGTCAGAGCCCATTGTCTCGCCCTCTTTTAAAATCTGGAACACTTCCTCTTTCGGATCGTCCGACGCAATCAACTGTGCCTCTATGGAAAGGTAATGAAGATACGTCTCGTATTCCCGGAAAATCAGCATCCCGGCGACCATCCCAACCACAAGAAACCCGATGAAAAGTTCTGTGATATACCGTTTTGTGTCCCACCTCATACGCTGCTCCTTTGTCTTGTTTGACAATTCTGATCCCAGATATATCCAAGTCCCCGGATATTGCGGATGTACTGTGGATGCGCCGTATCCGGCTCAATCTTCTCCCGCAGTCTCCTGATATTGACCGCTACAGTATTTTCGTCAGCAAACTCGCCGTCCAAATCAAACAACTGCTCCAGAATTTGATTCTTGGACAGAATCTGCTTCGGGTGCTCCAAAAACAGCTTCAGCATCTTCCACTCATTTTTTGTAAAGGAAATATCCTCCTGTCCTTTTCGGGCACTCATCCGGGACATGGAAAAGAGCAGATCTCCCGACTCCAGCTCGTCTGCCGGACTTTTCTGGTACCGCTTGAAAAAGGCATTGACCTTCAAAACGAGCACCGACAGACTAAACGGCTTCGTGATATAATCATCCGCTCCCGCTTCATAGCCCATAACCTGATCTATCTCCGTATCCATAGCTGTCAGGCAAATCACATGAACCAAACTGGTCTTGCGGATCCGCCGGATCAGATCGAGACTACTCCCGTCCGGCAAATTCACATCGCAGATCATAAGCTTTGGTTCCTGCTTTTGAAACAATTCCCATGCTTCCCGAATTGTCCCGGCGTTTTCGACCTCGTACCCCTCTTTTTTCAATGTAAACTCAATCCCCCGATTGACACTTTCCTCATCTTCCAGCAACAAAATTTCCGCCATGTATGTCTCTCCCTTGTCTGCCCAAATTTACTTCTCTTTTGTAGCCCGCAGCGCCAAAAAAGTTGGGATGCCGTGTTCATGCAGATTGCCCTCACCATTGGTGTCCTCATATAGGTGAGTCAGTCTGAATCCCGCCTGCAAAAGCCCTCCCACCTGCTCTTCTATCGTATGGGAAAACTGAATTCCATCCCCACACTGTATCGCTTCCTGATATAGCACCGGGTCTTTTAACGGATTGTATGGTAGTCCATGCACAAGGCGGGTTTCCGTCTCGTCAAAAATATAATTGATTCCATTATCCACTCCTGCCAGCAAAACACCACCCTTTTTCAATACCCGGTGACACTCTTTCCAGATAGGAAGAACCTCTTCCACATAGCAGTTGGCAACGGGGTGAAAAATAAGATCAAACGTCTCGTCCGCAAACGGAAATTTCTTTGTCATATCCGCTTTCACGATCTCAATCTCGTATCCTTCCCGACGGGCAACCATCTCCTCACTTGCCAACTGCCGGTCTGAATAATCCAGCACCGTACAGATACCGCCACATGCGGCGAAAATCGGCATCTGTTGTCCTCCCCCGGAGGCAAGTCCAAGAATCCGGCTGCCGGAAAGCTGTGGAAACCAGGATTTCGGCACCGGTTTTGTCGGCGTCAGCACCATATCCCAGTCACCTTTCACTGCCCGTTCATAGACTTCGTGAGAGATCGGCATCCCCCAGATCCAGCCATCATCCACCCACTGATCGATGGTCTTTGCATTTTCTTCTGTATAACCTTTCTTCCCTGTCATCTCTCTTCCCTCCTTGTGCATCACTTATCCTTCGCAAAACAATTCCTTGCTCCGTATGCACCTATCATTTTCCTATTTGATTCCTTCTTTTTTCAGTAAATCCAATTTCCCTTCCAGTACAAGCTCCATTGCATAAGCCGCACCATCCTCGTCGTTACTCTTTGTCAGGAAACCGGACACCTCTCTAATCTGCTCATGGGCGTTCGCCATGGCAACCGCCGCGCCAAATCCTGCCCGGAACATAGAAAGGTCATTCAGACTGTCTCCCAGAACCATGACATCTTCCTTCTTGTACCCCAGGCTTTCAATATAACGTAAAATTGCCGGTCCTTTCTGTGCCTCTTCATCTGTCAGCTCCAGATTGTTGAAAAAGGAAGACGCCACTGCAAGTCCCGGAATCCGTTCCACTTCTTTCCAGATATCCTGAATCACTTCCCCTGTTTTCGCAGTAATGAACACTTTATAGATCGGTATCTTCTTCTCCAGAAGCTCCTCCAGACTTTTCACCCGGTTCATCCGCCTCATCAACTGTTGAAACTGCTCGGTGGCCCGGATCTCCTCATCCCTGCTGCCGCCGAAAAACAATCTCGACTCCTCCAGGATCTGCCCCTCCAAATCCTCTGACTCGGTCAACACCAGATCCCTTCCTGTCGTGCAAAATCGAATCGACGCCGGAAACTGACGTACACAGGAAACAATCTCTCCAAAACAGGAAGGATCCATCGGAATTGTCTGCAACAACTCCCCCGCTTCATTCCGAATCTCAGCTCCGCTGCCCGTTACCCAGTCACAGCAAAGCGGAAATCTCTTCAATGTATCCGACGCCGACGGGAAATCCCTCCCTGTAGCAATCATAAAACGGATTCCCGCCCTTTGTACTTTCTGTATGATATCATAGGTTCGCTTCGAAATCGTATGCTCTGAATTCAGAAGTGTCCCATCCATATCTGACGCTATCACCTTTATCATATCATCACTCCCTGCCTGCACACGATAGCCGTAATTATCATAACAAAAGATTTCTTTGATTTCAAGAACCGGGGGTGGGGACATCCGATTTCCCAGAAAGCCGAGAAACATGCCCCTCTATAACGAAAAAGAGAAATGAAGAAGTAAAAAGAGCCAATGTTCCTGGCTTTGCAGCCAAAAACATCAGCTCATTCTTAATACATATGCTTTCCTTTATATTTTTCACGGGTCGCCATTCCACCCCGGATATGGCGTTCGGATTTATTCAGATCCAGCACTTTTCGCGCCTCCCCCGCAAGCTGTGGATTAATCTGTTTCAAACGCTCCGTTACGTCTTTATGTATGGTTGTCGTTAATTAGAACGCTTTCATCTAAGCCCAAATCTCCGAACAAGCGCAGGTAAATATCTACGTTGCCGTCCTTGTCCACTTCGATTTTCTGAATAATCTGCTTTAGTTGTTCATTGTTCATATCCCGGACAGAAGTAATAGAGTTGATATTCTTAAATGTCCGCTGAATGATTTCCTCTAACTGATCTCCCTTATTCAGATTGTACTCTACCAGCTTCAAATCATTTTCCAACTTCTCAATCTGCTGTTTCATGCCCCCAATCTTCTCATTCAGTTCTTCTCTTGTTATCAAATCATCCGTATACATATCCATGTATTTCTGTCTCGTTTTTTTCAGTTTCGCAAGTTCTTCTATAAGCTCCTGCTCATACTGTTCATTATCCTCTTTCTGCTTATAGACCTTATTGAACTCCTTTACGACACGTTTTATTATCCCCTGCTTATTTTTCAAAAGCTCTGCAAAATATTCATCCAATGCGCTTATCAGTTCATCCTCATCCACTGTAACCGCATTAGGACAGCTATCTGCCCCTCTGCCATTATGCCCGGAACACACCCACCGAATATAGGTATTTTTGTACGTCCTTACAGTTCTGCGAAACGACCATCCGCACTCCTTGCACTTTATCAACGTACTGAATAAATGTCGGTTACTCTGCCGTTCATGCTTCATATTAAATGCCTGATGTCTGCTTTTGAGTATTTCCTGCGCTTTGTCAAACTGCTCTGGTTCGACAATCCGCAAATCCGGTCTATCCGTCACCATCCATTCTGACTCGTCTTTCACTGTCCGCACCCCAGTCAGGAAATCCTCAACTTCCTCTTTTCCGTTGATAATCTTCCCAGTATAAAGCTCATTTGTTAGAATCCGGCACACTGCATTCTGACTCCACGCACAGCCACGTTTCGTTTTCACACCCTTTTCATTTAGCTTATTGGCAATCTTCGACGCTCCAAATCCCTCGTTCAAATACCACGCATAAATCTGTCTAACCGTCTCCGCTTCTGCCTTGTTGATTGCCAGATTAAAATAATCACCGATTGTTTTGTCATATCCATAAACAATATTAGGAACTCGTCCTTTTTCTGCGTTCATTTTCTTGCCGAACTTCACACGCTTAGAAGTGTTCGCACTTTCTTCCTGCGCCAAAGCCCCGAAAATAGTCAGAACAAATTCCGAGTTCCCCAATACTGTCATATTCGCTGTTAAAAATGTAGTCTCAATACCCAGTGCCTTTAACGCTCTGATACTCTGGAGAAAATCAACCGTATTACGGGCGAATCTGGAAATATCTTTGACAACGACCATCTCAAACAGACCTTGCTTTGCGTCACGCATGAGTTTTAAAAACTCTTTTCTATTCTTAATCTTAGTCCCGGATATTCCCTCGTCCGCATACAGCTTTACCAGATTATGTCCATTACGTTCTGTAAATTCAGTGAAAAACTTCTTTTGTGCTTCCAAACTATTCAACTGGTCTGACTTGTCTGTAGATACTCTGCAATATGCCGCTATATTCATAATCATTACCTACCATATTTTTCTTAATCGTTCTGTTACCTCTTTATTCTATCAAAATTCGTTTCCTAATGCAATCTAAATATTCTTTGTATCTTGAATCTCTTTTTTCACTTCCTGCTCTAATTTCTGCACGCCTACATCAACAAAAATTCTTGTCACAAATCGTATCGTCTCTTCTTCTGTATTTGGATTATGTATTTTGATATTCAGCTTTCCCCTCTTCAAGTGTCCACGCTCCCGGCTTTCCTTTTTGCATATATATGCTTTTCCCTCTCGATTATGCCCCTCCTCCTTTCTCATCCAGATTACAGAACTTAACATAGTCCTCATACAGTCGTTTTTGCGTCTCATTCATTTCCGCCCCGTCAAGCAATAGTTCAAGATAGTCCCTGCCCTCCGCCTTACCCAACTCTGAAAACAGTTTCAGTGAGGGAGCTACATAGATTGTCAGCCAGTTCCAGATTTTATCCAGTGTTTTCTTCTGAGGGTTCATAGTCAGTTTGATCTTTCCTATATCTCCCATGAACTCCCTCCACAGCTGATATGTTGGATAAAGACGTTTCCGTACTGTTGCACCGTCCGCAGGTTTCTGAAGAAATCGCACCTTACCATTTAACACTTCCATTGCCACCCGTGCTACATCCCGGTGTTTTACAAGTTCCTGCACCACTCTGACCGCCCATTCCTGCCGGAAACGCAGTTCGTATCTATTCCAGTTAATGTCCAGTTCTTTTCCGAATTTCTCATGTTGTTCATATCCTTTTTCGTAAAAGACAAGACGGAAATCACTTTTAGGACTCCCCAGATATAGCGTATTCCCTTTTTGTATCACATCATCCTCTGCCAGTTCCCCGGAGCTATACGCCGAAATGCTTCTCAACTGACTGGACAACAGCCCATTATTAGCAAGCTGAATCAAATCCGGGATTTTCAGATAAGGCTTTCTGTCATCAATCGCTAAATCTATCCGTGGGAAATTCACATTATAAGCACATACTCTTTCCAGAAAATCAAACCATGTCTCGCCGTTGATTTTTAGGAAATTTTCATAGTTCCGACATCCCGAACCACTCATCAATATCTGAAAGCCCTCATACTGAGCCTTTCCCGTAGGTTTGAGGATTTTTATATTGTCAAATCCGGCTATAAGCTCATGTCCGGCTATCCCTCTCCCCTCACCATGTAACTCCATAAGGTTTAGCGGAATCCGTAAAATATCTTCTATGATCTTGAACACGTCAATTCCCTTAATTGTTATCTGACACCAGTCAATCAGTGCCGTTAAATCATCCCTCTGTCGTGTTACCCTCCTGTTAGTATAGGAGGGTTGAAAACGTGCCGTTTTATCCGTTGTTGTCACCTCTCCTTTCTCTGCTGTTCGTGGCTTGCGCCACAGCCCCGGAAACTCCCCTGCTCCCTTTGCTCCTTTCACGCTGTACGGAGCAGTCCGCAGGGTAGTTCCGGGAGCTTGTGCTTACACGTTGCCTTTGCCGGAGACAGCCCGAATCCCTTTGCACGTTATACGCTCCACCAAAACCGGGAAATTCCCTCTCTGCACATATGGATCATAAACAGCATTTTCCAGTTCCACCACCGCATACGGTTCGATCCTTGGGAGTTCCGTTGCTTCAAGCCGAATATCCACGCTGTTCCCTAATTTTGCACTTCCAAGGTGGAGCTTTAATGCTTCTACTTCATCCGTTCTCTTCCGACTCTCCTTGTCATACTTATAGCAGTTGTCTGCACCCATATACCGCAATTCTCCAAAGACTTCTTTTACCTGTTCCTTTGTCAGATTGATAATCATTCAATCTCCTTTCTCCCCGTTTCACCGATAGGACAGTTCTCTTATGTTTTAGTATTAACTCTGGCGCGCCTTTTTGAAGTTTAGCTATTTCTAAACCATCTGTATCATATCACCATTTCGTTTACATTGCAATAGAAAGTTTAGTTTTTTATAAACTTTTTCTTTCATTTTTGTTTTCCATATGGTATAGTTGTCCTAGAAACAATCATATGCCTTATGTAGAAAGTTGAGGGAAAGCGGATGAATACTATAGCCGAACGAATTAAATTTGCCATGAAAGTACGGAATATGAGACAGGTAGAATTAGTGCAGAAAACAGGTATAACCAAAGGAGCGTTCAGCTCTTATTTATCCGGGAATTATAAGCCGAAGCAGGATAAACTGGAATTGATCGCTAATGCCCTTGATGTAAATATAGACTGGCTCATAGGAAAGAACGTGCCTATGCAAATCCCCACAAAAGGCATTATTACTGAGCAGATTTCTTCTCTTCCCTATGTTTTTTACAAAGAAGCGGAATATCTGGTGAATGATGTAGATGACACTTATATCGGCTATATGCCACAGCACAATACACTCATTCCACGGTTTCATGTGATTGTTAATACAAGTCTTAATGAAATGCACATACTTCCACTATTTTACCGTGAGGACTCGTCACAGTATTATGCGTGTCCGGCTGACCTTACCTCGCCGGAAAGACACCAGATTTATACAAAAGATTTTGATAGTGTGGGGATGTATCTGGAAACTTCACGAATCGCTTATTATGGAATTGATGAAAAGACTTGTCAGCCCATTCTCTCAAGTCTCACCTATTCCCCGGAAAAGGTCTGTTATATATGTGATACAGAACCACAGATTACACCTATCACGGCTTTTCAGAAAGAAGCAGAAAAAGAAGCGTTATTCCTTATGCAAAAGAAGCAATAGCAGGCAAGAGGACTTGCAAGGTTTGTGACCTTACAAGTCCTCATATGTATCATGGTGATATTGGCAACGTCCGTTCCGTAAAGGACTGCCCTACGGCGTCTCGGCTTCGCCTTGTTCCTTTACCTCACTAATTTTCTCTCATAACATTGCTGAGAGTGCAAACCACTCTTCCACAATCTCTAGCCTACAGAATTAGTTAATCTATTTATCTCTGGAAACTTATTTTTTTCTATGTTTCTCGCTGCTTGAATTCTTCCTTTTAAGCTATTAAGCTTCTTCTGCTCTTCAGCAGTTAACTTCTTACCTCTACAATTTTTAATTTCTTGAAAACCATCATAAATTTTCTTTTGCAATCTATTAGGCACTTTCAAATCATGTTTTCCTGTAACAACTGTTCCCGTTATAGGAACAAAACTTCCATGTGAATAATATTTAACCTTTTTGTACTTTGGTTTATGACCATATTTTCTTAATATACGATCAATTTCTCTTATCATTTCATTAACATTAAATGCTTCTTGGGCTGAAAAGGTCATGTCATCCACATATAAAGTAAATAAACATCCATGAGAATACGCAACCTCATATATTTCGTTAAACATATTTTCATATGCATAAAATGCCAAAAGCTGGCTTGTCGGACACCCCGTAGGAATTCCATTTTTATACGTTACTATATCTGTGCAAATTCCTGCTATATCCCCTGCCATACGTAGCCTATTCTTAAAAAAAAGAAACACATATTCCCTCTTACAATTATCATAAAACTTTTTAATATCTATAGTCAAAAAATAGTTAGAGTGAATGTGTTTCATTCCATTATCAATATAGCATTTCCCCTTTTCTCCAGATATGAGCCACTCTGGTCTCATCACTTTCTGAAGCAAGCGTAACATTTTAGTTTGTATTTCTTTTATTCTTTTATCTGGTGCAGTAATATTTCTTTTTTCTGCACTATCCTTTTTGTCAATCTGAAAACCGTGATATTTTACAATAGCAGTAATATCTTTATATTCTTCATCTTTTATCCCCAGTCTTTTCCTTAAAATCCACGGACTTCTACATTTATACAGTGCACATTGTGTAATATCATATTTCTTAAGTTCTTTCGACATTATTCCTCCATATCCGGGGTCATTTTTTCAATAAACTTAATCATCATACTTCTAATAAATTTGTCACCTTTATTACTCTTATTAGCATCATCATAAGTTTCAGACAATAATATTATTGATGATAATTTCATTCCATAGACTTTAGAATACTTTTCTAACAGTTCCAATGACGGTTGCTTTTTATTATTTTCAATTTCAGAAAGGTAACTTTTAGATATGTGAAGCAATTCGCTCATTTCAGATGCTTTATATCCATATATCATTCTAGTTCGTTTTAAAATGTCACCAATCACGCCTCTCCTTCCTTTCTAAAATGTAATATATATAAAGTCATAAGACAAATAAACAAAATTAGATAGGTCTTTCTGTAGCAATCCTCTTACTTAAAAATCTGTAGTAAATACTGAACAATTTGTAACAGCATCCACAAAGCTTCGATCCCATGAAAGACAATTCTAAAAATTTTCTTTCTTAGTTTTCTATGCTTTTTTTCAGATTTTTTCTTGGGTTTCTGAGGTGCCACCCGAACATTCTGTATGAACAGCATTTTTTTCATTTAATCACTCCTTTAGAGACTACTTGTATAGTTTATAGTCTCCATCCCGAAAGAAGTGTGGTGCATACAGAACAACCTATCTAATCCTTTGAGCTCTGCCGAGCTTCCCGAGCGAGGCAGAGCGTGTTGGCTTTCGGCGTGCCACGGGTCTTTTCGTACCATGCCGGCCCCTTAAGGTAGAGCATCTTACGATGCTCCTCAAGCGCTAATGCACTCCAATTTGTGGGATTTGACCTCGATATACAATATCGTTATGCTGTAATCTTATAATACCTCTTTCCATTCACTATGTCAATACTTTTTTCGCTATTTGCGAATTTTTATATTCTGTTTTCTTATTATATTTTCTATTAGAAAAATTGTTACTCTTTCACCTCTCTCTACCCCTAAAGAAAACACCTATTAAAAAATAGGTGTTAAAGAAATTATGTCCAATATGTTATGCCCTCTTATCGCTTGAGGCTTGCGGAAAGGAGTGATATTTATGAATAACAAGTAACTCTTTAATTGATAATTTTAGGACTTTCTACATCAAGTTTGATCCCTTTTTGGTAGTTTACTTCAAAATGTAATGTATTCCCTTTTTCAAGTGCCTTAATAATAATATCATGTAAAGCCCAAATTCCTAATGCAACACATACATATTTGCAGTTTTCTATCGTGTGAGTTTCTAATTGTTTACTTATTCTACCCGTTTCACAATTTGTCATAATATTATTCATTTTTACCACCTTTAATTTATTCCATATTAGACATTTTCTTTCATATAAGCATTATATCATAGCATAAACATATAATCATCTTATTTCTTCAACAAGCATACCGCATCCAAAAAGCCTTGTCTATACGCTATTCTTCCATACTCTGAGCTTCTCGCATTTGTAGCAGACAATGCCCGATCAATGATCTCCCACTCCTTTTTATCCAGTTCAATCTGATCTATTTCCTTAATTTTCTGCTTCGTCTCGTCATCCACTTTTCTATATTTTTCATCTTTACGCAATGTTTCTTGTATTATCGTTTCTACTCGTTCCTTATACAAGCCCTCAAGCAACGATTTATTAGCGTTATTTACAACGGTATTTTCTTCCCCTGTCCGTAATGTCTCCTGTTGTCCCCCACCGATATTTTGTATAATATCTTTCATCAACAATAGTCCGGCTTGTAGACCAATTTCCGTATATACACTCGCGGTTTCGCTTGTAATTTCATTTGATAAGTCCAGCAATTCTGAATTAGGCTTTTTATCATACTTTGCGACCGCCTTTTCAAACCTCATATAAGGTTCTTCCAGACGCTCCTCATAACTTCTATTGTCCTCATCTGGTCCAAGTCCAAACAATAAATAATCTGCTTTCCCTCTAATAGTCGCTCTCTCAAATATGTCCTCTATTTGTGCCATATCCCTATCCTTTCTCTTCTGAAAATTTTATTCAACCGCTTGTATATACCGTTTCGCTCTCTGTTCTTTTTCTTTTCCCGTCATTGTAAAACCCAATGTATACTCGGTATATAAAACTTTATCTGTAATTTTCGCCACTCCTAATAAATCTATTTCTTCAACTATACTTAAGGCATAGCGATAGCCCATGTAGAATGAATAACGTAAAACTCCCAGTTCCTTTTCTTCATAACTACTGTAAATCGTTGTAAGCTGTTCAGAGCCCTCTCCTTTTAGACAACTCTGTATTTCTTCAAATGCTTTGTTTATTTCTGTTTGCCGATTAAAAAATTCAGTATATTTCTGCATATTAGGCATTTGCAAAATTTCTTGATGAACATATTTGTCAAAAGAATCTTTTGTGCTTTCTTCTACTAAATACTGTTGAAACCCAGCAAAAATCCCTTTTCTAAAACCAAAGCCTATACTATATTTCATATTCTCAACAAACAGCTTTTCCATCTCTTTTTCTGCCTGTTTTTGTTTATCTGTAAGAAGTGTTTCTAAGCCACATTTACTTTCTTGATATTCCTTTTCAATATCGTCAAAACATTCCTCTTTCATTTCTTTTAGATATGCTCTGAGAATCTTATCCAATAATTCGTCAGAACCTATCTTTTGTGTTAATTGTTTCAATTCATCTTCAATGAACAATGTCTCTCAGCTCCTTACTCAAAATATAGTGTACTTAAAACAAGTCCATATCGAGCATAACAATTCTCCTATTTCATAAAATAAACATATCGATTGAACTTATTTTGTACTTATCCCTAAAAGGAATGGAGAATTTATATGGAAAAAGATAAACACTTAGGACTTCGGATTGACTCAGAAACGCACAAGAAGTTAAAAAGCCTGTCAGAGTTTGAGGGACGTTCTATAAATGGTGAAGTATTATATCTCATTCGCCAAGCAATCACACAGCATGAAGCAAAACATGGTACTTTAAAGTAATCTTCATGCCTATATGCACGCTCCAAAGTGGACTAGTTTCAGTCCCATTTTATCACTTTTTCTTATTAAGATAAAGTTCTAAATGAACTTATTTTAAGTTCTTTCAAAAGAGGTCAGTATGGAACAGAAAATCAAACAGGCAGACGGCAATATCGGAAGTAACATTCGCAGAATCCGACTTGAAAAAGGAATAAAGCAAACAACACTTGTCCGTATGCTTCAATTACAAAATATAAACATCACAAGAGAATCCCTTGTAAAGATCGAGAGAGGTATTCAACACATTTCCGTTTCACAGCTTCGTGGTATTCGTGATTGTCTGGAAACTACTTATGATGAATTACTTGAATAATTCCGCAAAACAAACCATACAGAAATTTTCTGAACACTTAGGAGCACATAACCGAGGTTGTGATGTTCCTTTTCTTTTTCCCACAATAAAATAGGCGTGCCGCTTCACACAACACACCCATTTTTCTCTTACATTATCTCAAAATATAATCTTTCTATTTTGTTACAACCATATGTATAGTACTTTTACTTACCCCGAATTCTTTTGCCGTCTGCCTCACCGTTGCATTATGGTCAATGATATAATGTGCGATTTCTACCGCCCTCTCCTCGATATATTCCTTCATAGAATTCCTCTGCACTCACTATTTTTACAATGTATGCAAAGAAATTCAGCATCATTCATACATTTAGATAAAAGGATCCTTTGCCCTTTCCAATAAATCTATTTCTACCTCGGGTTGACTCAGAAACATACAAAATTTCTTTTCACTCACTTTTTTTCAGTGCCTCACTCAGACTATACGGTACTCCTCTCGGCCCTCTGACAGCATAAATACCATATTCTTCTCTCAGCTTCTTCAAAGGAAATCTACCCGGCTCATATCTTTTCAACATTCTTATTTTCATCAATGCGGTGATTGTCAGATTGTGAGCACCATGCTTATATGGAATCTCTGTCTCCAATACCTCACATTGATATAAAATTGCTGAAACAGGAGCCGCTGCATAGATAAATATGGTATCCCCTGTTTTGATACCCCTGCCCTGTTTCCAGTCAATTTCCCGGGTGTCATCAAACGCATGTAATATATCATAATACTTAGGATTTGCAGGAACAATCCATTCCTTTGGCGGTCTGATCTTCTGCTTTTTCTGCTTTGATGCTGTCACCGCATAACTTTCATCGATCCACTGGCATATCTCATCAAAAGGAACCGTGCCATCCAGCAGAATAGAAATCCAGTTGCTGCGACTGATATGATACCCGTAAAAATAACCAGGACGTTGTACGAGCATATTGACAAGCACCGGATCCCCCAGTTTCACATTCACGATATCTACCCGTTCTTCACCTTTTAATCCGAGTTTCTCCCTTGGGACATTCATAATCAAAGCAAACCATTTCCCGTTATCTCCATGGCGCAGAACCGGATAGTCCGGAAATGTAGAAAATGGATAATCCGGTTCTGTTTTATATTGGTCTTTTACATACTTAAATATTTTTTCTCTCATTTTCATTCCCCATTTCCTTCCTTTTCTACATCCGGTTTTCCACCTTCCGCATAAATGCTTCAATCTCCCCTGTTCGTCTTAATTCTGTCTGGATGCCGAACTCCTCACACATTCCCTCCAGCGCCTTGATGATCCATGGGTTCCCGGAAACGATTTTCCGCATCCGTCCTTGCTGCCGCAAATGGCTCAGGAAAAAGCTGGAAAGGATTGATAGTTCTGTCTCCTTCGGTTTCAGGAAATACCGGGTCATAAGCTTTCCTGTTTGCTCCTCCACCGCAAGAAAAAGAAAGGGATTTCTTGGCCGTCCCGCTTCCTCATCGTTCTGTGCAATATGTGTATAGCAAAATTCGACTTGGACTACTTTCCCTGTCAGCGGATAATTTCTGACTTCCTCTTTGAGCTCTTCTTTCTGGATCTGTATCCCCAGGTACGGACGGTGCTGCTTTGGAAAATGGACCGGAAACATAGTCCACTGTCCGATTTCCTCATTAAAAATCCGACAAAGTCGTTCATCTCCATCCCATTTCATTGGAAGTTTCTTTGCCTCCAGTGCCCGGATACACATAAACAGATTACGAATCGTTTCCGTCATCATGGAAACCTCGTCAAAATCCGGTGTAAACGGTAAATATCTCGACTTACAAGAAATAAAATGCGGCCACATTTCTTCTTTCGCCATCGGCAGATTCAGTAGATTGGAAATTTCTTTCTGAGAATTCGGAACATCTGATTTTGCCCCATAATGGCAGACCAAGGCTCTCCGGTCAGACATGGCGTAGTCTTCTGAAAGCTCTGATTCTTCTCCTTCTCCCAATCCTTGGATCATTGTCAGATCCTGCCACCCCCTGAAACCGGGATAAATCTCAATTTCTTTGTCTTCCTCGTTTTCCTTCCCCAGAACCCGGATGAACACCGGCTCTTTCTCACCTTTTAGCTGAATGACCACATGCTGTTCTTTTGTCAGATAGTCCCATGGCTTTATATCTGCAGTCCGACAGGCCACTTCATAAAGCTCCCACCACATCTTTAAAGTAGCTTCTTTTCGCATCTTCCTTCTCCTTTGCTTGCTTTCTCTGCTTTTTGTTTTTTACTCTGTCCGAAAAAGGGCCTCGCGCCGCTTCTGATTCAGCACAATCCACTCATCCAGGGACAAAGGCTCATAATCCGAATACATACAAAAGCAATTCAACATGTTGCACGGGATCGGCTCTTCTGTTCTCGTATACATATTTACCCTCCTTGCCTCCTTCGTTTCCCTGATAAATCGGGAAACGAGTACTTCATCAAAGCTGTTGTGGACATGTCCGTACAGCATATAAGTGCGGTCGTTCCCTTCCTGATCTTTTCGGTACTGCCCGTGATAGCAGAATACCGGGTAATGGCACAAAATGACGCTCCGTTTATAATCCTTCATCTCCGCATAAGGCTTAATCCACACGAAGCGCTCCCGTTCAAAGTCCGAATCCTTCAAATAATAATCATGGTTTCCTTCGATCAGGTAAAGTCGCCCGTGCAGCCGCCTCAGGATTTCATTTGTCTTTTCGCCCTTTTCCATGGAAAAATCCCCCAGAATCACGACTTCATCTCTTGGTCTGACCTTGTGATTCCATTTTTGAATCATATATTCATTCATTTCTTCCGCATCCGCAAACCCTCTCTGATCCATCTTCTCATTGAGGCTCCGATGGAAAAAATGGCAGTCCGCTATATAATATCTCATCGTATCGTCTCTCTCCCTTGCACTCTTCCTTTCTTCATATTACAATAAAGGCACCAATTTTGAAAGGAGAGTTTTTCATGATAGATAAAGAAACCGAACTTAACATGACGGACTGGGAGTTGTCCGAGGATTATTATAAGGAACGCGAAGGGAAACAGGAGCTGAAGCTTGAGGATTTTATGATGGGGGAAGATGAGATTCCATCTCTGGTATCCGGGGAGGAAACAGATCCCTTGCTGGCTCAGACAATCTCCGATGTGAAAAATGTCCTTTCTGTCTGTCAGGAAGGGAAATCTGTGCCGGAAATCGCCCTTGCCCTCTCCCTAAAAGAAGAATATGTCCATACCATTCTCTACTGTGCCCAGGGCTTTTCTGAGGATGATCCGATTGCTGTAGCACGTCTTGTTATGATGTCCTGACGAACATTCAGGTGCTTTCCACTGTCTCTTTTATTTTTTACTTGAAATCCGTATACCCCGTATGTTAGGATAGACAATGCAGTTAGTTAAAACTACCCTCAAATGTATTACGGAGGTTCTTATGAGACAAAACCCTTTTAAAATTCTATGGTTAATATCCGCATTTCTGACACTTACTCTGGGTGCAGTCGGGATTTTTCTTCCGGTAGTCCCGACTACCCCGTTTTTGCTTTTATCCTCATTTTGCTTTGCCAGAGGGTCCGAACGCTTTCACCGCTGGTTTCTTGGAACGAATTTATACCAAAAGCATCTGGACAGCTTTGTGAAGGAACGGGCCATGACGCTAAGGACCAAACTTTGCATCCTGCTGCCGGCGTCCGCCATGCTCATTATCGCCATGGTTCTGATGTCCAGTTTACCATTCCGTATTTTGATCATCTTTTTGATTCTTTTTAAATACACATATTTTTTCACAAAAATTAGGACTGTACGAGAGGAGGATTCGTGAATGGAACATTCTTTCATGGCTGCTGATAAAAGGGAACGGGAAAAACAGGTCGTTGCCCTTATGATTTCTCTGTACTGCCGAAAAAAACACCATACCCTGAAAGGCCGGCTCTGTCCGGAGTGCGAAGCTCTTCTCTCCTATGCTCATCTTCGCTCTGACCGCTGTCCATTTATGAAGACCAAGACGTTTTGCAGTAATTGTCAGGTTCATTGTTACAAACCAGAAATGCGGGAAAAGATCCGGGAAGTGATGAGATTCGCGGGTCCCCGCATGTTGCCGCGTCACCCACTGATGGTAATTGACCATATGAGCTGTTCCATCAGGGAAAAGAAAAAACAACAGAAAGGGAAAGGATACTATGATTAAAACAAGGCTAATGAAGCTTTTAAAGGGATCGGAACGATATATCGCCCAAAATGTCCTCTGGCAGTGGCTTGCCCTTCTTTTTCAGATTGCGGCGATCTTTGCCGCCGGAACCTTTTTACAAAGTATGATGATGGAACATAGCGACACTGTACTTTTTCTGAGAACCGCCCTCATTGTGTTCTGTGCGTTTCTCGTCCGGTTCTTCTGTGAACGAATGGCTGCCATTTCCTCCGGAAAAGCAAGCGCCGACATCAAGCCTGTGCTGCGCCGTCAAATTTATGAAAAACTGCTTCGAATAGGCGCCTCTTACAATCAGAAAATCCCAACTTCCGAGGTAGTGCAGGTCACGACCGAGGGTGTGGAACAGTTGGAAATCTACTATGGAAAATATCTGCCGCAGCTTTTCTACAGTCTGCTGGCTCCTGTTACACTGTTTGTGATCTTATGTCCCATCAGTTGGAAAGCCAGTCTCGTACTTCTGATCTGCGTTCCTTTGATCCCGGTTTCCATTGTAGCTGTGCAGAAATTCGCCAAAAAGCTGCTGAACAAATATTGGGGAATTTATACAGAACTTGGCGACAGTTTCCTGGAAAATCTTCAGGGACTTACGACGCTCAAGATTTACCAGGCGGACGGCCGCAAAGCTGATGAAATGGACTTGGAGGCAGAGCGTTTCCGAAAAATCACCATGAAAGTACTGACTATGCAGCTCAATTCTGTCAGTGTCATGGATATCGTCGCATACGGGGGAGCCGCCATCGGTATGATCGTCACCATCCTCGAATATGGTAACGGCGCCGTGGATTTTGCGGGGGCCTTTACAATGATCCTGCTTGCTTCGGAATTTTTTATTCCTCTGCGGCTGCTCGGTTCTTTCTTCCACATTGCCATGAACGGTATGTCCGCAAGCGATAAGATTTTTCGGATTCTGGACATGGAGGAAGAAGCAGACGGAACACAGAGTCTTACCGACGGTCCGATTTCTGCGGATCTTCGCCATGTAGCATTTTCCTACAACATGGAAAAACCTGTACTGCGTGAAATCTCTATGACGATTCCTGCCGGAAGTTTCGTCTCCCTTGTGGGTGTATCCGGCTGTGGAAAAAGTACTGTCTCCGGCCTGCTGACCGGAAAGCTCCGACAGACTTCCGGTGAAATCCGGATCAATCAAATTCCGCTCACAGACATTAAGGAAAGGGATTTGATGCAGTCTGTCACTCTGATCCGCCACAACAGTTATCTTTTCAAAGGAACGGTACGTGACAATCTGCTCATGGGAAATCCGGACGCCTCCGAAAGCCAGATGAAAGAAGCTCTTGAAAAAGTCCGTCTCCTTGACTTCCTGGATGGGCAAAAAGGGCTCGATACAGAACTTGATGAGCAAGGCAATAATTTTTCCGGGGGACAGCGCCAAAGGCTTGCTATCGCACGGGCTCTCCTACATAACACACCAATGTACATCCTGGACGAAGCCGCTTCCAATATTGATGTGGAAAGTGAGGATCAGATCATGGAAGTGGTGCGGGAACTGGCAAAGACAAAGACGGTCCTCTTTATCTCCCATCGTCTCGCCAACGTTACAGCCTCAGACTGTATCTATATGATGGAAAATGGAATGATCTCCGAGAGCGGAACGCACGAGGAGCTGATGCGTCAAAATGGAAGCTACGCCGCCATGTTCCGGCGGCAACAGGATTTATGCAAGATCAGGGGGTGCAGCGAATGAAACGTAGAAACGGATTACAGATTATGGGTAAACTAATCGGGCTGGTACGCCCGCTTCTTCATGTCATGCTGGGAGCTATTCTTCTTGGTGTAGCTGGATATCTATGCGCCATTTTCCTCACCGTCCTGGCAGGCATGGGGATCTTGAAACTGTCAGGTTTTCTGGATGGATTCTCTCTTCCGGTATTGTTCGCCGTTCTTGGAACCGCGGCAGTCCTGCGGGGTGTCCTGCACTATGGGGAACAAGCGTGTAACCACTATATTGCCTTTAAGCTGCTGGCTCTGATCCGGCACCAGGTCTTTGCAAGCCTGCGACGTCTCTGTCCGGCCAAACTAGACGGCAAAGATAAGGGAAATCTGATCTCTATTTTGACAACGGACATTGAGCTTCTGGAGGTGTTCTATGCTCATACGATTTCCCCGATCGCCATCGCGGTACTCACCTCTCTGGTGATGGAAATCTTTTTCTTTTATTACAGCATACCTGCTGGGCTTTTTGCTCTCTGCGGTTATCTGGCAATCGGCGTCCTCATTCCAGTCTGGAATTCTGGTAAAGGGTCCGGACAGGGAATGGTATTCCGGAATCAATTTGGTGATCTGAACAGCTTTGTTCTGGACAGTCTGCGTGGTCTGGATGAGACGATCCAGTACGGCTGCGGTCAAAAGCAGTTGAAAGAGCTGGAGCAACGCAGCCGGAAACTGAATGAAAAGCAGACCATTTTGAAACAACTGGAAGGAACCCAGCGAGGTCTCACAAGCCTCCTCATTCTCTTCTTTTCCTTTGGTATGTTGTTCTTATGCGCCCTGCTCTACCGGAGTGGACTGATGGATCTGACAGGTGTGTTTCTGTGTACGATTTTAATGATGGGATCGTTTGGGCCTGTGGTAGCGCTCTCCAGTCTTTCTAACAATTTGATGCAGACGCTGGCAAGCGGAGAACGGGTGCTGAATCTTCTGGAAGAATCGCCGGAAACGGAAGACATCACCGGACAGGAACACACCCGGTTTGACAATATTACGTGTAAAGACCTTCATTTTTCTTATGAGGACGAACAGATTCTCTCCGGCTACTCTATCTCTGTCCCGAAAGGAAGCCGGGTTGGCATCCACGGAAAAAGCGGATCGGGAAAATCTACCCTGCTAAAGCTGCTTATGCGTTTTTACGATGCAGATCAGGGCTCTATACGCATCGGGTCAAGGGAGATTGACTCCATCAATACAACAGAGCTCCGGGATATGGAGAGCTATGTGACACAAGAGACCAGCCTGTTCCACGATTCCATCGCCAACAATATTGCCATCGCAAAGCCGGACGCCTCCCAAAGCGAGATCGAGGCAGCCGCAAGAAAAGCCTCCCTACATGAATTCATTCAAAGCCTTCCGGATGGGTATGACACTATGATAGGCGAACTTGGCGACACTCTCTCCGGCGGAGAAAAACAGCGGATCGGAATTGCCAGAGCCTTCCTTCACAATGCTCCGCTCCTGCTTCTGGACGAGCCCACCAGCAACCTGGACTCTCTGAATGAAAGTATCATTCTCCATTCCCTCGAAGAGCTGGGCACAGACAAAACCGTGCTCATTGTCTCCCACCGGGAGTCCACCATGGCCGCAGCCGATATTGTTTATGAAATGTCCGGACGGGTGTCCTGACGGAAGCCAGAGGAAGCCGTAACAGCCTTTTTCAATTTTCACCATTGACATTCCTCTGTTCATCCGATATAATAACTGCGATGTCTGCAAATTGCAGAGGATTATTTTCAGAAAGGATGTATTACATTTTTATGGACGACTCAAGCGACAGTGATTCTGAGCATCATAATTGTGTAAAAATGAACATAAATACGAAGAGAAGGTATAGTCTGCCGTTTTGTAAAACAGTAGACTATACCTTTTTGTGTATTTTTATCCGATTGCGGCTATGACGCCTTAGGATGTTTCATTTTTATTTTTGCTTCCGGTTTTTCCACTGAGAAGCATAGATTTTTTATATTTTTACACATTATATGATGAATAAAGGAGAACTGAATTATGAATTCTATTGTACCCCAACTATTATTGCAGGTTATTTTAATTTTTTTAAACGCGTTTTTTGCGGCGGCGGAGATTGCCGTAATTTCACTCAATGCTACAAAGCTTAGGAAATCTGCAGAAGACGGTGACAAAACATGCGCCCGTCTCTTAAAGTTAGTAGAGGAGCCTTCTGGTTTCCTCTCCACGATCCAGATTGGAATTACACTGGCCGGTTTCCTCGGCAGTGCGTTCGCGGCCGACAACTTTTCCGGTTATCTGGTGAACTGGGTATATCAGGATCTTGGTTTCCACGCCCTCCCGGTTTCCGTACTGGATACACTTTCCGTCATCGTCATTACCATTATTCTTTCGTACTTTACGCTGATTTTTGGTGAATTGGTACCAAAACGGATTGCTATGCAGAAATCCTTTGCCGTGGCAAAATTTGTCTACCGTGTTGTATCATTCGTAGCTCTGATTATGAAACCGGCGGTTGCTTTCCTCTCCCTCTCCACAAACGTGGTACTGAAACTGTTCGGTATGAAAACTGAGGCTGAAGAGGAAACTGTGACCGAAGAAGAAATCCGTCTCATGGTCGAGCTCGGTGAGGAGAATGGTTCCATCGACAGTGATGAAAAAGAATGGATTCAGAATGTGCTGGAATTTAATGATACGATTGTCCGCAACTGTATGACTCACGAATCGGAAATCATCTCGGTTTCTGTTGATGCTTCCGATGAGGAGATCACCCAGCTCATCACGGAATCCGGACTTTCCCGGTATCCGGTATACGGGGAAGATCTGCATGACATTCTTGGTATCCTCAATGCCCGTACATTCCTTCTCTCCCGGACAGAAGGACATAGCCCGGACATTAGAACCCTGCTCCAGCCAGCCTATTTCATTCCAGAGACTGTTCATGCATCTACTCTCTTCCGAGATATGCAAAAACAGAAACTTCATATCGCCGTGGTAGTAGATGAGTACGGGGACACATCCGGTATCGTCACACTGGAGGACCTGGTGGAAGAGATCTTTGGAAATATTTATGACGAATTTGACGAGAATGAGCCGGCGGAAATTGAACAGATCCAGGAAAATCTCTGGAGAGTCACTGGCACGACTGATGTGGATGACCTCGCCAGGATACTGGACGTAGATCTTCCGGAATCTTCGGACTACACAACGCTTGGCGGAATGGTATTCAGCAATCTGAAAACCATTCCAAAAGACGGTACGACAGTTGAACTGGACGTCGGAGAGATCCATATTCATGTGGATGCCATCTCCAAACGCCGGATTCAGTCCGCACTCGTTTCTATAACACCGAAGCAGATAAAAGCAGAGGAATAATATCCGGAAAGCGTATTCAAAGGTATTTGACGCAACACGCCTTATCACATTGATACAAAAGGCTGCCCATCCTGACGGAACTTCAAACAGTCCCGTCAGGATGCGGCAGCCTCCTTTTTATCATTTATGATCCTTTTCCCGGAAGACTATGTAGGTTCTCCCATAGTTTCCCCACCAGGTACTTTTCGGATTAGTAAAATACACTGTAGAAAAGAGCATCTCACTGTCATTGAGCTTTACAAGCAGGTGAAGCAGTTCCTCCTTTAAAGGAAAGAAAACCCCGTCAGCCTTTTTTCCCAGCTTCGCTAGAAAGGCCAGTTCCTCTGCTGAGAGCATATTCCGGATCTTTTCTTTTGCCTCCTTGGGAAGTGTAAAATAATAAAAATCCGCCCAGGCGTTTTCCTCTCCGCAGTGTCTCCATTCTTCCAGAAGCCTTCCCAGCGCTTTCCCCGCTGGGAGAGTCAGTTCCTCCCAGTCGCAGCGGTCGAATCCATCCTGTATCTTATCCAGATAGATTGCTCCCGTCTCTTTGAATTGTTCGATTTGCATGTACGCCTCCTATCTCCGGATTCTCGGATGGGTCTCACGGATCACACTCATAATCAGCCGGAATGACATATCTGCCATCTCTTCCGGTGTTTCCGAATCCTCCGGATCCTTCTGGAGCCAGGAACGGATCAATCCAACGCAGCCGGACAAACAGAATCGGTAAGAATATTTCAGCATGTTCATCTCATTGGGAAACTGACGTTTCAGTCCGGTCAGACACTTTTCCCCCACAAGATCCTCTACCTGCTGTACAAAAGACGGATCCCCGTTTTTACCCATCAAAGAGCGATAAAGCTTTCGGTTGCTTCCAAGGGAGAAAAACACGTCTTTCATAAATACCACACTTTCCTCAGAAAACGGCTCCGGCGGGTAGCTCTCCATGACCTCGGCAATCTCCTCGATGAGCTCCCGCTTCACATTTTCCAGCATATTGGAAATATCGGAATAATGCAGGTAAAAGGTTGAACGGTTGATATGAACATACTCCACCAGCTCCTTTACCGTAATCTCCTGTATACTCTTTCTGGTCATCAGGTCCGCAAGTCCCTCTTTCAGCCTTGTCTTTGTCCTGGCAACCCGTTTATCGATCTTTTGCTCTGTCATTCCTGCATCCCCCTGTCAGTTCTAATTCTCACTATAATACAAAAGTAACAGCAGCGCAAGCCGCGAATCTGAGCTCAATGGCTGAATCGTTATATGTTTTCTTACAGACGGCGTTTAAATTCCTCATAGCCAAAGCTTCGGATAATCTGACAGTCTCCAGCTTCTTCCAGTACAATATCCGGAAGTTTCATGCCGTTGAATGTATTATTCTTTACCATCGTGTAGATCGCCATATCCTGAAACTCCAGCCGTTCTCCTGGCGCAAGCGGATGACAGAAAGAATAATCTCCGATCACATCTCCTGCAAGGCACGTTGGCCCTGCCAGACGATAGGTATATGTCTCTTCTCCCGGCAGATCTGAGTCTTTGAGCGGCGGGCGGTACGGCATTTCCAGCACATCCGGCATATGACAGGCAGCGGAGGTATCGAGGATTGCAATCTTCTTTTCATTTTCCACGATCTCCAGTACCTCCGTCAGTAGCGTACCGGCGTTTAAGGCAATGGCTTCCCCAGGCTCCAGATAAACTTCCAGTCCGTAAGTTTCCTGCATATGGCGGATACACCGTATGAGCCTTGGAATATTATAATCTGTTCTCGTTATGTGATGTCCGCCGCCGAAATTTATCCATTTCATCTTCGGCAGCCAGCAGCCAAACTTCTCTTCCACTGCCTTTAATGTCACTTCCAGAGCATCGGAATTCTGCTCACAGAGAGTATGAAAGTGAATTCCTTCGATCCCCTCCATTAACTCTCCACTTAACTGCTCCCTCACTGTCCCAAGCCTGGACCCTGGAGCACATGGATCGTAGATAGCATGCTCCTTCTGTGTAGAACACTTCGGATTGACCCGGATTCCCGGACTTTTCCCAGCCTGTCTGATCCGTTCCTTATACTTCCGAATCTGGGAAGGTGAGTTCAGTACGATGTGACCGCAGAGCGACAGTATCTCATCAAATTCTCCTTCCTTGTAAGCCGGGGAGAAGATGTGGTTTTCTTTCCCCATCTCCTCCGCTCCAAGTTTCGCCTCATAGAGGCCGCTGGCCGTTGTGCCATCCAGATATTTGCCGATGAACGGGTACAAGAAATACATAGAGAACGCTTTTTGGGCGAGCAGAATCTTGCACCCGGTTTCCTCCCTGAGTCTTTTTAAAATCCGCAGATTTTCCTCCAGCTTTTCTTTTTGTACAATATAACACGGTGTACGAAGTTCTTCTTTTCTCATATTGAAGTCCCTAATCTACAAGCTGCGGGTTCTCACAGATCTTCCACGGAAGCCCCCACTTATTGAGTGCATCCATGAACGGATCCGGATCAAACTCTTCCATATTATAGACTCCCGGTTTCTGCCAGGTGCCGTTCATCACCAGCATGGCGCCGATCATCGCAGGCACGCCTGTCGTATAAGCAACCGCCTGAGAGCCCACTTCCTTGTAACACTCCTGATGGTCACAAGTATTGTAAATGTAAAGTGTTTTTTCCTTACCGTCTTTCTTTCCGATGAAAATACATCCGATATTGGTCTTCCCCTTTGTTCTCGGCCCCAGTGTGGACGGATCCGGAAGAACCGCCTTTAAGAACTGCAGCGGCACAATCTCCCTTCCTTCGTACAGGATCGGCTCAATGGAAGTCATACCAACATTCTCCAAACATTTCAAATGTGTCAAGTAACTCTGTCCGAAAGTCATAAAGAAACGTATTCTCTTGATGCCTGGAATGTTGAGTGCCAGAGACTCAATCTCCTCGTGGTGCAGCAGATACATATCTTTCATGCCTACCTCCGGAAAATCATATTCCCGCTTGATCTCCATCGGTTCCGTCTCCACCCAGTGGCCGTCTTCCCAGTAAGAGCCCTTAGCGGACACTTCCCGGATATTGATCTCCGGATTGAAGTTCGTCGCAAACGGATAGCCGTGATCTCCGCCGTTACAGTCCAGAATATCAATATAATGAATTTCATCAAAATAATGTTTCAGGGCGTAAGCAGAAAATACGCTGGTCACACCCGGATCAAATCCACTTCCAAGAAGGGCTGTGATCCCTGCTTTTTCGTATTTTTCTCTATATGCCCACTGCCATTTGTACTCAAATTTTGCGGTATCTTCCGGCTCGTAATTTGCTGTATCAACATAATGTACGCCAGTCTCCAGACAGGCATCCATAATCGTCAGATCCTGATACGGTAACGCCAGATTTAATACAACGTCCGGCTGTACTTTCCTGATAAGTTCTACCAGGTCCGTCACTTTGTCCGCATCTACCTGCGCGGTCGTGATTTTTGCTTTTGTTTTCCCCTTCAACTGTTCTTTTAATGCGTCACATTTGGACACTGTACGGCTCGCGATACAGATTTCATCAAAAACCTCACTGTTCATCGCACATTTCTGAATCGCTACACTTGCGACACCGCCACATCCGATTACCAACACTTTTCCCATAATGATTTCCTCCTTCTTCTATCTGCCGATTGCCAGCAACATTTCTCTGATAATTTTACATGCCACAGCCGTGGACACCCCACTTGCATCATATGGCGGACACAGCTCATTCACATCACACCCTACGAGACAAACATTTTGACAGACAGCAATCACCGCCCTCTGCAAGGTCATATAATCAATTCCTCCCGGCTCCGGCGTCCCTGTTCCCGGAAAGACCGACGGATCCAGTACATCCAGATCCAGCGTAAAATAAACCGGTTTTCCTTGAAGAGATTCCACTGTCTCTTCCAGCCCTTCCAAATCAAATGGGTGCAGGCTTGTATGTCCTGATTTCGCCCATTCAAACTCATCCTTTTCTCCAGAACGAATTCCAAACTGATGAATCCTTCCGTTCCCCAAAATCTCCCAACAGCGCCGGATCACGCAGGCATGGGAAAGCCGAACCCCCAGATAATCCTCCCGCAGATCCGTGTGGGCATCCAGGTGAATGATGTGAAGATCCGGATACTTTCTTGCCGCAGCCCGAATACTTCCCAGTGTCACCAGATGCTCTCCTCCGATCAGAAACGGAAGTTTATCGTCCTTTAGAATTGTTTCTGCCCGCTCTTCAATGACCGCGAGCACCTTTTCGGAATCTCCGATGGCAAGCTCCAGATCCCCACTGTCAAAGATATGACAGTCTGTCAGATCTCGGTCCTGATACGGACTGTAAGTCTCAAGTCCCCAGGAGTCGCCTCGGATGGCCGGACCCGCAAACCGGGTTCCCGGCCGAAACGATGTGGTAGAGTCAAAAGGCGCTCCAAACAGAACGACCCGCGCCTCGTCATACTCCGCGTCACATCCGAGAAAGCTCACAATATTTTTATTCAACATCTTTTAATAATTCCTCCACATACACCGGGAGCGCAAACACACCTGCATGCAGTCTCGGCTCATAATATCTTGTACTGATTCCCTGCAGTTTCCATGCAATGCCATTCAAATCATCTAACGGATGGTATTTCTTGGACGCAAAGCCGAACAGCCAATGACCGGAAGGATAGGACGGAATATGTGCCTGGTATACCCGGCAGATCGGGAATGTCTCCACGATCCGCTTGTGCATCCTCTGGCACTGGAACGCTTCTTCCGCATAAAACGGGCTCTCGTTCTGATTGATCATAATGCCGTCTTCTTGCAGAGCATTATAACAGTTTCCGTAGAATTCTTTCGTAAACAGTCCCTCTCCCGGTCCAAACGGATTCGGAGAATCAATGATGATAAGGTCGTATTCATCGGTCTTGGAACGAATGAAACGCAGACCATCCTCATGGTAGATCTCCACCCTCGGATCCGTCAGGCTGCAGGCAATCTCCGGAAGGTATTTCCGACATACCTCCACAAGCAGAGGGTCGATTTCCACCACATCGATCGTCTCCAACGTTTCATATTTAATCAGCTCCCGAACGACGCCGCCGTCCCCTCCGCCAATGACAAGGACCCTCTTCACATCCGGGTGTACCGCCATCGGGACATGGGTAATCATTTCATGGTAGATAAATTCGTCCTTTTCCGTCAGCATCAGATCCCCGTCCACCACAAGCACCTTGCCAAACTCTGTCGATTCCAGGACATCAATTCGCTGATATTCGCTCTCAGCACTGAATAACTGCCGCTCCACCCGAAGGGACAGTCTGGCATGGTCGGTATGTTCATCTGAAAACCACATTTCCATATCTTATTCCTCCCTCAATACGTTGAGACGCCCGATCCTTTCATCTTCCGGTCCGGTCATGGAGCATCCTTTTTCTTTCGCATAAACAATGTAATCAATAATCTTATCCGTGATTTCCTCTCCAGGAGCGAGAATCGGAATTCCTGGCGGATAACACATGACAAATTCGCTGCATATTCGACCTTTTGTCTCCTCAAGCGGCAGTGATTCCTTGCTGGCGTAAAAGGATTCCTGTGGCGTCATCACAACCTTGGGCGGAATATATTCCTGGGAAAGCATCCCGGTCTTATCCTTGTGATGCCTCCTCTTGATATCTGCCAAAGCGCTCACAAGACGCTCCACCTCCTGCTTACGATCACCAATAGAAAGGTATGCCAAAATGTTTCCAAGGTCTCCGAACTCTATCTGAATATCATACTCATCCCGCAAAATATCATAGACCTCAATTCCTGCCAGCCCAATATCCAGCGTATGTACCGAAAGTTTTGTTGTATCAAAATCAAAAATACTGCTTCCGTTTTTCTTTTCCCCTGCGAAAGCATAGTAACCGCCGATCTGATTGATCTCTTTTCTGGCATATCCGGCAAGCTCCATTACTTTTCCAAATGATTCCTTACCTCGGAGCGCCAGATTCCGTCTGGAAATGTCAAGACTGGAAAGCAGCAGGTAGGACGCACTCGTTGTCTGAGTCAGGTTGATAATCTGTCTGACATATCCTGCATTGACATTCGGTCCTGTCAGCAAATAGGAACTTTGCGTCAGACTGCCTCCGGACTTGTGCATACTCACCGACGCCATGTCTGCCCCTGCCTTCATGGCTGATACCGGAAGGTTTTCCCCAAAATAAAAATGGGTTCCATGGGCCTCGTCCACCAGCACTTTCATATTGTACTCGTGTGCTAAATGGACGATTGTCCGCAGATCAGAGCAAATGCCGTAGTAGGTCGGATTGTTCACAAACACTGCCACAGCGTCCGGATTTTCTCTGATCACCTGTTCCACCTGGGATACCCGCATCCCAAGAGAGATACCAAGATGATGATCCACATCCGGATTGACATACACCGGCTTTGCTCCGCAAAGCACAAGCGCATTGATGACGCTCCGGTGGACGTTTCGGGGAAGGATAATCTTATCTCCCTTCTTACAACAGGACAGTACCATGCTCTGTACTGCCGACGTGGTCCCGCCCACCATCAAAAATGCATGGGCCGCCCCGAATGCTTCGGCTGCCAATTCCTCTGCCTCTTTGATCACGGAAACTGGATGACAAAGATTGTCCAGAGGTTTCATCGAATTGACGTCGATCCCTACACATTTGCTGCCTAAAAGCTCTACAAGCTCCGGATTGCCCCGCCCATGTTTATGTCCCGGGACGTCAAACGGAACGATCCTCATTTTTCTGAATCGTTCCAGCGCCTCGTAGATCGGCGCCCTTTTTTGCGCTATCATATCCATATCTATCTACTCCCTTACGTCTTTGATCGTCGCCTGTTTTCTTCAAACTAAAAAAGACACAGGCATACGGCATACCACCATGTACTTGTGTCTTTCTCTATCCTCTCACGCACAGAAAAACGTGCGGATACTGATCCTATTTCCCCATTTTCAGACAGATATTGGCGTAGAGTCTATATAGCAAATATTTTTACTTTTACTACTCTTATTGACCGTTTCACAAGTTGTGTATGCTGCTCGCACACCGGTTATAAAGTAACCAACTTATAAAATTTGAGCTTCTAACTCAATCAATAATGCAG
>OLSM01000048.1_pt1 | contig 126394 bp, 132 predicted proteins | sample 1672721 | NCBI WGS metagenome assembly OLSM01 (sample SAMEA3136717, study PRJEB25190) | human gut metagenome
AATTTACTGGCAATTCTGCGGTGAGTGCCGGCGTTTCTGTACACTTTACACAGGAGCGCCTGTAAAGGCGTTGAAAAAGGCCCTTCAAGGGCCTTTTTCGTATTAAAGATGATATTTTCTTGAATCTTCTTTGAAGTATTTGTACTATTTTAGAATCCGCATCCCTGCCCATCTGATCTCTTACCCCTTCCGTCCCTGCAGAAGGTGTACCAAACCGCCTGCGCCTCGCGGGATTGCCAGCGAAGTACCGGGCAGCTTGGAGGCGAGCAGGAGTGATTCTGGAGGGAAGCGGATGGGGCGCAGAATCCATGCCTGAGATGTTAGCCCGCGAAAGAGGAGCCGCTTTCGGCGACTCCTTCGCAGGCTTACATCTCAGTGCATGAGTCGCAGCCACAGAAGCGTCGGAAGAATCCCTCCTGCCCGCCTCCAAGCCGTCACTACTTCCCCAAAATCACAATCACAACTTAATCTTCACCACATCTACATCCAGATCCCACAAAAACTTATCCAGATCCTTAAAGGACAAAAATACCGTGGCCGTATTTTCCAGCGGATGGATACCCAGACTCTTGCATCTGCTTAAGTCTTTGTCGATAAAGAACTCTACTGCATGGTCGGTATCGTTCATGAGGCCGAAGGGAGACACGCTGCCCTGCTTAAGGCCCAGATATTTTTCCAGGCGGTCTTCTGAAGCGAAGCTAAGATTCCCTCCTCCCAGCTGCCTTCCCAGTGATTTTAAGTCTACCTTCTTGCTTTCCTCGCAAGTCACCAGGAAATGCCTCTTTCCCTTGGAATCTCTTAAGAACAGATTCTTACATAGGGTTCCCTTTTCCGGCAGGCCAAGCCTGTCCATGTCTTCCATGGTGTGCACCGGCTCGTGCTCTACCACCTCATACTTGATTTTCAACTTGTCCAATGCGTCATATACGCGCTGCTTTTGATTCTCCATGCTGCAATGCTCCTTTCTAATTCGGGTAATGGACTACGATGCTGGCAGTCACCATCCCGGTTCCTGTGTTCTTATAGATGTAATCGTCGAAAGCGTTATAGGAGGCTGCCTCCCCGGCTTCCAATACATATTCCCGATCCTGGAAGCTTAAGGTAAGCTGTCCCGAGTATACGGTGATGAATTCCCTGGTTCCGTTCATCTGCCGGTTCCCGGGCATCATCCCTCCCTCGTCAAATTCCAGATCGAATATCTCAAAGTCCTGTCCGTCCCGGAAGTTGAAGATGGGATAGAGCCTGTATCTTCCGTCATCGCCGCTTAACGGCACGACCTCGGACTTGCCGGTCTTGGAAAACGGCTTGGGCTTATCCAGCGTAAATGCGGTCACTGGAACTTTTAAGCCCAGTGAAAGTTTATACACGGTAGAAATGGTAGGGTTTACTTCCCCCCGCTCCAGCTGGCTGAGCATGCTCTTGCTAATCGACGTAAGAGCAGATGCCTGCTCCAGGCTCAATCCTTTTCCTTTCCGTATCTCTTTCAGATTCTCGGCTATGATTTGATTTAATCTCTCCAAAAGGACTCCTCCTTAAAATTCCTGTATATGGAATTTTTTTCTATTATATTGCATACAGAGAAAAAAGTAAAGTCCAAACCCGCTTTTACCACCCCATGCATTCCGACATCACGCAGATTCCCCGGGCGCCATGGGCCATCATCTCCTCCACGCAGGCAATTTCCCCTTTCATCCCCCCGATGGCATATACGGGAAGGCAGACTGCCTCGCAGACATTATCAAGGAATTCCACGCCTCTTGGAGCCACGCCTTTCTTGCAGTCTGTCGCAAAGATATGTCCGGCCGTAAGATAGGAGGCACCCAATCTTTCCGCCAGAAGCGCCTCCTCCTTCCCATGGATGGAGACTCCGATTATATCAAACTGTCCCCGGATCTTAGGCGTTTCTTTGAGCAAATGCAAAGGAACGTGAATCGCCCGGCTTCCTGCATGCAGCGCTGCCTTCGCATAGGTGTGGGCAATACACGCCACGCCATAGGCTTGACAGATTTCCCGGACCTGGCGATACAGGAGTTCGTAATCTTCAGGCCCCATATCCTTTTCCCGTACGATAACTGCCCCCGGATGTCTCCGGCAGATTCTTTCTATTTGTTCTAGATAAGGCCTGTCACACAGATGCCGGTTCGTCACGGCGATCACCCGGCTATAAAAGTCCTCGCTATTACCGAGAATTCCCATACCCTTCTGTCCCTCCTCACCCCCAGGTCTACACATAGACATAGTCATTCATCACCGGCTGGAGATTCAGATGCAGCAGATCTTCATACACCTCTTTCACAGAACGTCCGTCGGAGATCTCGAACTGGTCGTCCCCTTTCGTCTCAAGATCTTCCACATGTTCCCCGATTCCGGTGCTTACGCCAGCGGAGATCTTCGTGGCAGCAATATTTACCAGGCTGTCCCTGACGCGGGCGCATTCCCTGGTGGAGACGGTAATGCTTGCAAACGGCATGAACAGGCGGTACGCCGTCACCACCTGCAAGAGCTGGGGCTCGTGCACATCCATAGGGTTAATCTTATCATTATTGATAATCGGGCGCAGACGGGGACAGGAAAATGCGATCTCGGCATGTGGATATTTCCGCTGCAGCAGGTAGGCGTGCATTCCGGTGGCATATGCGTCTTTTCGGAAATCATCCAGCCCTAAAAGAGCCGCAAATCCCACGCCCCGCATGCCGCCTTTGAGCGCCCTCTCCTGGGCGTTCAGGCGGTAAGGGAATATCCGCTTATGTCCGGCCAGATGAAGCGTCTCGTACTTTTCCGAATTATAAGTTTCCTGGAACACGGTGACATAGTCCGCGCCGCATTCGTGCAGATAGGCATATTCATCCGAATTCATCGGATACACTTCAAGCCCGATGACCTTGAAATATTTACGGGCAATCCGACAGGCCTCGCCGATATATTCCACGGTAGACTTGCTCCTGCTCTCGCCGGTAAGAATGAGAATTTCCTGCAGGCCCGTCTTGGAAATCTCCCGCATTTCCTTGTCGATCTCCTCCTCGTTCAACTGTGCCCGGTTAATCTTGTTGTGGCAGTTAAATCCGCAGTATATGCAGAAGTTCTCACAGTAATTGGCTATATAGATGGGCGTGAACATATAGACGCCATTGCCAAAATGCTTTCTGGTCTCGATTCTGGCACACTGCGCCATCTCCTCCAAAAGCGGCAGCGCCGCAGGGGACAGAAGCGCCGCAAAATCCTCCGGCGTACGATTGTCATGCTCCAACGCCCGGCGTACGTCCTTTTCCGTATATCCTGTATAATCATAGGCATTCATCGATTCGATCACCTGTGCCTGCACCTCTGATTCCAGGACTTCCATCCCCGGCAGATAGGCCATGTGGTCGATACGGTTCTTTTTCTGCCATTCCTTGATATCGCTGTTTAAAATGCTTTCGTTCACATGATTGTCTGTACTCATAACTGCCTCCTAATCCTGCAAGAATCCGGTCAATGGGGAAGATGCGCTGGCGCCTTTATCCATAACTCTTCCCAGGCCTGACAGATATGCCGTCCTTCCGGCCTCAATTGCTTTCTTGAATGCTTCCGCCATAGCCGGTATATCCCCAGCCGTGGCAATCGCCGTGTTCGCCATCACGGCAGCCGCCCCCATCTCCATCGCCTCGCAGGCCTGGGAGGGCCTGCCGATTCCGGCGTCCACGATGATGGGCAGGTCGATCTCATCGATCAGTATCTGAATGAATTCTTTCGTGCAGATTCCTTTGTTGGAGCCAATCGGCGCGCCAAGCGGCATAATGCAGGCAGCCCCTGCGTTTGCCATGTCCCTGGCGGCGTTTAAGTCCGGGTACATGTAAGGCATTACTACGAACCCTTCTTTTGCCAGAATCTCGGTAGCCTTTATAGTCTCATAGTTATCCGGCAGCAGGTATTTGGAATCATGGATCACCTCCACCTTCACGAAGTCGCCGCAGCCTAATTCTCTGGACAGGCGGGCAATGCGCACCGCCTCCTCGGCATTCCTTGCCCCCGACGTATTAGGCAGAAGCGTTACTCCTTTTGGAATATAGTCCAGGATGTTTGCCATCCCCCCTTCATTGGCGCGGCGAAGGGCCAGCGTGATAATCTGCGCGCCCGCTTTTTCGACTGCCGCCTGAATCAGTTCCAGGGAATACTTCCCGGAGCCTAAGATAAACCTTGATTCAAATGTATGTCCTCCAAGGACAAATGCATCGTTTGCCATATGTTCCATGTCTGTCTCCTCCTACTAAGCTTCTTCATTGAAAATTTCTTGATTGATAATATATTCTGTGATCAGGTTGGCCTCATGGGCCGCGCAGATAGCCACCCGCGGAGCCATAAGCCCCCGCTCTCTGCCTGCTTCCGAGGCCTCGTCCCCGCACAGGTAAAAGCAGTTTCCCACCTTTCTGGTATGGATCTCATTGCTGGCCCCATATCCTGCCATCCCGGAAGCCGCCACCAGCAGTTTCCCCGGATAATGCTCCAGGATTCCATTAACCAGCATGGCTTTCGCCTCCGGGTCGTCAAAGGCCTCGCAGATAATCCCGTCTTCGGCAAATAAGGAGGCAAGATTCTCCTGGGATACTTTGACGCGGTCTGTCACGATCTCCAGATACGGATTGATCTGCTCTAGTTCCTCCCTCAGCGCATCCGTCTTATACATGCCGATATGCCGCATAAAGTATTGCTGCCGATTCAGGTTGGTGATGTCCACCCGGTCGAAATCAATCAGGTGGAGATGTCCGACCCCGATTCTAGCAAGGAAAAACGCCACATTCGACCCCAGGCCTCCAAGGCCTGCAATTGCCACCCTGGCACGCTCCAGCCTTTCCTGGACCGGCAGCGTATGGCGCTCGATCAGCGCCTGCCTGATCTCTTCTTTGGTCAGTCTTTTTTCCTCCATCTCCTAGCCCCCTCCTACAAAACTTACGACTTCCAGGCTGTCTTCATCCTCAAGGAGCGTCTCCGCCAGCCTGCCCTTTGGCACGATTGCCCCGTTCTTTTCTACCGCCACGCGCGAGATGGAATATCCTGTCTCTTCCAGCAGCTGTAAGACCGACATGCCGGGCTTGTATTCTCTTTCGGTTCCGTTTATTCTTACCATCATCTGCCCTCCTTCCAAAGTTCATGTCTTTGCGCAACAGTTCTCTCCATTACAGCAAAAAAGAGTTCATGAAAGAAATACACCCGCGGTGGTGTACCCCTTCATGAACTCTCGTTCACTCACATTGGTATTGCTATATCATTTTCTTTGCAAATGAACAAAAAAGCAGAACTTCCCATGATACAAAAAAACGGAAAATGCCAGGGCATCTTCCGCAATCAATTCACATCCGTCCCTACGTTGGCATTATCCAAATCAGGTATATGGGTCGAAGTTCGCAACTTCCTCTCAGCCTATCCATAGGCTCCCCTGTTCAATTTACGCTATTAAATATACCGTATCCTTCACGATTTGTCAAGATGCAGCGGCAGCCTCTTACAGGATTTCCGCCACCGCGGCTTCATAACGGTCCAGCCGCTCCGCCTTCCGAATCTTCTTAAGCTGCTTTTCGCAGCCTGGAAAATGATGCCCCAGATAGCACCAGAGTTCCTTCATCTTGAACAGCACGTTCTTATCTCCCATGCTGATCCTTTGGTAATCTTCATAGATCTGGTCATGGAACCTTCGAATCCGTTTCCAATCCGCCGGCTCTTCGCCCGCCAGTTCTCCTGCCAGGCCGGGATTCACAAGGATTCCTCGTCCCATCATGTAGGTCTTTACATCCGGGAATCTCTCCTTTATCCTGTCCCGATCCGCAACCGAAAATATGTCTCCGTTATAGCAGAGCGGATTCCTGCTTTCTCTCACCGCCTCCGCAAATACTTCCAGATTCGGCGTATTCTTATAAAAGTCCTGCTGCAGGCGGGGATGGATGATCAATTCTTCTACCGGGTACTGGTTGTAGATCTTAAGCAGCCTTCCAAACTCATCCGGGCTATGCTTCCCGATTCTGGTCTTGATGGATATCCTGACTTGAGTCCCACGGTAGATTTCATCCAGAAACCGGTCCAGTTCATCGGGCATGGCAAGGAATCCGGATCCCCTGTTTTTGGATACTACCGTCTTGGAAGGACAGCCGAGATTTAGATTGACTTCCTCGTATCCATAATCTTCTAGTTTCTCGACGGTCTGCAGGAACCCTTTGGCATCATTGGTCAGAATCTGAGGAACCAGCCTCATCCCTTCATTATTCTCTGGCAGGATATCATTTAATTCCCTTGTATTGAATCCCCGCTTTGTGTGGGGCACCAGAAACGGCGTAAAATATTTATCCATCGGATGGAAGCAGGCGTGATACGCCCGCCTGTAAATGTGCGTGGTAATGCCCTCCAGCGGGGCGAGATAGTATCGGTTCATCTTCCTTCATTGTCCTTTCTCTTATGCGTGCCCCTATATCATACCACAACTTTTACATTTTACCTACCTGGCAGCCGAAAAATCTCTGGTCAGAAGAGAATCGTCTGTCACCAGATCCTCCACCGTCTCAAACCCTAATTCCTTCAGGACTTTCCGTACATAAGGATTCTCAAGCGGGGTCTTAAAAGGCGCCTCCTGCCCGTATTCATCTACAAATTTTGTTCCCTCTTCCTTGTGAAGGATCGCTTTCGGTCCTCCTACGCATCCTCCGATACAGCCCATCCCTTCAAAGAAATTGGCATCCGTCTCCTTATTCTGGATCCGTTTGATCATTGCCATACATTCCTTGGTGCCATTGGCCTGCTCAGCATGAACGGCTATGCTCCGGTCGGGTCTTAACTGTTCCACCATCTCCGACACCGCCCGGCTGACCCCGCCGGTTCTTGCATAAAGCCGCCCGGCCTTGGAAGCGTGTTCCTTCTGGTCATCTTCCAGTTCTTCCGGATGTATATCAGCCGCTTCGAAGATGTCCTTCACTTCCTGGAATGTCAGCACATAATCCACCGCGTCAGCGATATCCGGCTCCCGGGCCTCCTTCTTTTTTGCCAGGCACGGCCCTGCAAATACGGTCACCGCATCCGGATGCATCCTCTTGATCATACGCCCGCATGCTACCATAGGCGATACGGCTCCCGGGACATGGGGCATCAGTTCATGGTAGATATTGCGGATCATGGAGATCCACACCGGGCAGCAGCAGCTGGTCAGCTGGTAATCCCCTTTCTCCTTCACGTGGCTGTCAAACTCTAAGGCTTCTTTCAAGGTCAGGATATCCGCAAAAAGCGCCACCTCTACCATTCCTGTAAATCCAAGGGCCTTGAACGCGCTGCGCAGCTTTCCTGGCGTTACCGTCTCATCAAACTGCCCAAGAAATGCAGGCGCTACCATCATATAAGCCGGCCCTTTGGCCTCCCGGACTGCCTTCATGGCAGGTAGTACATCCTTGCTGGCAGTCAGTTTTTCTTCTTTGCAGGCATCCATGCACACGCCGCAGCCTGTACAAAGCGAGGGATTGATCCGCAGTTTTCCGTCTTCTCCTTCTTCGATGGCATCAAAGATGCAGCTTCTCTGGCATGCGCGCTCATAGGCACATTCCTCGCACTCGACAGAAGGTATGACCGGGGCATAATTCTTTGGATGGAGCAGACAGTCCAGATGCCGCGGGTTATATTCCGAGGGGAGCGGCTCTTTAAGGGATATCTTCCTGCTAAGAACATCCTTATACAGTTCTTCAAATGTCTTCATTATTCTTCCTCTTTCCTCAATCAATGTCTTTACTGACATTATTGACCAAAAGAGGCATTTTTAAGCCAGGTAATTCACCGCAATAATTGAAATGCCAAGAACGGACAGCACGACTCCTGTCGCACGGTTCAAGATGATCGGGCTCGTCTTATTCGCAAATTTGGCGGCCACCCTTGCCCATAAAAATGTAGACAGGATGCAGAAAGCCATACTCCACCAATCCGGCGCGCCACCGATGGCAAAGTGGCTCACCGCTCCGGTAAATGCCGTAAACGTCATGATAAATACGCTGGTCCCTACCGCAGTCTTCAGTTCATATCCTAGCACGCTGGTGAGAATCAGAAGCATCATCATGCCGCCGCCCGCGCCTACGAATCCGCAGATGAATCCGATCAGCATACCGCAGAGTATGGACTGTATGAACCGCTTCTTCGGGCTGACAGCCTCCATAGAATCCTTTGTCGTCATGACGGGCCTTACAATGAACTTGATTCCCAGAAGCAGCGTCATGAACACGGAGAAGCCGCCCATAGCGTGGCTTGGGATCAGGCTGGATATATAACTTCCCACCAGGGTGAAGCACAGCACGGAAATCATCATGACGATTCCATTTTTGATATCCAGATTCTTATGCTTCCCATAAGTATAAGCGCTGACCGCGCTGGCTAAAACGTCGCTTGAAAGGGCGATTCCCACAGCTTCATAGGCGGGGATATGCAAGAAGGTAATCAGCATCGGGCTTATCACCGCCGCCGCGCTCATTCCGGCAAACCCGGTTCCCAGGCCTGCCCCGATCCCTGCGATAAAGCATACAATCAATTTCGTAAGCATTCTATAATTCCTCCTTCAACGCATTCTGCATATTCTTACGCATTCTTTCGAAGTACCCCTCCATCAGGCTTAGATCTTCCGGATTAAAATCCCGGAAAACCGTCTGGAAAAACTTCTTCTGGGCCTGCTGCCCTTCTGCCACCATCTGGACGGATGCCGAAGACAGTTTCAGATGCGCCGTCTTCTGGTTGCCCGGATAATATTCCTTTTGCACCAGATCCCGCCTCTCTAAGTCCTTGAGCGACATGGATACATGGGATTTGGTGAGCCGCCGGCGCTCGATGATATCCTTGGCAGTATCATAGCCCGGGTTGTTGGCCAGAAACAAAAGGATGTCCAGTTCCATGCGCGTCAGCTGGTATTTTTTGCAGACCGGCTCCAAGGACTGGTCATAGATTTTTTTAAACAGGGATAATCCATCCCACAAATCAAAAAGCATTTTCTCGCCTCCATATTTAGTTCTATTTTGAACCATATGGCTATCCTAGCAAGAAAATGCTTTTGTGTCAATATGACTGTCTGACTGTTTATTTAATTTTTAGAAATGCCTTTTACTACTGGATATCCAGCACCTTGTAGTCCTGATCTTCCACCGCCTTCTTCAGCACATCGTCTGCCAGTTCTCCATTCAGCCTTACAACCGCGGTTCCTTCCTCATGGCTTACCGCTGCTTCCTCCACCTGCTCAATGGCCTCCAAGCATTTCTTTACTCTTGCCTCGCAGTGTCCGCACATCATTCCTTCAATCTTCATGGTTTTTTCCATCGTCGTCTCCTCCTCTTTCTTTTTGGCTTTAATTTTTTTATCTTTGCTTGCGTCGCGCATCTTGAACCAGTTCAGGCGCAGCGCATTGGTGACCACGCAGAAGCTGGACAGACTCATGGCCGCAGCCCCGAACATAGGGTTCAGCTTCCATCCAAGCAGCGGGTACCACACGCCGGCCGCCAAGGGTATTCCTATTACATTATAGAAGAATGCCCAAAATAGATTTTCATGGATATTGCGAAGGGTCGCCCGGCTGAGCCGAATGGCTGCCGGCACGTCACTGAGCCTGCTCTTCATCAGCACCACATCAGCGGCGTCAATGGCGATATCCGTGCCTGCCCCTATGGCGATTCCAATATCCGCCCTGGTAAGAGCCGGGGCATCATTGATCCCATCTCCCACCATGGCAACCTTTCCCTTTCTCTTAAGCGACCGTATCACGCTTTCCTTTCCGTCCGGAAGCACGCCTGCGATCACCTCGTCAACACCAGCCTGCCGTCCGATCGCCTTAGCCGTGCGCTCGTTGTCGCCAGTCAGCATGACTACGTGGATGCCCATGTTCTGCAATTCTTTGATCGCCTGCGGGCTGTCTTCCTTGATGACGTCCGCGACAGCGATGATTCCTGCCAATTCACCGTTCCTGCTAAAGAACAGCGGCGTCTTTCCATCTTCTGAAAGCCGTTCTGCATTCTGCTTCATCTCTTCGGTCACCGCTGCTTTATCACCGATAAACTTAAGGTTTCCTCCGGCCAGCGCATCCTCGCCCATCCGCCCGGTAAGTCCATTTCCGGGAACCGCCTGGAAATCTTCCACTTCGTGCCCATGGGAAAGACCTTTTTCTCTCGCCAGTGCCAAGATTGCATGGGCCAGCGGATGCTCGCTTTTTTGCTCCAGCCCGTAGGCCATCCGAAGCAATTCTTCTTCTGTGATCCCGGATGCCGGAATGATATCCGTTACCTTTGGCTCCCCGCTGGTGATCGTCCCAGTCTTGTCAAGTGCCACGATCTGCATCTTGCCTGCTTCTTCCAGGGAAACGGCGGTCTTGAACATGATCCCGTTCTTCGCTCCCATTCCATTTCCTACCATGATCGCTACAGGCGTCGCCAGGCCCAGCGCGCAAGGGCAGCTGATTACCAGTACCGAGATTCCTCTTGCCAGTGCAAATCCTATACTCTGTCCCGCAACCAGCCATACCAGGATGGTTACCACCGCTATGCCTATTACCGCCGGCACGAAAACGCCGGATACCCGGTCTGCCACCTTGGCAATAGGCGCTTTGGTGGCTGCCGCGTCGCTGACCATCTGAATGATCTGGGAAAGGGTCGTATCCTCCCCCACCCTGGTGGCCTCGCACCTAAGAAATCCCGAATGATTCAAGGTTGCCGCAGACACCGTGTCTCCCACTTCCTTGTCCACCGGTATGCTCTCCCCGGTCAGCGCAGATTCATTGACCGCGCTGCTGCCGTCGATCACCATGCCATCCACGGGAATATTCTCGCCTGGCCTTACTACAAAGACGTCTCCCTTTCTCACCTGGTCTATGGATACTTCCGCCTCCATGCCGTCTCTGATGATCGTCGCAGTCTTCGGCGCCAGCTTCATCAGACTCTTGAGCGCATCCGTCGTCCGCCCTTTGGAACGGGCTTCCAGCATCTTTCCTACGGTGATCAGCGTCAGGATCATTGCTGCGGATTCAAAATAGAATTCATGCATGTAATCCATTACCTTTGCCATGTCGCCATGCATCTGGGCATCCGTCATCGCGAATAAGGCATAGGTGCTGTAGATAAAGGATGCTCCTGCCCCCAGGGCTACCAAGGTATCCATATTGGGAGAGCGGTGCCACAGGCTCTTAAAGCCGCTGATAAAAAACTTCTGGTTGATCACCATGACTGCGGCCGTAAATATCAGCTGGTATAATCCCATCGCCACATGATTATCTGCCAGAAAGGCCGGAAGCGGCCAATTCCACATCATATGCCCCATGGACACGTACATCAGCGGCACCAGAAAGCACAAAGACGCGATCAGCCGCTTCTTAAGCAGCGGCGTTTCCTTATCTTTCAGGAAATCATCCGCCGCCGATGTCCCGGAAGCGGCCTTTCCCTTCGCCTCGGAAGCCTTCGGCGCAGCGCCGTAGCCAGCCTCTTCCACCGCTGCCACGATGTCTGCCTGCCCCGCTGTCCCTTCCACGCCCATGGAATTCGTCAATAGGCTCACCGAACAGGAGGAAACCCCCGGCACCTTGGAAACTGCTTTCTCCACCCGGGCGCTGCACGCAGCGCAGCTCATGCCCGTCACTGTATATTGTTCCATATTCTGCCTCCTATCTCATAAGCTTCTGCAACGTCGCCACCAGTTCATCGATGGTTTCTTCCTTTCCCTCCCGTATATCGTTCGCCACGCAGGTTCGGATATGATTTGCCAGAAGCACCTTGTTAAAACTATTCAATGCTGCATTGACCGCTGATACCTGTACCAGAATATCCGTACAGTAAGTATCGCTCTCAACCATCTTTTTTATTCCACGCACCTGGCCCTCAATACGGTTCAGGCGGTGAATCAAATCTTTATACTCTTTCTCAGAACGCTCCTTTTTCTTATGACAGCATTCTTTTATTTCTTCCATCTGTACCACCTCGCTTTACAGGCACATTATATACCCATATGGGGTATATTGCAAGTGCATTTTTTAAGAAATAAAAAAGGCCCTATTTAGGATTCCGGTTTCCCGGTCCTAAAATAGAGCCTCCCTATACTTTTTGCGATTCTTTTACTTCTGATCATACGGCTTTACTTCAATCTGCCTCTTCTCAAAATCGATAAAGAGCTGGAATGCATACCCGTCATCGCTGGTGTCCCATATCTCTACATACTTGGGCGACACTTCAATCAGAATCTCCGTATCCTCGTGGCTATACTTGTTGTAGCTTTGCCACAGGTATTTCTCATAGCCCTTTGCAAATCTCTGTCCCGGCTCATCCACCACGAGTCCCTTATTCTTTGCCGTCCCTTCTACCTGTACGCCGCTCCAGCACATGGCTACATTCGGATTCTCAAGCAACTGCTTCGTCTTGCGGAAGTTCTTGTCCGTCTTAAAATAGATCTTCTCGTCATAGAACAGGCAGCTAACATTGCGCACCATAACGTAGTCGTTCAGGCTGGATGCCAGCGCCATGATCTGGCTGTTGCCAAGCATTTCAAACATGCGTCCCACTGCCTGCTCATAAGTAATGTCTTTGTCCAATGTAAATTTCATGATATTCTCTCCTTTATTTGCTTATAATTCCTTTTATTACACGGCTCAGCCTCTTGTACACGATAAACGTCACCAGAGACGTAACGCCGTATTTGATCAGATTAAATGGAAGCAGCCCGAACACTGCCATACTGGTTACATTCTTCATCGCCGGGTTTACCGTCCGGCACATCGTAATGATGTCGTCCATGGACATGCCAAATAACTTGACATAGAACGGAATGATCAGATACAGGTTGGTAAATACCGCCATCACCGATACGAATAGGGTGCTCACCGCCATGCCAGTAATCGCCATTTTCTTCGTCTTATTCCTGTGATAGATAATCAGGGCCGGAAGCACGTAAGAACAGCTTAAGATCAGATTCTGCAATTCTCCGGTTCCCAGGGAGAAACTTCCCTGCATCACAAGCTGCAGCAGGATCTTCACGACAATGATGCATGCGGCCGCCATAGGGCCGAACATGAATCCGCCCAGCATCTCCATAAGCCCGGACAGGTCAAAGGATAAGAACGGGGGCATGAACGGGATCGGGAAGCGAAATAGCATCAGAACCGCGCTGACCGCCCCCATCAGACCGATAAACGCAATCTTCTTTACCTTCATCCTGGCGTCATCACGGCTTTTTAGGTTTTCTCCTGTAGTTACATTGGTTGTTTCTTTCATCTGGTTCATACTGAATCCTCCTCAAAAAAATAACCCGGCACATATACTTATGTCCCGGGCGTAATTACGCAGAAAATGTCTTTTCTCATCCGGACTATACCGTCGGTTCTGGAATTCCTCAAAAAGGTCACCAGATCAGCCGCTTGCGCGGGTCATGGACTATACCATCGGTAGGGACTTGCACCCTGCCACAAAGACTTCTATATTCTTTTTTGAATAGGTGATTGCAGTAACATCATCTGCTGGTTACCATTATATACCTGTATCCTGTTCGTGTAAACCCATTTTTAGTACAAATTCCTCCATTCACACACCGGAATCAATACCCTTTCTGTCCGCTTTTGCATAGACATCCCGTACGGCCAGCCGTCCCGCCTCTACCTGGAAGCGAATCTCAAGCCCCGCATATTCCATTCCATACATTCGTTCTGGATCCTCCTGGTAGGATGGCCGTGGATCCTGGGCCAGTATCTGTCTCAGTGCTTCTCTTTTCTCTGCCGGCACCCGCTTAAGCAGTTCCTCCGGAAATTCCACCGTCAGGCAATAATCCCTTACCCGATCCGCAAAGCCTCCTTCGGCCTGGGGATAGGCATCCACATAAGGAAGATAAGGCTTAATATCGTATATGGGCGTTCCATCCATCAGATCCGCCCCCTTAATATAGAGAATAGGGCCCTTGGGCGTCTCTGCCTCCACCCGTTCCAGTTCTACGCAGGACAGCCCGATTGGATTGGGCCTGAATGGGGAGCGCGAGGCGAATACCCCCACTCTCTTGTTTCCTCCCAGCCTGGGAGGCCGGACCATGGGATTCCATGCTTCTCTTTTATTCTCTGAAAATCCCCAAAGGAGCCAAAGCCTTGAATACTCCTCGATTCCTTTAATGGAATCCGGGTTTCTGAACTTTGGCTCAAATATTATGAATCCATGCGTATCCGCCAGCCCGCTTTGGCGTGGAATGCCGAATTTGGATGGAAAATCCGTGTGTATACGTGCTATTATCTTTAACGTCGCTCCCATTTCCTTCCTCCACGCTTAGAGTTTCTGGCGTATCATCTCTATCTCTTTTTTGTGCTCTGCATCCTCAAGCGGCGTCTCCAAGTAAAACGGAAGTTCCTTAAGCGCCGGATGCCTCATGACCCTAAGCAGCGGCTCCAGGCCAATCTCGCCTGACCCTATCGTGGCATGGCGGTCCTTATGCGAGCCAAAGGGCATCATGCTGTCATTAAAGTGGACTGCCTTGAGCAAATCCAGGCCAATCACCCTGTCAAATTCTTCCAATACGCCGTCCAGATTTCCGACGATATCATACCCTGCGGCGAACACATGACAGGTATCCAGACAGATTCCAATCCGCTCCGGATGTCTTACCCCGTCCCGGATTGCTCTTAAGTGCTCAAACTCCGCTCCAATTTCCGTCCCTTTTCCAGTCATAGTCTCCAGCAGCACCGTGATGTTCTCTTCCCCGGTAATTGCCTGGTCAAGTCCTGCGATAATATTGCGGATTCCTGCCTCGATGCCGATGCCCGTATGGCTTCCCGGATGAAATACAATATTTTCAATTCCCAGGGCATCCATCCTTGCAATATCCTCACGGATGACCGTACAGGCAAATTCATAGACCTTCTCCTTGTCGCTTGCCAGATTCATCGTATAAGGCGCATGAGCCAGCAAGGGGCCAAACTGGTTTTTGCGACGGATCTCCTGGAATCTTCCGATCTCCTCTTTTGTATAGGTTTTATAATTCGAGCCTCTGGGATTACGGCTGAATATCTGCATGGTATTGGCCTTCATCTCTACCACATTTTCAACTGTTTTGGCAATTCCTTTGGCAATCGACATATGCGTTCCTATTGTCAGCATCTTCTCCTCCACACATTTCTATTCTTCTGCATGCCTTTATACGCTTCTGAGCACTCCATACAGACACGCTAAATCAATGGGCTTTGGTACAAAAGCCGTCATGCCTGCCTCCATAGCCCTTTCTTCATCCTCTTTGAATGAATTTGCCGTCATAGCGATAATAGGTATGGTCTTACTATCTGGATGGACGCTGGCACGAATCTCCCGGCATGCCGTAAGGCCATCCTTTACAGGCATTCTTATGTCCATCAGTATCACATTATAATATCCCTCGCTGCTTTGAAGGAACATCCTTACGGCTTCCTCGCCATTGGATGCGCGTTCTATAGACGCTCCCTTACACTCCAGCAAATCTTTTGCAATCTCTGCATTCAAATCATTATCTTCTGTAAGAAGAATTCTTTCCCCATTTAAATCAATGTCTTCCGCCTGAAGATTCTTCTCAATATTCTTTTCTTCGCCCAATTTCAAGTCAATCGTAAAATAAAAATTGGATCCTTCTCCCTGCACGCTTTCAACCTGTATCTTTCCGCCCATAGTCTGTACGATCTGATCGCTGATAGGCAGTCCAAGCCCGGTCCCCTCATTCTGCGCCATATTCGTGCCCACTTGCTCGAAAGAAGAGAATATTATATTCTGGAATTTAGGCGCAATCCCTATACCGGTATCTTCCACAGAAAAATAATACCTTGCTTCTTCACTGGTAGAAGACTGCTCCTTGATTGTCAAGGTTACAATTCCATTTTCAGGCGTAAACTTGATCGCATTGGACAGTAGGTTCAAAAGTACTTGGCGAAGCCTGAGAGGATCGCCTTTCAGGCAGAAGTGCTGGATATCCACATTTTGGCGGAATGCAACCTTATTTTCCTGTGCCTTGTGTTCCACCATTTCTTCGATCTCATCCAGCAGGTCTCCCATCAAGAAGTCCACAGCCTTGATCTCCATCTTCCCATTCTCAATCTTTGACATATCCAGAATATCATTAATCAAGGACAGAAGATACTTGGAAGATGAATGTATTTTCCTAAGCCTCTCTCTGACGGGGGCTGGCACTTCCTTCTCCATCTCCGCCAGATCCGCAAGTCCCACAATCGCATTCATCGGCGTACGGATTTCATGACTCATCTTTGACAGGAATTCGCCTTTAGCCTGGCTTTTCACCTCCGACTTTTCCAGTTCCGCCTGCATCATGCGATTCTTCCATTTTGAACGCATAATCATGAAGATCCCGGCCAGGATCATCAGGCAGAACAAGACGATAATCACAATAGACGCAAATGGATTCGCGTATATCAGATCCGACAGCGGCATCTGGGTATATCCCATAGACACCAGATTCTTGTCCAGGATAGTGTTTGTAGTCTTGGTAGATATGTTTCCGATCGCCTTATTCAATATTACAAAAAGTTTCGTATCCACGGGACGTCTCATGGCAAAGGATATCTGCGTGCTGTTGTTTACTCTCGTGACTGGCACAAGATTCACATAGCGGTGATTCTGCATCTCCTGATCCATATGCGCCGACAGTCCATAATAGAAATCTATCTCTCCGTTGTTGACCGCCTGCATTCCTTCTCTGGATGTTCCAAAGGTACGCACTTTATCTGCCTGTATTTCCTTGGGCATAGTCCGCCCTTCCAGAATTCCGCCTACCAGCCCGGAATCGGGATAGTCAGCCGACTTATTTTTTATAATAATACTATTCAAGCTGACATAAGACTTGGTCAATGCCATTCCGTCGGCGAACGCCTCCTCCTCGGAATCCAGAAATCCCCCCATAATATCCGCTTTTCCACTTTTCAGCAATTCTAAAGCTTCTTTATAGGAATCCGCAAATACATACTCAAACTTCAATCCTGTGTAATCGGATATCTCGCTTAAGAAGTCCGGAATCATGCCTTTATGATGATCGGCAGTATTATCAATGCAGTAAAACGGATGCCAGTCTTTAACAATAGCAACCGACACCGTTTTTTTCTTCGCTATATAATCCAGTTCCTCGCTATCCAGACGGATGTCCGCCGTCTTAAGGTCCGGATAATTGTCTTCATATTTCTCTACTGCAAAATTCGGATCCGCAACCAGGATATTCTCCATAGCCATGTTAAGTCCGTCCAGGAGTTCTTCGTTTCCAGGCTGAGTGACGATATAATAGGGCTGGGCTTCAAAAGATGTCACGACCCTGAATTCGTCATCCAAGTCAAGGTCATTCCCCATAAGAAGGTCTACATCCCCGTTCTCCAGATAGTCGTAGAGATTCTTCTCCTTTTCCATCTCTGCGCTGGTATAGTACTTTAAGGTACAGTCAATCCCATTTATCCTAAGATATTCCTTCAGCCGTTCTATCTTATCTCCGGCTTTTTCATAGACGCCTATTACTTTGCCATTAAGGGACTGAAGATCGTAACTTCTAAGTTCGTCATTGTCTTTCATACATAGAAGTGTCACCCGGCCGCCTCCCATAGAGTAATCCGGATAAGCAAAGTATTGTTCTAATTCAGGAGAATAATAGGTGCCGCCCATCAGTTCATACTCCCCATCAAGGAATCCGCCAATCAATTCTTCTGCTCCTACATCAATATACTCGTACTCCCAGTTTGTATACTTGGCAATTTCATTCAAGTAATCTATGATAAGCCCGGTATGGTTGCCATATTTGTCTATCTCGCTTAGGCCTGGCGCTTCCACAACCCCGACCCGGACCACGCGCCCTGTCTTATCCGCACTCTCCTCCGAGGCCGCGACCTGGCGATCTCCCGCCGGTGAAAGAAACAGGCAAAGAAAAATGACAGACGCCATTATGACTGCCATGCATTTTTCTTGTATTCTTCTATTCTTTTTTATATTTGATCTACCATATGCCATGCTTTATCCATCCTTGTAACTTTATTATATATCTAACGCATGGATTCAGTATAACATAAAATCTTTTTAAAAATAATACTATTACCGTAAATTTATTTTAGATATAATTTTTATTCCTCCGCTCCCCTTTATTACATATATAATACGCGTCATAAGCAACATTTCCCGTTAAATCTACCCCCCATAATAATCCTTCCACTTTTCATCACTCAGTCTCTCCCTATACCAGACAGGCTCAGCATTATCCTTGGAGTCAATTACATGATTGGAAACATACTGGAACCTGCCGCCATCAAGCGGACGTACCACAACTTCATGGCTGTACGCCTTCTCCATATTCCGGTCAGGCCATACTGCGTCCACGACGAGTTTGATCGTCCCATCTTCCTGTTCTTCATAAGATACCACCTCCGGGTAGGGAATATCCGGAGTAGAGCCAAAGTCAAACATTCCTCTGGGCCTGTACTGGTAAGTATGACTGCCTTCCTGATAGGTGGTCTTTTGCCGCAGCACGGAAGGGTCAATCTGAAAAAATGCCAGGAAGACATTTTCGAATTCTTCTTCCGGCACATCGTATGTCTTTCCTGTAAAGGCAAATTCCACATCCAGCCTCTTTCCATACTTCATCTGATACATAGGCTCGAAGATGTCATAGAAGTTCAAAGCGCCATAGTCATTCTCGCTCCAGTCCTCCAGAAACATATTATTCAGCCGATACCCCACCGGCATGATATACTTCTGATTCAACTCCCGGCAGTCCTGATCCAGGGGCTTCACTCTTATAGCCGTATGCCCTGAAAATCCATCATACCCGGGTGGCTGGTACTTTTCAAAAAACAGGTATCCTTTCCCAGAGTAGTTCCAAGCATATGCCTGATATTCATCCGTCTCCTTTTCCACTGGCTCGCCATTGCTCCATGCGACATACCCCTGCCTCACTTTTAACGTTCCCTCCGAAGCCTCCAGGTCATACCGCATAAATCCTCCATCATCCTTCACGGCGATGATCGTCTGGACAGCCTCCTTTCCTTCGCCGGCTCTTTTGCAGAACGCTTCCGCCTGCGCCGCGTTTTCCATATCAACCTGATTCTCAGCGTCCACTGCCACAAGTCCATCCTCCCCCAGACGTTCTACGATTTGGCGGATAGTAGCCAGATCCTCTAACGTTCCATCCTTGCAGGCTTTCTCATATATATCCTGGTAACTCTTTGCAATTTCAACCGACTTCCTATCTGCATGCTCCTTTGAACCATCCTTCGTGTTTTTGCCAGCGCAGCCTGCCGCGGCAAGCAGTAAGAATGCAATAACCAAAATGGCTTTTTTCATCTTCCGTCCCCTTTTCTTACAAATGTAATCTTTTGTTAATATTACACTTGTAAGATTTCTATGTCAAGCCTTGTCTTTGTAATCTCCTTTATTTTCCTGCACGCAAAAAGGACAGCCCCTGCAAATGCAGAAGTCTGTCCTTTCAAGCGGCTGGCGTACACGCAGCCGGTTTACTCGCATACTGTTATCCGCCAAGTCCATCATATCCCTGTGTCAATAGAATTTATAGCAGTCCTTGCCCTGGCCTTTTGCCTTATACATAGCCTGGTCGGCAGAATTAAATAGGCTGTCAAAATCTCCGCCATCTTCCGGCGCAAACGCTACTCCGATACTGCAGCTGATGTCAACTTCCCTGCTTTTTCCAAGTTCTCTTATCTGCCCTTTTAATACTTCCAGTCTTTGTCTTACCGTCTCCCTGTCTTTCATCTCTTTGAGGAATACCAGAAATTCATCTCCTCCTACCCGCCCCGCAATATCATCCGAACGGCAGAACAGACGAAGGATCTTTCCCACATTCCGAAGAATATCATCTCCTTTCGAATGTCCGCAACAGTCATTCACCTTTTTGAAATTATCAATATCAAAGATCAGTAAAACGCCGGTTCCTCCTTCCACAAGGTATTTCCGACAGCTATTTTCAGCCGTGATCTTATCAAACAGGCCTGTCAGCTTATCAATTTCCATCTTATGCGTCAGTTCTTTCTCAAGCCTATGCGCTTCTTCCAACTGCGCGTTCTTCTCTTCCAAGGCTCGGTTCTGGCGGGCTTTCAGGCGGTAAATATAGGCCAGCCCGATAAAAAGCACCACCAGGACAGCAATAAATATTCCAATCACAATCATCTGGACAGGATATTGCCGCACTAGTTCCTTAAAGGTCACCTTCTGCGCGCCGCGAAGCGTATTCTCCAATATACATTCCGATACTTCCTCCGAATCTAGTTTCAGTATCAGCTTGTTCATCACGGAAATCAATGGTTCCGGATTCTCTTCGGACATTGCCACGCATAGCGGTACCTGGAATGATGACGTCGTAATATTCATCAGTTCTGTCTCATCCCGGAATACGTACAACGTCTGCCATGCGGCAGTATTGACCGGTACGATGTCGACCTGTCCCTTTTTAAGCGCCTTGACGCACCCCTCCCAGGAATCATAAAACTTCACATCCCAGTCCGGATATTCCTTTTCAATCCATGCCTCTGTGTTTTCCTCCTGCATCGGCAGTGCGGCCTTCAAATGCTTCCCTTGCAGGTTATCCGCTCCTTTATAGGCCAGCACTACATATGGCATATCATAAAAACTATCCGACAGCGCCAGCCGTCCTTTATTCTTTAAGGAAGATGCAGATACCGCATCCAGAAGGACATCTGCCTTGCCAGCCTCAAGCAGCTGGAATGCGCTTCTCTGAGGTCCATAGCCGCTGATCTTAAATCTCAGCCCGCTTTTCTTTTCCAGCAGCTTGATAAAATCAGGGTATATGCCCTTCATTTCTCCCGTCTCTTTATCCTTCCAGGATAAGGGATAGTTGTCTGCTTTGCACAGCACCTTCACTTCATCCGCATTTTCGATATACTCGGCTTCCTCCCTGGTGAATCCCACGGCCTGCCTTTCAATCTTCCCATAATATTTTTCATGCAGCTGCGCAGCATAATAGGGGTTTTCCAGATGGATCAGATACTGAGCGCGATCTAATTCCTCCATCAGATCCGGCTGGTTTACGGAGGTAATAAAATACGCTGGCATATAGTCGATCTTAGCCAGAAGCTTCTGCGTATCATAATAATTCATATTGCCATTGATGATAGCATCTACTTCTCCTTCTTCTAATGCTGCTTCAAGGGACTCGCTGTTCGCATACGACTTCTTATTTACCGTAAAATCATGCTTTGCTGCATACTGGTCAAATACATCGTTCAGATAATTTCCTTCAATTATTCCCACCGTCATGCCATCAAAATTCTCGAAGTCCTCATAATAAATCTTGTCATTGTTTTTGCGCCCTATTAAGGCTGCATAATCCATGCAGCAGTAATCCTGGCTAAACAGATAATCTTTTGCCCGTTCCTCTGAATATTCCGCAGGCATCAGAAGGTCGATCTTTCCCTCCTTCAGCCAATTCAGGCATTCTGCCCAAGAACCGTTTACATATTCGTATGTCCAGCCTGTATGCTTTGATATTTTCTCTAGATACTCGGATGCATAGCCGCTGACATTCCCATCCTGGTCCACAACCAGAAAGTCTTCGATGTCGATACAGCCCACCTTGATAGTCCTGCTCTCCTGCGCCTGTATTGGCAGTACCTGCATGGCTGTCAGAGCAATCGCTACGATCAGCACCTTATGGATCATTCGTCTTAAGCGGCTAATTGTCCTGCTGTCCTCAGTCATTAGACTTCCTCCAATTCAGGCTTTTTGCTTACTCATTTCTATCAATCTGGAATTTTTCTATCAATTCCTTTAATAACTGGGCCTGGGCAGACAGTTCTTCACTGGCAGCCGCATTTTCGCCCGTCCTGGCGCTCCTATCTCTTATCTCTGAGCATGACGTCATGCGCGCCGCCTTCTACAATGCTTGTGGAAGACACCAGCGTAATCTTGGCTTTCTGCTGCAGTTCGGGTATATTGATCGCTCCACAGTTGCACATCGTTGACCTTACCTTGCTCAGCGTAAGATTTACATTGTCCTTCAGGCTTCCGGCATATGGGACAAAAGAATCTACGCCCTCTTCAAAGGACAGCTTCTTATCTCCCCCCATGTCATATCTCTGCCAGTTCCTGGCTCTGGCGCTTCCCTCGCCCCAATATTCCTTCATATAGCTTCCATTAATATTTACTCTTTTTGTAGGGCTCTCATCAAATCTTGCAAAATATCTGCCCAGCATAATAAAGTCTGCTCCCATAGCAAGCGCAAGGGTAATGTGGTAATCATGCACAATGCCTCCGTCAGAACAGATTGGAACGTAGATTCCCGTCTCTTCATAATAGGCATCCCTGGCTTTTGCCACCTCGATGAGTGCTGTAGCCTGTCCCCTTCCGATGCCCTTCTGCTCGCGGGTAATGCAGATCGCTCCGCCGCCGATTCCTACCTTGACAAAATCTGCCCCAGCCTCAGCGAGGAATCGGAATCCTTCCGCATCCACTACGTTGCCTGCCCCTACTTTCACGCGGTCTCCATAATTTTTGCGGATATAGTCAATCGTCAATTTCTGCCACTCTGAAAATCCTTCTGAACTGTCTATGCACAGAATGTCTGCACCGGCCTTAAGCAGCGCGGGCACCCGTTCTTCATAATCCCTGGTATTAATTCCAGCGCCTACCATATACCGCTTGGAACTGTCTATCAATTCATACTCATTCTTCTTATGGGTATCGTAATCCTTGCGGAAAACCAGATATACCAGTTCCTGGTCCTTATTGACCAGAGGAAGGCAGTTAATCTTATGCTCCCAGATAATGTCATTCGCTTCTTTCAGCGTGGTCTCTTCCTGCGCATATACAAGGTCATCCAGCTTGGTCATGAAATCTTTGACCTTTGTATCAGGAGTCATCCTGCTTACCCTGTAGTCTTTGTTCGTTACAATTCCCAGCAGTTTTCCATTGGGACTGCCATCTTGAGTTACCGCTATGGTAGAATGGCCGGTCCGCTCAGTCAGCCCGAGCACATCCTGAAGCGTCATCTCCGGCGATACATTGGAATCGCTCACTACGAACCCCGCCCGGTACCGCTTGACTTTTTCGATCATCCCCGCCTGAGATTCTATAGGCTGCGATCCATAGATAAAAGACAGGCCGCCTTCCTGGGCCAGGGCAATTGCAAGCCTGTCGTCAGAGACCGACTGCATGATTGCTGAAACCATCGGGATATTCATCGACAGTTCCGGCTCCTTCCCCTTCTCAAACTTCACCAGCGGCGTCTTAAGGCTTACTTTCGATGGAACACATTCCACAGAAGAATAGCCTGGAATCAAAAGATACTCGCTGAATGTCCTGGATGGCTCCTCATAATAAAATGCCATGTTAATCCTCCTTTTTTCTACCGTTTCCCACAGTCGAATTCATTAATGTAACTATACCACAAAAACGGTAAAATACAAACCTTCTATTTGGTTTAGGAGTTATGATTTGTTTTCTTATTCTTTACCAGGAAAACAGCTATCAGCAATAAGATTAATGTTGCGAATGACATTGAAAGAAATGCCACATTCAAGCCATGGATAGCCGCATTCTCTCCATACCGGGCTCCCTGCTTTTCGGCAACGGTCGTCATGATTCCGACAAAGGCCGCCGTTCCAATGGCACCTGCTATTGTTCTAAGAGAGATTAAAAGCGCTGTCCCGTCAGCCATCAGTTTTTTCTCCACATGGCTATTTCCCCAGGTTACAAAAGGCATCATCAGACACCCGATTGCTGCGCATCTTACGACATAGAATGCCCCGGCTGTCCACACCGGCATCTGCATCGTGATAAAGGCCATGCCAAGATTACTGGCCAGCATGCATAACGCGCCTGTAACAAACAACTTTTTCATCCCCAGCCGGTCATAGATTCTGCCTGCAAACGGGCTGACCACTGCCATTGCCAGCGAGCCTGGCAGCGTCACCAGTCCTGAGACGGTGGCAGAATATCCCAAAATTGACTGGACATAAAGGGGCATGATTACGGCCGAGCCCATCATGACCAGGTACAGCAGCATGCTGCCAATAACGCTTAACGCGTATTCCTTGCTCTTCAAAACCCGCAGTTCAAGAAAAGGCTGCTCAGATTTAAGCTGCCGGCGCACGAACCAATAGCCCGCCAGCAATCCTACTGCCAGCAAAGGCAGAACCTTCCAGTCCAATATGGGATACGTGCCGATATTGCCGATTCCCAGAGTGATTCCTGCAAAAGCTGCCGCGCTAATAACGAATGACAGGACATCGAATTTCTTTTTCGTAACATCCAAAACATCGTCAAATACAAAAAGCGCGCACAGAAATGACACTGCGATGATTGCCGCAACAATATAGAAGATGTATTTCCATCCAAATAAGTCAACGATGACTCCTGCCAGCGTAGGCGCGATCACCGGGGCTGCTCCAATAGACAGTCCATACCAGCCCATAATCGTTCCCCGCTTTTCCAAAGGATATATAATGAGCAGGACGACCTGGGACATGGAAGTAAGGATGCCGCTTCCACATGCCTGCAGGATTCTTGCTGTCATCATGACTGAGAAATTAGGCGCGACAGCGCAAGTAAGAAGCCCTATCATAAAAATCCCAAGTCCTGCAAGGTAAAGCCTGCGAGTAGGAAATCTGGTAATCAGGAACGCCGTCAGCGGCATCGTAATCCCCATTGCCAGGGAATAACCGCTTGTCAGCCACTGTCCCGTCGAGACGCTGACATGCAGGTCCTGAATAATCGGAGGAAGCGCTGTCGTAAGCGCCGTAGCCAGCATGCTGGACGCGATGCAGCTAATCATAATATTTAAAAATATCAGCGTACGCTTTCGATCTGTAAGCCTGCATGCATTACTCATTCTCTTCTGCCTCCATCTCCAGGTAATTTTCCTTAATCTTTTTAAGAGTGCTGTAGAACTGTCTCTTCTCCTCATCGGAGATATGATCCATGATCTTATGACGTGTCTTGGCCCGTCGCCGGTTATATTCCTTTGCCTTTTGCGCGCCCTCTTTCGTCAAAGATACTATAAGGCTTCTCTTGTCATCCGGAACCGGCGTTCTTTCTACCAGCCCTTTCCGTTCCAGCTTAGACAGCAATTCGCTTAAGGATGTCGAACGGATATGCAGGGCATCCGCCAGTTTTCTCTGATTCATAGATCCCATCATTTCCAGAATAAGGATGCATCTGTGCTGTCCCTCGCAATGCTGTGTCCTATTAGAAAGCCTGCGGGCGAATCTCTTATCTAACTTTTCTACTTCGATAAATAGTTCTATAATGTCTTCATCATTGATACTCATCTAACTCTCCTATCCTCAACTTTTGTCGTATCATTCATTTCAAGAGGTACCTCTTTAATTATAGAGAGGTACCTCTTAATTGTCAAATTTCCCCAATCTGTTATCCTCCTTTTCCTGTGCCAGGCTTGACAAACTTTGCATAATCGCATATAATGAACAATGTTCAATTTAAGGAGGTAATCTTATGAATACGATCGTCACCTCAAAAGAGGCCATTCTGGCAGAGTGCCGCGCAATCGTTATGGAAAAAGGCATATCTTCCATTAATATGCGTTCGGTTGCCGCTGCCTGCGGCGTCGCCGTAGGCTCTCTGTATAATTATTTTCCGTCAAAGGCTGACTTGATCGGTGCTGCCGTCGAAGAGGTCTGGAGAGATATCTTCCATATGTCAGGCACTCCTTTTGCCTTTCAGTCATTCACGGACTGTCTTGCATGGCTTTTTGAAAGTGTTCAAAAAGGCTGTGCCAAGTACCCTGGATTCTTTACTTTGCATTCCGTCAGTTTTGCTGCTGGAGATAAGGATAAGGGCCGCCAGATTATGGAACATTACTTCGGCCATATGAAAATGGGACTTTTAAGCGTCCTGGACCAGGACCCGGATATTCGTCAGGATGCTTTTAACGCAAGCCTGACGAAAGAAGAGTTTATAGAATTTATCTTTACCGCATTTACATCCATGCTGCTAAATGGCAAGGATGACTTACGTCCGCTGGCAGAAATCGCGGCTCGCTGCATCTATTAGAAAGAGAGGTATCCGATTTGAAAATAAGAAAGAAAAACCTGCTGCTTCTGGCAGGCATGATATGGTCTCTGGCCGGATTCAATATCCTGCGCATCGGTGTCATTTCCTACCAGGATTATCTGACAGCCATAAACATCCTGATATCCTGCGTGATCTTCGCAGTCTTCTGGTTTCTGGTTTTTGGAAAACTCGTCAGGAAACATACCGGACGAATTATCCATTATGAAGAAGAGATGCAGTTTTTTCTAAAGTTCTTTGATGGCAAGTCCTTTTGCATCATGGCCTTTATGATGACTTTCGGAATCGGCCTGCGCACTTTACATCTATGTCCTCTCATCTTCATCGCGGTCTTTTATTCTGGCCTTGGAGCAGCCCTGCTTCTGGCAGGAATTGCATTTACTTATAACTATTTTACGTACGTCAAGCACAGTCGTACCGGGCGAAAGGAACAAAAGAATGCAAGCAATTATGGAGACATCCTTTGATGTCATTTATCTGGTTACTGTTATCACCTTGGGAATTCTTATGATTCGCAAAAGCCATGGAAACCCACAGTATCTGCTATTTGGAATCATGGCAGTCACTTTAGGGGCCGGCGATGCCTTCCATCTGGTTCCCCGGGCATACGCGCTGTGTACCACAGGCCTTGCGGATTACACGGCCGCCCTTGGAGTTGGCAAATTCATCACTTCTATTACCATGACCCTTTTCTACATACTGCTCTATTATGTATGGAGGCTCCGCTATCAGATAAAGGGTCAGAATACGCTGACCTTTCTGATCTATATTATGGCGTTGTTAAGAATCGCGTTATGCCTCTTCCCCCAGAATGCATGGACCAGCCCAGAGGCTCCCTTATCCTGGGGCATCTACCGGAATATCCCCTTTGCTATGCTGGGACTTGCTGTCATCCTCCTCTTCTATCAGCAGGCAAAAAAAAGAAATGACCGTTCGTTCCGCCACATGTGGCTTACCATTGTCTTAAGTTTTGCATTTTATATACCTGTAGTCCTGTTCGCGGATACCATGCCAGCCATTGGAATGCTGATGATTCCTAAGACTTGCGCTTACGTATGGACAATCGTCATAGGCTTTCGGGACATGCAGGCACAATTACAAAGGAGTTGATCTGTTATGAAAAAATTATGGAACCTTTCTTTTACCTACTTTATCCTGGGTATCGCAAGCGGCGTATTCTACCGGGAGTATACGAAGCATATGGGCTTTGAAGGGAGAACAGCCCTTGCCTATACCCATCTTCATCTGCTGGTCCTCGGCATGATGCTCTTCCTGATCCTGATGCTGTTCTGCCGACAGACTGGCCTGGCTGACAGCCGGAAATTCAAGGTATTCCTGGTATTATATAATATCGGGCTTCCTTTCATGGTGATTATGCTGTATGTCCGCGGCATCGCCCAGGTATCGGCAGCCTCCCTTGGCCCGGCAGCCAATGCCGCCATATCCGGTCTTGCCGGCATCGCGCATATCATTATAACAATTGCCCTTGTCTTCCTGTTTCTGGCGCTCAGAGACGAATACGCCTCCCCGCGCCATTAGCCATTAATTATCTCCATTCTTCTGAACCCTGCCGCGCAATGTCCGGCGGGCAGATAGAAAGAGTCCTGTCGCCGCGGCAGCGGCTGCTGCCTCTGCGATTGGAAATGCGGCCCAGACTCCGCTGACCCCAAACGGTCCTATAAAGATAATTGCCAGCGGAACCGTTATGACGAATTGGCGAAGGAGCGAGATGATCAAAGATTTGAAACCCATCCCAAGCGCCTCGAACGTCCCGGAAAACACGACTCCCAGCGTAGACACGACGAATCCTGTGCTGATGACTCTCAGGGCCACAATTCCCATGGAACGCATGCCATCTCCTGCATCAAACATCTGCATGATCGCGCCAGGGAATCCCATGAACAGCAAAGTCCCCAGGCACATGATCGCCCCGATCACAAAGCAGGCTGTGCGGATCGTCTCATTCATCCGCTTCTGATCCCCTGCCCCATAGTTATAGCTGATGATCGGGCGCATTCCTTGCACCACCCCATTTGCCGGCATGTATACAAAGGTCTGCAGTTTAAAATAGATGCCCAGGACGGCAACAGCCCTCTGGGATACGGATGCCAGCAGTCCATTCAGCGTGCCGATCAGAATGGATGGAAGGGCACACATAACACCGGATGGCACAGCCACGGAGTAGATGCCTCTGACTATGTTCCCGTCAAATCGGAATCCCTTGATGCGAAGCGCGATCTGCCCCTTTTTCACGAACAGGACAATGGACAGCGTACAGGCAGAAAACTGTCCGATCAAAGTTGCCACAGCTGCTCCGGTCACGCCCATCGCAGGAAACCCAAGCAGTCCGAAGATCATAATCGGATCCAGTATAATATTGATGATTGCTCCCAATCCTTGCATAAGCATTGGGATGATCATATTGCCTGTTGCCTGGAACATCTTCTCCACAGCAATGTGGAACAGCGTTCCCGCCGCAAAGCAGATTACCAGATATGTATATTGGCAGCCCATGTTAAATACCGCTTCATTCTGCGTAAACATATGAAAAAATGGCTTAGTCAGAAACAATCCAATGAGGACGAATGCCAGGGAGTGAATCGTCGTCAGCACGATTCCATGGGACGCCGCATCCTCGGCCTTTTTTACATCGCCTGCTCCCAGGTTTCTTGCCATCAGCGCATTTAATCCTACTCCCAGTCCTACTGCCACAGAAAGGACCAGATTCTGAAGCGGGAAGGCAAGAGATACTGCTGTCAGAGCTTCCTCCCCCAGCCTTGCCACAAAGATGCTGTCGATTATGTTATACATGGACTGTATCAGCATCGACAGCATCGGCGGAAAGGACATAGAAAGAAGCAGCGGAAAGATTGGCCGCTTCCCCATAGCCTCTATACTTTTATCCATAATAAAAACCTCCTGATATTGAATTCTTCTCGTACAAAAAAAGACTATAAGCCCCTTCTGTTTATCTCAGAAACAGAAAAACTTATAGCCTTTTTGGCACTTTTAAATCTTGAACTCAATTAGAATAGCATTCTCTTGCTCATTTGTCAAGCATGATATCCCCGGCTGCATGTTTTAGTCAAACCACGCATGACCATATTTTTCAAGCAGGCGGTCTGCCTCCACAGGCCCATTGCTCCCTGCCGGATACGGATAGGCTAAGAGCCCGCGCTCCGCGTACATCTTGCGAATAGTATCCACATAGTTCCAGCTGGTCTCGATCTGATCCTACTGGGAAAACCACGCGCGGTTTCCCAGAATGCAGGCGCCGATCAGACGCTCGTAGGCCTCCGGCGTATTCATCTGATTGATCTGCAAGCAGCTCTGGCAGAAGTCCATCTTCGCCTGGATGGTATCGTCCGACTCTCCCGGCTTCTTGATATTGAACTGCAGATAGACTCCTTCTGTAGGCTGTATCTTTATATTCAGGATATTCGGCTCCAGCCCCGGCAATGGGCTTTTAAATACGACCGCCACCTGCATCTCCCGCTTTCCAAGCTTCTTGCCGGTACGAATATAGAAAGGCATGCCTTTCCATCGGTCATTGTCTATGAACAGCCGTACCGCCGCATAGGTCTCAGTCACAGAGTCCTCCTTCACGGAAGGTTCCTGACGGTAGCCTTCATACTGTCCCAGCACCATATTCTCTGCGATTTCCTCCGGAGCCTTAAGCGCAGCCAGCACCTTCATCTGCTCCTGATGCATCTCTTCTACGGCAGGGCCTTGCGGCCGCTCCATAGCCACGATGGTCAAGATCTGAAACAGATGGTTCTGCATCATATCCTTTAGCGCTCCGCTATGGTCATAATAGCCCCCTCTTGTCTCTACCCCGACTTCTTCTAACGCAGAGATCTGGATACAGTCAATATACTCGGCATTCCAGACATTCTGGAATATAGGGTTGGCAAAGCGTATCGTCTGGATATTCCGCACCATTTCCTTTCCCAGATAATGGTCGATCCGATAGATATTCTCCGGCGTAAAGAAGGCTTCCATCGTCCGATTCAGACTTTTTGCAGCCAAAAGGTCCTCCCCAAAAGGCTTCTCGATCACGACCTTTCCCTCGCAGGCTCCCCGGATATGCTTTAGCCCGCTGACAATCCCGGCAAAGAAGCGCGGTGCCACCGCAAAGTAGAAGATATGCTCTTTCGCCTCTATTTTCTTATAGAATTCATTCAATCCTTCATACGACTCTTCCTCCGTAATATCCATGCGGTAGTAGATGATCCGCCTGGAAAACCTTTCATATACGTCCACAGTATAAGCAAGTCTCGCAAATTTCTCCACCCACTCCCGTGCCAGGTCCCTGTAGGTCTCGCTGGTATAATCCCGTCTTCCGACAATGACGATCTGCGTGCTAAGTCCCTCTTTATCCGCCGCTTCCATATTATAAAGCGCGGGAAGGAGTTTTCGAAACGTCAAGTCTCCGGTTCCTCCGAATATGGTAAATGTCTTTTCTTTATTCATGGTCCTGCCCCCAATCGTGGTGGAATATTCCGTCTCTGTCGATTCTTTCATACGTGTGCGCTCCAAAGCAGTCTCGCTGCGCCTGGATCAGATTGGCTCCTGCGGGAACGCCCCTGAATGCGTCAATATATGCAGCTGCCTGGCTCATCGCCGGCAGAGGAATTCCATTCTTGATGCCAATGCACAAAGCCTCCCTCAGGCTTTCCTGCCCCTTTCTGATGCCATCCAGGAAAAATGAATCCAGCATCAGATTATCTAATTCGGGATTTTTCTCAAAGGCCTTTGTGATGTCTTCCAGAAATTCCGCCTGTATAATGCATCCTGCCCGGAATATCGCGGCAATTCTGCCATATCGCAGATTCCATCCATACTCCTTTGACGCGTGGGCAAGCAGTTCGAACCCCTGGGCATAGGCTGTGATCTTAGCCGTATACAGACCTTGCTCGACCAGTTCCTTCATGACTGCCTTCTCAGGTGCAGATATTCCTTTGGGTTCAGGAATCAACTCTTTGGCCAGTTTTCTCTTTTCAATCCTGTTTGACATAATTCTGGCATTGCAGGCGGCAGTAATCAAAGATACATTGACTCCCTGCTTCAATGATTCCAGGCTGGTCCACCGCCCGGTGCCTTTCTGCCCGGCGCTGTCCAGAATATAGTCAATCAGCTGTCCATCCTGAAAATCGTCCTTTTCCCGGAAGATAGCCGCCGTGATTCCGATCAGATAACTCTTAAGCTTTCCCTGATTCCACCGGGCAAACATATCCGCAAGTTCCTCATTGGAAAATCCACCGGCGTATTTAAGCAAAAGGTACGCTTCTGCAATCAGCTGCATGTCTGCGTACTCGATTCCATTATGCACCATCTTCACATAATGTCCGGCACCATCCGGCCCCATATAGGCACAGCATGGCTCGCCCTTTGCCTGGGCCGCTATGGTCTCCAGAATCGGAGCAATATGCGCATAGGCCGCCTCATCTCCGCCCGGCATGATCGATGGTCCAAAACGGGCCCCCTTCTCTCCGCCGGATATGCCGGTTCCAAAATAATAGATTCCCTTTTCCCGCAGCTGCTGTTCCCGCCTTCTCGTATCTTCAAAAAAAGAATTGCCTCCATCCAGGATCATATCTCCCGCATCCAGCAAAGGGGATAGCTGATCGATCACAAGATCCACCGGCTTACCGGCCTTTACCATGATCAGGAACTTGCGTGGCCGCTCCTGGGAGGCCACAAGTTCCTTCAACTCATAGAAGGGAACCAGATTCTCATGAGGATGTTCCTCTATCAGACGTTCTGTCACTTGTCTGCTCCGGTTATATCCGCCAACCTTGAATCCATGATCTGCCATATTAAGCGCGATGCTTCTTCCCATCACTGCGAGCCCGATGACTCCTATATCCGTTCTATACATGCCACTACCTCCATTTCAATTAACAGGTTCCCTATTTTAGTACCAAAGATACGCCCTGAGGGAGAATCGCCTGTCCGGCCTTTTCCCGCAGTTTTCCGTCCTTTTCATCCCGCCTGATGCTTACGATTCCACCCGCATAGCGGTTGATGGCCAGCAAGAATTTCTCGTTCCGGCTGAGGATGCAGTCCCGGGGATGTATCCCGTAACAGGAAGCATGCTGCACTATTTTTGCCTGCTCCCGGCTGATATCCACTACCGCAAGAAGATCCAGTCCACGTATGGAAATATAGAGGAAGCGCTCATCTGCTGTCATTCGAATCGCCGCACAGGCCGCCTCCCTTTTCCCTCTGTCATCCGGAAGCACCGACAGAGCCTGCACCAGCCGAAACTCCCTGCCTTGCACCTGGTATGCAAAAAGTTCATTGCTCCATTCGCTCGTCACATAGAAGCGGCTGTGATCATGATTGAACACCCCATGCCTTGGCCCCGTGCCCTCCGGAAAGACCAGTTCCCCTGAAGGAACATACCCCTGCTCTATGTCAAAGAACCGTATCCGGTCTCTGGTAAGACAGGGAACCAGCAGATCGCTGCCATGCCGCAAGATCTGATGGCAGCCGGCCTCCTCTCCATTTTCTATTCTCTTTATCACAAAAGGCTTTCCATCCTTGAACTTATATGCCATTACCGTGCCTTCATGGTAATTAGCAGTATAGATGCCATCCTCGTCCTGCAGGATATAGCAGGGAGTCTGCTTTTCTTCCAGAATCTCTCCGAGTAGTTTTGGCCTTCCTTTCTCAAGTTCCAGAAAACAAGTTCCTGACGCTCCCGCTCTTTCAACCGGGACTGCCATACGATCTCCCAAGAGGGATACCCACTTGGCATTGGGCGCTTCATAGCATAGTTCCGGCTTTGACATCTCCCCGGTCTCTTCATTCAATATCAAATGATAGACCCCCAGGCTGTCTTGCGAATAATATGTCCCGGCATAAATTTCCGACTTATCTATTTTATTCCTCATTTATGATTCCTCCTATTCGAAGCAGACTTCCCTTTCTGGCAGGATTGACGCGCTCCTCTGTCCCCTGGCCGGTACCGATAATAATACGGCTGCATGCGCGGTCAAAGTAGCCGGTCTCCAGCACGCCGGGAATTCCCTTGATTGTCTCTGCCACCCTGCCATAATCCAACTCCTTTGGAATGGTCACATCCAATATCTGATTTCCATTATCAGTATGGAACTGCTGTCCTTCCTGGCTTCTGATCTTTGCCGCGTATCCCAGATCCAGAATCGCATTCGCTGTCCACGCGTATCCAAATGGCAGTATCTCTACTGCAAGCGGAAATGCTCCCAGCCTCTCCACCAGCTTGCTCTCATCCATGATCCAGATCACTTCCTTTGCCTTGGACGCTACAATCTTCTCTCGAAGGAGCGCTCCTCCCCCTCCCTTTACTGCCCGAAACTCCCGGTCAATCTCATCCACGCCGTCAATGGCAAGATCAACACAATCCGTCTCTTCCGGGAGGATTACGGAAATGTGATGTGACCGTGCAAGTTCTTCCGTTGCTTTCGATGTAGTCACTGCCTTTAGCCGCATCCCAGCCTTCGCCATTCTTCCTGCCTCCAGAATCAGATAATAGGCTGTAGACCCGGTTCCAAGCCCAATCGTCATGTCATCCTGAAGATGCCTTGCTGCTGCCTCTGCCGCTCTTTGCTTCTGCTTCTCTTTTTCCTCCATATCATCCTACCCTTCTTTTCCTATGTTTCCTATAAATGTAATTATAAATGTTACAGTTAAAAGAGTCAAGTAAATCTTTGAAGAATATCTCTGATAGGTGGATGCATCCAGACTTCTCCATTAGTATTATGTACAATTTCATGAAAAAAACAGATATTATAGCCAAACTGCCCCGGAAATAAAAAAAGGAACAGGCCCTTTCCATAATCCATGTTCCTGTTCCTCTTTAAATATTTGCCCTAGATCAACTTCGAAAATTCGACAGCCATTAGGGGAGACATTTCATATATAAATTCATCATTTTGAAAAGCGAATGGAAAATACTGCGCCGCCCTGTGGATGGTTCTTTACGGCAATCGTGCCTCCCTGCCGGGTGATAATCGTCTTACACAGCGCCAGTCCGATTCCATAGCCTACCGCGCCCGCATTTTTCCCGCGATAGAACCGATCAAACAGGCAGAACAGATCTTCCTTTTCAAAGCCTGGCCCGCTGTCATGCAGAGTAATCTCGGTAAACAGCGCATTATCCTCGCACATAATTTCAATCTTCCCGTTATCGCCTGCGCTTTCCATACAATTTTTAAGGATATTTTGGATTGCCTCCGAAAGCCACCCAGAATCCCCTTCTATGACTATCCCTTCCGGTATATCTGTCTGTAAGTCAATATTATGCAGTTCCATTGATATGAGCAATGGCCGGATAGAGGCATCTATCAGATTGCCGACGTCCATCTGTTCACGCTGGAATACAACGATGCCTGCATCCAGCCGGGAAAGTTTCAGCAGAGATGTGACCAGCCAGTCCATCTGCACGAACAAGCCTTCCACTTCCCGCAGCAGATTCTTCCTCTCGTTCTCATCCGAAGTATTTTTAAGCAACGACAGGATCAGATTGGCAGAAGTAAGCGGCGTGCGAAGCTGATGCGCAATATCGGCAAGAGAATCAGCAAGATGCTTCTTCTCTCCTTTCAGCGCATTATTCTGCTCCCGGATACGCACGGTCATCTTGGTGATCTCGCTTTGCAGAATGGATAGTTCGCCTTCCTGAGCCTCGCTGACAAACAGATGATCCGCATTATGAAGCACCAGATCGATTTGTTCTGATATCTGAGCTATGCTTTTATACCGGGATCTGGTAAATACAAAAAATGCCGCCCCAAAAGCAGCGGCAGAAACAAAGGCCAGTATCCCTGCTGCCGGATGGATGGCAAATCCTGCCGCAGCTAAGGCCACGGTAATAAAAATAAATAAAACAGCAAACCACCGTATTTCTCTATTCCGAAACATAACTGCCTCCCAGCCGGTATCCTGTCCCCCGGACGGTGAGAATGATCTGCGGATTTCCGGGGTCATCCTCAATCTTCTCCCGCAAACGCTTAATGTAAACGGTAAGGGTATTGTTATTGACGAACTCGCCTGCCGCGTCCCACAATTCGTCCAACAGCCGATCCCGCGTAATGATCACATTAGGGTTGTTGATAAATATAAGCAGCAGCCGATATTCCAAGGCGGATAAAAAGACCTCCCGCCCGCTCTTTTTCACAACGCCGCTGGCGGTATCCACATGTAGATCGCACATCTCAAAAGCCGATGGCGAGCTTCCGTATTTCCGCAAGGCCGTACGAATCCGCGCAGTCAGCTCGCGTGGGCGGAAAGGCTTGATAATATAGTCATCCGCTCCCATATTAAGCCCTGTTACCACGCTCGCCTCATCGCCGGAAGCCGTAAGAAAAATAACGGGAATATTCTGCGCCTGCTTAATCTCCGTACAGACCGTGAAACCATTCCCATCCGGCAGGGAAATATCTACCAGCGCCAGATCAAACCGTTTTCCGTCAAGAACGGATATGGCTTCGCCCTGCGAAGAGGCGTGGGTAACGTTAAATCCTTCCGTGCGAAGCAAGAGCGCAAGGTTCTTGGCAATTTCTTTATCATCCTCGACCAAAAAAATTCGTTTCATTTAATCTCTCCATTCTTCTGATCTTTTTAGTATAACATAATGCAGAATAAATTCCACTCTCGCTTTTATTTTTTGCCAAAGAGTCTGAAACATCCTCCATATTGATATCTTAATTTGAATTCTTGTGGACATAGAGAATTTTCTTCTGATGGGCCGAAAGAACCTTGGGAAATTCCTCCCACTTCTCAAAATTAGCATTCTGGCCTAATTTTTCTTCCAGCAGATAAGACTGAACCACCAGATTATAGTATAATTGGGAGTCTATCTGCTGTTTCCGGGTAATTCTTGATAGCAATTCTGTCACGGAAGTATATTTTTTCCACAACTGCCTTGTAGCCCGTGCTCTTTTATAAGGAAATATCAGACAGTTGGCCAGATATCCTATGGAAGCCCCGATCAAAATATACCCTATCCTGATCAGGAACATGCTGCCCACATCCTGCAGCCCGAAGGCATGCATAAATACTGCCCCGCCTATCGCCCCGACGGTGGAACAGGCAAAGGTCTGTGCATAGTCTGTAAAATAAAAGGATATGTATCCAGAGATCATCATGGCTGCAGTGCGGCCCGCCGGCCAGGGAATGAAAGAGTAAATGAATACAGAGGCCAATCCTCCGGCAATGGTAGCCAACACACGTTTCTTTATTTTCACTGGCACGTCGTCTGCATAGGGCAGCGAGACGGAGGCCAGGGTAAAAAGCAGCCATTTCCCATGGGGAAGCGCCATTGCCTGTACCAGCACGGTACCCAGGGATAGAAGCAGCGCCGTTCGGACTGCATATATGGCCCTCACAGGACTAAACTCCAGGGCCGTTTCCAGACGCGTTTTCAAAGACAGAGCCGTTTTTTTGTAACGACCCTTGTTCTCCGGATCTGTCATATGCAGCAGCCTGTCACGGATATAGAAAAGCGCATGATACAACCGTAAAGCTGCTTTGCCCTCCTCAATTCCAGCAAACATTGTCGTATCCACAGGAGGCAGGCTATCCGTCTCCTGACTCAGGAAGCCACGATATATCTTAAGCTGTCCGGATATATAGAGAAGTGAAGATTTTTCCTGTTCAGAGAGAGTTTCCGACAGTTCCTTTATAAGAATCAGCAAATGTTCAAGCCCCCGCCCCGCCGCGATCATAGAGAAACTGGCATCAGAAATGCAAAGCGCCTTCTTCCTTCGGTCATATACCGTATGCCCCAGCCGGCACAGTTTTCGCCGCATGATTCCTCTATCACCTTTCTCCGAAGTTTCACCCGCTGCGTATGTGCAAGCCTTGCATACTTCGTCGATCATTTCCGTAAGAACATCTCTGGCCGTCTCCACCACCTTATTCCTCCCCATAAACCATTGATAAAGCATAATGGAGAGCGCTCCCGCCAGCATGGCAGCGAGACGCTTTGGAACCTGCTGCGCATTGATAGGCGAGATAAACACCAGGAACAGATAGGACAATATATAAGGAAAATATAAGTGACTGGAATACTCATAAGTGAACACATACAAAATGATCAGTAACGTGACAAAATTTATCGTAAATGAAATCGGCGCAGGCAAGAGGACCACCCAATAAGACGCAAGCGCCATCCAGATCAAAATAAACGCCTGTATCACAAGATGCCTGAAGGGGGTGGCTGTGAGATCCCGTGCCATGGAAGCCGACATCATGATAGTAAAGATGACGCCGACGATTGAATTTTCGGGACCGAAGATGAATTGAAATACATTTACATATAGAATAATAAATAAAAAATCCAGCGTGCTGAAACGGAAATTGCGGCGGATTACTTCGGGAACTTTTAGACTGATATGCTTCATTAAGCGGACTGCCTCCTTTGATTAGCAATAACCTGCCATAAGTTATTGCATTTTCTGTTCAAATATTATATACTCAGATTAGTTATTCAAATATGATAGTCATATTTTATTTACTAATTTTAAACAATAACATTTTCACAAACGTTTGTCAATGGAGAGAGAAAGATGATGGGAAAGAAATCGGAGAAATTCGTACAGAATCTGCTAAAGGTTATGCCAGGCTGGCATTCGAAGCTGGTGCGCCCTTTTAAAGATACCCTGAACCGGGAGATGAGCCTGGAAACATATTACTGCCTCCAGACATTGAGAATGAATGGGACGATGTCTATGACGCAGCTTGCGGAACAATTGAAAGTGCCAAAGCAGCAGGTCACGAAATTAATCGATGCCCTCTGTTCCCACCAGTTTGTAGAACGGGCGCATAATGAAAAAGACCGCAGATCCATCCAGATCCGCCTTACCCCCAAGGCTGTATCCTACCTTGACGAATATCATCTTAAAAATACAGCCTTTATCCATATGCTTGAAGAACAGCTTACCGGGGAAGAACTGAACCAGTTAAACAGCGCGATGGAATTGCTAAGCCAGATTCTGCCCAAACTAAAATAAATTTTGGGATTTTTTCCATGCCTCTACCTCCTTCAACAGCAATAGCCGGATCGACGGATTATTTTGAGGGCAGACCAAAAACATAAACGCGCTGTTACGGCATTTCTGGTAGTGCTCGCCCCTTAGCCAGAATTCAAACCCTTTTGCACATTTGGGATTGCAGGCATCCGGATCAGCCAGACGCTTACAGATCGGCGCAGCCTGGATTGCGCGGATCAGTTCATCCGGCAGCGTTTCCAGAACCTCTTCGTACTCGTTGACATGGACTCCATAGATGCGGGCAATCATTCCTTTTTTGCGGAATACGTAATTAGCAATTGTCTTCTTATGATACAGGTAAGAAACCATATAACCGCTTTTTGCTGACTTTATCTCGATCTTACAGCCAGATTCCATTAATTGATTATGTAATTCCTTCACGAATTCCTGATTCTGTTCGGAAACCGAAGCAAGAAACTCCTCAAACTCTATTTTCTTATTCATAGCAATTCATCCTCCAATAATTGATTCATGATATCTTTATTTTTCTCTTACTGCAATCCAGACCTCTGCATAGCCATCCTTGCCATAATACTCAATATCAGGCACTTTGGACTTCATCCTGCCTGTGATATAGCCTTTGTTTAACGGCCTGTATTTCGATTTTGGCAGCCATTTCGTGATTGCCTGACCTTCGGTTTTCCCGATGGTTTCCCTGGTGCACGGAAATACTGCCCAAGTCATGGCTGGTACGGTATATTCGGTAAGTTCTTCCGGTGCCTCCTCATCGCTTGGAACCGCTATCATATACTCGAATTTCCTGGAATCCGCCAAATCCGTATTATAGAGATTAATGCCGAATAATCCATCAGCCTTCTGTTCTGCTAATGCAAGCATACGGGTTTCTAGGTTGTCCTTGCGAAAGTTTGACCAATGCAGCGGAATCTCTTTTCTCCCCTGCCCCTTCTGGTTTGTCGTCTTCATCAAGTATCCGACAACGCGAAAGCTGTCTCTGTTTTCTATATAAAAAGGTAAATCCATATGTCTGTCCTCCTGCTTTTGATTTTCACATTTATAGTGACTCGTCTATCACTGGGATCCAAATCTGGCTCAGATAATCCCTGTCATAAGAGTTTCCACTGCTGTACCATTCCAGTTCCGGGCAGCTTGCATGTGGAAAAGGATATTTCGCAAGCCACTCCTCCTCCAGATACTTCCACCCATTTTGAATCGCCTGGGGGACGGCCCCCTTGCAGTCAAATACGGCCCATACGGATTCGGGTATCCATATCTCCCGGAACCCCTCCGGCAACTCTCCATCCGATGCTGCCATGATAGAATATTCTATTTCCTTTGAAGAACCAGGCTTTACATATTGGAATATGCCAAACAGTCCGGCCTGTGCCATGTTATCCAGTGTGACTAATTTGGAAAACGTGCCATTTTTTTGACAGTCGCTCCAGAATTCCGGTACTTTTTTATACTGCTCTCCATCAGAACACCGGATGCTCTTTCCTATCAGCCGGAAGGCCGGCTTTTCTTCCAGCCTCCAGGAATATTGCTGTTTTACGGACATCTGCATCTTAGGCACTACCCGTAGTCTCGCGTTTCCTCTCCGCGCTTCCTTTGGCGTTAAGCCATGAAATTGCTGGAATGCCTTTGTAAACGAGGTGGGAGAATCATACCCATATTGATAGCTGATATCTACCACCTTCTTATCCGTGCTTTTTAGATCATATCCCGCTAACGTAAGTTTTCTGGACCGTACATATTCTGAAAAACTAATGCCATTCATATACGAGAATACCTTTTGGAAAAATCCAAAGGAACATCCTGCAATCTCTGCAACTTCCTGCGGATTGATCGGTTCCTGCATCCGCTGCAAATGTTTTTCTATGTAGTCCACGATCAGCTGCAATTTTTCATCCCACTCCATGTCTGCTCCCCTTTCTTCTTACGTTTCCTAATTATAACTGATTTGACAGGATATTTCCTCTCTTTTAGCGTACTGTCTGGATAGTTCGGATAATCTATTCTATCATTCTCGTTCCACCTATTCAGCAGGGATTTATTTCCATAAATTTATAAGCCTACACTATTCCACCAGGGTTATATGGTATGCGATAATCTAACAAGGAGGTGAGCAGGTTGAATCAGTATAGGACGATCGACGTTGCCAGAATGATCGGCATTCATGTAAATACAGTCCGGCTGTATGAAAAATGCGGCTTAATACCCAAGCCAGAACGATTAGAAAATGGGTATCGGGTTTTTACAGATCTGCATGTGGAGCAATTTAAACTGGCACGTGCGGCGCTTAAGGTAGAGGTGCTGCAAAACGGGCTGCGCAAGCAGGCCGTCCAAATCATCAAGGTGTCCGCCGCCGGCGATTATGAAAAGGCCGCGGCATTGACAAAGAAGTACATGGAACAGATTGAACTGGAAAAAGAAAATGCGGAAGAAGCGATAAGAATCACCCGCGATATTCTATCCGGCATTGGGAACAAACACGCCCAGACAGACCGGTATTGGAACAGGAAGGAGACTGCTGATTATCTCCATATAACGATAGATACGCTTCGGAACTGGGAATTAAACGGCCTTTTTACTGTTAAACGATCCCAAAATGGATATCGAATATACAGCCAGGAGGACTTGCAGAGGCTAAAAATCATCCGTTCCCTACGCTGCGCGAATTATTCCCTATCCGCCATACTACGAATGCTGCGGGCATTGTCCGATGATCCAGCGGTCAATATCCGGGAAGCCATAGATACGCCAAGCGAGAATGATGATATCATTACCGCCTGCGACCGGCTGCTTACATCTTTAAAAGAAGCCGGCGAAAACGCCATCTATGTGGCCGGTCAGATCGAGATCATGAAGAAAATGTCTGGATAAAAGCCTACATTTAGCCACCAGCCCGGGAAGAAGTGCTAACCTGTATCCACAGGACATCCAAAATCCATGTCCTGCAAACAGGCACGCGCTGCGCAGCCTAAGATCCAACACTTCAAAAGGGAGGTATCAAACATGGATGAGACAACGATCCAGATATCCGGCTTAAGTAAATCCTACGCCGGGAAAAAAGTAATTGATAACATCAGCCTAACGGTTTCATCAGGCGAAGTTTACGGCCTGCTTGGCGCAAATGGCGCGGGCAAAAGCACCACCATTGAATGCATATTGGGCACACGCAAGGCGGATGCCGGGAAAATCCGTATTCTGGGCTTAGATCCGCATAAAGACCGCAAGCCGATCTTTGAACAGGTGGGCGTCCAATTTCAGGAGTCCAATTATCCGGATAAAATCCGGGTAAAGGAATTATGCGAGGAAACTGCCTGCCTTTACAGGCAGCCGGCGGAATATGAGCCACTTCTTAGCAGATTTGGCCTGGCAGAAAAGAAAAATGCCTTTGTCACTGAACTTTCCGGAGGGCAGAAGCAGAAACTTTTTATTATTCTTGCCCTGATCGCTGATCCTAAAGTGGTTTTCCTGGACGAGCTTACTACCGGCCTTGATACAAAAGCCCGGCGGAATGTGTGGAAAAGTCTGTTAGAATTAAAAGAGCAAGGACTGACCATTTTTCTTTCCTCTCATTTTATGGACGAGGTAGAAATGCTTTGCGACCGGATCAGCATTCTAAGAGACAGTCGCTTTGTCTTTACCGGGACGGTGCAGGAAGCGATGGAGCAAAGCTGCTGCGAAAAGTTTGAGGATGCGTATCTATGGTTTACTGGAGAGGAGGCAGACGATGAATAAATTTTTTACTATGCTCAAAACAGAACTGAAACTTTCCATTCGTGGGATGGATATGATTATTTTCGCACTTTGCATGCCTGTGGTCGTGGTCGTGATTCTGGGCGTCATTTATGGAAATAAGCCCGCTGCTCCCGGCTCGGAGTACACATTTTTACAGCAATCCTTCGGGGCTCTGTCTACGATCGCGATTTGCGCAGGCGGCATCATGGGCCTGCCGCTGGTCATCTCTGATTACCGGCAGAAAAGAATTCTGAAACGCTTCAAGGTAACGCCCACAAGCCCTGCGTTGCTCCTGGCGGTACAGGTTGCGATCTATGCCCTGTATTCTCTGGTATCGCTGGCCTTGCTCATCCTTGTAGCGGCACTGTTTTTCGGATTCCGTTTTCCCGGATCCTGGGGACTGTTTTTCGCGGCCTATCTCCTGGTCATGCTGTCCACATTCAGCATTGGCATGATGGTGGGCGGCATATCCCCGAATGAAAAAATAGCCAGCGTTGCCGCCTGTGTCCTGTATTTTCCCATGCTGATCTTTTCAGGCGCAACGCTGCCCTATGAAGTTATGCCTTCCGCGATGCAGAAAGCATCTGATTTTCTGCCATTGACCCAGGGAATCAAGCTTCTGAAAGCGATATCCCTCGGCCTGCCCCTAGAATCTGTATGGCTTCCCATCATCGTCATGCTTACGTTTTTACTGATTTGCGGAGGTGTTTCCATAAAGTTCTTCAGATGGGAATAAGCCGGTGAGAGTTTTCACATTTCTTGCCGTATTGACAGTATTCTCTTGATTGTCTATAATGAAACTATTAAACAAAGGAAAGGGTGAGCACGATGAAGCTATACGGAAAATTTTGTATTGATGGCAGCTCCGAACAACTGTATATTCCAAGACATTGTGCGGAGCCTAATAAAGAATTTAATTTATGAAATAACGTACTCCGAGACAACTCCTTTGTTTGGGATTTGTTTTGGTACGGTTTCATAAATTAAGTATGTATGCGATTTCGGCAGCAGGCAATGTTTTGTCTGCTGCCTTTTGTATTTTACCCGTAAAAAAGAAAGGAAATAATCCAATGAAAGAAGAACACGATTTGACAACAGGAAGTGTTTCAAAAAAATTAATCCGGTTTGCGCTTCCGCTTCTGTTTGCGAATCTGCTGCAGTCCTTTTATAGTATTGCAGATATACTGGCTGTAGGCAGATTCGTAGGAAAGACAGGGCTTGCCGCAATCAGCAATGCTTCCATGATAAGCTTTATCATCAATTCCATATGTATCGGCGGTACCATGGGCGGTACCCTACATTTTATATACTGCATTCATTGTTTTCTCATGATCTAAACCATTATCTGTATATAATTGCGTTTCATAGGGTATTGCCTCATGCTGCAGGCAGAGATCCAGAAAGCATAAGAATATTCCAATATCTATTTGATTATAGAAGGTTACCTTATCCGCTGGCATGATTCCTCTTTTGCCTTGTTTCTTATATCGGTAGACCTTGAGCGTAGAATCTGCGTGCTCTACAATCCAGGGCTGTGTATTGCAAGCGCTTGGTGCAAATCTTACAATGTCGCTAATCCCCTTGATTGGTTCTCCTATCCAGATTTCATCGATGGGTTTTCGCTTGCTTTTATACATATCTTTGCGGAATTTCTTCTCATCATCAATTTTCGAAATTGCAATCATAATCACAAAATCAAGTCCTTCATAGGAGGGTTCGTCTGTCTTTCCAATACCAAACCAAAGCGTCCCAATGTTTTGTGACACAAGATATAGATCCAATTGCTCTCCCAGGTATCCAATGTTTTGTAAATAATCATCTTTTTTCTCACTGTAAAGTAAAATACAGTACTGTTGACCACGCTTGCAAGTCGTTTCAGCCGCAGGTACAATTCTGATTGCTGTCTTAATCTCAGGGCATAGCGGTATCAATGTGCGATAAACCCTTTCAATCTGTTCCACTTCATTTGTAGAAATACTCTCCTCTCCAATGTTGCGGAAAAGATGGAATGATTTTCTTTTAAAGATCATATTGTATAACTCTTTATTCATGTTCATATAAATTGGAGTTCCTTTCCTCTATCGAATTCTAATTTTAATTGTTAATATCGGTAAGCACTATCCTATCGTCTTGATTAGTCCTATTATATCATGATATTTTTAAAAAATCAGTTTGCATTATTAATTCCTCTTAGTTCCATTCGATATCGTAATCGTAGTTTCCTGAGATGATAGCCTGCATTTTCTTATGTCTTGCCCCGTGCTGCTCCATATCCGGTTGCTTGAGATGAGTTCATCCAGCTCACGCTGCGTGATGCCAAGCTTCTTACGCAAAATAGCAGATATCTTCAATGGCAGACGGTATTTGCTTTGAATTTTTATATTAACATTCTTCTCCAGCGAAACATCCTCCCCAATAATCGTATACTCTGGCATTTTCGCTTCCACGCCATTTCTATGTAACAGTGAAAGATCCATCGCATACTGTATTACCAATGATTCATCATTCTTGTAGAATCTCTCAAGCAGATCTGCACCTAGTTTCTGTGTTGATACGCGGGAATAGATCGCGCTGTTCCATGTTGTATTGCAGTGGTTACATTTGTAGATCAGCCATATGTCCAGGTTTTTTTGCTGTGCATTGACGCGAAACTCTCCGGAACATAGATACTCCTCTTTTTTTCCGCATTTTTTACAGTAACGCAGCACGGCAGGCGGCGCGCAATACTCTATTTCCCAAATGACATGGTTTTCTTCGGCTATTTTATCGGACACAAAAACGGCCTCCTTTCTATCGAAGCATTTCTAAAATACCTCTTGATTATAGAAAGAAGGCCGCCCTGCTGGCTTCTGAATTCTTGCTCTTATGAAATTGGGATACACAGATCCATACGAACCCTGTGTTTCTCCCGGTCGATGTAGCGATAAATATTCAGGCCATAGCGCTGTGCCATGCGATAGCCGCTTCGTGGCAGCCAGACATTGAAAATCCCCTGCAGCGTCTCAAAAATATCTTTGATTTCTCCATCGAAGTGATATACAGCCCATCTTCCGCCCTGGATCCGCATAAGATTATCCAATCCACACTCTTCTCCCACTGTCATGCAGATATCACAGATACACTGCGATGAATTTGTGATGGCCGGATCATTGAAAAAACGCTCCACTAAAATGGTTTCTTCCTGCAGATAGGCTTGATACAGATCCAAGAACCGGTACCAGTGCTTTTCCAGTTCTACGTAATTTCCTATGAACCGCTCATAGAGCACAAAAAAGTCAGACAACTCCTGAATCTCGATTCTGGAGGCATATTCCTGCGCAGTCTTGAAATGGGCGGTACGCTCCGGGGTAAAGGGAACCGGCATGCTAGAGGTTGGTATGGACTGCCTGAACTTCACTGGTGAAGCATCATGATGCTTTTTAAATACCGAACTATAGTTGGAAGAACTGTATCCATAGTCCAGGCCAATGTCTGTAATCGATTTTTCCGGATTTAATTTCATATCAACCGCACTTTGATCTACCTTGCAGCGTTTCATAAATGCATAGACAGATTCGCCAGTCACTGCTTTGAATATGCGGGAAAAGTGGTATTTCGATATAAAAAACTGGCCAGCCACCGACTCCACCGACAAGTCCTCATCTAAATGCTGCATAATATAGTCAATACTCTGATTGACCAGTTGATTTCTATCCATATATCTCCATTCACATCTGTACCATTAATTCTTAATTAAAACTCATACCTTGTGCCATGCGAAAGTAACAAGCCATCCGTTAATTCTATACATAGGATTATTGTGTTCTCATCATCAAAATTATTGTGCCCATTGTCAATCCATTCGCTAAAGGCATTTTTCATTTTTTCAGCAATCTCAAGATTTTCTATTTTGCCAAAATATCCTAAATTGATGCCTTTACCATGTGCGGTAAACCAATCACTCGCTATTGCAACAGTTGGGTTGTGTTCTATATGCTTCATCTTATTTGAAAGCGCATATGTAATAATATAAAATGAACCATTCTCATAATAAGCATTTACATTTCGCACATATGGAATTCCATTTTCTACTGTTGCCAAAGCAACGATAGAATCTCTTCCAAAACGCTCAAGCATTATTTTTTCTGCTTCCTGGCTTAACTTTATCATTATTATCTCCTTATATTTTCAGTTCAACTAATTGAATATCCGCAATTTATGTCAAAAGGCATAATCAGCAGCTTAAATATTTCCTTCGAATATTTTTCAAAAAGCCAATGAGTTGCATTTGAATAATTTTCCAAAGTGTCAAAGTCCCAGTAAGAATAATATTTTACACATTTAACGATTCTGGTGAGTTCTCTTGGCTGCTCTTTGATGTCATCAAATACATAAAACCTTTTTAAATATTTAATATCAATACAACCCTTTTGCTGTTTTTGCTCTTTAGCAACAACAGCAATCAATTTTTCAAATTCATCTAGCTTATCAGGCTTTACCTGAAATAATTTAACTTCGCAGAAAGTTTTGTCCATAATCAGACCTCCTCTAGGTATTTATAAAGCCTCTCTTACAATAATAGATATCGGAATATCAAGTTGTCAATCAATATATCTGAAACTAAAAAAGGAACGCACTCTTATGGCGTTCCATATTCTATCTATTTGATATAATCGTATCAATCAGGCCATATTTTAGGGCTTCATCAGCACTCATAAAATGATCCCGATCTGTATCCCGTTCAATCTCTTCCACCGTATGGCCTGTATTTTCTGCTAAGATGCGATTTAACCGTTTCTTACTGTTTTGCATATAGTCTGACATAATTTTGATGTCACTGGCGGGCCCTTGAATACCATTGCCGTGCATAGCCGGCTGATGGATCATAATTTCAGCGTTTGGCAATGCCATTCTTTTCCCCTTTGCACCGCCCGCTAATAAGAATGCCCCGAAGCTCGCCGCAAGTCCAACGCATATGGTTGATACATCACATTTGATATACTGCATCGTATCATAGATTGCAAATCCGGCAGTTACAGATCCGCCCGGACTATTGATATACAATTGAATATCTTTGCCAGGATCCTGCGCTTCCAGAAAAAGTAATTGCGCTACAATCAAACTTGCTGAGGTATCACTCACCTCTTCTCCTAAAAAAATAATCCGATCGGATAAAAGTCTTGAAAAAATATCATAACTGCGTTCTCCGCGACTTGTCTGCTCAATCACATAAGGAACTGTACTCATGCTGCCATCCCCCCAATTTTTCTTACATAAACTTTATATTTTCCATAGCCAGAATAAGCACGGCATTTCATGGAGATTTTGTTTTGCTTGGGAACAAAAACACCTATATCTCTGTATGTTTTAGGAGGATATAGATAAATCTGCTTAAATGCCAGTGAAAATGCCTGTTGCGAATTGTACCCTGCTTCATAAGCAATCTGGGTAATCGGTTTCTCCGTATCGACCAGCTTTTGGGCAGCAATCGTAAGTCTGCGCATTTGCAGATACTTGTAAATCGTGTAGCCTGTTTCTTCTGTAAAAATCCGATTTAGATGAAATTTGGAATAGCCAATATTTTCCGCTATCTTATCTAAATCAATTTCGTTTTCTAAATTGTCTTCTATATAGTCAATAACCTTTTTCACAATTTTTTTATACACGTTCATGGTATCCCTCCTCTTCCATCTCATCTATTATAGCAGTTTGCAAACAAATTTGTCTTAATAAAAAGTGCTATTTTTATATTCCAATTCTTCGCATCTGCACCATGATTTGCTCTGCACGTGCCTTATAATCCAGCTTCTCTTTTTGAAACCTAAGTTCGCTGACAATCCTTCCATCCTGCATAAAAAGCACGCGGTTCGTCCTGGCTGCCACCTGTACATCATGGGTTACCAGAAGGATCGCTGTCCCTGCCTTCTGTATCTGGTCAAAAAGATCCAGGATCTCCTGGGCCGCCTTGGAATTCAAGGCTCCGGTAGGCTCATCCCCGAAGATAATATCTGGATCCGCCATGAGTGCCCGGCATATGCCCGCGCGCTGGAGCTGCCCTCCTGACATCTGGGTAATCTCCCTTTCTTCCAGACCCTCGATGCCGGACAGCCTCATCAGCGTTTTGGCCTTCTGGACAAGCGTTCCCACCTGTTTCCTGTTGTCCCGCATCATAGGAAGGATGATATTATCCAGAATATTAAGATTCCTAAGAAGCGCAGGCTGCTGAAACACGAATCCCATCTTCCTCCTGCGAAGATCGGACAGTTCCTCATCCTCAAGCCCCGACAGTTCTAATCCGTCCAGGGACACGCTGCCGCTGTCTATGATGTCCATGCCGCTAAGCGCATACAAAAGCGTGGATTTTCCAGAGCCGGACGGCCCCATGACCGACAGGTATTCTCCCCTCTCAACCTCCAGGGACACCTGGTTCAAGACTCTGGTCTTCTCATTGCCCTCTCCAAACGATTTTACGATTTCTTTTCCACATAATAAGTTTTTCATTTTTACTCCTTTATTGATTGGGAAATGTGTACCTTTCCCGCGTTATTTGTACTGGCTATCGCTGCGATCACTGCTGTCAAAAGCAAGATCGCAGGTGACAATAGATAGGCTGATAGTGGATTTACCTGAAATTGGAAGGCCGATGCCCCCAAAGATGCCATCGCCGCTCCTGCCAGCTGTTCCCCCACCGTTCCTGTCAGCATCGTACCCAGGAAAATGCCTGCAATCGTCACAAGAACTGCTCTCCAGACATACTGTTTCGTAATATCGGAATTGGAAAAACCTGTAGATTTCATAATGGCAATGGAATATCTGTCTTTTGCGGTCAGAAGTTTCATAAACAGCAGCGTGATCAGAAGCGTAACCGCCGCTGCCACCACCGCTGCCGCCAGCGCCGCCGTCCTTACTGAACGCAGGGTCTGGCCAAATGTCTGTCCAATATACGTCTCGATGTCCGTCACTTTGGCAAAGGGAAAATACTTTTCATACTGGGCAATCTTATCCGGCAGTTGGCCAGTCTTTCCTACCTCTGCGCAGACGGTACAAAAGATCGCCTCCCCGTCATCACTTGGAAAGACCGCTTTCGCGGTTTTCCCCCCATTCGTGATATCAGAATAGATGCCGCATACCACCAGTTCCTTCTCCCCGGTTCCCGTCAAAAGCGTAATCCGATCTCCCACCTGCTTTTCCAGTTCTTTGGCATACAACGCAGACAAGGCAATGTCCTGTTTAGAAATCGGCAGGCTCCCTTGGGTATACTGGACAGGGAAAACATCATGGCGACCGGTTTCTACCTTTATATTCTCTTGTGTATCGTCCTCAAGCCTCATCCGATAAGACCTGGTGGTAAAGACAGCATATTTTTTAATGTCCGGATCCTTTGCCATATAACGATCAATTTCTTCCGCTTTTTTCCCAATCCCTTCTGTCTGCTGTATGTCCATTCTCAAATCGCAATGCCCGATTCCCAGATAAGATACGAACCCGCTATCTGAAATCGTATGGGAAAGGTTTTGCGGTACAATCATGAGAAACATGGCCAGCACAGCCGTCACCAGCATCGTAAGATACATGCGTTTTCTGGTTATTATATCTCTCAATCCCAGAAAAAGATTCGTACTAAGGCATCTGTTTCCTGACAGTCGAAAGATCCCAGGATTGTTCCCCTTCTCCCAAGCGCTGCCCGATCTTATCGCCTGCGCCGCTGATAACTTACGAAATCGCTTTAGGATTCTTCGCAGATACAAAAGAATCATGCATAGTAAAAGCAGGTCTCCACCAAGCCCCAGAAGCAAAGCCATAACGCCGCTCCCTCCGTTCCCAAAGTTCAGGCGGATTCCCTCCTGAAGCGGCTTGCGAAACAGAAGAGACAACAAAAATCCAAGCAAGCATCCGCCCCCCGCCACAGCGGCATAGATGGAAAGATAAATGCCTTGGATGTCAGACACCCTCATTCCGATCGCCTTCATGACTCCGATCTCCCGATAGTCATCTTCGATTTTTGCAAGCAAGGTAAATCGAATGCACAGCAGGGCAATCAAAATTACAAGCATGCTGGCCAGCCAAATCAGGGCAATCATAATTCCATCCGAGACTGCACTGATCATTCGAAACAGCGGCCAGGTAAGAGCCGCCCCATTGGAGGGAAGACCGGCGTCCTCATAGGCGGTCTCGAATTCTCCAAGTTCCGATAGATCTTTTAGCCGGAATTCAATCAGATATTCTACGGTGCCGAAAGATTTCAACCGTGCATAGTCATGCCCGCTCACCAGAAAACGTTTGGAAGAAGCGAGGGAAGAATTCATCTGTGAATCCCTGATAAATCCCGCCACCTCAAAATCCTGCCCGGCTATCACTGCCCGATCTCCAATCTTAGCAGTCTGATCCTTATAATAGCAGACCGGGACATAGAGTTCTCCGTCTTTAGGGCGAACTGGCTGATCGTCCATATCCAATAGATAATCAAATTCCCCGCTCTGCGTGCAAAATCCATTGTCCTGGACATTTCCAGCAAGGGATTTCCCGCCAATGATGATTTTTTCACTTGCCATATTCAAGAATTCCAAGGCCTGATACTTCTCCACCCGGCCGTCCTCTTTCGCAAAGCGCTCCACCTGCTCTAGATTTGCCTCGCCGGAATGCATCTGCATAAAATGCGGCGTCTTAGCCTTTTGCATCAACTGGTCAATGGAGCCCAAAAGATGGGTCGCAAGGATGCCGCTTAAGGACAGCAGCATAGATGCTGCAGCGATAAACAGCATAATAGCAATAGACACTACTTTATTTCTAACGATATCTTTCCAAATTAATTTACGGTTCATAGACACCTCTTTTTTCCAGCCCGCGGATAGATTTCATACCCGAGAGCATAACAGCGGTTGCGCAGAGCAGCAGCCCCGCAAGGACGATGAGAAAGCCAATCCCCCTTCCATCACCTGTACCCAGGATTTTCCCTACGCTGCCCGCGAGGACTCCTTCCGGGAGCAGCAAAGGGGTAAACACATAGTCGGCCAATATTCCGGAGACCGCATAGGCTGCCACATACCCAAGCTGGGAAATCAGTCCGATGATTCCCCAGACACGTCCCTGAATCTGGTTGTCTACATTGGTACGAATCAGATAGTCTATACTGGTATTGGCAAAGGGCAGCATGGCAAAAAAGAGGAATCCAGATACACTGATAAAAATAATATCTTCCCGAAGCCCGAATAGTGCCATGAAGACTCCGGCGCCAAAAAGGGAAGAGGCAAGGAGTCTTGAATATCCCTTTTTTATGGTAATGCTTCCCAAAATGAAACTGGATACCAGCATCCCTAACGCTACCACCGTCATCATCGTTCCTAGTACGGTACTATTGGAAAAACTAAGCACCATAGGAGAAGCCAGGGTCTGGACTACTCCCAGGCAGAATGTAATCGCCGACCCCATTGCCGCCAGTAAAAAAACGCCTTTCTTCTCCGTAAGACCTCTAAATCCTTCCCGTAATTCGCTAGCCATAGAACTAGAAACAGGAACGCTTCTGCCTGTCAGCCCTTTTCGAACAACAAGGGTGGTAGAGACGGTCACGAAAAATGTACAGATATCAATGATAAGCAAAAGGCGTATGTCTGCAATCCCCAGAAGGAATCCTGCCAGAACAGGGGATAGCAGATACTTTGCGGAGCCGGCCAATTGCACCAGCCCGCTTGCCTTGCTGAACTGTTCCGCCGTCAGGAGATCCGTAATCGTAGATTTGTATGCTGGCTCCAGAAGCGACGCAAATACAGAACTTACTGTAACTCCTACGCAGATCTGCCAGATTTGTGCCTCTCCCTGCATTAAGCATAGCAAGATATACAACAATCCCAAGGCAGACAGGCTGTCTCCCAGAACCATCAGGATTCTGCGGTCATAGCGGTCTGCCAGTACCCCGGCGGGTACGCTCAACAATAAGGAAGGCAAGAAAGCAAGCAGAGTCACCAGCGCCATCAGGGACGCCCTTCCGGTCTGCTTAAAGATATACACGCCCAGCCCGAAGGAAGTCAGTCCGCTTCCCACAGAGGAAACAAAATTTCCGGCCCAAAGAAGTAAAAATTTATGAAAAGACTTTTCCGTCTCATCCATCCTATTCACCACCTTCAAACATCTTTTCGATAAAGCCAAACTGACCTTGCTCCACTCCCAAAAGCCTTTCCAAATGGAAGATGAAGGCCTGGATCCGTCCACGGCGCTCTTCTTCCGTAAGTTCTATGATTCCGTCATCCAGCAGCGTATTCAGATAGGCTACGGACATCTCCATGCATTCCAGAGGATAGGGCGAATCAAAAAGCCCTTGTTCTATGCCATCTTGCAGGACGATCGCCAAAATTGGCGGAACCTCCTTCATAATAATCTGTTTCGATTTCTGATGCATCAGCGCATTCTGGGGCTTATGCAGATGCTCAATCATATCCCTGCCTCCTTCCCCTTGCGCGCCTTCCAGCTTCAGCGCCATCACTACGCGGAGCATGCGTTCCGGCACAGGGATGCTGCGATCTTCGGCCGTCTTCCTGGCCGCAGCAAGCATACGCTCGCTCTGTCTCTCGATAATCGCATCCATGATAGCCTCTTTCGACTTAAAATGATGATAAAGCGTGCCTTTTGCAATCCCAACTGCCTCCATAATTTCACTGGTACTGGTATGATCGAATCCTTTTTGCGCGAACAATGCTGCCGCGGCATCTAATATTTCATTTTTTCTTTCGTTTGCTTCTTTTACGATTCTCATAATAATCTCCTCATCTTAAATATAGACCGACCGTCGGTCTGTTATTTTATAGTAACATCCTTTCCTACAACTGTCAAGATGAACCGCCTCTTAATCTATTCGAATTCAAGACTCCAAAACAAGGCAGGAGAGTCGATCTGACTCTCCTGCCTTGTTTGCTGCTTCCTCTAATCTTTATCTTATAAAATTCATAGGCGTGGCCGGCTCTTTTTCCGGCAGCCCGTAAGTCTCTTTTCCTAATTGAATGCTTTTTATGAGAAATGCCATGTTTCTTGCCAGCGTACGCATGATTTGAAGCCCTTCCATATCCTGCCTTGCTTCTGCGGGCGCGCTCCCGTGGATGCTGTTCCAGTACTGGCTGGATGCAACCGGCATTCCCGCAATGGTAAAATATTTATTCAGTTCGTCAAACGTGGCTGACAGCCCGCCTCTTCTCGCTGCTACGACGCTGGCCCCGACCTTCATCGTCTTGTCAAAACGGGTACTGTAAAACAGGCGGTCAAGAAGAGCGATCAGCGTGGCATTGGCGGATGCATAATAGACCGGGCTTGCCACGACCAGTCCATCACACGCTTCAAACTTCGGCGCCACTTCATTTACGATATCATCAAATATGCACCGCCCCTTATCCTTACAGGAATAGCAGGCAATGCAGCCTCTTATATCCTGATTGCCCGCATGAATTATTTCGGTTGCGATTCCCTCTTCCTTAAATATCTTTTCCATCTCCTGCAAGGCTGTAAATGTATTTCCATTGCTGTGAGGACTTCCGTTAATCATCAATACTTTCATGTTAAAACCTCCTGCTCTAATAATGGATATGTCTTCCTTGAACTCTAGCCTTTTGTCTGTTCAACAAATGTCCGGCTATACTGCACCTGCTCTTCCAAAAACGTTCCCCATTGCTCAATCAAGCCCTCTATGTCCCTGCATTCTAAACTCTTAGTCACTCGCAGAATCATATCGATAAACATCTGCTTGTAATCTTCTGCCTTCCATTGCTGAAGATAAAATGGATATCCTACCGTCAGGCATTTCGCCAGTTTATGGTAGCAATGGCTAATTATAGCCGATGGGCAATGTTCTATAATAAAAGTCAGAAAAATATCAAGAATCTTATAATCCATCTCCTGTTCATGAATCCGGTTCAGCGTCTGCATCAATTCATGAAATGCCTCATCAGAGATCTCTCCAAAAGTGAATCGGCAGACGGACCGGATTGTAAGGGCAAGAAATTGAAGGCTCTCTAAAAAGTATTTCAGGGCAATATGTACGTTATCATGAGACAGATCCACCTCTCCCTGCCCCAGACAGACCTGCGTACCCTTTCCCTGATAAGACCGCACCACGCCAAAATCAGCCAAAAAGATTAGGGTACGGCGTATGGTAATTACAGATACCTGGTAAAGTTTTGCCATCTTAGGCAGGGATGGAAGATAGCTTCCCACAGGATAGCGCCCATTTAGAATCTCTAATATAATCTGTGCCCCGATGGAATAACGAATCTGAGAACGCTTATGATAGAACTTCCACTCAAACGGAATCTGCATCACCCTCTCCAAAGAAGCATCTGGTTTTATTGTCTGAATTTTCTCAAGCAGATAATCATTCTCATTTTTATACACCAGGCCCAATTCATGGGTGAGGTATTCCGCGATTTGAGTTTTGGAAAGCGTATCTATTTTTTCAATCAGCTTATCCATCACGTCATCTCTGCCTATTTCCTTCAGAATCTCACGCTCGCTGCATAGATAGGGGAAACGCGTATAACGGTTTACTTCCCAGAAAAAATTGAGAATCAAATCATTTTTCAGAGAAGACAGAGCTGTCATATATATGCGCATGGCAAGAGACATCTCATCAGAATCATAGTTTTTGATCTCCTGCCAGCACATGTTCCAATCATTCTCATTCCATTGTCTGATACCGGCGTCTAATAAAGGGCCAAACAGCCACAGATTCACGCGTCCAATATCTGCAAGTCCATCTTTACGCGCCAGCAGGTACTCAGAAGCATACTGAAAATAATCATCCTGAGAAACTTTATAGATTACCTTGGCTGCCTTTGGAGCCTTAGTTATAATATATCTGTCCTTTTCCAGAAGCGCCAGCGCCGTCCTGACGGTTGGCACGGACAGCTGGAAAGATTCGCTGATCTTTGATATTGTCGGAAGGGACTCCCCCAATTTATAGTATCCAAAAAGAATTCTGGTAGCATAATAATCGTAAACAATCTGATATAATTGATTATTCGATTCCATTCATACACCTCCTGATTCTATTCTAGCATAAGCGGCACATGTCTGCCATTGTTTTCAGCCCATATCAATTTTATAAGGACAAATGAATTGCTTATGTTCATGGACTATGATAGACTATATTCATAACGTGAGCAGAGTTCGAATACAGGATGGAAATAACAAAGAGCATAATGGAGGTTAAGGATGAAAACGTTCAGTATAGGCAGAAAATTATTGGTTTCATATTCCGTAATTCTGGCGTTGATGTGTATTGGTTTTGGCGTAGGTATCGTAAATCTAGTGAATCTGAATTCTAAGATGAAGGTTTTTTATGAAGGACCATTCGTCGTCAATGAGAGTGCCAACATCATTAATTCAAATTTTGAAAGAATGCAGAAAGCCACCTACCGTACCATTGTAAATACAGATGAGGATATTATTAAGGAAGCAAAAGCCAATGCGCTGGATTCTGCTGCAACAATTCAGGATGAACTTCCTGTCGTCAAGAAACACTTTTTGGGCGATCAGCAAATTATAGAGAATCTCGAAGATTGCCTGACCCGGCTCACCCCTATGCGGGAACACGTCCTTTCTCTGGCGAGCGAGAATAAAAATGAAGAAGCTGCAGATTATATGGAACACAATAACATATTGGTAATAAAAGAGGCCCAGAAAAACCTGGACAAACTGATTGAAAGCGGGAACAGCAAAGGGCTGCAGCTGATGGAGGAACTAAAAAGCCAGCAGGCGAATGCCATTACGATGCTGGTAGCCTTAGGCATTGCCAGCCTGATTATTAGCATTGGCTTCTGCATGTCTATCTCCAGGGGGATTTCCAAGGGAATCAAGGAACTTGAGCAGGCCGCGCTCGGCATCGCCAGCGGTCAGTTTTCAACTACAGAGGTTACCTATGAGTCCGGAGACGAGATGGGGCATCTTGCCAATGATATGAGGAGCATGATCACCATACTTTCAACGGTCATCAGGGACGAGACATACTTGCTGAATGAGATGGCCAATGGCAACTTTGGCATAAGCAGCCAGGCGAAGGACAGTTACGTCGGGGAATTGGACAGCGTACTCTCCTCCTTGAATATGATTATCGGTAATCTGAGAGCCGCCTTGCTGCAGATCAGCCAATCTGCGCAGCAAGTGGCCGCCGGATCAGAGCAGGTAGCTTCAGGCGCTCAGATCCAGGCCCAGGGAGCTACGGAACAGGCTGCCTCCATAGAAGCGCTGTCGACTGCCATCAATGACATCTCGGAACAGGTTGCAAATAACGTAAAGAATGCCAAGGCAGTAAATGAGCAGTCCAAGGCAGTGCGGGCGGATGCGGAAGGCAGCCGCAGGCAGATGCAGGACATGCTGTCAGCCATGGCAGAAATCCGTAGCAGTTCAAATTTAATCGGACAAATCATCAACACCATTAATGATATCGCTTTCCAAACCAATATCCTCGCTTTGAATGCGGGCGTGGAGGCGGCACGGGCAGGAGAACACGGAAAAGGATTTTCCGTTGTGGCCAATGAGATCCGGCAGCTGGCGACCAAATCATCAGAAGCATCAAAGAGTACGGCAGACTTGATAAAAAAATCGCTTGATAAAGTCACTCAGGGAGACAAAATTGCAGACCTCACTGCCAATTCGCTATTAAGAGTGGCAAATGAAGTGGAAAGCATAAGCGAATCCATTCATTACATAACCGATGCTTCGGTGAAGCAGGAATTATCTGTCCGCCAGATCATGCAGGAAATCAATCAAATTTCCGATATTGTACAGTCTAGTTCTGCTACGGCAGAAGAAATCGCTGCCACTAGTGAAGAGCTATCCTATCAGGCGCAGTTATTAAGCAGGCTGGCCAGCAGTTTTAAACTGGAAAAGAAGGAGAAGTAACGGATGAAAACAGAGAACAAGCGATTTGGCATTCCAGGCAAAGGGCTGATCGCGGTATGCATACTGGCCATTATTGTGTCTGCTTCAAGTATTATTACTACCTACCGGATGCAGAAAATGGCATCCATCATCTATGAACATCCGTATACTGTCTCAAATGAATCAAGGGCTACCCGCTCCCGTCTTTTGGATATGCGCTTCTTCATTATGAGTATGTTTACCCGGCCGGACTGGAGCGAACAGGATTTACAGCAATTATTGAATGAAAGATATGAGATGCAGTATCATTCAATCGGCATAATTAGCCGCCAGTACCTGGGGCCAAAAGAGGATGCCGACCAGCTTCAGAAGGCAATGGAGGCGCTGGAGAAAACGCAGAATGAGGCGCTGCCCATTGTGGTAAATCTAGATGAACAGGAGACAATCAAATATGTTGAAGCAAACTTGTATCCTAAATACGATGCGGTAAACGACGCGCTGGAGACAATCATCGATTATGCTGATAAGAAAGTACAGAATCTGGAAAAAGATTCAAGAGGCATGGCTACAAAGGCTACTACTGCCTCCGTGCTGCTTACACTCTTCCTTCCCTCCTATTTCCTGCTGGCCTTCTGGAGAGAACAGAAGAACATCCAGGAAGTCCGATACCGGGAGCAGCTGTTTGACAACCTTTCCACAAGCGTAGATATGGTATTTCTGATTCTTAATCAAGAACATGATTCCCTGGAATATGTGAGTTCAAACTGCGAGCGGGTACTGGAAATAAAAGAAACTGAATTTACCAAGGACTTGACGGCTCTTCGCGATCGGATTACCAGAGAAGATCGGAAGGCATTTGATGAATTTCTACAGCAAAGAGGACTTGACGGCGACAAAAGCATTGATCTGCATATGCGCGTTTCTTCCGGAGAGATCCGTTGGATACGCCTCCAGATGTTTCCATATATCGTCCATGGCAAGATTGTCCGCTGCATACTGTCTGTATCTGACCAGTCAGAAGATATGCGCATTAAGCAGACTTTGGAGGATGCGCTTATCAATGCGCAAAACGCAAATTCTGCCAAGCAGAATTTCCTTTCCAAAATGAGTCATGAAATCCGTACTCCTATGAATGCAATCATTGGCATGACGACGATTGCCGCCGCTTTCATAGAAGATCGGGCGCGCGTAGAAAGTTGTCTGGAAAAAATCGGCTATTCATCCAAGCACCTTATGACCTTGATCAATGATGTTCTTGACATGTCAAAGATTGATGAAGGCAAGATGACTGTTTCCAAGGAGCCCTTTAATCTGGAACATGTTGCGGAGTATATTACGTCCATCATATATCAGCAGGCTGCGGACAAGAATATAGATTTCAGTATGCCTTTGGTAGATATTACTGATACAGATCTGTTAGGGGATTCCCTCCGTCTCAACCAGATCTTGATCAATCTTCTGTCCAACGCGCTGAAATTCACGCCGGAAGGCGGCAAAGTGGTCTTGGAGATTCGACAGCTTCAGAGAAAGAAAAACCGGGTACGCCTACGTTTTACAGTTAAGGATACAGGCATCGGCATGACTCCGGAATTTATGGAGCGGCTGTTCCAGCCTTTTGAGCAGGAAAACCGATGTAACAATCAGGAAAGTAAAGGTACCGGATTGGGAATGTCTATTACCAAGAATCTGATTACTTTGATGGGCGGCACGATCGCGGTTGAGAGCGAGCCAAATCAAGGAAGCACCTTTACCGTTGAATTAGATTTTGATACGCCGGTGAATGAAAAGCAAATTCATCATCGTCCCCAGGATCTTGATGCCTTGAATGTCCTTATTGCAGACGACGACCGTGACAGCTGTCTGCATACGTCTCTGACATTGGAGAATCTGGGCATCTCATCCAGCTGGGTTCTAAGTGGTACGGAATGTGTAGAAAAGGTCATCTCTGCACATAAAATCGGGGAAGACTATGACGTATGCTTTATTGACTGGAAGATGCCTGATATGAACGGCATAGAGGTGACACGGAAGGTAAGAGAGTTTGTAGGGCCTGATACCACGATCATCATCATTACGGCTTATGACTGGAGTTCCATTGAAAAGAGCGCGCGCGAGGCAGGAGCCAATGCATTTCTGTCAAAGCCTATCTTCTCTTCCACTCTCTATAATACGCTGCTTTCCGTTACCGGTACAGAAAAAAGAGTATATTCCCAGGGACAAGAGTATGAGAATATGCAGATGGCGGACTGCCGCGTGCTGCTGGTTGAGGATAATGAGCTAAACCGCGAGATCGCCATGGAGATGTTGAAACTGATGAATATCGACGTTACCTGCGCTTGCAACGGGCAGGAGGCTGTAGACATATTTATGTCTGATGCCGACGAACTAGATCTAATCCTTATGGATGTGCAGATGCCAGTTATGAACGGCTACCAGTCCACCGAGTCCATCCGCAGGTCAGGGCATGCCAGGGCAAAGACCATTCCTATTATTGCCATGACAGCCAATGCGTTCCATGAAGATGTTGTGAAGGCCTATGAATCTGGAATGAACGGCCATTTGGCCAAGCCGGTAGACTATCAGCAGTTATTTCAGACAATCAAAAGTTTCCTTGAAGAAGGCTAGTTCGATTAAGAATTTCAAGGAAGTGCTTGACAATAAAATTGATTTTGCTATAATAAGCATTGCTCGGAGGGCGAGTCATTCATTTTAGAAATGATAAGCTGGACAAGGCGGCAGATTGAAATATCTGTTCCTTGCCCAGTTTTTTTATTGGAAAAAGGAGGAAAATGTATGGATTTCTTAAATGGAAAAGTAAGACCTATTTACCTTAAATACTTGTCTGCCGCTTTTGGAAGCGCCCTGATCACTTCCATCTACTCTATCGTAGATATGGCTGTCGTAGGACAATATCAAGGCCCTGACGGCACTGCCGCGCTGGCAGTTGTTGCCCCTATCTGGAATATTATATACAGTCTGGGATTGCTTATGGGAATCGGCGGCTCCGTCATCTACAGTATCTCAAAAGGAAGAACTGACAGGCTTTCCAAAAACGGAAACGAGTATTTCACCGCGGCAGTTATTGGCTCGGTCTTTTTAGCTATCATTGCATGGATCGCCATACTATTTTTTGACAAAGAATTATTGCTGTTCTTTGGCGCCAAAGAACACCTGTTAGAATTAGCCCAAACCTATCTGATTCCTATAAAATTTGTCGTTCCATGCTTTTTATTCGTTCAAATGCTGGCTGCCTTTTTAAGGAATGACAAAAATCCGGCGCTTGCAACGGCTGGCGTCTTGTCCGGCGGCATATTCAACGTGTTTGGCGATTATATCTTCGTCTTTATTTTTGATATGGGAATTTTGGGGGCGGGATTAGCGACGGCTATCGGTTCGGTCATCTCTTGCATCGTAATGCTGTCCCACTTCTTTTCCTCTAAAAATTCACTGGCTTTTGTAAAACCGGCCAGGATATTTTATAAATTGAAAGAAATACTTGTAACAGGATTTTCAACCTTTTTTATTGATATCGCGATGGGAATTTTAACGATTTTATTCAATCGTCAGATTATGAAATATTTCGGCACAAGCGCCCTTTCTATCTACGGGATTATCGTGAATATCAGTACATTCGTCCAATGCTGCGCCTACAGTGTCGGGCAGGCCTCGCAGCCGATTATCTCCGTCAACTATGGCGCAGGATCAGGCCAGAGAATAAAGCAGACATTAAAATATGCTCTATATACGGTAGCGTTCTTCAGCCTCTTATGGACCTCGCTCTCATTGCTCGTGCCAAATGTGTTTGTAAAGATCTTTATGACGCCGACCAGAGAAATATTGACAATGGCTCCGGCCATCATCAGCTGCTATGGACTCTCTTTTTTGCTCCTGCCGTTTAATATTTTCTCTACATATTATTTTCAGGCGCTGCTAAAGCCTAAGGCCTCATTCATTGTTTCTGTAGCAAGAGGGCTTGTAGTAAGCGGTATTTTAATATTTATTCTCCCATTGATAAAGGACAGCTGCCTTTGGCTTACCATGCCAATAACAGAGTCGATTGTCGCACTGTTTGCCACGGTTTCTATGATTCGGTACACGAAAGAACTGCCGTTATAAGCTTACATGCCGCAGCCTGGCGGAACAGGCAACAGGCACGCTATTTCTAGTCAGACAGAAATAGCGTGCTTTTTACTGTCCATTTTCATAGTCTATACCAGTCGTTTTCACCAAAAAAATGACGAAGAATAGAATATATTAACATGAAAAGAAAGGACACATATCATGCCCGCAATATTAATAATAATTGGGGCGGCTATTCTTGCTGCTGTCATTGTAGTTCTCATAATCTGGCGGGTTCGGAGCCATCGATTCCATCCGGATCCTGATAAATTACGCCAGCAAAGAGAATTAAATGCCGATCTCAAAGAAACTGGTTTTGCTTACGAAATAAAAGGCGATTATTTTTATTCCCTTATGAACTGCTGGCAGAGACAAGTAGGATACTGTCGTCTCTATGATGACGCCGCGCCGCTGTTTAATATGATTATGGACTGCGAACCCATTCCCTTCTCCTATAGGGGAAAGCGCTGGCTTATCGAACTGTGGAAAGGCCAGTATGGAATCACGACCGGAGGAGAAATCGGAGTATATAATACAACTCGCGAAGATATGGATACCGACGAATTTAAAGGAACTTTTTATGAAAATATCGGAAATGAAGAGATGCTTAATCTCTCCTTTGTGCTGCGTCGAAATGGAAAAGTCATACTGAAGCGCAGTGCCATGCATTGGTGGCTAACAGGATTTAAACTAGGACAATTTTCCGATACGGATATGCTGACTATGGATGCCAAGATCACATTCCCGGATCAGGGGATGAAAGATGCCTTCCAAAAGGCATTGATCGAAATCGGATACACCAAAAAGGAATATTCCTCTGGAAGAAAGACCGTATCTATTCACTATGCTGCCCCTCATTCCCCACAGCCCCTGTCACGCAATGAGGCTGCCGAAGCCATAGTACAGCAGACAAACAGTAATAATTGCAAATTATATGAATTCACCACCGCCAAATACAGCCAGACCCTCGACAAACTGGAGTATATAAAGGCTATGGTTCCGGAACTCTATCAATTATTCATTGACTCGCTTTACGCACGAGGCGTTTACGACGCGTTTGAATGGATTAAGGAATGGCTGGAGGGTCGCCCGCCTCACCCGGCTCCTGATCCGCTGCCGCCAGAGCCGCCTCTGCCACCTGTGCACCCGTGCCCGCCTAAGCCCCCTCACCCGCCTGTGCACCCTTGTCCGCCGTGCCCGCCTAAGCCCCCATGTGATCCTTACAGGCAGCGCTGCAGCCATGAGCGGAACTGTGAGTATCGCTACGGCAGCCACAACAGCTGTAACTGTCATTATGGTTCTTGTGATTGCGGCTATGACCAGGATACCGAATATCCGCCGGAAGATGACTGCTATGATAGCGCAAGGAGGTAGTTCCCATGAAGGCTGTCTCAACACCTAAAAGACTGGATGAAATATACCGGCACGCCCAGGAAATCCACTTTGATTCCAATTCGAAACTGATTCTTATGAGCGACTGCCACCGTGGCCAGGGAAATGCAGGGGATAATTTCCTGGCAAATCAGACAGTCTGTTTCGGAGCCCTGCAATATTATTACCAGAATGGTTTTACTTATATTGAACTGGGCGATGGAGATGAATTGTGGGAAAACAGGCAGTTAAAAACCATTGTAGAGGTACACAGCGACATCTTTTGGATGCTGTCTGAATTTAACAAGGCAGGCAGGCTCCATCTTCTGTATGGCAATCACGACATCGTAAAGCGAAGAAAAGGCTATATGGAACGCCACTGCGGCACCTATTACTGCGAATCATCCCGCTGTGAAAAAGTTCTCTTAACGGAAACCGCCACAGAAGGCCTGATTCTAAAGAGCACTTGCGGAAATGAAGAGTTGTTCCTGGTTCATGGACATCAGGGCGATCTCCTAAATGACACGTTGTGGCCGCTTGCAAGATTCCTGGTAAGATATGTATGGCGGCATCTGGAATTAGTCGGCTTTTTAGATCCCACAGGCGCAGGGCGCCCCAGGAAGGCAAAAGAACGCGTAGAAAAGAAACTATCGTCTTACGCACAGGAGCACTACCCCATTCTGATTGCCGGCCACACGCACAGGCCCGTATTTTCGCAGCCGCGGGAAGGAACTTATTTTAATACGGGAAGCTGCGTGCATCCCCGGTGTATTACTGGCATTGAAATAGAAAATAATCATATAACCTTAATAAAATGGTCCGTGCGTTCGGGAAGAGACCGGTACCTGTCTGTGGAGAGAGAAATCTTGGAAGGCCCGGTTCCTATATCGGACTATTTTAAAAAGTAATAAAATACCTTTAAAAAGTTCCGGGAGATGATGAACCACCATCCTCGGAACTTTTTCTATTACTTCTTCTGCCCCTTACAGATATCACAGGCCTTACCGTCACTGACAGCCTCTAGTTTCGCATAAAGCACTTGCTCTAAAAATGTTATTTTAGTAATTGTCTTATTGACAGATTGATTAATCTCAAGCAGTTCACATATGTTATCTGCAATTTCCACTGCCTTCTGTAATTTTTCTCCCTCTGCGTTCAGGATGTGTGCCAAGGCACATTCCGCTCTGGCAATCGACTCTACTACATCGCAGGAACAGCCTCCTTGCCTGTAGCAGCAGATAAAATTACAATCGTTAAGTTTCATGCCGCAGATATCCAGGACGCATTTCAGCAGGCAGGGACGTTTGCAGGAATCCTCTGCCAGAATCACAAGCACAATGGTCTGTCTCCCATCATCACAGCAAGGAACGAATGCTAAGTCTTTGATCTGATGCTCCGAAGAATCAAAGATACAGCAGTTTTTTATCAATTGATCTTCAAGGAAAATATCTATGGACTGCTTTCGCCTGCATGACTGGATCACCACATGGTATGGCGGTATCGAAAGAACCCCCAGATAAATACTGCAATCAGACTGCTGTAGAATACGGATTTGGTTTCCTTCTTTTGGAACCTCTAAAATACAGTTTTCATATGCGACGAGAATCGTGTCATTTTCACAGTTATGGCTCAAAGAGCAGATGTAGGAATCCTCCGCGCGGCAATGTGAGATTTTGATCTGCCCTATTTCTCTGAAATCACCGTCAAGTTTAAAGATGATATCGCGCGTCCTTTCATCCGACGCCCAAAAACAATTTTCAATGCTGTCAAAAGTAATAGCGGCATAAGGCCTGCGCGCTTCATAATATTTTATAAAGATAAATTCCCGGCTGAATTTAAATATTTTATTTTCCGAAGGCAAAGTCAGGTAGAAAAACCTGCAGTCAAACGCGATTCCCTCATAGCATTTGCAAAGATGCCCGGATAAGATTGTAGAAGACTCCGGTTCCAGTGATTGATTCATCGTGCCCTCCCTATGAAATTACGTACAGTTTACTCGTATTTACTATATGCGCTTCGTCTACTGCGGATACACTTTCCAGGGAATTAACTACTGCAAAATATATGCATATATATAAGTAGAGTAATATTTTAAAATTGAATTCAGGAGGTAATCTTATGGGCATGCCTATTATAACGCCTGGCGATAAAACTGCGGACCAGGCAATAACAGATCTATTAGAATCCGTAGCAATGCAGGAAAGTTCTCTTTCGCATATCCTAAATGCGGAAGGGGAAAAAATGGAAGCAATTCTCTCAGCAGATGGTACATCCACCGATGAATTATTAAGAATGAACAAATCAGCCGAATTAATGATAGGGGCAGTCACAAGGCTTGAACTGATACTCCAGGGAAAAGCCGAAATCTTTGTCCAGTGTCCCGCCGCATCAGACAGCAGTCCAAATCAAGAAATGAATGGAGGTATCTCTCATGGCAACCATATCAGGTAGAGTCATTTTTGACCGGAACCGAAGCGCATCCATCTCCTCCGGAGACTCCGGCATTGCCAATATCCCGGTTGTTTTACAGAATATTGCAACCAATGCAAGGCTTACCGTGCTTACCGACAGCAACGGAAATTATTCTTTTATCAATGTGCCAGATGGAAACTATAGAATCGTTGAATCCTTTGGCGCAGCCGGCGGCCTGCCAACGCCGGGAGACTTTAACAATGCGGCAAGCGGCAGCATACCGCAGGGCGTCAACCCGCCTATTACCGCTGTAAGCAATCCACCTGCAGGTTCCACCAATCTGGACTCCGTAACGCCGGATACGCTTTTTGTAACCGTGGAAAGCAGTAATATTACAAATCAGGACTTCCTAAATGGTCCTGTTATTTATACGCCATTGGAAGCTTTGATTGACCAGTGCGCAATTATATCCGGCGAAAACTTGATCAACGCGGCTGATAACGGAACCTTCGGCAGTTTTCCCCAGGGAACCCCGGCCAATACGGGAGCGCCTACCGAGCCCTATCCCGGCGTAACGCCTGACTTCACGTATGTACTGCCCAATCCTGATGTATTCGCGCCCCTGGGCGGCGAGTATACGGTACAAAACATCATGAATAACTCCATGAGTTCAGAAATCGGCGCATGGTGGAGGATTGCGGATCATACGCAGGGCAACGAGACAGGGCGGATGATAATTGTAAATGGCTTCAATCCAGGCTCTGTATTTTTCAGGGATACCGTGGCCGTACAGCCTAACACGAACTATCTATTTACCGCATGGATCATGAACCTCTTCAAAGTAACAGGCTATCCGAATCCTGAACTTAGCGTCCGGATTCTGGATGAAGACGATAACGTCCTGTACAGTGCCCCATTAGGCATACTCATACCTCCAAATGTGAATACGCCGGAATGGAAACAGATCGGAAGCGTCATCAATTCCCAGGACAACACCAGCCTCACCGTGGAATTTCTGAGCGAAGGGCCTGAAGTAATCGGAAATGATTACGCAATCGACGATGTTGCATTCCAGGAGATACAGATACGCCAATTCACGCCTGTAAAAACAGCCAGCGCGTCTTCTGTCAGCGTCGGAGAAGTCTTCGATTACACCGTAACCTTGACTGATACCTGCGCCAATCCACTGACCGAAGTATTCTTTAGAGATCTCCTTCCGGTAGGCGTAACCTTTGTTCCAGGCAGCGTAAGGGTCAATGGGGCCACCTTCCCATCCGCTAACCCGAATACAGGATTTTCACTGCCGGATATCCCTGGCGGCCAGAGTGTTACAGTCACATTTTCAGCCACAGCCACCTCCATCCCTGCCCAGAACCCAACCCTTAACCGGGCGTCCATCACTTACTCTTATACGCCGGTCGAAGGCGGAATTCCCGCAGTCTTCCAGGTGGAGTCCAACGAGGTCCCTGTGCTGATTACAGGCACATCTGCAGATATCTCGGTGACAAAAACCGCAAGCGCTGCAACGCTGCCAGGAAGAGAACTGACCTATACCCTTACAGTAGCAAATGCAGGTCCTTCTTCTTCTGAAAATGTCATACTCACAGACAATCTCCCATCCAGTATTACGGATGCGCAATATTCTACAGACAACGGAACTACTTTCAGCCCATGGACGGGAAGCCTGAATCTCGGAACCATAGCGGCCGGAGCATCCCGGACAATTATCATCCGGGGTACCATCAGTCCGCAGGCACAGGGAACTATTACGAATACAGCATCGGTGACATCCACGACGCCGGATCCCAACCCAGATAATAATACGTCGACCATAACCACGAATATTCTCACGCCCAGATGCCAGGCTCTTATTGACCTGATCGACTCGGTGGCTCTTCAAGAAGCTGCGCTTGCCCGCATCTTAAATGCGGAAGGTCAGAAAATGCAGGCATTCATCAATATGGAAGATGTGACAAATGATGAGTTGTTTGAACTCAACCGTTCCGTAACTAGCATGATTGGAGCCGTCTCCAGGCTGGAAATCGTTCTCCAGGCGAAACTGCAGAATGTTTCCTGCCAGCTGGAAGGATGTCTGGATCCAGAAGCCTGATTCTAATTCACAAGCCAGAATGCTCAAAATGCCCCTGCTTCTCATGCGTGAGAGGCAGGGGCGTATATCTTCTGCTTATATTTTATTCCTGTGATGAGATCGCAAGGCAATCAGCTTCCAGCCGGATTTACATGTATCATAATGTGCTTGATCTCGGGAAAGGTCTTCTCTACCTTATCATGAATCTGCTCGGCAATGCGATGGGCAGCGCGAAGGGACTTATCGCCTTCTATCGCAATTTCCAGGTCGATATACACCTTATTCCCAAACATTCTGGATTGAAGCAAATCAACGCGAATTACCTCTTCCTGCGAACTGATGTAATCCGTCAGTTTTTTTTCATAGTCCGCATCACAGGCAGTGTCCAGCATCTTCCTTATAGCATCCCGCAATATATCACACGAGACTTTCAATATAAATAAGCAGATTACAACGCTTGCTACCGAATCCAGCACCGGAAAGCCAAGCATTGCGCCGCTGATGCCAATCAGAGAGCCAACGGAAGAAAAAGCGTCCGATCTATGATGCCATGCATCCGCCATAAATGCCGCAGAATCAATGATCTTGGCATAATACCTTGTGTACCAGTACATAGCCTCTTTCCCAACAATAGACACAATTGCCGCAACTAGCGCAATCATGCCGGGAACTACAAGAGTATCATAATTTTCAGCGATAATATTTTGCAGCCCTGCTTTTCCAATGCCAATACCGGTAACTAGAAGAATGGATCCCAGAAGCAGCGCGGCAACGCACTCCAGCCGGTCATGTCCATAAGGATGCTCTTTATCCGCAGGTTTTTTTGATATTTTAACTCCTAAAAAAGCAATAAATGTGGTAATTACATCTGACATAGAATGAATGGAATCGGAAATCATTGCCCCCGAGCGGCCACAAATCCCGGCAAACAATTTAAATCCAGAAAGTATAATATTTCCGATAATGCTGACCAAAGATATTTTTTTAATGATTGCATTTTCATGAATAGACGATTTAGCCGAATATCTATCTGCCAAAATGTCTTTGCTGGCTGTCATATAAGAATCCTCCCTATTTTGAGATTGATTCATCCTCAAGCATCCATGATCTATTCTATGCAGTTTCCTTAACATTCGCTACTAAAACAACATAACTGATTATGAAGCTACATTGCTATTCCATAGTCACCTCCTGCCTCTTTATAGGAAAATCCACTTCCATAACCACGAGGCTTAAAAGCATGAATGCCATTCCCACATAACTGCGGGAAGTAAGTACCTCGCCAGCAAAAAAATAAGCCACAATAGCAGCAAATACTGGCTCCAGAGTGAAAATCAGGCCAACGTGGCTGGCTGTCGTATATTGCTGCTGTACCGACTGAATAATAAATGCCACGCCGCTACACAATATGCCCAAGAATAATGCCGCGCCCCATGTCATTGGCGTGGTTGGCAAATGCGGATGCTCCAAAAACATTGACAATACCAGCGTAATGATTCCAACTACGCCTAACTGACATACGCCAAGCCCCAGCGCGTCAACCTCGGAATGCTGCACGGCTTTTTCCGTTAAAAGCAGGTCAAAAGCATAGCAGATTGGCACGCCAAGACAGATGATATCTCCTAATGCCGGACGAAGGCTGTCGTTCAGCGTTAGTAGCGCTAATCCCAAGGAGCACAGGAACAGACACGCTATTAGTTTGCGGCTGGGACGTGTACGATTAACCAGAAAGGCAAAGACTGGAGTAAATACTACCGGTAAGGCACAGATAAAGCCAGCGTTAGAAAGCGAAGTACGGGATATTCCATATCCATAGAATACATAGGTTCCCGATAGCGCTATTCCCACTAAAAAACTGTAACGAATCGTAGCAAGATTTAAACAAAAAAGGTTTTTATGAAATATAATGCCAAGCACAAAAAAAGCCGAAATAAATCGAAACGCATTCAGACACATAGGTGGCAAATCAGTCAGACACAAGTCAGTCAAATAATAAGACAGCCCCCAAAATGCCGTGACCATCACCAATAACAAATCCGCTCTTTGCTGTTTATTCATGTTTCTCATCCCCAAATTCATAGTTCTTTATCTCGACAGACCGAAATCGTATGATTCAATGTCTTCTGTTCCCATATTGGTCGAAAACTTTTCTAAGTGCTATTTCCGTAGGAATAATGGAGCCGATTAATGGTATCATCTGGATGCCGCAGAGAATTCCCCCAACATTTCCAACGATATCTTTCTCTTTGCCCACGACCGCTAACATAACGATAAATGATATCGGCAATAAAACCAGCCCACAGATATACCACATTTTACCGCAGTATTTATGGGCAAAAATCCATGTATCCTTATTTTTCATAGACATAGATGTCCTATAGCCGAATACAGAATTGATATTATCCGGCGCCTTTTTCAAAAAGCATCTGCCAAAGCCTATCATTGTAAATGGAATAAGAAGATCCATAATTAACATAAAAAGCCAAAATCCCATAGCAATACTCCTTATAAATTCAAGATTTTCTTTTCGTGCTTATGTTTCGACTATTCGCTTTCCAAAGACACCAAAGAACCCTCTGTTTCTTCGGCAACACGATTTCCGACTGAAAATTTTTCTTCTTTCATTTTTTTCTCGGAAACCTTATATTTTTTCTCTACTCCGTTTTTATCCATAGCATAAACCAACATGTCAGATGATTCTTGTATCATTTCTACTCTGCTTATTTTCATCATATTTTCTGAAAGCCGTTTATCCTTTGCAGAACCTATTGCCATGCCAATACACATCCCAATTGGTATCCCAAAGCACATCCCAAGAGTCCTGTTATCCGGATATAAAATCATTCCGAATATTAATCCGCCTGAAACTCCAAAGCACATCCCTATGCTCATATATATCGCCATATATTTCTGAACCTTCTTTTTATCTTGATTTCCCATTAAAGCTCACCTCTCCAAGAACTTCTTTAGATCTGATACATATAACTGCTGCTGCTTTTTCAGATATCCCTTTACAAAAGGCTTCATAAATAACTTTTTGGCAGTAACATCCTCCGTAAAATCTAATTCCGTACTATTTCCCTTCTTAGTAAATATTCCAGTCCAATGGCCTTGCATATTCCCATTCTCTATATCAAACTCATATCGTTTACAAGGTTCTTTTTCTGTAATTGTAAATGTCGTCGCATACCCATCTTTCGTATACTCTATAAACTGATTCTCATTTACGATTTCAATTTTGCCCAGGTCGCTGCGCCAGGCACAATCTTCAAGAGATGTCACTGCCTCCCATACGTTTTGAATATCACATGGGAGTGATACCTTTATATTTGAAATTGCCATGTCTAAACTCCTTTCGTATTACGTCCTGGCTGTTAATACATCAACATGACAGCCTTATGTACAGGGCAAATCTCTAACTTCTTCTTGCTGCCATCAGGTTAACTATATCATATTCTCGCCTCCTCATCCACTTTATATTTCTTGCAATCGCTTAATCTTAATATAGAAATGCTTATCCGGCGGCAGTCTGACCGGTGTCCTTTATAATGTGCATGGCTGGTGCCAAAATAACCAAAGCACCAGCCACGTTTTTTTAACTATTCTATCATTCTGGAATAATGTCTTATCTTTTTTATCTTGAGCGCTATTGCGCTGGTCGCCGCGATGAGGCATATCCATAACAGCATTTCTGCTTTGTCCCCTGTCTTTGCCACCGTTTCGCCCGGCTGCTCCTTGTCATCTTCGTTAGGGGATTCTACGGTTGCCGTCACGATGGTGGACTGCTCCTGCATAGTTGCAGACTGTTCCTGCCCTGCGACGGACTTTTCTTCCCCGGCGCTGGCCGCAAGTTGGAAGGAAAGTGAAAGGAAACATGCGGCTAGTAACGCTGCCAAGTGAGAATGCTTTCGAATGTTCTGCTTCATGCCTCTGACCACTAATTATAATCTGCCGCATTGGCTATCTTAGAGTAAAAATGGAGTTTGCCTTGATAATCCCCTGCATAGTCCGCCATATTCTTGCCGTACAGCTGCCTCGTATTTATTCTTAATGCGCCTGGAAGTGACGATCCTGGCTGGGCGTTGGGGAGGAAGCTTCCAAAATGGTATCCATTTTCATACCAGGTTGCGTTATCCTCTAAGTTGGTTCCCTGATCCGGGTCAGAAGACCTGTTGTATACAGCATAGTTCAGCGTAATATTCCCTTTTTTGATGGTGAACGGCACGTTTGGATTATCTGCCTGTGCCGGCGCCGTCTCGTCCCTTAGCATAACTGCCACCACACTTCCCTTTGACACATTGTCTATACTAACCAGCTGCACCTGGAAGCCGGTGTCTTCAAAGCTGTCTGTGTCTGTTGCCGGGGCCTTCAGCCGATTAAACGAAATAGCGCTGGGAATTCTAAGCACATAGGTTGGAGTTCCGGGTGATACGTCCAGAACGGTTCCCTCCACACTGGTATCTCCCTCCTGGTTCTGCTCTGAGTCAAGTTCCTGCGCGTGAAGCGGAAGGACGCTGACCCCCAGCAGCACGCACGCCATTAAGATTCCTGTCCACAATTTCATACCCTTTTGTAACCTGCTTTTACTGTTTTTACTTTTCCTCTTTATTTCCGCCATATTTTACCCCTTCCTCGTTGACACAAAGTCTGAATCTACTGTTTCTCTTTCACAATGAGCACAAAACCAGAATCCGCCACGTTGAGCGGCGTGTGTTTATCGTCCTTTGAAAAGCATTCGAACCTGGCGTTCATATCATAGGTTCCTTCTTTCATGCTCTGATTGAGTATAACTTTCTCCATTCCCTCGCCCGGGGCAAGCAGACTGGACTCATATAGTTCTGTACCGTCCTCAAGACAAAGGGTGACCTTCATCAGGCACTGGTTGTCTTTGGGATTGCCGATACTCATGGGCAAATGGTCGCTTCCTGCATCCATCACTGCCGTGTCGTATCCGGGGACCAGGATACCGGCGTCCGCCCCCTGGGGCGGATCTTCCTCTATGCCAGTATCCCAATCAGTAATCTGATCCGCTGCCGGGGCGGTTTTCTTTTCCTTCAAAAGATAGACTACCGCCGCCAGAAGGGTGATGCATAAGACTACCAGCACGGCGACCACGATTTTCCGGGCCGTATCTGTTCTGCTATGACCTGGCTCTTTTTTATTTCCTGCGTCCATGTTTCTTCTCCCTCCTGACTCCGATCGTGATCCCTGCTCCTGCCGCCAGCAGGAGGCATACCCAGATAAGAGGACTCGCCGTATCTCCGGTCTTTGTTCTGCCTGTGGTCTTCTTTACCGGGAGATAACCGGAATCGCCTGGATTACCGCCGATATCCGGGCCGTCGGGATTCGGGATTTCCTCCTTGTATTGCAGGACTGCGAATGTAGACAGACCTTCTGAAGCAGCCATATAATTTCCCCCCTGCTCCGTGCCGTCCAGAATCTGGTAATTCCCTTCGCTGACTCTGTGGAGCACCGCCAGTTTCCTGCTGTTCCATCCGGCCTGCATGGGGAAGTGTATCCTTAAGTCCTGTTCGGTGTCTGAACTGTATCCGTCCGGGAACATATAGGAGATATTATAGACGCCTAAGAGTTCTGCGTTCTGTCTCTTTGCCTCCTCCTGCATTTCCTTGTACCTGCCGCTTTCTTCGTCAACCTTCCTGACGTTAAGCCGGGAGTGTGGATGTACTCCTAATGTCTGCACCTGGATATCCGTGGTATCGTCCATGGAAGTATCTTTTTGGTAAATATTGCTGTCAATACGGGGATAGCCGCCATTTTTGATGTTGGACTGATTCCATGCGTTGTACTTGGGATCTGAACTTTGGGCTGCAGCTGTCAATGCTTCGGCGAACGCGTCTTTTTTCATGTCGGAGCCTTTCTTGTACTGTGCACTGCCGCCCAGATCCAGATCCGGGCAGGCTGATAATTCGGAATTGTTATACCAGCACTCTGTGACCATTCCCTCACTTTCTCCCGGGTCGACCTCCATGGCTCCTGCGATAGCTCCTGCGCCTGCGGCGGCGCTGCTCTTTACCTTGCCGCAATTATACTGATTGAATATGCTGCCTTTGTTCTGTCCGGCGATACCGCCTGCGGGGCCGCTGGAGGTTACTTCTCCGGTGTTGTATCCGTTGGCAATGGAGCCGTGGTTGATACCGGCGATGCCGCCTGCCTTGCCAAGGGTTCCGGCCGCTGTGTCCCCGGCCGAGACGGCTGCGTTGGAACTGCTGTCGCGGATGGTTCCGTCGTTTTGTCCGACTATGCCTCCGGCGGCTTCTGTGGCGGTAATCTTGTTATTGAACTCGGAGATGTCTTCTATCTCGTATCCATTGATTACCGGGGCTGTTCCTACGTTCAGGCCACTGGTGCATTTGACGATGGTTCCTTCGTTTACTGCCGCGATTCCGCCTGCGTATGTAAAGGTTCCGTCGGTGTAAAGATCAATGGTTTTCAGATTATTTACGAGACCTTCGGGACCAATCTTTCCGAATATCCCCTGACAGGTTCCTGTTCCCTGGAGGATGAGTCCGTCTATGATGTAGTCGTCTCCTTCGAATGTGCCGTTAAATGGCGTCTCTTCTGTCCCTGCCGGTATGCTCCAGGGGCTGTTCTGCCCGTTTATATTGGCGCATAGCCGGTAGTGGTCTGTGGCGTAGTCCCCACCGCTGTTGACCATGTCTCTCATGAGCTGCAGTTCTCCCAGGTTGTGGATCAGCCAGTAACCGTCTTTGTCTTTATCCAGGGGGTCTTTTTTGTTCTCGTCGTCCCACCTGGCATACAGAGTCAGGTCTCCAGTACTTCCCCTGATTATGGTGTCAAGCTTCCCGTTTGTGTCATCTGCGGGGAGGGTGTTCCTGTACCAGCCTGTAAATACCGCACCGTCCTTTGACGGGGCTTTCAGCGGGATGTCTGGTGACTCTACGGTGTAGAAAGCCGGATTATTCTGGTCATTGCTTCCGCCGTCCAGGATGTAGGTAATGGTATATGCCTCAAGCTGCCATTTCGCATACAGGGTGACTGGCTCAGGAGGGGTAAAAATATTCCCGTTGGAGGCGTCGTATGGGGGCAGGTAGTCTACCCGGTTGGTACGCTCCGGGTCTGTATACCAGCCGAGGAATGTGTAACCCGGCCGCTGCGGGTCTCTGAGCAGTATGCTTTCGTTCATGGTGTAGGTGTCCGGATTGTTCGGATGGTTGACCGCCGGCGCGGCTGTATCCGCGGGCTCGCTGTCCCCTAAATCGTAGGTTACCGGGTATTCGTTCTCCTGCCATCCGGCGTATAAGGTGACAACGCCGTTCTCCTCCGCCTGGGTCTGCAGCAAATCCGGGGTCAGCCTTCCATCTGCAATAAGGCTGTCTGCTCCTGTGTCGGGGGCTGTATACCAGCCGGTAAAGGAAGCGTAGTCTTTGGACGCATCCGCAAGGGTGGCTCCCTGGGTATTCTTAGGTATGGCCAATGGATTCTCCGGGGCATTTACGCCGCCGTTCAGCTGGTATTCGATCTGGTAGGATTCCTGTACAAAATCCTCGTCCCCTATATGGATGATAACCGGAGCAGAGTATGCCCTGGGATCATCCGGATTACCAGTTCTATATTCTGCAGCCAGTCTGCAGATTCCTTCATCTGCGTCTGTACCCGGGCCTGTCTGAAGGGAGGCTGTTACCTGTCCATTCTCATCTGGTCCCTCATCCTCAGCCAATTTATATATACGCTCGAAAGCCTGGTTCATTTGATACCCAATATCTATCGCTCCAGAATCTACCGGTTGACCGCCCGACTTAAGGGCTGTAGCTGTTAATGTTACTTTTTCTCCAGGATTTATATAGTATTCCCCGTTATATTCCAGAAGTGGAGATCCGTCTTCATAGACGGCGGTGAGCCCTACAGCCGCCCTGGCTTCGTCGTCGCTCTCTATCACATACAGGGTGGCTGCCCGTGAATATAGGGTGGTGATGGCGGAATGTATGCCTCCTTTTTGGATATCTGCCTTTACCCGGTAGTGCTTGCCGTTTAACTCACTGCGGTTATCCGCGTGGATGGTCCTCTTAAGCACATTGGTCTGCTCTCCCCACGTTTCTATATTGTTCCATTGACCCTGGTAGATACCGGCTGCGTCATATTGCTGCCATGTGTAGGTTATGATGTCCTTTGTCTCATCTATGCCCTGAACCTCCACTTCAAACTCCGCCGTCTCCCCTTCCTTTTTAAACTGATCCTTCGGGCCGGTGAGGGCGGGACCACTGTCGGGCAGGGTAGTTGCCTGTACGGTGGCAGATTTCTCCGCCTCGATGTCTCCTTTCATGCCGGCAAATTGGAACTGGTAGGTGGTGGCCGGGGTAAGGTTTGTCACAAGGTAATGACAAGCAGCAGCATCTACTGGTTTCCCACCATTCAGTGGAGTTGCTGCGTCGTCCTGGTAGATCTTATAACCGTCCGCCCAGCGGCCGCCCTCCGGGGGCTGATCCCACGCGAGCATGGCCCAGGTCTTTCCGGTGGCGTACACGTATGGATGCAAGGGTGGAAGCGGCATTTCTTTGCCAGGCTCAGTTCCCGTTACGGTGAAGCCTACGGCAACCGGTACTTTTCTGAACGTCGCCCATGCCGCCATGGCGGTGCTGAATTGGTAGGCTGTATTCTTCGTATCCGGGGAATTAAGAGTGCCTCCTATTGCGCCGTTTACAGACAGTGAGAGTTCTGCCCCCAGTTCCTGGCTTGATCCTACCGTATACCCGATCTGTCCGTCGACTTCTCCGCCGGCTACAAATCCCAGATCTGCATGTCCCTTGGCATAGGTCTTAGAATCTATGTCGAATCCCAACGATACTGCCAATGTCCCTCCCACGCTCTGGCTTAGGCTGATTGAGGTAGTCTGTCCGTTTCCCGGACTGATTACCGTCGATGGGGAAAACTGTCCCAGCGGGGTAAGTCCCTCTCCTGGTATCCAGGTCTTTATCTTGTCCCGGCTGGAGGGATAAGTGGTGGGATCCCCGATAGTATAATCATAGTATAGGTCCTTTAGGTTCACTTCTGTTACCTTCTGTCCCTGTGCTTTGTATTTATTGTATAGTTCTGTATAGGTATCCATGTCCATCATGCTAGAAGAGCCGGGGAGCTGGTTGAGGACATAATAGTCATACCATCCGGCTTCTATGACATTCCCTGCTTTTACCGGCGCGCCATCTATCTCCGCGTCTTTTCCTGTTCTCTTTTTGTACTCAGTAAGAAGTTCCTGAGTCACTTGGGTTTCGGGCACATATTTTTTGTAATGATAATTGATGACCGGCCTTGCGTAGACAAATAATTCCTCATTCTCACCTCTGCCTTCTTTACTGACACTGGATGTCTTCTCATGGGAAAGCGCTACTTTTCCTGCTACCTGGGCGCCGACGTCTAATCCTCCGCCTCCGCCTACCTGCAGCTCCTCGCCAAGAAACTTAAGGCCTACCTGCAGCGATACATCCACATTAACGGAGCCCTTAAGCGTCACCTGGAAATCAGCTCCTTGTGAGACTGTGTTTGCGAATTGGAAACTGGTCTTGCCGGGAGAACCTCCATACCGCAGTTCTTTCCAGTAGGGAATGGCTGCTGTGGCGATTAAGGGGGTGGGCATGGTCCAGCCGTAATTCTTGCCCATGTATTTGTAGTAATCAGCGGTGGAGGTGTTGGCTACCGGGCAGAGGATCAAGGCGGTGCCGTATTCATTTGCCCCGCGCCGCTTGATGTATTGGGGGTTTGTGTTATACTGCACGATCTTTCCATTTTCCATCCAGAGCCATGCAATACTTAGGGTGACCTCATTATGTCCCAGACTTGTGGTGTTAGTGTCGGCAATGACCAGGGCGATTTGCTCGGCGGCAGCGTTGTTCTGTACGAAATGGCCGCTGACGGCCTGTGCCACGTAATGGTTCTGCCCCCAGCCTGATTCTATATTGCTGTTTATCTCCAGTTTCTGCTCAAAGGTTCCGACACGAAGCGCCTGGTAACCGTCGTCGGTGATGTTCGTGCCGCCGGGTGTATCCTTGCCATCGCTGGATGGATCTGTTTTCGTCTCTTTTTCTGCTGGCTTGAATTCTGCCACTATATTTTCGATCAGCAGGTAGTCTTTATCGGAACTTTTGTTCAGCCGGGCAGCAGACAGTACCGCCGGGGCGGCCATGCTGAAGTTCTCATGGATACTTATACTGCTTGTGTTGTAGATCGGTACTGCCGCCGGTGTATCGGAGAGCAGATGGTAGCCGCCGTCTTTCCAGATTATGAACTGGAACTGATAGGACCCTCCAAGTTGTCTGCCATTAAAGGATTCATACCCGCCGATAACCAGTTCTTTTACCTGGTTGCCGTCTACGTCTGCGTCTGTGGCAGAAGGGTATCTTAGGAAGAGGTTACTACCCTTTGACTGAAACTCGGGATGGCAGGAAAATTTTTCTATCGGACCGTCCTTTGACATGCCGAAGATCCCCACCGCGGACTTCATGGAGCGCTGACTCTGTGACCAGGGTACGCATGCAGTTATGACCAGGTCTTCGGCTGTTTCCCCGGAAATCCTGGTGGCACTTAGGCTTACGATGGGCATTTCGCTATTGGCTCCTTTGTTGAACTGGTGGGAGTCGGAAGGGTCATTGAGTCTTGAGAGGTCAATGATATTTTTTTCCCATTGGCTGCCGCCGCCAGGTATGTAATCCTCGATCTTGCCATCACGGATGGAGAAGATCTGTATTCTCGGCCGTTCGGGGTCCGCCATGTAGATTGCAACCTCGTCACTCCCGTCGCCGTCTAAATCTACGGCTGTCATAGCGGTGACCGCGCTCATGGCCCTGGTGTCCAGGTTTTTATACACCGCGGTGTTTGTCAGGGTAAATATGTTCTCTGACTTTAGGTTATAGGTGTCTTTCTCCCGCTCGAGGAGGGTCAGTCGCATGTATTCTTTGTATTTTTGGGAGCCCTTTTTTGTCTCGGCATAATCAATGAAGAGTTGCACGATCGCTTCTTCTTTGTCCACCCCTCTTCTTATGGATACCGCGTTCTGCCCTATCTGCTTCGGCTTGTAGCCCTCAACGCTTACATTTGAACTGGGCGTGTATTGGCCGCGCATGGCTGATATGGGGTTAAGCTGCAGTTCGCCATTGATCTTGTGGTCGCTATCTTTAATGGTGGCCTTCTGTGTATTGCTTGTATCCAGAAAGGGCATGGTGTTATAGACCGCAAAGTCTCCTTTGTTGGACATATTGGTGTAGCGGTTCGTGGTGGCCACATAGAGCCATGACAGTGGATTGGGGTCATAGTTCTCAAGTGGATGGTCGTCGGAAGTAAATTCTGCCGGGTCCGTGATGTCTAAGGAGAAGTCCTTGTACCCCTCGTCACTTAGCATGTTGTATTCGTTGTCGTAGTCACTGCCGCTTTCTCCTTCGCCTTCTGCGTGTACGGTGCTGGTGAAGACGCCTGGAATGCCTGGTATCGTCCCTGCTATCAGGACTCCTGCTATGGCTGCCGCCAGGAATGCGGGGGCAGCGAATATTTTGTACTTCTTTTTCATTTTTTTTCCCCTTCCTCTGCAGCGGTAGTGTTGATATTCTAACGCTGCTTACGTCTCCTGCCCTTATACACGGCTGCGCTGATTCCAACTGCCAGCGCTGCTGACATAACCGCCAGAAGCGTCCACATATTGCTGTTATCTCCGGTAGATACACTTGTGTTCTTTGCCCCATTGCCTTGATTGCTATTCTGGACAGGGGATGGTTTGATATCAGGGTCTGTATTGCCGCCAGAACCGTCTCCTTCTTTCAGCAGGATGAAGCCGGCGTAAAGGGTGATGTCCTGTCCTTTCTTTACCGGGGATAGATCTCCCGGAATCGTTCTGATCTGCTTCGTGAGCGCTTCATCCTCGTACCAGCCGATAAACTCATACCCTTCCTTACCAATGTCTGCAAGATCCACATTACTGTATGATGTATACACGGCAGGGTTTGGATTGTCTATGCCGTCCGCGCCTGCATAAGTAATAGCGTGTTCCTTGTCCGTCCAGACTCCCTCCAGTGTGATGGATTTATTTCCTTTTGTGTCCGCCCCTTTGATCTCTTCGACCGTAAGATATGTCTGCAGGCTGTCCGCATCCATAGGGAGCAGATCCTGGGAGCCTTCAAACCGCCATCCCTGAAATACACTATCTTGTTTTGCAGGGGCATACAGGGTAATCCCCACCGCCTCTGCGCCGATATAAGCCAGATTCTCCGGTGCGTTATTTCCTCCGTTTACATCATACAATAATGCATACCTGTCAGCGCCGGGTTTCAGTATGCTTACCGGCTTCAGGTCAGAACTTGCCAGAATATTACCCTCATTATCTATAAGTTCTCCCTTCAGCTTAACCTCGTCCGCGGGAGCCCCTCCGGGTATCACAGTGATTGGGCACCTTACATTACCGGTCTCAGAAATACTATACGTTTCCTGCCACACTGGCAAATCCCTGTATAACATAGTGACCTTCCATACGGACGCTGTATTCTGAATGTCCTGAATTTCCGCCGTTATCGGGATAGAAATGCTACTCTCGGGAACAGGTTCAATTAGCACGGCTATTCTATTACGCAGACTTCCGGTGCTGTCCAGGTAAGTGTAGGTAAAAATCCCATCCTCTGGCTCATCCGGGATCTGCAGGTCTATGTCATAGGGACCCTCTCCCACATACAGTTCCGCACTTTTAGAGTCACTCACAGAGGGCTGACTTGAAGTCTTATAATATCTGGTTACCCTGATCCGGTAGCGGGAGCCTGCGTCTTCCGGGGATACAGGCCTAATTGCATATTGGGTTGTTATACTATCCGATGTTGTCTCCGTTGCACAGGCTCCATCAATATCTACCCAGTTTCCGTCATGGTCAAGCTTTTGCCACTGGAAGATGGTTTTCTCAATCTTATTGCCTTGCTCACCTTCTACAGTAGCCTCAAATATCACCACTCCCCCTGCCTGAGTCGTTAGACTTTTGGGCGGTCTGGAAATTATGATTGAATTCTCCTCCCGTGTTGTCAGATGGATGTCCGCTCCCATCACGCTGCTGCCTCCTGGGGACTGACCCTGAAAAGCAAATGTATAAGTTGTATCGGGCTTGAGTTTATAAAGGGTGAAATAGCCCTTTGACGGATCTATTCCCGTCCCGTTTTCCACGGGAACATAACTTCCGTCCCCTTGTTTCTGACACAGGGTATAAGAATAGGACCCGGACTCACTACTGTCGGGAACATCCCAGGCCAGGATGGCCTCCCTGGTGAGAGCTGCGTATACATAAGGATTGTCCGGGAGATTCTCGTTTCCCTCTGCCCTGACATCCGGGCAGAGGAACATGCTGCATAACAACAGAATGACTCCTGTAACCCATTTATTCCAATATTTTTTCCGTTTCATAAGCTGGTCTCCTTGTGCTGCCTGATTTAAGGCTCTATTATATTAAAGAAAAATTCGAATTCTACCATGTGTTCCGTGAGTTTTGTAATCACATCCTGGTCCCCCTCTATGTGGATGGCTTTTTTCTGCTGTTCTTTGTCGCCGCCGAGGATAGAGAACATCCCTAAGCGGGGCATGGTGAGTGTGGCGTCAGCATCCGGGGCTTTTGCCCCTTTCTGGTAGAGGACCACGCCGGATTCTACAGTGAGCAGGTAGGGTTCTTCATCTGTGAAGTCCAGGTTGATTTTTAAGTTCAGGTCCTGGGCGGCATTGGCATCCAGGAGGATCCCTAAGTAATCCATCATCATTTCCGGACTCATGGACTGCATAAGCTCGAAACTTCCGGTAGCTTTTACGGCGGGGTCGTTAATAGTTCCTTCTCTTAGTTCTCTGGCGCCGGACAGGTAGGCGTTGCGCCAGGTACCGGATTCCGCCTGGTAGCCCAGCTGCTCTAAAGCGTCGGCACAAAGGTTTCTTGCTTCCTGGTTATCCGGGTCGTCGAATACGATCATATTGGTGACTTCCGCCACCCACTGGTATTCTCCCTTTTCAAAGTCTTTCTTCGCTTTTTTCAGTACCTCGTCCGCGTCTCCCATGTACTCCATATATTTTTGTGCCCGGTCTGTGGGGGCAAGGCGGTTTAGGTTTACAGGGTTGGCGTCGTACCAGCCCATGTACCGCTGGTATACGGCTTTGGAGTTGTGGGCAACGGTGCCGTAATACTGGCGGGTGTACCAGATCTCGCTTAGTTTCTCCGGCAGTGTGATCATGCCTGCGATCTCATCGGAGGTATAGCCCTGGTTGATGTACATTAAAGTCTGGTCGTTGATAAATTTATATACTGCGGCTGTATTTTTCATGTATTCTGTGATTATGTCATTTCCCCAGTGGGGCCAGTTGTGGGCCTGGAATACAACCTCTGCTTTGCCGCCGTAGCGGGTGAGGGCCTCCATGATGTACCCGGCCCAGGCGTTTCCGTCCCGCACCTGCGCGCCTCTAAGTGTGTAGAGGTTGTGCAGGGTGCCTGTGCAGTTTTCCGCCATCCAGAGGGCATTTTTCTGTGGAAACCAGGTGTTCATCTCCGCCGGGGCTTCTGTGCCAGGGGTCATCTGGAATTCCATCTCTATCCCGTCGATGGTGCGGGTGTCGCCGGTGGCTTTGATACTGTCGTTGGGGGGCAGGTAGGAAATGGTGCCGGTGGACTGTCCCATTCCGATGCCGATGGCCATGGAGCCTGTCTCACCGGGGTCCAGTATGGTTCCGTACTGATAGCCTGCCCTCCGGCCCATGGCTGTGCCGGCGTATACATTTTCGCTGACCGCGTGTTCCTCGAATCCCTCCGGGGCTATGATGGGGATCTTCCGCTCTGCCACTTCTTCCGCGGATATGATTCCCTTAATGCCGCCGTAATGGTCCACGTGGGGATGACTCATGACGATGCCCATGACCGGGCGTTCTCCCAGTTCCTTATTCACCAGTTCTAAGGCTGCCCTGGCGCATTCGGTGCTGATGAGGGGATCGAAAACGATCCATCCGGTATCTCCTTCGATGAAGGTGATGTTGGTCATGTCGTATCCCCGCACCTGGTAGATACCGTCTGTCACCTGGAACAGCCCGTAGAGATGGTTCATCTGGGTGTGGCGCCAGAGACTTGGATTGACAGTATCGGGCGCGTCCGTATCCTCCAGGAAGGCGTATGCTTTCTGGCTCCACACCACCTTGCCGCTGTCGTCCTTGATCTCCAGTTCTTCCGGGGCGGCGATGAGGTTCTTCTGGGCAAATTCCAGTTCCTGCTGATCATCGAAATCCAGCAGGGTATAGACTTCTTCGTTTGTTTTCTTTGTGACGTCAGTGGCTTTTTTTGCGCTGTCCGCCGCTTTCTTTCCATCCTCTGACGGCGCGCTGTCTTTTTGATCATTGTTTTCATTGCCCTTAGCGGCAGTGCATGCTGTGAGGCTTACCACACAGGCTGTTGTCAGTATGCAGGACCAGAGTTTTCTATACTTCATAGGCGTTTCCTCCTAACTTTTCCTATCCTTACAGTTTTATTCCAGATTAGAACCGAGACTGATCAAGTTGAATCCCTGCATCAGCACAATGAATCCAAGTATGTATCCGATTGCGTAGGCGCTGGCAAGCGGATGGAAAAAGCAGTAGACTCCAAGGCATATGGTCAGTATGCCAAATGCCAGGCTCCATCCCCACTCCCTGATTCCTCTCTTCTTCTGAAACAGGCCTCCGCTAATCTTAAGCAGGCCGCTGATTGCCATGCCTGCCCCGAACACATAGAGGATTATGATGTCCGCCACAGCACGAGATATACCGCTCACGATCAGAAACAGTCCCAGCACTGAGATTATGATTCCGCACAGCAGATTGCCTTTATCCGTGTCCTTTTTCTTATCCCGGCCTTTCCCCGGTATATAGGCGGCAGTCATATTCATGCCTGCAATTACCAGCATAAGACCTAACATCCAGCCGGTACTTAGAAATGTCATTCCCGGACGGAATATGCAGAAAAACCCTCCGACGGTCAGTAAGATACCTATTATTATCGTAATAACTTTCATAGTCATTTCCTCCATAGATTCTGCCCTAATGCTGGTTCCGCTTCCTGCCTTTACGCATTACAACACTGACGCCGGCTGCCGCCAATGCACAGGCCATAACTGCCAGCAACGCCCCTGCATTGCTGTCGTCTCCGGTAACTACTTTTGTTTTTTTCACTGTATTGCTTTTGTTTACATTCTTGGCAGGATCTGATTTGGCGCCCTGCCCTTTCGGATTGTCAGGACTTTTATGATCGTCCGGTACAGGCTTTGTCTCTTCCCTCCGTATTCCTGTAACGGCGAATGCCCGGTCAGCTTCCCGTTCGGTGAGGGCTGTGACTTTTGCCTCATACCAGGTTCCCTCACTGCCTATTCCCTGGTCCTTGGACTTTTTAAGGGGTATGCAGGTGAAGCTCTGGTCTGCCTCTATCCGGCAGAGTTTGAATCCGTCGGATTCGAATGCCGCCGCGCCGGGGATAGCAACTTGCAAAGTCAGGTCCAGGTCGCCTACATGAGGCACGTCCCAACGGGATTCCGGGTCCTTATCCTTTGGGTTTAGTGGGTTCGCGGGGCATAGAAGCCGGACCTGGTAAGCGCCCAGCAGTTCCCCGTCCTTTGAAAGCCCGCTGCATATCTTTTCCTTTGTGTCATCCGGTAGGGTGTACTTAGAGGCATAGACCTGCGCACCGGGATAGATCATGCCGTTTAATGCCACTTTCCCCTCTTTCACTGTCTGCTGTATGAGCGCTACTTCTGGATCATAGAATATCCATTTGCATGCGTACTGGGCGTACAGAATCAATGTTTTTCCATTATCCGGTAGTTTGAGCCAGTAACCCCCAATTGCCAATTCCTCGCCTTCCGTGTGCCAGCCAGAAAACGACGCCGCCAGATATCTCACGCCGCTCACGGTACGGAACTGATTCTTTGCCGAATATACTAGTTTTTTGCGTCAACATCTTTCGCGGTATAAGTAGACGGATTCCTCTCGTCGTTCCAGTTGGAACCCATTTCGTTGGGGTCCGGACCGGGGTTCTCGGAGTCTCCGGGATCCAGTATGTATGCGATGTTATAAACAGTCTCTTCGAGTCTGGCATAAAGTGTAATATCTTTGTTTTTATTTTCCTCTGAGAGATCACTGGGAATGGACCAGACCTGGTCGGTTTCCTTTCCTTCCTCAGCCTTCTCCTGGGTCTCATACCAGCCCTTAAAATCATAATATCGCTCTGTATCAAATGCCTGCAGTTTTAGTTCCTCCTTAGTTGCCGCATACTCCGGATCATATGATGTAGGGTTAGTACTATTCTGATTGTCGAGCCTCGCCTTCTCATCCCCATCCGCCAGGGCGGTGGTTCCATCGGCCGACTTGATCACATATTCATAGCTGATATTGCAGTATATGTTTTCTGCCGTGTCCCCTGCTTTGACATCTGCGCCTGGGAATGTGCAGAATAGTAAAAATACTCCTGCGCTGATCATTGCTTTATAAAATGTTTTTAGTTTCATTTCATATCCTCCCTTTTTGTACTTCGAGTTTTGCAACACAGCCCGCCATACCAATCATCAGCACTTTATCGCTGTCTCAATCTGACATAGAGCATGGGATATCTTCTCTTGCGTGACGGGTAACAGATTAAAGTAGGAAACGTTCAGGCGGTATGCCTGTACCGCAAAGTCCAGATCAGAGAACCAGATGATCTTACCTGCCGGGACATTCAGCCCTGTAATGATATCCAGTCCTTTTACTCCGCTCTGCGCTATGATAATCACATCCGCTTCCCGCCGCCTGATTTCTGCGCACAGTTCCTGCCAGTCCCCACAGCTGCGTATCTGTACGTCTATATCTTTATTCCTGTAATAGTTACGGACACACCTTTCTATCAGATAATTCGTCTTAACATCAGGATCACAGATAATTGTTTCCATACATTCTCACTCCTTCCTACGCATTTATTTCCTGTCTTTACCATATCAAAAGACAGGGATACAACAATAGGCTGGCCGAATTTTACACTTTTTGGCTTCAACTTACATTGTTCAGCGCCCTTTTTTCGTGTAAAATAGGATTGACTAATCATTTTGACTCGTTCAAGGAAGTGAGGACTGAACATGAAAATTGCGATCATTGATGACCTTTTGGAATGCAGGAATGAAATCCATGTCTGTCTGCGCCGGTTCTTTTCGGAGCATTATGATGATGGATCTCCCTGCGTTACGGAATTTTCCAGCGGGGAAGATTTTCTGTCCTCATTCCAGAAAGCAGCCTACGACCTGATATTCATAGACCAGTACATGCAGGGACGCTCGGGCATTGATACTGCAAGGCAGATCAGGCAGAGAGATAACTTTGTTACACTCGTGTTCATCACGACCAGCCGGGACCACGCCATAGAAAGCTATCAGGTTAGGGCAGGCGGATATGTACTGAAGCCATTCTCCTATGCGGATTTCGAACAGGCCATGCTCCAGCTCGGCATAGCCAGGTTACGAAATGCCCGTTTTATATGCGTGCAGGATGAAAAGATACTGCTGCGTGAGATTTTCTGGTGTGACATGGATGGACATTACGTCCAGATCCACACGCATCGAAGAGGGATTCTACGCTTCCGGGTATCCTTTGGCGCAGTGGCGGACAAGTTATTTGACTACCCTCAGTTTTTGACTTGCTATAAAGGATGTATCGTCAATCTTGACCACGTAGAGCGCATAGACGATCTGGATTTTCTGCTGACGAATGGGGAGAGAGTTTTATTTTCAAAGAGGGACAGAAAGAAGATAGAAAGCGACTATCATACCTATCTGTTCCAAAAAGCAAGAGAGGAGGAACTGCTGTGATAGATACATGGATGGTGATACTGTTTCCATACCTTGATTTCATCCCTTTTGCGATTCCACGCTACTTGATGTTCAAGGAGAAGCTGCGTATCCCGTTTCGATATGTCTTGGTATTGATAACGGCTGTGGCAACGCTCAACAGCCTGTGCTTTTACCTCATCAACAGAGGTGGGTATGAGATGGCGGTGCAGTGGACGACCATCATGCGCTACGGCTTTATGATCGTCAACCTGACATTGTCCTTTACACTCATAAAAGAAAGTTTTTCAAAACTAATGTTCACATATTTATTGCTGTTTGCCTGGTCGTTCTTTGTGTTTGGAAACGCCAACTACATAGAAAGCAGGTTCTTCTGGGATTTTTCAGACCAGCATCCTTATCTTGTATACAACATCGCCCGCGTCATTGTATACCTGCTGACCTGTCCTTTCCTGTTCCACTTTTTCAGGCATACGATTACAGATGCCATAAAGATACAGGATGAGACGATGTGGCGCCACCTCTGGAAGATACCGCTGTTCTCGTCATTGTTTGGAATGCTGTACTGCTTCAGTGACGATGTCTATGCCTATGCCACCTGGCAGTTCATGGTATCGCGCTATCTCATGCTGTTTGGCACATGCTATGTGTCTTATGTGGCGCTAAAAGTGCTGGAGATATCCAAGAGCCGTACCCAGTTGGAAGAAGCGCTGAAATACGCCAACCACAGCATACTGACACAGAAGAAGCAGTTCGACAGCCTTGCAAGGCACATGGATGATATGCGCAGAGCCAGACATGACTTGCGCCAGCACCTGGCGGTCGTGCAGTCTTATATTGAAAAGGATGATAAGACAGGGCTTAGAACCTATATCGACCTATACCGCAGCGAACTTCCGCCTGATATGCTGGAACTCTACTGCCGCAATGACGTGGTAAATGCCATCATCTGTTATTATGCAGCTCTTTCCAGGGATTGCCATATACGCTTTGATGCCAAGGCAGACTATCCTGAGGTCTGTTCCATATCGGAAACAGATATCACCGTTCTGTTGGGAAACATTCTGGAAAATGCAGTAGAAGCCTGCCAGCGCCAGTCAGAAGGTCAAAATTTCATCAAACTCAGAGTTCTGCGCCGCAGCAGTTCGGAACTACTGATCCTTGCGGACAATACATGCAGTACTCCTGTTATATTCAAGGAAGGCCTGCCGATATCCTCAAAGCGCGACGGCATGGGGATCGGGACATCTTCCATGCAGGATATCGCAGAGCGTTACCACGGCACAGTGCGCTTTGAATGGAAAGAGGGGATCTTCTATACTTCTGTGATGGTGCAGTACGAACTGCAAAAAGAACATATGCCACAGTACACAAATGCCACTTAAAAAGCTGACTTTCAGAACTTTACATTCTGCAAGCCAGCTTTTATAATCCCAGACCGGATTCCATTTCCGCAGTCGTTGTGAGGGTTCCTGAAAATCCGTTGCTGACGAAAGGAACAATAGTTTTGCTTTTTCTGCAAATACCTTTCTGGAGGTTGTATTACTTTTTTGCCTTAATAAGATATAGCGATTTCATCGTTTTGGGGACAAGTCTAATGCTAATATCCTCAAATCCTGCCCTGATTAAATATTCACTTACTCTTTTCTTATCTGTAAAGACGCCACCATCCAATACTTGCATTAACTTTCCAAGAATACGATTGCTCATCCAATCTTCAAGTAACGGGTCACCGATTATAAGCCTGCCATCTTTTTTAAGAACTCGATATATTTCGCTAATGCCTTTGTCTTTTTCTTTCCAGTGATGTAACGACAGCACGGTAATAACTAAATCAAACGATTCTGAAATAAATGGCAGTTGTTCAACACTTCCTTCAGTAAATGCTATATTGTCAGATAAAAATAATTGGGGAATAGAAGTGTCAATAGCAGTAATATTGCTATTTGGGAATGTAGCAGAAACCACTTGAGTAAATGCCCCATTTCCGAAACCGACATCTAATATAGTTCGTGGAATTGTCCGTGAATGACTAATTTCATTTAAAACCGCATAATGTATCGCCCTCAATACCTTCACCTCAATCTCATATTATTTTTGCTTCAATACGTTCGCAGGCTGAAAAACTGGTGTTTGCTAAATCGGTGATGTTCTCGGCTAGCGTCACAATTTCCATGCCTTTCACATTTTGTCCTTTTACAAGGGCAATCTTTTTTTCTAAGTTATTTTTCTGATCACTCGATGATACGCAGGACAGTCGGATGGCGCATTAGTGATAATCTGGAGTTTCCCATTTTCAATCATCTTTTCGATACGCATCGCCAGCCAGCCATCGCTGATACCTAGCTGGTATTTCCCTAATATCCTTCCGATCAACTGTCCTTCCTGGAATTCATCATTCTGATTTTCTATCTCGCTCCTTATAAAATAATCGTAAAAGTCTTCCGGTACACTGAACAGCCTTCCGTTAATCACTGCGCGCAATACAGCGTTTTCCTCCTGCAGCTGTCTCCATTTCGATGCAGCGGCAGACACAAAAACTGGGGACACCTCTTTTTGCAAATTTGCATACCTGTGCCATTCATCCGGATCAACCTCACCCCATCCAGTATGTACCGCCAGGGTCTGCTCTTTTATTTCCCAATCTGGAAGTTTTACGATGGAAACTTTTGTAGATGGCATATCCTGGACAAGTTGTGTCAAAAACCAGTGTAATCCGCACATCTCATCCGGGTGGCTGCTGTACCATATGCGTACCTGTTCACCGGCATCCAAACGCTGCCGGATGGTCTCCAAGTCCTTGCAGGCTCTGTCAAAGATCTCTTTTGCTGCAGAAGAGCCGGCCCCTTCCGGATACATCCCAAACATGCAATTTAGTGTCTCTAAGCGTCTCCTGCAAACGCCGTCTCCGGAAATATCGCCGACACTCAGCATCAGATGAAAAGCAAATATATCAGCAGCAGTTCCTCCGAATGGTACTGCCTCTTCACAGGCAAGCCGCTCCCGCTCCTTTTCCTGGAGAAGCAGTCCTCGTGATTCGCCATTTTTGCCGCTTCCAACAAATACACTTTTAGGTGATGTCCTGAATTTCCCCCTTCTACATCCTTGTGCCAGTTTCAGGCTTCCCGCGGCGCTTTCATGAAATACTACCTCAATCATACATAAATACTTCCTATCTGTTTTCTTTTTTTAACCTGATATTGCAGCCTACTTTTCCATTGATAGAAACGGCGGAAAGAGATCCGGGCTATCGATCCGCTGCATTGTTTTCGTATTCACGTCAAAACACTTTCCATAGTATTCATAGTGCAATTTTCCATCTTTACAATAAAAACGATGTTCTGATTGAAATGCAACAGGCTTGAAACGCCCTCCTTGTACTGGCTGATCCCTATACAACGCCTGATCTTCCATAAGTTTTAATACATTATCTTCAAGACGAATATCGTATATACCACTTATTACAGCCTCCGCCGCTACATTTTTCCCAGAAGCAGAAATCAATCGGAAAGAGCCTGTCATGGCATTTGTACTTTTTCGCTCTGCCAGCTCGAATCGAAATAAGGATACGCCGCTAAAGTCTTTCCGTAATTCCTCCCTTTGGCCATCTGCTCCCATAAGCCATATTTTCTCATTAGATACAATGAACATATCCAATTGAAACCCGCTTTGAGAATACTTAAGGTTAGAAAAGGATATCTGATCAGAATAGATGCCTTGCAGCGCACCATTTTCCAGTTTATATATTAATTCCTTTGTAAACAGTGTCTTACCATCTACATTCTCCTCAAGAAATTCAATAATATCTTTCAATCTCAAATTCACCTCATCTGCTATTTTTTATTTGACATGACCCTTTTTCCATCATGATAGGTTTTGGACTCATCATTTTCTAGTCAATCGTAACTTTAAATCTACATTTTTCAGCGCCGCTTAAAACGGTTTCTATTATTTCCACTTCTATGTGTTTTTCCGGCATCATATTTTCCAAAACATATATCATTCCCTGTCTGGAACATTCGCAAAAGGAAGCCTCTTTTCCTTGCTGTCTTTGCTGTCCGTATTGCAATTATATACTTTTTCATATTCTTCTGCCGTTTTTCAGCCTTACTGACTGGAATTTATAGCCGCCACCATACCGTATTATTCCTGGCATATTCTTTAAAACCACATCTTTTCAAAATCTTTTGTGATGAAATGCCATCAACATCCGTCTCAGCAATCACATGCTTTACACCGTCCTGCTCCAAAGCCCAATCACAGAATGCCTGAACCGATTCCGTCATATAGCCATTATGTTCAAAATCACGCCCCAGCCCATAGCCTATTTCAACTTCTCCGCCGCTGTCTGGCATGTCCTTAAAATCAATCGAGCCAACCACGCAGTTATCCGATTTCTTAACAATGAACCAAAACGTGTGCCATAGATAATTGTCAGGGTCTTTCTGAGCCTTCTCTACCTGTCCGCATACGATTTCACGGAACAGGCCCTCCATTGGTTCTGCCCTATACGAGCATAGCAGCTGCCTCTCAAGTTCCTCCATATTATACGTCCATAGGTCAAGCTGCTCTGGGGTAAGCGCAACAATCTTAAGCCGCTCTGTTTCAATCTTCATCAGCATATCCTTTCACTAAAATTGTCCAATGCCAGCTCCGCGTAAATATCCTCTCCATATCCTGTATATTGAACAGGGGACTATTCCCGATAAATATTTTTTCCGAAATTGTAAGCATCCCTAAGATGGTTTGTTTTGTCAATCTGCGGTTTTCCATTGGTATCTCCGCATCCCCCGGCAAGCAGCATTCCCTTATCCTGGAAGCCAATATAATTTATCATTGCAAATTTGTAGTATGATATTGCCTGCTCATATGTCCAAAAATAATTATCTGCCGATGTCATAAGTAAAGCCGCATCTTTTACCGGATACCTTTCATATCGCCCAAGCGGTGGATTCTGGTCTTCCTCCGCGATACAATAAAATCTTTCAATGAATGCCTTGATTTTGGATGATAAGGTCCAGAATAATAATGGAGATGCAAATACAATCAAATCCGCCGTTTTAATCTTAGGAATAAGGTCATTGAAGCCATCTTTTTGAACACACGGCTTCCCATAACGGCAGGCATTGCAGCCAATACAGCCTTTCACTTCCGTTTTATTTAAAGATATCTTATCAACTGTATGGCCAGCCTCCTTTGCGCCTCCAATAAATGCATCTACTAACTGACTGGTATTGCCGTTGACACGACCGCCTCCTTGTACAACCAAAATATTTTTCATTACACTTTCCTCCATGAACTTCTCGCTTCAGCAAACCCTTCTTTACGGAATTGTTACTTATAAATCGTTTGCAAGTTCTTCTTGCGTCAGTCCCTTATTCTTTCTAAGCTCTTTTAATTGTTCACTAAACTCCAAGTATTTCACTCCCTAACAAATTCAAGCTCGTCCAGTTGCTTAAACTGGGATTTACCGCGTCCTTTTTAGATAAACCATATCAATTAGTTGTTTCCCATCTTCAAACATTCGGTGGTCATAGTTATCTATAAAAAAGTTTTTTATTCGATGTGACTCTGTAAAACCACATTTATTATAAAAGGTTAAAGCAGAGGGAACATCACCTGTCCCAACAAGCATTGTCCTACAATGAGTATAATGGGAAAATAGAAATTCTATCAAACTTTTCCCATAGCCTTTACGTTGACAATCGGGTAAAACAGCAATATTTTTCAACTCATAAATACCATCACCTTCTTGCGTGATTACACATTCGGCTTTTATGCCGTTGTCATCCAAAACGAACATTTCACCACGCTCAAGGTACTTATCTATCATATCTTCCTGCTCGTCAGCCAACAACAGCAAGTCTATATATTCCTTTTTCCCTTTCATAACTTGTTTTATAGTCATTACTTATTTTCCTCCTTCAAATTCTGTTTTCCAACTTTGTTCAATGTCTTTTCCTGATCAGAACCATTGTCTGTATCTAATTGTGCTTCATATGGAATTGCTTCACGCTACAAGTACTTGGAGCATTCATATTGCGAAACAGATGAAATGGCAAACTGCCATTATATAATAAAATTTATAATGCCATACAGAACATGACATAGCGTAAATATAATCGCTGATAATAGCGCAATTGCATTTTTTCTTGACATTGAAAACAATATAAATGCTAAACAAGGCGCTAAACTCAAATCTAATATCACTGCAGGATTTATAATTCCTGCATAGTATAAACACCAGCCAATGTAATACAGCGCTAATAGAATAACAATTCCTCTAAACACTACTTTTTTCATAGGCTTCTGGCGATATTTATTGATAATAATGCATAGCGCCACAATCATTACGACTTGAAAAACAGAAGCAATCATATCTACAAAAGGGGTTACTGATTTTTCCCTTAGCACATCATTAACAGCAGGAACAGCAAACCATATAAAATTGGGGAGCATCATTGCCAAAAATAAAGTTAATCCCCATATGTCAAAACCTATCTTATAATTTCCTATTCTAAACGTTGTTCCTCTCCTCCGAGTTCTAATATATACTGGTATGCAAATTCTATCGCATTACAAGTTAAACTTTCACACATATGCGGGGGATCACTCTCTAAAAAACCTGTGGGACGCAATTCAAAACATCTAAGTGAACCAAAAGTTTCATCAAAAACGGACGCAAGCTTCCCCCAATTTTATTTTTCATTCTAAGGCTGCAAGGTCTGAGCGTTCATAACGATTATGCCCTGGCAATTGCTTTTTGCATTTCCAACACTTTATTGCTTCCTCCAAAGATTTCCCCTGATTATCGGCAAAGAAATCTCGGATATAGGTGTTGTATTCAAATTGCCTGTCAATTTTCGATTTCCCTTTTTTCTTATCTTCAAGAATCTGATAATAGGCACTGATTGCTTCCTTGTAGGTCTTCCCAGAATTACTTTTTAACCATTTTTGAAAAACTACATTAAAAGAAAAACTGTTTCCAATATGCTCTTTAAAAAAGGCTCTATGGCGTTCAGAACAGGCAAAATCAACTTCTATTTCCGTATCTTCGGTAATTGTAAAAATAATTGCAGCCTTTTTCTTTCCTGCCCCGGCAGATAATACCTTTCCCGTATCTAGAAAATAAGCAATTCGATCCGCTATTTCTAATTTCCCACCAGCAACAGGCAAGCCGTTTTTTCTGCAGAAATCTATCAATTCCTCTTTCAGATAATAAAAATCTCGAAATGTTTTGCTGTCTAAATGTTTATCTAAGGCTGGTCTTTCGATCATTTGCATTCCCCTTCAAACTCTAACTTTTGTCCAGTTTGTTAAACTGGATTTGTCTGATTTTAATCGATCGCTTTGCGTCGAATGGCAAAGATAATGTCAATCGTCGGTTGCTTTTCCGTGCTTCGTTCTGTGTGATACTCATATTCCAAATTCAATGCTTCAAAGGAACTTTTGGGTAACCATTTTGTATAGAAATATTGTTTTGCCTCTCCAATAGAAGCCCCCCACAAAAAGCCCAATTTAGGCTTTACTGTGATCTTAGCGTACTCGCCAGCTGAGAGTACGTAACTTTCTAAATTGCTTTTGTCAATCATACTGCCAATAAACAATTCCAAATCGCGGCTTTGCTTATTATAATTTCTGGACAGGACAAAATAGGGTAACACCTTTCCCTCCGGCATGGAAACCACGGCATGATACTGTTTAGACAGAGCCTTTATATCTCTGGAAATAGTCTTATCATTTGACTTTTGCCACAATCCGTATATGGTTTGCTGCTCGATATATTCTAGGTTCACTTCTAATCCTGACATTATTATTTCTTCCTCCAAATTCTAATTTGTCCAGTTTGTTAAACTGGAAGTTGTCGCTATATGTTAATCATCAATCTGATTTAAATTTTTCCAGCCATATCTGCGAATTGAAATCATTGCCGATATGATGCTCGCTAGTTCATCTATAGCACCTGCCCAGGAACCAATAATTAAATCATATATAATCCACAGTGGCGAATTAAAGAACATGCCGGCAATTCGAATTTTTTGAGCGTTGTGCGTATACCCTCCAATTGTCGATGCAATATTTGCACATATTGGGAGAAGTGATATCCATCCCGCCCAGGTTGTGATAGCAACAATACCTTGCATAGAACATAAAATTACACACATTTTATTGCTCCGGGCAAATTCCCATTTACTTGCAAGGAATAGTGACCTTGCCAGATTTAATATGTAACTGAGGCCTCCTGTCAGCGCTCCCAAAATAATAAAATGAGCAATATAAAAAAGATATGAAAGAAACTGCATTGCGTAAAGTTTGCAATTATCTTTGCACTGATATGAAAGAAAATATAGCACTGCCCCCAAAATTGCCAATAATTGTGTAAATAAAAATTTTGTTTCCATCTGACCCTTTCTTTCTGTATCAAAAATGTACCTCGATAAATTCTAATTTATCAGCCTTACAACCTTAGATTTGCGATTTCATAAATGATATAGAAACTTCAAGGCTCCAGTTTCTTGTTGGATTCCAGCCCTTTTATATAACGCCTGCTCATGAAATACGTTATATAGAAGTAGCAAAGATACAATACGATAAAGCACAAAGTGAAAGCCCCCACAGATTTTAACAACAAATTTGGCATAGCCGCAGAACATAAACGATTCACCCTAAGATTCACAGCCGGCGCCATACTAAAAATCAAAACAAAACACATAATTGTGGGAATGAAAAGTTTTACCAGGATCTGATCTCTCATCAGTCTTTTTAATGCATTCTGGGTTTTGCCCATATAGCGTAACACCTTGATATCCTTTCCCTGACGCCTCCACTCTACAATCTGCAGCAGCGACAAGATGGAAAAGTATATCACCATGAAAATAATACAGATGCTCATCTGCAAAAATGCCATCCACTTCTGTGCAGTTTCCGAAAACACACGGATATCCCCACGCAATAAGATTGCTCCAAACAGGAAAGAGGAAGCGGCAGACAACAGGCACAGGCTGAATATGGAGTTCAAGGCTGCGCTGGTTTTTGACCCGGAAGTCATTTCCGCGATCCAGTACAGACGATTCCCTTCATACAGGCTGGCCGGCGCTTTTATCCTTATAGAAGATAATACCGCATACAGCCATTTATAAAATGCAAGGACACAACCTACAATTGGTATACTGATAATAGAAATGAATGGGTAACCAATATCATCCGGCAGGAATACAATTCCACAAACCATGATCCACGAGGCGCTGATACTTACCGCAAACAGGCACAGCCAGAATGTCTTTCTTCTTATATTTAAAGGCTGGTTGCGGCGTTGCTCCTTCATCAGTTGGGAGATTTGTAACTTGTAGACCGTCTGCCTCATACGGAACATGGAGAGCAGTTCGATGATACAAAAATATCCAAAAGAGTATAAGATGCTTTTTCCTATAATTTCTGCAGAAAAACCCTCATCTCCAAGGCCTCCCAGATAGCAGAAACAAAAATCATAAGACAAAATCCCAAGCAGTATGCCTGCAGCAAAACAGATCAGTCCGATAACTGCAATCTCACAGGCAAACATAGCAGCCAGCTTCTCTTTTTTCATTCCCAGCAGCAGATAAGTCGCAAATTCTTTCGCACGCTGCTTTATCATAAAATTGTTAATGTATGACATCAAAAATACCATAATCAGCACAATCAGCAATGGTAAAGAGGCTGTCTGGAATTTTGCCTGTATATTGCCCCACAGGGCAATACAATTGCTGATATAGATAATGGAAAGCAGCACAATCATAGTCACCATGTACAGGAGATAATCCATCACGGAACGTCGGGCATTCCGAACCGCTAATTTAAGATACATGACCCGCCTCCTCCGTGAGTTTCGCCATGACATCCAGTATGTCCGCAAAAAAATTCTGTTTGTCCTTTTCCCCTCTGTCTAAAGAATCCTTAAGTTCACCATCTTTCAAAAAGAAAATCCGGTCGCAATAACTGGCAGAAAAGGCATCATGAGTCACCATTAAGATGGTGGCATGATAGTCCCGCCGTAACATCACCAGTGTTTCCAGCAACTGCCTGGCACTATAACTGTCTAAAGCACCGGTAGGCTCATCCGCCAGAATCAGGCTGGGATTGGTAACAATCGCCCTGGCACAGGCACACCGCTGCCGCTGTCCGCCGGAAACTTCATAGGGGAACTTATGGAGTACCTCTGTTATAGCAAGATCCGCCGCCAGTGAATGAACCGTATCCTTGATCTTCTCTTTTGCCTCTTCTTTTATCGTCAAAGCCAAAGCGATATTTTCCTCAATGGTCAGTGTATCTAACAGATTATACTCCTGAAAGATGAAGCCCAGATGCTGGCGTCGAAAATCCGCCAGAGAACTTTCCGGTAAATCCGATATATCCTGCCCATCAATCTTAATCGTTCCTCTATCTGGCCGGTCAATCGTAGCAATCATATTCAGTAAAGTTGACTTTCCGGAACCAGATGCCCCCATGATCCCGATAAAACTTCCTTTTGCCGCTTCCAGGCTTATGTTATTTACTGCAACTGTGGATATGTCGCCGGAATCATATACTTTTGTCACATTTTCCAGCAGCAGAACCGTGTCCTGGCCCTCCAGTTCAGGAACATGACCCTTTTCATTTCCTAATAAACTGGAAATAACCTCAAACAATACCTGTTCTGATTTTTCTTTTATGCAGTCGTCCGGTATCAATTCTCCCAGGAGCAACTCATTCAAAGTGATTTCAAACAACTCACATAGAGGGGTGAACAAAGATAAGTCCGGAAGCGACCTTCCGGTCTCCCATTTTGACACCGCCTTATCCGTAATGCCTAATTTTTCTGCCAACTGACTCTGTGTCCATCCATGGCCTTTTCTCCGGGAAGCTATGAACCTTCCGATTTTAATCTGATCCATTCGTCTATCGACTCCCTTTTTGTTTTATTATAGATTGGCCATATAAAAGGAACACCTACCAGCGGTAGAGTTGCTTCTCCTTCGTAAACCATGCTTTAATTTCTTTCTCACTCACGTTGACATCAAATCTCTTGCCATCCTTTAATATCGCTCCTGGGCAGGAGGACTCCAATTCAGCATTGGTCTTGCCCATTCCGCTGCTTCCAGACGTTGCCACCGGAATAATAATCTTGTCATTCCAATCATACTGTTCCAAAAACGTATTAATAATTGTCGGAGCAACGTACCACCAGATGGGAAAAGCAAGAATCAGAATTTTGATATTTTCTGTATGTTCCAGTTTATTAGCAACCGCCGGTCTGAATGACTTATCATTCATCTCCACACTGCTCCGGCTTTTTTTATTCATCCAGTCAAGATCTGCGGAGGTATATGGTATCTCCGGACAAATTTCATGTAAATCCCCGTCTACTACATCTGCAATTTTCTTTGCCAGTTTTGCTGTTGTTCCTGTTGCTGAAAAATATGCTACTAATATTTCTCTCATAGTTCTATTCCTCCTGCTTCATTCGATAGACTTTCGATTTTTCGTCCGCGCCATTAGATGCTTATATGATTATAACACAATACACACGATTTCGTCTCAGTTTTCATCACCTATATTGTTGCAGCATTTAATCGATTAGGCCCGCCTGATGCGGCGATCGAATGGGAAAGGCCCTGGCAGTTAAACCGCCAAGGCCTTTATTTCAGGAAACTAAAAAAATTCCTCTTTACCAATGATTATAACTTACGATCTCCTCCAGATCCTTCCTTGCTTTTTTGCGTGGCTCGCTTTTCTTGGCCGGATCCCCTACCGTAATGATTAATCGTACGATTCTCTCTTCTGGAATCTCAAATGCCTGGTGCAGTTTTTCCTGATTCATCGTACCAATCATACAGGTTCCTAATCCTAACGCTGTGGCTTCATAGCACAGCCCCATCGCTGCCATGCCAATATCCATCTGCGCAAAATGCTGGGAGCCGTAATGCTCCGCAACCCCAGGCTTTAGATGTGCCTCTTCCTCGCAGATCAAGATAAAGGCCGGCACCTTTGCTCCCCACGGACAGCCAGTCAGGCCATGGTCATCCAGCGCCTCCACCACCTTGGCAAGTGCCTTTGGCTCATCCACGATAATAAAATGCCATGGCTGCGAATTACAGCCGCTTGGAGCCATACGCGCCACATCAACCAAATGGGTCAGTGTCTCCCGCGAAACCTTTTTATCACTATAAATCCTGCAACTCTCTCTTGCCGCCTGTAAATTTTCAAAATTCATGCTGCTCACTCCTTTACGCTCGCTTTTTACTATATCATACCACATCGATTGCCAAAGGGCTGAAAGTTTACAAAAAACTTTCAGCCAGCTAGATTAAGCGTCTTTTATTATGGCTTTAAAATCACTTTAATACAGTTATCCTCTTTTTTATCAAAAATACTGTAAGCGTGACTTCCTTCTTCTAATGAAAGCGTATGGGTTATGATATCTGTCGCGTCAAATTCACCTTTTTGAATCTTCTGTAACATCAAATCAACGTATCTGGTTGCCGGACACTGTCCCATTTTTAAAGAGATATTCTTGGAAAAGAAGTTTCCAAGAGGGAAATTATTATATTTATTGCCATATACTCCGACCAACGCCACTGTACCGGTTTTTCTGATACATTGGGACGCTGTCTCTATCGCTGATTTTGACCCTCCCTGTAATTTGAGCGCAGTTTCAATCTTTTCCATAACCGAGGTTTTCCCATCCAGCCCTACGCAGTCAATTACGCACTGGGCTCCTCCATGCGTAATTTCCTTGATGTGTTCCCCTACCTGTTCATACTCTTCAAAATTCAAGACTTCCACGCCATAGCCTCTTGCATGCCTCAGACGATACCCAACCCTATCAACTGCAATAATGCGGCCTGCGCCTTTTTGGATACACCACTTGATCGTCATCAATCCCACCGGCCCGCAGCCTAATACAACAACGGTGTCTCCTGCTTTGACGTTTGCAATCTCCGTACCCCAATAGGATGTGGGAAGGACGTCTGTAACAAATAGGACCTGCTCATCTGTCAGTCCCTCCGGTACCTTCTTCGGTCCGATATTCGCATATGGCACCCTGATATATTCGGCCTGTCCTCCCGCGTAATTGCCGTGATATTTACTATAGCCTAATAATCCGCCCGATTCCGCATAATCATTGGAATTGTCGCACTGACTGTATTCGCCTCTGTCACAGAATTCGCAATGTCCGCATGCGACGGGAAACGGAATAACAACCCGGTCGCCTTTCTTTAGATTCCTAACTTCCTTTCCGGCATCTACGACTATTCCCATTGTCTCGTGGCCTAAAACGTATCCGTCATACATCCCCTTTACGAGGCCATGCACTAAATGTAAATCCGATCCGCAAATAGCCGTGGAAGTAACCTTCACGATAATATCATCCTCTTTTTCTATTCTTGGATCTTCCACTTTCCTGCATTCAACTTTCTGCAATCCGTCAAATACGATAGCTTTCATTGTAATACCTCCTGATCTTGTTTAGAGGTATTATTTGTAGATGAAGCAGATCTATGCCAAAGATTTTATTTCCTACCCGTGGTTAAAAAAATAGGAAAAATCAGACATAACTCCCCATATTCCACTGATATTTCGCCCCATCTCGCTTTACAAAATGCTCTATTTTCAGACACTCTTGCCCTCTGCATTATAATTTATTATCTACTTTTTACTCATTTCAATATTCATTTTTGAAATAACTCATTACTAGTTTTTCTTGATAAATATTCTATGACCTCATCTTGATTTGAGAAAGAAACAGATTTGCTTGTGATATAACTCAAAGCATCATTCCATTCTTGTAAACTATACTGCTGAGCATCAATCCTATAGAGTGCGTTGCAGATTGAATGGTATCGTTTGCTTCCTCTCAGATCAGAGATATATATGCAGTCTGTTTGAATGCGCAGATATTCTAACAGTTCCATGTCCTACCTCTCTTCCTTTACCTTTCGTCGCTGACTCATTTCACTGTTTTCCCCCAAAATAACTTAATATCTTCTGGTTTTTGGGGTACAGTAATATTTGAGAACAAGTGATGATTCTTAGTTCGGCACTGAATATGCCAAAGTTTTCACCAAGATTAACCGAATGTCCCCCAGACAACCGAAAATTCTGCATCTGCTGTACTAAATTAACTTCACATTTCACAGGCTTTACGAAGAACGATAAATCAGGAAATATCGGTCGTTCCTTTTACATAGAATTTGGATGTTTTTCACGCCTTTTTAGGCCAATAGGCGCAAATTTATACCCAGAATTATTATAACATGCCGGAACGATAAAGTCTACATTTCCATGGCCGAATTACCACTTTATTTTCCGTGCGCCCATCTTAGAAAGGTATCCTGCGAGATAGATAACTGTCTGGCAGCCTCCCGCGATGTGATTTTTTTATCTTTCCACTCCTCTTTTAACTGCCAGAACAATTCTGGAACCGGCTTTCTTGGTCTCCCAAACTGTACACCCCGTAATCTAGCTGCCGCGATCCCTTCCATCTGCCTTTGATGAATGTTTTCGCGTTCTGTCTGCGCCACGTAGGACAGAATTTGCAGTACCAGATCAGCCACAAAAGTGCCGGTCAAATCATTGCCAGATTTTCTAGTATCCAAAAGCGGCATATCCAACACCACAACATCCACCTGCTTCTCCTTGGTAATCATCCTCCATTGCAGTAGAATTTCCTCATAATTACGGCCCAGCCGATCAATGGATTTTACTACCAATAGATCGCCGGGCCTCATTTTTTTCAGAAGTTTCTGATATTGTGGTCTGTTAAAATCTTTCCCGCTGAGTTTATCCATATAAATGCATTTCTCTAAAACAGGAAATTCTTGAAGGGCAATCAACTGGCGATCCTCGTTTTGCTCTTTGGTGGATACGCGAACATATCCATAAGTCTTGTTTTCCATAATGAAAAGCCTCCTTATTGTGTTTAAAGATAGTATTTACCATCAACACAATTTTAAAAGGAATTTGCCTTCAAACAAAATAAGGAATAAACTTTGCACGAGGTTCCCCTTACATTCATTATTCAGTATTTCCATCCATCCTTGTAGCACACATCTTCAATGCCCTTTCGGTTTATATTCTATCTACCAATCAAGACAACCCTTTTAACAATCCTCTGAATTGCAAAAATCCGGGAGCAGGAACCGCTGTCTAAACAGTTCCATACTCCCGGAAATCACACCGTCATCCGGCTGGCCGCTTTTAATTAATGTCCCTGCACCCATATGCCAATAATCATCCCGTTCATCATTTCGGTAAAACATAAATTCGTCCCCATTTACAATCTCAATTTTTATCCCAATAGCCTGGGATTATCGCTCTACGACAACTGTAAGTATAGTTGATGTCATCACTTGTTTCATGCCTATGTAAGCCTATGGAACCTCCAACATGAATGCGGCAAGGGATGATTTTCCCTTGTTCATCCATAAACATCTTGGCTGACATTTCTCCTGTTCCACCGTTCATTCCTGGTACTGTTCTTTCCGTCATCTCATTATAATTGATAAGCATAACTACCTCCCCAGATTCAAATTCGCCATAGTTTCCACATGAGCCGGGCTTGCCATAAGCGTATCAAAAGCATTCTTATCTTTCAGGTCAATTACCATTGTTCCCTTATTAGATGCCCCAACCAATTGATCTTTTTCAAGGACTTCGTCTTTGGGCATAATATTTAGATCTGCCAAGTACTGTTGTCACATATGTTGCTCCGAATAATATTTTGATATTCGTTTATGCAGAGAGTTCTCACATGCACATTGTATACTAAACTCTTTACTAGATACCTTGTAAATAATAATTTCAAACGCATCAACATGAACTGTGGTTATATGATACGTTCAGCATATATTTCTGCATTTATATCCCATTCTCCATCATCTTTTACAGTAATGTTTTCCCAATGAAAACGATTATTCTCTATATTAGTAAAAACCCACTTTCTTCTTTCATCATTGACGAAGGTGAGCATTATCATGTCATCTTGTTTTTTTGCTTCAAGTCGTATTATTTTTCCAGTATAACCATAAGCCACATCCCATGCGTGTGTGTCAGGATTATAGATACGCAGCGATGTTCCATATTCATAATCAGGCAGAATAATAACATCTTGAATAGCCATTCCTTCAAGGACCCATGAGAAATGCCATTCGCCCTTAATTGAAATGGAATTGTTACTCTCTATATAGTCTATTGCCCAACTGCCAATAAGTTTTTCAAAATAATTAAACTCTTCAGGTAATGCTGTGTTTTTACATTCACTTGCTAATGCCTCAAAAAAATTTTGCATTGGTAATTCCTCCAATATAAGCAATCTTTGTTGCAAATTCTAAGTATTCTCCTTAAAGTATACCATGCCCTCTTCCCATCCAGCAACCAATTCTCAAAGCGCCTGCCATTCTCTGACAAACGCTCCAACTTAGCATTTTTATAACTAAGATTTCTACGTCCTCATTATTCCGTTGCTCTGTCCAGACTAAGCATATAATATTGATAAGCCAAATAACAAATTGCTGTTATAAAAACGAAAACGTAAGCTATATTATCTTTCAAAGTTCTCAAGTAAAAAGCAAACAGAACGAATCCAACACTTTGAATCCAGATCTTGAATCTTTGATCTTCAAGCTTCCCCATTTTAAATAAACAATAGCGAATCCCTATTACCGCCGGAGAAAATACAATAGCGATAATAAGTAAAAATGCGTTCTGCTTATTAATGGTAAGTTTCTTTAATACTTTTTTCTCTTCATTGTCAATCTCCAAGCATTGGTACAACAGACTTAATGATGCTTCATCAGGTATACTTTTTCCCAACTCCCATTTTGAAATAGTCTGCCTGGTGACATATACAGAATCCGCCAGTTGCTGCTGCGTCATTCCTTTTTTTATTCTGGCCTCTTTTATCACTTCTGAAATTTCCATATCTCCTCCACTATCTTATATTGTTGTTTAGAACTCTGCCAATAGCCATAACCATGCAAATACATATTGGAACAAAACTCACATTCCATTCCTGCCTATATAAAAATCCATATATATATAATATGCATATAACAACAAATGCAGCAGTGGTGATCCATCCAAATGCTTTTGGATAGCGCTTTGATACTTTTATAATGTACATTACAACTGGAGCTAGTAACACTCCCGTTAGTCCCATCAGTCCAAAGGTAACCATCCAAAAGATACACTTCTTACTTTTTCCCATAGATTTCAACATAAATAGAACCTCCTTTATTTTATGATTTCATTTTAGGAAGTCTATCTGCTAAAGTCACGCAACGAGTGCCGTAAGCAGCGCAACGAGTGCTATAAACAGCAAAACATCTGCAAAGTTCTTTCCCAACTGTACTATCAGATAAGCAGAAAGCGTATATGTACCATTTTTAAAATTCTGCAACAACAACTTTTCTATTTTGAAAACACAATTTGTGACTTCAAGCCTTTTACCGGACTTCTTTTTTGCAGGTATAACGATTTAAACCATGGCTATGCTTTCCATATTCAATCGCTTCTTTCGGGCAGCGACAGATACATGCCATACAGTGTGTACAATGATCTCCCCATACAGGCTTTCCGCTTTCGATACGAACATTGTTAAGCGGACATACATTGACGCATTTACCACAGGAAATGCAGTCATCTGTCGCGTAAAATTTCTTTGCATGTACAAATACCGGATAGAACAGATTATTTATAATTCCGCTGTTCATTTTATCTTTAAAAGAGATTTCTGACTGAGAAAGTTTTTCCTTATTCTTGATGCAAAGTGCGGTGCGGTCTATTACACATTCCGCCTGCTCTATAATCTGTAATGCCTCTTCTTCTGTCGGTGTAGAAAACAATGCAATATAATTTTCCGGCATCGTAATTTCTGCACAGCCGCAATAATTCATATTCTTTTTTACACAGAGTTTTCCAAGATATTTCGCGGCATTTCCAATACTTCCCCCACAGGTCATCACAAAATAAATATCTTTGTTTCCCTCAAGTTCTGTATTCTCCAGCCATTTCTTCACGATATGCGGTATTCTCCACGCATAAGTCGGAACAACAATAATCCATGGTCGTTCAGATTTCATTGCACAATAATCATTGGTTCTGATTTTCTCAAAAAGATTCGTAACCTCATCCTCTATTTCTTTTCCTATCCTCTTTGCAGCGTACTCGCTGTTTCCTGTTCCTGAAAAATATAATATCATAGATTTCCTCTCTTTTATGACTGTGAACTGATGTGTTGTATACTTTCATAAATTCCATTGACCAAATCGGCAATATCGTTCCACACAGTTTCATCAACACTTAAATAATAATAATTTTTTGTTCCCTCACGGCGCATTGCAACAATGCCCGCTTCCTTTAATATTTGAAGATGATGCGAAACAGAGGGCCGTGTAAGATGTGTTTTCTTTGCGATTTCTCCTACCCTGATACCTGATAAATCACTTTCCAGCAACTTAAGCAGTATCAGCTGTCTTGTTTCATCTCCAAGAGCAGTAAATGCATTTCTGCATTCCTGAAATCCTTCTATAATCTGTTTTAAGTTTTCTTCACATTCCCTTTCCATTCCAAAGCCTCCTACATATATCTGACCTCTAAGCCTTTATGGGGTGTTGAACGCAGATACTTCACATCCGGATAGCCAAACACCAATGTCATAGCCGCCTTTTTCCCTTTCGGAATACCAATTTCTTTTCTGATTTTCCGTGAAATATTTGCTGCTATTGTGAAAAAGCCGCTGTATAAGACACCCAAACCATTTGCTTCCGCAACAAACTCCATATTTTGTGCTGCAAGAATACCGTTTGTTTTATCTTTTGCCAATATAATGATTATCACAGGGGCTTTGAAAAAGAAAAAGCTGTCATTGATTTTATTATTCCTTGCCATCGGACTGAACAAATCTGCTATCGGCTTAATTGCTTTGAACACTTTGACCGCCATTTTTTCAATTCGGTCTTTTTCTTTATCAAGTACGACAAAAGAAACATCCTGCATATTCTTGGCAGTATGAGTAAGCCTGCCTGCTTCTAAAATCTGGTCAACTACTTCTTGTGGTATTTTTGTCTTTTTAAAATTACGGACACTCCTGCGAAATCGGATTGTATGCAAAACAGCGTCTGGATTAAGGCGAATATCCTCTGTTTTTTCAATTTGACAGTCATCAAATCCCTCTAATGCAATTGCCTCCTTCGGACAGACAGCCGAGCATTGTCCACACATTATGCAGCTATCCATTACTTTACCTGCTTTTTTATTCTTTATCTCAAGATTATGTGCTACACAAACCTTGCTGCACAAACCGCACCCGACACATTTATTCACATCGATCACTATCTGATGTTGTTTCATACTTATAAATCCTTTCGTTAAAATTCTTTAACCATTATATCAACCATATGCTCTGACAACAACATCGGTAAAGAAAATCATTACCATTACATTACACTTATTTTTTTAAGAGACTAATAACAACTTTCCCATTACGTGACTATTTGGAAATAATCTGCTGCCATATTCTGCTTTTTATATCCATCTTTCTGTTCCACAATACTCTTTCCTATATTCCAGTATGCTTCCACCATTGCAAAGTTCGCAGTAGGTAAAACTTATATTAAATTGTCTGAGGGAGATTTAATAAATAAGAAACAATCCAAATAATCTGACTGTTTCTTTTCAATCCTGTCATTCAATTATCCCTTTTTCTCTTAACTCCCTGCTGCCCGTCTCCCTGCTGCCATCTTGCTCCTGAATTTCCGCCATCAAACCCACATCATCTATTTCTTCCCGAAATCCGTTAAATATACCTGTAATTCAGGCTGTTTTATAATTGATCCAGGCGGGGCAGTCATGCCTTCAGGTACAAATTCGGTTTTTATTCCACACAATGAATTACAGACTATTCTTCTCTGTAAATATATCTGATTTCACGCACATCTTTTCCGCCAATGTTATCATCTAAATAATCATCAGACATTGAAAATCCTTCTTTTTCGTAAAATTTTCTTGCTCTCAGGTTTTTTTCAAGAACCCACAAAAAAATATTTCTATAACCCATTTTTTTCAACTCTTCAATAACCGAATGAAAAAGGGCTTTACCAAAACCTCTGCCCATATAGTCCGGCAATAGGTAAATAGAAATAATTTCTCCCCACCCTTTAAACTGATTAAAACGTGATTCACAAAAACTACTTGTGCCCACAATCCGTCCACTATCAACACAAACCAGCGTACCCCAATTTGAGTTTTCTAAATTTGCAACCCAACGGCCTTCTGGAAGCGACTCAAGATAATCCTGTGGTATTATGCCTTTATATGCATATTTCCAACTTTCTTCATATATCTTGCTGATTGTCATTTTGTCATCAGCAGGCGTAATATACCGGATTTCCACTATGCTCACCTCCGCAGTTCCACATGTTTTCTCTGAGTCCAGTTTACTACACTTAAGGTTAACCGTCCATAATAAGAGGAGTATTTGAAATGTGAGAGAAATGTCCGGCCATAGTTTTACTATAGAGCATATCTTTTGCCAAATTGTAAGGATTTTGCCGGATTGCATCTTTTATCCAACAAAACCCTCATTTTCAAACTCTCCTGCGTTATCCCCATCCCCTCATTTGCGGAAACTTATCCATCTCACCTTCCGCAAAAGCACAACTCTATTTTCTCCATATAATCCCGCAACCTCGCCTAGAATCAAGGTTTCTTGGACAACAGGCAAACCGTCTCCACGTGCGGTGAAAGTTTACTTTTATACTTCATATCAATAATCCCTTCTATCCCCACCTAAAGGAATACCTATATCTCTGGCTCTATTTCATGCCCTTGAAACAGTGCGTCGCTTTGATTTTTTTCTTGACATATATGCCTATATCCTTTATACTTTGTTATAGGAAATGGGTTTTCACCGTACAGTCTTATGACTCAAGCGGGCTGCTCGTTTCTTTTTTTATTGCCAACAAATCATATAAATATTTTTTTCCATCTTCATCATGTCTCACTAACATTCTCGCTGAAAAAATATTATATCTGACTAACTGCCCTGTTTTATCATCATATACCGGTAATGCAAAACGGACATCATATCGGTACCACCCATATTTTGCATCCTTTATATGTTTTTTCTTGGTGTTTTCAGAAAATTCTTGATTTGTTGCAATCTGAATCAATTCCGGTATCCCCTGAGCTGCATTTGCTTTAGCTTTCGCCACTGCACCTTTCAGGGCCATTCTGCTTTCCGAATTTGCATATTCATCCGGAAAATCTGTAGAGATAAATATTTTTTCTGATGTTTCAGCGATTTCATAAAATTCCTCCACATATTCTTTCAAGTATTCTTCTACATCTTTCCAGTCTTCTCTCTTTTTTGCTTTAAACCGAATGTCATTAATCAGTACAATTTTCTTACCATCAAGTTCTGTAATGATATTTACATTTCTATCCACTAATCTACCTCTTTTTCTCAAATACCCTCTCTATTACCAGCTAATTATCTACTAAAATTATTCTTCTGGAACGATTTTAGTAAGTGTGCCTCTGAATGTCCAGATTTTTTCAACATTCTCACCCGGTACATCAAAATTTCGTTTCAGCATAATTATAGGATTATATATATCTTCTGTTCTTTTTGGTTCTTCCTCCATACACGCCAAGGCATTAATTGCACACTTAATTAAAATTTCCGTCTTTTCTTCCCTTGAAATATTAGCATCGTAACCTGCGATATCAACCTGCTCAATCGGAACTCTAAATGACACTAAATAATTGTTATAATTTTCTGCATAATCATCCGCTATATTTCTGTCTCCAAAGGCATTCGCTAGGCTTTTCAAAATTTCCGGCGAGCCCAGCCATCCTAGACAATCAGCAATTCTAAAATCAGTTACAAACAAGTACCCATTCACGTTAAAATCAAATAATGAATATTTTCCACCCAAACGCATAAGTAAATTTGATGGCTCCAATTTACTTATATCCACTGCTCCCCCGTCATTTTTCATATAAACCTGTTTTTCATCAAACGAAAATTCAAACCCCTTCTCTGCCAGATAATTTGACAATGCCGTTTTTTCTGTTAAGGCATGTGGTAAAGTCATAAGCCCCTCATTTTTTATTTCTGCAGTATTTGCTCTTGGAGTGATATGGTGTACCATAATCTCACCCACAGTAGCTAATTTTCCCACAAAATTTTCATTTAACAAAGAAGTTATGTCTATCTTCTCAACAGTATATTCATCATACCCATAATCCAAAATATTTTTTGTATTTGATTTAATATATTCTTTCATTTGCTGTACAGATATTGAAAACTCTTCCGCAAGAGATTCATATAGTTTCTTTATTCAAAGTATTTAGCAACATGCTCTTTCCATTCTCCTATCGGTATACATTCTATTATTCTTTCCGGTTCAATAATGCCCGGCTTCATATAAGCAAATATTTCTGATTCAAGATTAGAGAAACAACTATCAATAGCCCGTGATAACAACAGTTTTTTCAATTGAATCCAACCATTTTTAGAATCTTTTAAATATTCATCTATGCTATAATAAAAAGTATAATATTCAAAGTCTTTAATCTGAGACTTATACTTTATGACATATCCCTCATTACACTCATCCCACTTATCGACCACACTATGTACTTCTTTCCCTAATGCCGACAAGGTAAGTAAAAATTCTGGGTGTTTATGTATTCCTGTACCGTAATCAAAAATATCCTTATTAAAAAAGAATCCATTCACTTGATAATCATAATATATTTTCCGTGCGATACTCTCCAACTCTTCTTGTTGCTTTGTCTTTTCCCCCATCCTCAAATATTTTTGATAATCTATTTCATATTCCGCACCCTGAATAAACATTTTCTTTTGATTTATATCAAATGCTATTTGTTCTCCCAACAAAAATCGAGACAATTCCGTATCTTCGCTTAACACTACTTTCAAATTCTTTAGTCCCTGATTTCTGATTGCCAAACAATTATCGTTATTTGATGTGACGTGTATTGCAACCAGTTCCAGTTTATTAATGTCTATTTCCTTTATTTTATCAATATGTTCTTCAAAAAACTTTTCAAAATCACTCGAACATTGCAAAACATAATCTTCAATTAAACCGCCCTGCTTTATATCCAATATAGAATACACCCACTCATACGCTGCATCAGGATTAGTAACATCATAATATATTTTCATAGTCCCACGTCAAATTCTGCTCCCTTTATTGCTCTTTATTCTATCATAGATAACATCTATTTTCCATTTAAAAAAAGCCAACCGAGTTTTACTAAATTGTTTCCTTTTGCCTCAAAATATGGGTTTTGCCAAGGTGTATAAACTCCCCAACAAAACCCATATCCAAGCACCTATTAAACTCTCATGGCGTTACCCCATCCCCACTTCCACGGCAACTTATCCATATCTATTTTCATAAAAACACAACTTCATTTCCACCAAATAATCCTTTAAACCCGCATAGAATCAAAGTTTCTTGGACAGTAAGCAGGCGGTTTCCACATGCGGTGGGACAGATATTTTATACTACATGGCAAAAGTATCGTCTCTGATATTACAGAGTATTGCCTGAGATCGTCCTATTTTTCTGGTTTCCCCCTCAGCAGTTTTTCACCCCTTTGGGGAGTAATTTACCCCACCAACATTTTGTACGACAAAACAGAAATTCCTCCAATAGAAGGAACAGGAATCACAATACTCCCGGCGGCAGTACCCGTCTTACTGACCTGCTCCGCAGCAACATATATCACCACCTGCCCAAAGAACAGCACATGAGTCTCCTCCGCCGCATACACGGTGCCAAGTTCCAGCTCCGTACTCCCGCAGCACTGGCTGGAAGCATACTCGGAGCCTTTCACGATATCCTTATTTTCAAAAGAATACTCCACCCCGGCCTTCGTGGTAATCCTCCCCGGCCAGTAATACCTCCTAGTGATCTCCTGCACCGCCTGCAGGAACGCCTCGCTCACCGGATACAAAAGCAGCACCTCCTTTTCGGACACACAAAAAGCGCCAATCATTTCTGACTGACGCCTTAAAATAATTCTATTCTGTTGAAAGTGATTCACTGGAAACCATTTTTTCTATTTCTTGTCAATCTCAGCCTCAATCAAATGATTGGCAATTTCAAAAGCCCTTACCCGCCTTTTTACCAGTGTAATCTGGGATTTATACCGGGAAGCATTTTCTTTTGCTTCAAATGTCTTTATCGTCTCTCTCAGCTTATGCAGAGTTGAATCAATCTGCCGCTTTGCTTCAATCAATTCTTCTGTTGAATAATCCATAAGATTCTTCTCCGTAACTTTTTATTCTTTGTATGCAAACTGGGATTTTCTAGCCACAAACCGGAAGTTACAATTCTGTATTCAGTAGTGAGTACATCTTCATGTCAATAACTTTACCGTTCTTGATGGCGTTGCTTCTCAATGTACCCTCATATTGGAAACCTGCTTAAACAAATTCTAATTTTCAGCTCCATCACCTGGCATTTATCCGTCGTTCATATACCAGATCCGTAATCCCATTATAGCTTTTAGTCTTGATTAATTTTAGTTTTCTTTCTTTTTCTAGTCCGTCAAAAAGTCGAATGCCGCCGCCTAAAATCGTAGGCATAACGTTAATAAAATATTGATCTATCACATCTGCCTGTACCAACTGCTTTACAATGTCTGCTCCTCCACAGATCCAGATATTCTTCCCTGATTCTCCTTTCAACCGCATTACCAACTGAGAGGGTTCTTCCATGGTAAACTTGATGTTGTCGGTGGACTGCTCAGGAAAATGGGTAATGATATAGCTGGCAAGATTGGGATATATCCATTCATCGGGGGACAGCACGGTTACAAGTTGACGATATGTGTTCGCCCCCATGATGACAGTATCAACATCGCGGATAAATTCTTCATAAGATACCATATCATTTTTTCCAGGTATCTGCCCTCCCAGCCATTCAGTTCCTCCGTTTGAATCTGCAATATATCCATCAAGGCTCATCGCAATAAATAAAATAATTTTTCGCATAGTCTATTACCATCCTAAATTCAAAGCTGTTGCATTGCCCATCTTCTTGACCTGGCGGTCAATTCTAATTTTTCTCCTCAAAGTATACCATGCCCACACGCCCTCCGGCAACCGCTTACCAAAACTCCCGCAGCGTAAACGACACCTTCCACAGCCCCTTAAAAGACGTATCCTTCACCAGCCCCGCCTTATACCCCTCAATAAACATCTCCGTCCTTTTCATCTCCAGCGACTCCGTATCAAAATACTCCACACCAATCTTCAGTTCTTTCTATTAGATTATGGGCGGTTGCCTGTTTCATAACACCAAACAGCAATTTTAGAAATCAAATCCAGCGGTAAAGGCTGCTTATAAGGAATTTGGATTGTTCCTTTGCTTGTTTTATATAATCTCAGCATTTCAGCAAATTCAATAACTGCTTCTTCTCCTGCATATATACCAATATGCTTTTTATTTGCGGCAAAATGAATGATGTTATGTCCTTTCCAAAAAGTAGGCATACTCCATGAAATACGCTCCTGTGCTTCGGGAATCGCTTCATGTATCACTTTTCGGACTTCCAGCAGATATGGCTGACTTTCCTCTGACTGTGCATCTATATATTGGTCGATCGTCATTGGTGCTTTCCCACAGTAATGGGACTGATTCTGGTTTTTAAATTCTCTTCCGCATTTTGGGCAAACCCACATTTCAACCACCTCCTGCCAAACATTCATTACTCCAATTTTTCCTGACAATCACTACATTCCCTATCATGAATAGAAATAATCCCGCCGCATTTCGGACAAGTATATTTTTCTTTCTGTTCTTCCATAAACAGTTCCAAACCATATTGACGGACAAATTCACTGTTTTCCATAAGGCTCGCCTGATACCTCTTGTTATAACTCTTTTCAAGGTTTTTTATCAGCTTACATGGGTATGCGGAACACTCAAAACAAAAAGACAATCCTTTGACTTTTATACAATCTTTTATTTTACATTTACGGCAATGTTCCGGCTTGCCCATATCACCATTTAAACAGCCTGCGCACGGTCTTTTATGATAACAATGTTTATAGCAAACGAAACAATTCATTCCACAAGGAGCAAACATAATTGTGTCAATTTTTTCATTTGGCATTTTCATAATGTTTCTCCCCTTCAAACTTATCAGCCCTGTTAACTGGGATTTGTTGAAAATCCTGTTTTAACCGCTTTTTCTCGCCACATATCTGTATCTGATTTCAGTTTATCACAGTATGCATCAATGACAGCCGGGGCATCCTCTCCAATTGCCAGATGTAATGGAGGATTTTCTGAATAAGCAACTTCAATTAACAATTCCGCTAATTTATCAGGATTGCCAGGCTGTTCTTTTTTCTGGGCATTGGCTACAAATTCTGTCTGCCACCGACAAGAATCATAGTCATTAATTGGGAGGTCAGGTTCTATCTCCCATCGTCCTTTATCATAAAAATTTGTACGGAATAGGCCGGGGGCAACATTTGTTACTCTTATGCCAAAAGGTGCGACCTCAAAAGCAAGGGATGTTGAAAATCCAGTCACTGCAAATTTTGAAGTATGATATGGAACCGGACCAGCGGAATAACCGGCCGCCGAAGCAATATTGAAAATATGACCATTGCGTTGTCTACGCATAATCGGCAAAATCGCCCTAGTTACCCGCATCAATCCAAATACATTGACTTCAAACATATCTCGAATCATTTTCTCACTGGTTTCCTCAAAATTTGTAATGCCGCCAAACCCTGCATTGTTGACTAAAAAATCAATCTGTCCAAACCTCTCCAGCCCCTTTTGAACAACATCCGAATAGATTGTTTCATCCGGGCAGGAAACATCTAATTGTTCGGTCATAATTCTATTTTTATACTCGCTCGGAACACTTATCTCTTCTGGATTTCTTGCTGTTGCGATGACACAATCTCCATTTTTCAGAATCGCATTTACAATAGCCTTTCCTATTCCTTTTCCTGCGCCAGTTACAAACCATACTTTTGTATTCATATTACTCATCATTTTTTCTTGTCTCCCTTACAAATTCAAAGCTGTTGTATAGCCCATCTTCTTGACCTGACGGTCAAGAAACATCCCTCGCTTTACGCTTGGTCAATTCATACTTACCGCTGATTCCCGCCAGTCTCTTTCTAACAACAAGTATAACAAAAAGAGACTGGCACATCAACGAAAATCAGAACCTATCCATATCCTCCTGCGTAGCCAGTTCCCGGTACTTCCGCTCATCATTCCTGCTCTCCGCATACATATCATTAATCAACCCAATAGACAGCAGTTCCATATCCCCCATGGAAATCCCCAGCTGCATGCACCGAAGCAGAAGCAGAAACAGCAATTTCATTTTCTTCTCCATAGCGCAACCTCTGTAAAGGAATATAAAAGCTGTTGTAGGCATATGTATTCGTACCGACCAAAACTCCATTCAAAAATATTTCCGCCTGACTATACACGCCTTCAAATTCCAGTACCCATTCCTGATTTTTTGCCGACCTTGCCGCAAAAAACGTTTCCTGTAAATATAATTTTTCCCTGGAACATGACACCAACTTCATCACACGAATAACGGATCACCGAGAGATCTTGTGCGATAAGCAGGAACGAAAAACCGTGTTAGCGGCCTGCTTTGATACACTCCCTAATGTTATGACACACCACTTTCCATGAATTTCCACGTATATAGAGTATTGCCAATTTTACATCCTATAAAGCAAAAGTCCTGGCAGACAAAACCGCCAAGACCTTTATTCCAGCAAAACTATGTACCTCTACTTTTACAGAATTCTATCTTTCTGTCAATTATAATGTTTATACTTTCAGCCGCTCTGCCAACTCGTGTAATTGTTTCATATCCCCATCTTTCCCCGCCGCATCTCCACAATCAGGAACCTGTCCAAAAATCAAAGACTTTGTATTCTTCATATGCAATTTCCTTAATATTCAATCTGAGAAATCACAAAGTTATCCGTTTCAAACGCCTCTGCCGCCTTGTTTCCAACTTCTATATGAGCCGGACTTGCCATAAGTGTATCGAAAGCATTTCTGTCTTTCAGGTCAATTACCATTGTTACAGTATTCGCGGCACCCACCCATCCGAGGCTTCTGCCTACCATAATGCTCTCAATTTCCAGAACGCTGTCCTTCATGGCTCTCATTTCTTCCATTTTCTGATTTACGATTTCCTCTGAAACACCATCTTTGATTGTGGCTATAAAAATATGTCTGACCATATATTTTTCCTCCGTCTTTTCTTTAAATTTTTTCTGCCCAGGCTTTCAGTTCCCCTGCTCCAACATTGGAAGAAAAACGCCTGCCTTCCTTCAACTCTGCACCCTTGCAGGAATCTTTCAAGTCTGCATTTGTTCCTCCCATTCCGCTGCTTCCGGATGTGGCAAAAGGTACAATTACTTTTCCTTCCAGATTATAAGATTCCAAAAAAGTGTTGATAATTGTGGGAGCCACATACCACCAGATGGGGAATCCTACATATACCACATCATACTGCTCCATATTTTCAATCTGATTTGCAATCGCCGGCCGGAAAGATTTATCATTCATTTCCACACTGCTGCGGCTCTTTTTGTTTGTCCAATCCAGATCTGCTGATGTATATTTCTGCACGGGCAAAATCTCATGTAGATCTGCATCAATGGCAGATGCCAGTGTCTTTGCTACCTTTGCAGTCACACCACTTGCTGAAAAATATGCTACTAATTTCTTACTCATCATGAATTCCTCCGTTTCTTACATATAGGTAACTGTTTCTGAAAGTTCTTTTCTCTGCGTATGCATAGCGAGTGGTGTTGTTCCCTCTACCGGATAGCCCAGGTCAAGAATCATTAAGACTTCCTCATTTTCAGGCAGTCCAAGTTCTTTCGCTGACACTTCCGGATCGAAGAAGTTAATCCAACAACTATCAACACCTTCCGCTTTTGCAGCCAGCATCATATGAGTTGCTACAATTGTTGCATCCTCAACACCTGAATCACGCTTTTCTCCCGGATATGTAAATACATTTGTTGTATCAAACGCTACAACGACAACCGTTGCCGCACCATATCTGCAGGGAGTTACCTTGTCAATTTTGGCAAGACCTTCTTCTGACTGTACAACATAGATACGCTGCTCCTGCAGGTTCTTCGCTGTCGGTGCCAGTCTCCCTGCTTCAAGGATTGCATCAAGCTGCTCCTTTGCCACTGGGCGTCCATCAAATTTTTTACACGCATACCGATTTTTAACTACTTCAAAAAACTCCATCATCTTTTCCTCCATTCGTTATTTTCGTTTCTATTCCAAGGCTTTGAACCCAATCCCGGACAGTATCAACATCCGTATCACTTGAAAATCTGTTAGCAGCAAGCCAATTCACATCAGAGGAATACAGTTCCTTTAAATTGCCTTCACTTGTACAGATACCGCTTCCTCCGGATGTACAAAAATCAATCATTGTCTTACCGGAAAAATCATAGTTTTCAAGAAATGTATCTATAATGCGAGGTTCTTCGCCCCACCAAATCGGATGTCCAATAAAGACCGTATCATAATTCTCTATATTTTCAATAGCATTGGAAATCTCCGGCCTGGATGTGCTGTCATTCTGTTCCCGATTTGCCCTGCAATCATCATTACCGTAATCTAAATCCTCACTGCTGTAAGCATCCACCGGCATGATTTCAAACAGGTCTGCTCCCGTAACTTCTGCAATCTGTTCCGCAATCTGTTTTGTAGTACCTGTCGCTGAAAAATAAGCAACCAGTATCTTCGTTTCAGATTTCTCTGTACCTTCAGCACCTTCTGCTTCTGCAGGCTCTGTGTTTTGTTCTTCTGACTCTGCCTCTGTATTTACCTTTTCTGTTGTATCCACATTCTCAGACTCTGTGCTATTTCCTGCATTTCCACATCCTGCAAGCGTTAAAACCATTAGCATAGCTGCCCAAAATAATGAAAAACGTTTCATGTATAGACCCCCAATCAGATAGATTTTCCAAGATTATAAGCTGCATCCATGTGTGCGGTTCCACGAGTCATAGATGCGGTTCCGCATCCCGTTCCAAGAATCATGCCACAATCCTCAAAGCCAAGATAATCGCAAATCCCCAAATAGTGGTCTTTTAAATAGCCCAATGTCTTAGGATTGCTGTCCCATGCTGCTGCAATAAGGACTGTTTTCAGACCTTTTCCTGAAATACTGCTGTTGAAACTGTAAAAACGGTCAATTACCAGTTTCAGCTGTGCTGACATCCCAAAGTAATAAATAGGGGAAACAAAAGCCACCATATCTGCACTTCTCATTTTCTGCTCAACAATCTGCATATCATCATTCTGTACACAGCTCCCACGCATACCACAGGCATCACACCCCTGACACGGATGAATATTCATATGTGCCACATCCAACACCTTTACATTATGCCCGACTTCTTCCGCGCCTTTGATAAATTGCTCTGCAAGGGTATTGGAAGATCCTTTTTTGTGGGGGCTTCCCTCAAGTACCAAAATCTTCATTCGCTTTTTCCTCCTGAATATTAGTTTTTACATAATCCCAAATCTGGAGAAGAAGTTCTCGATGTGGGCCGGATTCTCATGGTCCATGAAAATATTGCTGCCCTCATTCATCGCTTCAATCTGTTTCATTTCATCTTCTGTAAGCACAAAATCGAACACATTTAAGTTCTCTGCCATACGCTCTTTATGGGTAGATTTTGGAATCACCACAATGCCGCTCTGAATCATAAAACGGAGTGCTGTCTGTCCTGCATTCTTGCCATACTTTGCACCAATCTCCGTAAGTACCGGATGAGAAAACAGGTTCTTCTCGCCTTTGGCAAACGGTGCCCATGCCTCAATCTGTGTTCCGAACTTATCAAGGTACGGTCTGATTGTTTTCTGCTGCTGAAACACATGCGTTTCAAGCTGATTTACCATAGGCTTAATTTCTGCAAAGGATGCAAGGTCAAGGTATCTGTCTGCGTAGAAGTTACTTACACCAATCGCTTTTACCTTACCTTCTTTATATGCTTCCTCCATTGCCCTCCATGTACCATAATAATCATTGTATGGCTGATGGACAAACAGAAGGTCAATATAATCGGTCTGCAATTTCTGTAAAGATTCCTCAATAGATGCTTTTGCTTTTTCATATCCGGCATTGGCAACCCAGATTTTTGTTGTAAGGAACAGCTCTTCTCTTTTTACTGTTCCTGCTTCAATCGCTTTGTGAACGGCATTTCCTACACCTTCTTCGTTGTAGTATGCCTGAGCTGTATCAATACTGCGATACCCCACATGGATTGCATCAGTCACACAACGCTCCGTTTCTTCATTGCTGATTGTAAATGTACCGTATCCAAGTACAGGCATTTTTACGCCATTACTTAATGTTACATATTCCATCATTCTGCATCTCCTTTTTATTTGTTATTTCGTATTTCATTTCTTAAATAGTCCATTCTTTCCAGTTGCCGTTCTTTCAGATGGATTTCATCCAGAGCCTGGCTGCGCTTTTCATTCAACATCTTCATCCGTTCCCATTTTGTAGAATCCCCGGCAAGCAGCAGTTTCATATAAGTTTCCACTTCCAGACTGGTGAAACCCATGTCATGAAGCGTCATAATCATACTAAGGTGTTCTAAATCCTGATTGTCATACCGCCACTTATCCATGGTCATCTTTACAGCACGGCACAATCCCCATTCCTCATATTTCTTTAGGACTTTTAGTGGGATCTGATACCTCTCACTGATTTCATCGGCAGTCAAAAGCCTCACCTCCTTAAAAACAATAGGTGCAGCAAAGATTTTTATTTCTCTCTTTGCTACACCCATATTCTAAATCTATTTTTTTGCTATGTCTAATGCTTGTATTACATAATCAGAAATACAGTTTTTGTATTTCATCATTGGGTTATATTACCTTTCATTACCTAACTGCTTTCTATCGGTATACGTCCTTGACATACTTTATAAAAGCAGTTGTTGCCTTTGAATAGGATTGTTGATCTTTCCATGCAAGCACCGAACTTAATTCCAGTTTCGGCTCCAACGGAAGAAACTTCATATCATCATAGTGACAGTCCAGCTTTACGCAGATGGCTGCACCCTTCCTTTCCCTTGCTGCAATTACCGCATTATAAAGCAGATTATAATTCACGCAGGATTCCATCTGCCTTGCAAAATCTCCTGACCAGCCTGCCAGTTCATGATGCACCGGGGTATTCAGATGCACCGTTACCACCTGCGTCCCCACAAGATCACCGGGACGTATCACATCCTGGGATGCAAGCGGCGCATCTTTATGAATCAGAACGCCCCACTGCTCTTTTGTTTTCATACGGATAAAATCGTATTTCACAATACTCACAGGCTCCAGAAGAAGCCCCATATCCAAAGTTCCCTGCTCCATCCGCTCTTTGATGTCCTCGTTATTTCCGCTGTACAATTCAAATTTCACAAGGGGATACCGCTCCTGGAACCCGGTAATCAGCTTCGCCACCTCCTGCACACCACGCATCTCCCCGCATCCGATTGCAATGATACCGGACAAAGTCTCTTCCTTCTGAGTCAGTTCCTCCTGGGCCTTCTCAGCAAGATTAACCAGTTCCTGTGCCCTGCGGCGGAAAACCATCCCTTCATCCGTCAGATATACACTATGGTTGCTCCTTTGGAACAGCTTTACTCCCAGTTCTTCCTCCAGCTGCATGAGCTGCCGTGACAGCGTTGGCTGGGTGACATGCAAAAGCTGGGCGGCTCTGGTTATATTCTCTTCCCTTGCAGCCATAAGAAAATATGACAATACACGAATATCCATACCAAAATTCCTCCTTCTACATGTAACGGGCAGCTAACAGATTATCATTCTTACAGGCGTTACTTTCCTACACCTAGCCTGACTGCAACTTCAACCGATCTATTATTTATCATCTAATTCCTTTAAGGATACTCCTTGCTTGTTTTTCCATATCCTGGGTCCGCTGACACTATATCCAAGAAGAAAATCCGCAGCGGCCGAAGAACTGGAAAATAGAATATCTTCTGTTGTTTTCAGATTCTCAACTTTTCCTTCACGGAATAATTTTTCTCTCAATTTCACTGCTCCCGGAGACAAAGATTTCTCAGATACCTTTTCATTCACACCGCTCCCTGCCAATACAACGAAACCTTCTGTTGTTACCAGACCTTTGGCTTTCACTGAGCCAGTATTAATATACAAAACGTCTTTCTCATCTTCCGCTTTCTTATGTTGGAGAACAGGTTCAAATACCTTATAACCAAGAGCATTGATAAGCACTCTCACATGTGCGATGAATTCTTCCATAACCGCAATCTGCGATTCTTTTAATACCGTATTCTTATATGTATTTTTTGTCAGTATATGATACCTTTTACATTCTTTTGCCAACTCAAAAAACCGATTTTCCAAATAACGTATGTGGGCTTTATTCAAATCACGTCCCACAAAAATTACGGCGGTCGTCCAGTAGTACTTTTCCTTTTCAGCCTGATAATCACGTAAATGCTGTATTAATCTTTCCTGAACCTTTTCAGCTTCTCCTATATAAACGGAATCTGTTCCGTCTTCTTCTTTGCAAAACAAAAAATATACACCTGGCCCAAGAAGTTCCTCCCTCTGAGTTGTCTGAACTTCGATTCTTGGAATCTTAATTGCCTTCCCGTTCCAGTTGGACAGTTCTGCTGTTACAAGACTGTCTGCCGTTCCGTTAACCAGGAAAAGTTCTATTGATTTGCCATAAGCCATACCCGTCTCCTTTAATCAAATATCTTTTCCCAAGGGGAGGCTTCGCGCTGCCAAAACGTTCATTTTTCTTACCCCACCTCAGTAACACCAAACAAATTTCAGTCCATCCAAACAGAAAAACACACGCCTCTATCTGCCCAGAACCGCTGAAACCCTTTGATTTACTGGGCTTTCTTGGACAGCAGACAGACGGTTTCCACATGCAGTGAAAGGTGGTTTTTATACTACATAGCAATAATAAATCCTTACCCCATCCTAATTAACATCTCAATTGTCTCCATACGCAGAATTAGTTATTGGTATAATTGCTTATATATCAACAACTTTATGGCATTGTTCTTCACCATTAATTCTTTTACTTTAGTAGATCTATTCATCTATTTTAGTTAGTTAAACAAATAATGGTCCAGCTTTTAATCATGTTAAATATAATAATATGTATAATGTTTCACGCAGTTTTGAATAAAATTGAACTGTTGTCACATATACAGGATTAAATTCTACTTCACTCTCAGACAAAGCAATTTGCTTACCTGGTCTGCAAACAAGAATACATGACTTGTGTTGCTCAGAACAATATTTTGATATCCGTTTGTACAGAGGGTTTTCACTTGGACAAGGTATACCAAACTCGCTATCATGTACCTTATAAATAATAGTATCAAACCCGTCAAATTTATCGTCAAAGTTTTCAGAATCAAGTGGAACAAAAATAATTTCATTTTCATTGTCAAAATATTTTTTTATCTCTTTATACCCTGCTTCATTATCCCTAGTGCTAGATGCAAATAAAAAAGAGTGTTTCATCAAACGCTGCTTATACATTTTTCTATATAATAATGGATCTCTTATTTCTTTTGCGTCCTTCCATATTTGATTAATCAAAGAAATTTTTGGTATAAAATATGCAAAAACTATAATTACTACCAACAAAAATATTATCAAAATAGTTGTCACCAAAACAATATGCTTATCCAAAAAATCTACAATAGTCATCTTTTCCACCTTTCATTTTGTCCTACTAGTCATCTCATAATTATAATACAGTTGATCCTCCTTTTTAACCCTACAGCCAGCGTAATATTTCACTATAAACTTATTATTAATAGTCTTATCCTTTCCAAACTATCTACTTCATAATTCGTAATTACCATGTAGTTCTTTCATAAATAAATCATTACATTCAATCCAAATAATATTGTTACGCCAAAACGTTCATTTACCTTGCCCCACCACGGTAACAGGAAACATATTGCATCCCGATCAACTACAAAAGTACACCTACATATCCTCCCTAAAGCCCCCAACTCTTTGATTTACTGGGTTTTTTCTCCAGCAAAACAACCGTTTCCACATGCGGTGAAAGTTACTTCTTATACTAAATAGCGAAACTGAAACCTTTCGCTAAAAGGTTTATGCCCCTCTTAACGAGTAGATTCTTACCTCCCTGTCTCATAAAAAACGCTTCTATATTCTTATGTAACAGCCCAACTACAATCCAGAAAATTTGGTATCTCATCCATACCTACTGGCTGGTAGCCCATTCCAAAAAGATTATCTGGTCCTAAGAATCCCAAATTAGGATACCCTGAATTTTCTTGCCCCAATTCTGCTAGTTTGTCATTTGATTCTATAGCCGATTGGATTGTCTTAGAAATAAAATAATTCTCCGCATATGCAAATATTATGTAGTTCAAAAACTGAAGAATTTTTTGCTCTGATAAGCTATTTATCTGGTGTCTCAGTTTTCTATATAATTTATCCCTTTTATGATAAAAAGCCAAGACAACGCTCTCTTCCTTTAACGGTAAAATTGCCAAGTGCATAAACTGCATTCTCACTGATTCGGACATATCAAAAATATTATTAATTTCATTTCCTTCCAAATCTTTTGACAAGGCAATAATACTCTGTGTTGCAATCGGAACTTTATAAGGCAACACTGACCAATATAGTATTTGGTATCCTCCTGAAATATTGTTATCGGCAATATCCTTATGGAACTGTAATTCCTCTTGTAATCTCTTACGTCTAATTCCTTAATTCTCTCTAAATTTTCTAAGTTAGAATACGCATGAAATTGTTTCTGTAGTTCTCGGTAAAGCTCTTTTTCCTGCCCCCTTTTACTCAACTGCAACAATATATTCTTTACAGCAATTTCTGCAAGCATTTTATCAGTTGGTATTGATTTCAAATTCTGCTCATCTTCATAATCTTGAAAAAAAGTTCCATCGCATTCATTGCAAATAAAATGAAATGTACCTGAATTATTTACCCCTTTTTCAATATCTACAACATCTATTCCCATCAATAATGAAACATGCAAAACTTTTCCATTATCAGCAATATTTCTAAGAGATAATTGCGGAACTGAATGTGAATTGCAAAAACTTGTCTGGGGTTTTCCACATAAGATACATTTATCTGGCTTCGCACTGTTTCGTGCTGTTGAAAACAATTTATTCATTTTTTTGCGAACATCAACAACATCCGTTCCTTCTGGTATATCAATTAACTTTGGCATGTACATTCCTTTCTTTTTATTGCCATAAGCCTTTACATAAAATATCTGAAATCATATGGTTTATCATAAATAACTACATCTTGCTTTGCTACCTGTGAAAGCATCTTAGCAAAATCCAAAGTAACTGGCAGAACCTTATAAAAACTATCCCCACTATTCCAATTCATCTTTGTCAACATCATTATCTCATTTACTAAAGTTGCTCCATCAGATTTTCCCATAAACCGTTTCACCAAAAGCGGTGCTGGAATCCCTCGACCATTTTTATAATAATTCATGTTCCTTCCAGCCAACTCATCATCCTGTACAGCTCCATGTGTCCAAATCAAAAACGTATTTTTGTTTAACTGAATAACAGTTCCCCGCTGTATAGGAAACTTTGATATGTCTTTCATGTCAGATGAATTAAATCGTATTGCTCTCCAAGGTGTAAATTCTTGTATCTGCAATAATTCGATATCGTCTATTCCAGCCAAACCGCGCGTAATTCCCTCCATCTCCTCTTCCGTAAAAAAGGTTGTTTTATGAATTACCACTCTTTTTAAGTCATATGTTGGAACAGAATCATCATATAATTTTTTTAAATTTAACATCAATCTGCAGGCATCTTCATTTCTCATAAAAGGATTTTTCTGAATATACTGCGGATTTTTCAAAGGCCTCAGATATAACCGCATACCATTCCCTTCTGCATCAAATAATTGGCTACATCCAATAGAAATTTTTTCGCCATTATTGACTGATTGCACATAACTAAGCCCTACAAAAGCAGTATTTTTATTATATATTGCAGGTTTCCATAAGCGTCCAACTGCTTTAGAATAAAGCCCAGTAGATAACCCCCACATTATCTTTGCTGAATCATTATTTTTATCAGGTATAGCAGATTTTCCCTCAATCAATTGCACAACCATTCCTTTGTCCGCACAATATAATTTTAATGAATCATGCAAATCAAAATATACTGATTCGTTTTTTATTTCTCGCAGATGTGCCAAACAGCTCGGAATATATATTACCAATACATCAAATGACATCAGATTTTTTGCAAACACGTTAATATACCGGGTCAACCCTTTATAAAATGTAATCGCATCTAATTTTACTACCGCATTCAAATTATAAGTTCTAAATCTCGTGTTATCATTAATGCTCGGAATATCTATATCGCGCCTAAATATCTTCCCAAATCCCAAGTATTCTGGTAAAAAATACCGTTCCTGTTTCAAATTTGTGACATATTGTTGCTTTAGTTTTTCCAAATGTGTTATAACTTCCTGCTGTGTCTGATCTGGAGTTAAAACTGCTAATTTTATGCTATCCAAACTTGATCCATTTTTCAGACATTCTATAGGTCCATAATTAACTAAACCTTTCAATTGATTAACTGCAACTTTACTTGCATCATCTACGGAAAAACACATCTTCGGTTCTTCGCATTGAAAACATTGAATCTCTGGCCATGATTCCTTCCTGCCAGCGCCTCCACTTGTGTATACAATTTTATTAAATTCCAAAGCAAATCCTGCGATTCTAAAAGCCAACTCCTTATTGAAACATAATCTTTTTGTCCAGTCATTTATGCGTTGGCTAACATCTTGATTATACAATTTTGAAATATGAAAATTAATAATTTTCTGCTTATGCAATCTATCCATAGGTTTCCTGTTGTCTTTTTCAATGTAGAATGTTGGTAAAATAGTTAAGAGTATTTTCCTACCAACACATGACAAGAACACCTCAACTGCATCATAAATTATATTTCCATTCTCCTTTATGCTTGCATTTGGATCAAAAAATTTATTTTTTCCAAAACACATTAGTCCTTTAGAGATTAATGTCAATTTAATCAAATCATAATACATACTCCAGACAAATGAATAATCTTTTTGTATCCAATCTTCTGGGAATTTTTGCATTTCTATATCTGATTTTAATACTTTTTCAAAAGTCTTCTGCACCTCCGCCTTATCCCCAAAAGCCCATACTTTACCCTTGAATAAAGCAGCCACAATCCTATCTGAATTATTCAGATAGTTCCTCAATTCTTTCCAAGATGTAATAGTTGTTTCAAACGCATAACTTTTTTCTGGATATTCTATTGTTTCAAATGTGTTTGTCTTTGTAAATACATTTCTCTTTTTCAATCCTCCAAATAAAATCGGTTTAATATAATCCGGATCTTTCCACCTTTCGTCAATTTCCTTATATGACTTTCCCATTGTCAAATACAATCTGTACATTAAATCATCGAAACTATCAATATCCACAATACCGGATTGCTCATTTTTAGAACAAGCAAATTCCATGAACTTCTCAGCACGTGCGCTTAAAACAGAGTTTTTAGGTTTACACCAAATTATTCCATATGGCAAACCACTTTGATTCACTATTTCCTCTAATACAGTCATTACTGAATTGTCATTTCCTGCATATCCAACTACGATAAGCCCTCTTTCACGCAATACGTCTTGAAGCTTTAAATTAATAGAATTTTCCAGTACGCGCAATTCTTCCGATGTATTCTTTAAATGATCCACCAAATAATCTCCGTGCAGTTTCAATATTGTAGGAAACCCATCATTTAAGTTAAATCCTACACTATTCTCAATAGCAGAAGATATTATTTTTATAGAATGCCCCGCATCGATAGCATACGCACCAGCTTTAATCAAATCATCAAAATTAGTCGTACTTAAAAAATTTATACGTCCTTCGATAATTAATGCGCCCAAACAGAGATATCCCAAATAGGGCGTTGCATTCTTCACTTTGCTTTGTATATACAAGTCTCTGTCCCTACTATTTCCAAACAAATACTCAAAATAATGAGAATATTCTTCCGTTGAGTATAAACTTGGATGCTCTCCCTTTGCATCAAGGTAGGCTTGTATCTCCCTTTGTGCAGTTTCCTTTGACATATCCGGGAACGCAGCCTCAGAAATCTTATTTTCTATACAATAGATTTTTCTCTTAAAATCCCATACCATTTGCCCTCCTGACATAATGCCAGAAGATATAGATGCTCCTGCTCCCAAAAGCATGGACATACTCCCATTCGGCTTTACCGAAAAACTACTTATAACATTGCTGATCGTATATTTTTTCAATTTTGTCACCCCACAAAACTGTATCTTAAAACGGATATCTAAAGACTTTATAATATTCTACCACATCCACCTGCACTTTACTATCTGAAAAAGAGCAAGAAAAAAGGCCCTTTTGACTTTCTACTTTTGCCCCTGAGTATCCCTTTTGCTAAAAAGTATAGGTTTTGCCAAATCATTTTCACTCCTCGGCAAAACCCATTTTCAACTACCTATTAAACTCACATGGCGTTACCCCATCCCCACTTCCACGGTAACTTATCCATTTTATTTTTCGTAAAAACACAACTACATTTCCATCAAATAATCCCGCAACCCCGCATAGAATCAGGGTTTCCGCGTGAGAAGCACGGCGGTTTCAACATGCACAGTCTCACAAAATTGATCCACTGCCGTCATTTTTTCAACCGTATACCCTCTCTGCTGTATCAACTCTAAATCCCGCGCCAAGCTTGTCATTTTACATGAAATATATACGATACGATCCACTCCATAATCCAAGATCTTCGGTAATGCCTTCGGATGGATTCCATCTCTTGGCGGATCTAATATGATCACATCCGGTTTCTCCTTTATATCATCAAGCACTTCAAACACATCCCCGGCAATAAACTCACAATTAGAAAGTCCGTTCCTTTCTGCATTCTCTTTTGCCGCTTCCACTGCTTCTTCTACAATTTCTACGCCAATCACTTTTTTTGCCACAGGAGCAAGCGCCTGACTGATCGTGCCTGTTCCGCTGAACAGATCAAACACCGTCAGATCATGGATATCGCCTATGTATTCGCGCACTGTTTCATAAAGCACTTCCGCCCCCTTTGTATTTGGCTGAAAGAAGGAGAACGGTGTGATCTTAAATTGTAATCCGAGCAGTTTTTCATAAAAGAAATCCTGTCCATATAAAACCCTCGTCTCATCGCTTTTTACAACATCTGACAAAGAATCATTCAAAATATGAAGAATACCTACGATTTTCCCTTCAAGCGGAAGCTGTAAAAGCTGTTCTGTCAGTTCTGATAAGTCATGTTCTTCCTGCGTTGTTGTGACAAGATTGACAAGGATCTCTCCTGTCGTATCTCCCCGTCTTAAAAGTAAATGTCTTAAATATCCGACATGCTGCATCTTTTTATAATAACTGACTTTCCGCTCTTTAAAATACTCTAATACGCACACGAGAATTTTATTCATATCTTCATGCACGAGTTTACAGTCGGATGCGGTCAGCACATCATAAGTACTTCCTTTTTTATGAAGTCCGAGCGACAAAGGACCATCTTTATATTCATCTCCGAATGAGAATTCCATCTTATTTCTATATGCAAATTCTTTCGGACTTGCCTTCACACCTTCAAACAAATACTCGCCGTCCACAGCTTCATCCATAATTCTTCGGATCTGTCCTTCTTTCATTTTCATCTGTTCTTCATACGGCATTGTCTGATACATGCATCCACCGCATGCCGGAAAAATACTGCATACAGGTTTCCTCGTTTCAAGAGAGGAATTTTCCAGAACTTCTAACAGCCTGCCTTCTGCATTCCCTTTTTTAAATTTATTTATAATGAATCGCACTTTT
>OLSM01000050.1_pt1 | contig 122498 bp, 104 predicted proteins | sample 1672721 | NCBI WGS metagenome assembly OLSM01 (sample SAMEA3136717, study PRJEB25190) | human gut metagenome
GCGGAAATTTCCAGAACTCGCTGGAAACGACGTCTCTGCTCAAGGAGCTGGGGGCGAAATATGTGGTGTCCCGCGCCGAACGGGATGTACAGGCAAAATTTCTGCTGCGCAACGGCGCGGACGCGGTGACATACCCGGAAAAGCAGCTGGCGAAGTGGGCGGCCATCCGCTACACCGCCGACCACATCTTCGATTACATAGAGTTGGACGAGAAGCACGCCATTATTGAGGTCGCCGTCCCGGACAGCTGGCAGGGGCACAGCATCGGTGAGCTGGACATCCGCCGAAAGTATGGCGTCAATATCCTCGGCGTGAAGCGAAGCGACAAAACCGATGTGACCATCTCGCCGGAAACCGTGCTGGACAGCAGCCTGACGCTGCTGGTGCTGGGCGAGTATACGGCGCTGAAAAAGTGCTTCCGGCTGTAAGGCTGCATCCGTCGGCACTCGTGCGGTTGCAAGCGGCTCGCTGGAGTATGTTACGCTGCCAAGCTCTTCGCTCAAAACTTCGGGTCTGAGGCTGCCGGTATAGGAAAAGCGCTCCTGCGAGGATCGACCTCGCAGGAGCGCTTTTTTGTTTCAGGTGTCGGGAGAGCTGTGTTTACTCGCCGATGTCATCCAGCGACAGTACCTGCTCATAAGAATCTGCACCGGCGATAGAGCCGATGGGCAAGACCACATGGAGATTTCCGTCATTATCAGCGTATGTGCGGACGCTCATGTTGATGTTCTCATCGGACAGCGTCCAATCGCGGCGTTCCGTCAGGAACTCATCCGTATCACCGCCCGCAATTGCTCCATACTGTGTGTCGAACTTTGCAGCGGCAGCGCGGCGTACCGTCTCCAAGAAGACTGTCTCATCCACATCCAGTGCCTTCAGCAAGCCCGCTGTGGTGAGCTGCTGGCCGCTGGCGATGTCATACAGATAGACATTGTATTCGTTCACATCGGCATCCCAACCGCAGGAGACGACCAGCGACAGGATATTCTCATACTGATATGACTCCCATGCCACATAGAAGCAGGACAGGCTGACCTTATCCGAGACATCTTCAAGCACGCCATTCACGATAGGGGTGTACGCATCGGAGATGGCCTTGTTGATGGCCTCCGCACCCTGTGTATCGGCCTCGATTTGAGGTACATGGTAGGTATAGTGGCCGCTGTTACCCACGCCGTCGGTGTAGTCGAAGTCCTCGTTATACAGTTCGGTGATTTGAGGTGCTTCATAAGACGCGTCGGGCGTCTCGGCCTGATGGTCGTCCTGTGTGTTGTTATTGTCTGTCCCATTGGGCGTTGCGCCGCAGGCGGCCAGTGCGAAAATCATTGCTGTGGCCAGCAGCATGGTCAAAAGCTTTTTCATGCGAATATCCTCCTTCGGCTTACTTCCACGAGAACCGACCCACAACGGCTTCCGTATACTGATCGTCCGTGATAGCCGTATACCTCTCCCCGTCATACCAGTCGGTAAAGCCGTTGTCCGTCTGATAAATCTCGCCGGTCTCCGTGTCCATCACCCGCTCAAAGCCCATGGTGGCATCGCTCTGCTTCTGGCTGATGATGTCCTGACTGGTATTCCGGCTTTCCCATGAGGACATGATGGCATCCTGCATCTCATTGGCGGACTGGCTCAACTGCTGGGATTGCCGCATCGCCGCGTCGCTCTGCGCCATGGCGGAGGAGGTATAGCTGCCGGAATAGTCCAGGCTGCCCAAGCTCCGTGTCAGGATGTCCTCCCAGTTCTGGAACATCCCCTTTTCAGCGGAGACGATGGTGGTGCTGTACGCCATGTAGTACCCGCCAAGGCCGGGGATGGGGAAGGGGACAAGCTCCACCGAGCACATACCCTCCGCCTCGACGCCGTCCTGCGTAAACTCCGCACGCAGCACGCCGGCTGTTCCACCCAAAGAGCCGGTCGCGTCAAAGGTCTCTGTCACCGTGAAATCCTCATACTGCGGGAAGTGGAGGCTGCTGTAAAACGGCTCTGCGGCAACCGCCGACAGATACTGCGGCAGCACGTCGAAGTAACCCTTCACGGACGCCTCTGCCATTACGGGGAACGCTGCGTAGGCAGCGTTCCAGTATGTATAATTCTGCTTCAGGAAGTCATCCGCAAACAGCGGCTCTGCCTTTAAGATATACAAAATCTGATTTACGCTGCACGCGGGGTCATACGCTCGCAAAGCGTGGTACATACCCGCGTTGGACGTGGCCGCCTCCACCATCCAGCCCTCCGGAACGCTCATAGAGAAATCCGCACAGCTATATGGTGCCAGTTCCAGCCCGGACGCCATGGGCGTAATGACAAATTCTTCCTGCTGCGTGTTTCCGCCGTAGTCCTGTGTGTCATCTCCGTTGCTTCGGCTTCCACAGCCGCACAGCAGCGTCAGAGTAAAGGCCAAAATAAGACAAGTAGTTTTCCTCATAAGTCCCCTCCTTGCTGATTATGCTTTAAGTATAGCATAAGCTCAGCCCCACCGCAATGTGTTCTGCGATGAGACCTGCCCCAAAGCCACCATGCGTATATTTTCTTGACGAAGATACGCGGCAAACAGCAACTTCTTGTCAAAGAAACACAAGAACGGCAGCAACATCCGGAACGCTGTTGGCCGCGGCAGCGGTGTGCCGTTCTAAGCGTAAGCGCACACGATGAGTATGATCGTACATGACCGTTAGCACAAACAGCAACGACTGTGCCGCTGAAAGAAGATGCTGTACACAAAAAGGACTGGCACGCGTTTGCATGCCAGTCCTTTTCGCATGGATATATTTGAGGAAAGAAATACCGCTTTACTTCTTCACACCCTCTACGGCGGCGGTTTTGGCGCTCAGATCCTCGCACAGGTCGCGCCGGGCAAACTCCGGATTGCGGGGCAGCGTCAGGTCGAAGCGTTCGATCTGGTTGATCTTCAGTGTCAGGTGATCGGCGGACAGGCCCAAAATGTGGCCGCCCTGGGTCTTGTCGCCGCTGAGGTAGTGGAAGTGCCAGCCCGGCAGGTTGATGCCGTTCACATACCGGGGACACCAGACGGCGATAACGGTGCCGTAGGTGTTGGCGAAGTGGAACTCCCGCTGGTTCTTGGCCACCTCAGACAGGGTGGGATAGGGCTTCTGACTGGCAAAGCAGCTGCGGACATGCATGGCCTTGAACTCGCCGGTGGCCTTGATCATGTAAAAGATGTTTTGGTTGCCCTCCACATAAGGTGCTAACGTTTTCTTCATGGCTTCGATGTCCGCGATACCCCGCAGCTCCACGGCGGGAACGCTCTCATCGAACTTGGCCACCGTGCCGAAGGCTACGCCGTCCTCCGGCTTCATGACAATGACCTTGCCGTCTGCGGTGGCCTTGTAGGCCACGCCGTCCTCAAAGACGGCCTCGCCGTCCAGCCCGGCGCAGGTACCGATACCGGTATCGGCGTGGTGAAGAAAGTCCTTCACGCTGACGGTCTCATCAAAATTACCCAGCATCAATGCGTTCAAAGTGGATGCCTAGATCAGTGTTTTCATATGTACACACTCCTTTTTGCAAATCGGTATAGAAGATCGGATGGTTATTGCTTGGCGTCTGCCAGCTTGTGGGTATTCTGCCGGGACTGCTCGTCGGCAGGATGCCTGGTGAGGATGAACTTCACCATGAAGGGGCACAGGATGTTAGTCACCGCCAGCACAAAGGCCAGAATGGCCACGGCGGAGGTCACATACGGCTCGAAGGCCGTGTTGGAGGCTGCCGCCATGCTGGGGATACCAGCGCCACACCTGCCAGCGAGCCACTGGCCACGGAGGCGTAGCCAGGACGATGCAGCACTGTGCGCTCGAAGATATAGGACGGGGTGATGACGATGATGAAGTAGATGATGCTCATCAGCAGACCCTGGGGCAGCATCTTCGCGGCATCGATCAGGTTGATGGTAGAGCCGAACTCAAAGCCCAGGAAGGGGAGAATAATGGCGTTGCCGCCGGCAAACACCTTGCGGATATCCATATCCATGTTGCCCAGCACCATGCCCAGGATGAAGGGGATGATCAGAGAGATGATCTGCATGACCTGCGCCTCACCGAAACCGGCCTCGCCATAGAAGCCCAGGAACAGCAGCGGCATGGAGCAGATCAGCATGATGCCGAAACTGGCCTTATCGGCCTTGTCGCCGAAGGGGGAGATGATGCCCATGTACAGCGCCGCGTTGGCGCTGGTGACGGCGCACACGAAGGCCAGGAAGGAGATGCCCAGAAAGCCCTCATAGCCGAACAGGGCATAGAACAGGGCGCACAGTCCGTAGGCCACGCCCAGCCGCACCAGAATCAGCAGCACGCCCCGGTGCAGGGCGTCCGCCATATCCGACAGCTTCAATAGCTCACACGGCGCTGCTGCTGTCCACGGCACTGACCCTGCTGGACAGCAAGGGCGCGGAGTTTTTCATAGACGGTTCAGAGGGCAGTACTTCTGCAAAAGGCTAAATGGGCGAAAAGGGCAGATGGCATTTTATCTGTCTTTGGACACAGAGAGAAGTAGAAGACCATCGGTTATTTGCCGATGGCCTTCCCTGTTTATTGCTTTTTCACATATTTCTCAAGCATCTGATACGTTCTCAGACTATTGATCAGCATCTCCCTGCACATTTGCCGATGCGTTTCCTGCCGTGCCTCCTCGGAGGGCTCAGGGATATCCAACTCGGCAAAGACCTCCTCCGTAGAGAAAAAGTGTTTTGCCCGTTCCTCCGGCGGGAACTTGTCCAATTCTTCTGCTTCGTGGAGAGAATCATAGAGCTTTTGCCGTTCTGCCTCCACTGCCTCTTCGTCAAAGCCGAAGAAGGTCATCTCATACAGCACCGCTGCGCAAAGGGCGGCAATACCTACCTTCTGTGCGTTGGCGATGTTGACCTCGTAACCCAGCACCTCGCGCCAGGGCGACAGTTCAAACGCATAACCCTGAGGTAGCTGGATGGCGCGGGCGGCCTGCTCGGTCTCATCCACAGCCAATTCGTTGATGCCTTTCACCGCGAGAATGTCCGGCAGCGGCGCGAGTTCGGCGGGGAGTTCGCTCTTGCAGTACAGGTTGGCATCCAGAAACTCCTTGTCATCGTACATGTGATAGACGCTCAGAAGCATGTAATCGGTGGTCTCCGGCTCCATGCCGTGCAGGATGTCGATGAGTGCCGTGATGCGGTGGATGCCCCTATCACGCTTGGAGGCTTCAACGTCCAGCCGGTCGATCAGCGCGGCGGCGATGTCCGCCGCAGGCTGGCTCAGGATCAGTTCTTTTACGTTCACGCGTCACCTTCCTTTGGGAAAAGTGTGCAATGATTGCACACTTTTCCCCGGCTGTTCTCACGCGCTCTGGCGGATCACAATGCCCTCTTCGTCCCAGGTGGTCAACCGGAAATTGTAGGGATGTCCGTCAGGCGCGGTCAGGCTGTTCAGAATGTCCCGAAGCTCCTTCACCTCTGCCGAATGCCGCTTGGCGATCAGCACGGCTTCGTCCACAGGCTTGTTGTCCAGGGCGCAGCCATCCACATACATGCGAAGCTGGTACAAGTCCAACGCCTTGGTCTTTCCTGCCTTGGCCTCGTAGATGGTCACGCGGTCGATGTAGCCCACGAACAGATCGACCTTGGCCTTCAGCCCGATCTTCTGGTACACCGGCTCCTCACGGCTCACCCGCAGGACGGTAGGGTCCTTCTCCCGCTTGGCAGTCAGTTCCTTGACGTACCGCAGTTCCACAGAATCCACATCCTTGGCCGGGGCGGGAACATAGGAGGCGATCCAGCTGAGCAGGTTCTTCAGGCGCGGATCGGCTTCACAGAACGAGGTTTTTGTGTTCTTCGTGGCAGGCAGCGCGGCGGGGTTGTCCGTAATCAAGTCTACCTGTACCAGAAAGCGGTTTTGGCTGGGATGAATGGCCTCGCCCCAGACGCGGTCAAACATCCCGTGCTCAATAGTACGTCCGTTGATACGAAGCTCCACGCTGCTGGACTCCATGTTGCACTTGTAGTAGATAGCGTTGGACGGGTTCTTCAGGATATTGCCGTACTTACAGCGGATGGTCAGCGGGCCGCCGCCCAGGTTGCAGGGGGATCTCACCGTAATCCTTTACGCTGCCCTCTTCCCACACCGGCAGCAGCGGCGTCAGCGTATGCTGCGTTTCCTCGCCGCCGCTGATCTCCCACACCTCCATGGTGATGGGCGTATTTGCCAAAACACCGGCGTAGATATACCGAAGCTCATCGATGACATACTTCACAAGGTGGTGGAAGTCAGACTGCGCCGCCTTGCGGTCAGGCTTCACCGTCCGGAACTTTGCCATGGGGCAGCGGACGGAGATCGACGTGCCGGTGGGGTGGAGCAGGTCGCCTGTACCTGAATAAAAACGCACCTTCATGGGCTTGTCCAGTTCAGATGTGCCCATGGAATATGGCGCCTTGACCTCGCGGTACTGGTTTGCCGCGGCGTCGTCCTTCGTGCGGGTGCGGATGCTCCACTTCTGGTCAGGACTGCTGTCGCAGGAGGCCAATGCGTGCTTCAATCCAAAGCCGTGCTCGTTCAGCGGCGTCTGCGCGCCATCCCGACATGCGATGGTCAATGCACTGCTGAGGTCTGCAATGCCCGAGCCGCCGTCTGTCACAGTGATCTCCACGGCATCACCAAGATTTTCCAGCGACAGCACTACCCTCATGGACAGCTCGGAATCGCCGCTGTTGGCGCGGAGGTTGGAGACCGCGTCGTCCATCAGCTCACAGATGACCTGTGCCACGCTGTTGAAATTGTCCCCGATACCGGCGAACAGGCCGTGGCCGGTAGGATTATTGCGGATGATTTCCTCCGCGATGGGCGTCTTGTTTTCGATTTTCATAGGTGCAATTCCTCCTGTTATCGGTTGAGTTGATTGGCTACATCGGCGCGAACAGCGGCGGTGATAATGCGCAGCAGCGCCTGCTGGCGGATGACCTCCTGGCAGAATGCCACGGCCAGATCCTCCGGCGTTAGGTTGATGTCCTCGCACAGACACAGCAGCTCGATCCACTCGTCATCGGTCATGTTTACTTCAATGGTTGTCTTACGTTCGTCGTTCATGTGTACAAGTTCCTTTCTATAAAATAGAAAAAGAGAAACACCATGCAGGCCGAAGCACTACACGGTGTCATGAGTGTGACAAATAGGCCGATTCCGCTTGCAAAACGGGAGCTAAACGGGTATAATATCCCATGCGGTGCGGATTCGTCCGTTGTGTAGGTGCGTTATCACCTGCGCAGGCTTTGGGGAGTTGGCCCTCCTCAAAGCTGCCGTTGTTCTTTTTTCTAATTCAACTATACCACGAGCGCATCTATATGTCAATATATTTTGTCTATATTTTAGATTAAATTTTCTTTTTATTGACACTCATAGCTTTATACGGTACGATAACCCTTAGGGAGGAAACAATATGGGTTGGTCTTATGAAAGACTTTGGATTATGCTGATCCAGAGGAAAATGAACAAGTCCGCATTGCGTGAAAAAGCGGGGTTGACTACTGCGGCACTGGCGCACATGGGTAAAGGGGAACCTGTTACCATGGAAGCATTAGGCAAGATATGTAAAACACTGGATTGTCGTCTTGAAGACATTGTAGAATATGTGCCTGAGGCGTAATTAAAATTCACTGTATAAAGAGATGTCCATCGGCGATGCCGATGGACATCTCTTTCAGCCTGTCAAAGAACGCCAGTTCTCGTTATGCGAGAGCTGGCGTTTTAGTCGTATCAAAGAAGAAATAGGGCAGAAAAACAAAGAAATCAGAGCGGCTCCACTTCCAGAGGGCCAGTTTTTTGAGATTCATAGCAGCATATTTAAGCCTCACCCATGCTGAGACACGGGCCAGACCTCGGTGGTGTGTATAGCGCATGGCATGTTTTTCTTTTGCATCCGCAAAAACACGCTCAATGGTTTGTTTTTTCATGGCATAGATTTCTTTGCCGCGTTCCGTTTTCCGCAGCTGTTCAACTAAGTCGAGAAATTCCTGCCAGATATGGGTTGTGAGCATCCGCTGTCCGTTTTCATTTGCACCACAAGCGCTTCTGCAGGGACAATCTTTGCAGACCTGGGTGGCACTGCGGTAAGTTCGTTTTCCATCTTTGCTGGTAGTTGTATGTCTCAGTTCATGTCCTCCGGGGCAGACAAAGCTGTCATTTACCACATTGTAGGTAAAATCCCAAGGCTTGAACTTATCCTTCTTTCCTTTGTATCGGGTATAGGGCAGAATTGGGATCCTGCTGTCCTCAATTACTTTTTTGGCAATCCACGGGGTCTTGTAGCCGGCATCCATCGTTACAAATTTGACTTCTGGAAATCTGTCTGTGACCTTGTCATATACTGCGTCCCAGGCCACGCTGTCACTTACATTTCCTGAGGTGACTTCAACACCCAACACAAAGCCGTGCTTGTCGCAGGCTGTATGTGCTTCGTATGCAAATTGCCGTTCGTGTTCTCCTTTTACGAACATTCCGCAGTCCGGGTCTGTGGTGGAAACAGTCTTTTCTGCGGTTTCCTGTGAGCCTCCACCCCCTGGGGATGGTTTTCATCATCCTCATCTTCAATGGGCTTCTTGCCCAGCTTTTCTCTTTCCTCATTGACCTCTCTGCGAAGCTGACCAGAGTAGACCTTTGCTGCCTTCGCAACCTGTTCCTTCTGGAACTTTTTCTTGTTGGCGCTGACCTTGATATGGGTGCCGTCAATGAAAATTGCGCTGGGGTCCAGCATTCTGTTGTTCAGTGCTTTGTTGAGAATATGCTCAAATATCTCACTGGTCAGCTCATCCGGGAAGCGCTGGCAGAAGGCATAGCTCACCGTCGCAAAGTGGGGGATATTATCCAGCAATCCATACCCAAGAAACCAACGGTAAGCATTATTCACCTGAATTTCCCGGTAAGTCTGCCGCAGAGACGGTATCCCAAACAAATGCTGAATGAGTACCATCTTGACCAGCACAACCGGATCTGTGCCGGGACGGCCATTGTCATGGCAGTAGTACGGGTCCAGCCGCTCATACAGCCACTCATAGTCCATAACTCTCTCTATTTTGCGCAGCAGATGCTCCTTTGGCACCAGCGCCTCCAAATCTACGATGATTGGCTCATGCCGTGCGTCTTTTCTCCAGCCTTCCATGTAAACACCCCCGTTTCTTCTATAATAGCAGAAGCAGGGGCGGTTGCATAGTTTTTTGCCTGTTTTGGGGCGTAAATGCGCGCTGGATTTCATTTTTCCGCTCCCGGTAAGGCGGTTTGGTAGTTTTGCACAGAAATCATTTCCTCCTTTTGGCGTTGCCGGCAGCAGATGAGTATTGACATTTTTCTCCAAAAACAGTATTATCAAATACAGGATAATACAAGATAACACAGGATATGAGAAGTTGCGCGGAGAGAAGCTATGAGATGGATCGCAGGGATAGATGGCGGCGGCAGTAAGACGGCAGTTCTGCTGCGCACTGTGGATGGAAAAGAGACGCGAACGTGCCGCGTGGGCAGCATCGATCCCGCGGAGTACGGCGTAGAGGGCTATGCCGCCGGTCTGCTGGCCGCGTTGACACAGCTGGGTGTGACGGCGGAGCGCGTGGCCGCCGTATGCATCGGCATTCCCTGCTTCGGCGAGTATCCGGAGCTGGACGCCGCCGTATCGGCGCGGACGCGGCAGCTGTTTCCCAATGGCGCGGTGCGGTGTGAGAACGACTGCTATGTGGGCTTTGCCGGTGCGTTTGGACTGAAGGCCGGTATCAATGTGGTAGCCGGAACCGGAGCCATCGCCTATGGAGAAGACGAGGAAGGGCATGCCGCCCGCAGCGGCGGATGGCACCATGATTTTTCGGATGAGGGCTCCGGCGTATGGCTGGGGCGTGAGTCGTTTGCGCTGTTTGCCCGGCAGATGGACGGCCGCGCACCCCGCACGGCGTTTTATGAGATCTTTCGGGAAGGACTGGGACTGCGGCGGGATACGGATGTGATCGACTATTATGCGCGGCGCTGCGCGGGAAACCGGGCGGAGCTGGCAAAAACGCAGGAGCTGCTGCTGGCGGCCGCTCAGGCCGGAGACAACAGCGCCGCCGCGCTGTACCGAAAGGCGGCCGGCCACTTGTGTGAGACGGCAGCGGCGGTGTACCGGAAGCTGTGCTTTCAGGAGCCGGTACACATCTCCTATTCCGGCGGCGTATTTCAGGTCAGGGACTTTTTACTGCAGCCCTTCCTTCGGCAGGTGCGGCAGGCGATCCCCGGCTGCGTGGCGAACTCTCCGCTGTATACGCCGGAGGAGGGTGCGGCGCTGGCCGCGGCCCGGTTGCTGGAAAAGGAGGCGTGAGCGGGGATGGGCTTATACTATCAGGCGTTTACCGGCGGCGCGGCAGGGCGTGGCGTTGCCGCGGAGGATATTCTTCGCAGACTGCGGAACGTACCGGTACAGGCTGTGATCGTGGGATGGTCGGAGGACCCGGCGCTGTATCGGGAGCTGGGGGAAGCGCTGCACCGCCGCGGCGCAGAGCTGTGGCTGTGGTTTCCCGTGTTCTCCGAGCATACGCTGCGGGAGGGCCTGCGCCGCCAGACCGGTCTGTTGACCGGCGCGCCTTTGGGCGCGCGGGTATTTGACGGAGACGAGACATTTGATTTCTGCTGCCCCTCGCAGGCGGGGCTGGCGCAGCGCCTGCTGGAGAAATACGACCGTGATTTTGCGGGATGTGCCTTTGACGGCATGTTTTTGGACCGCATCCGGTACCCCTCTCTGACCGTGGGCGCGGAGGCGCTGTTTGGCTGCGCCTGCGGGGAGTGCCGCGATTGGCTGGCGGAAAACGGGCTGCCGCGTCAGGTGCAGGATGACCTTGCGCAGCGGATCGCGGCGCGTATGTCGGATGAGGATTGTATAGACCCGCTGGGACTGCTCCAATACTGCGCGGGACAATACATCTTTGCGGATCCGGCGCTGGAGACGCTGCTGCGGCTGAAGTGCCAGCGGATCGAAAGCGTGGTGCGTGTGCTGTGCGGCGGTTTTCGGAGCCGGGGTATGAAAGTGGCGATGGATCTGTTCGCGCCGTTTCTGGCACCGCTGGTGGGGCAGGATTACAGGCGGCTCGGGGCGATGGCCGATTTTATCAAGCCGATGCTGTACCGGCATACCTACACACCGGCAGGGCTGTCCTTTGAACTGGACGCCATGGCGCGAGCCGTCAGCGAAGCTGCGCCGGCGGCCTATGCGGCGCGGCGGGCATATTTGAGACAGGTGACCGGCATGGACGGTGATACCGGCGGCTTCTTTGAACGGGAGCTGGCGGCGATCCCGCCGGTGGGGCGCGTCGTGCCGGGGATCGAATTGCATACGGCGGAAGGGCTGCCTCCGGTGCGGCGGACGGATATTGCGGACAGCGTACACCGGGTAGAGCAGGCGGGCTATTTCGACCGCGTGGCCTGCTGGGACATTCTCAGCGCGGATCAGAAAGCCATAGAGACGTTTGCCGGTATTGCGGGGAGGGATCAGGATTGAGCGGTTGGCTGGAATTTGAAGATATTTGTAAAAACTTCCACGGCGTAGCGGCACTGAAGCATATCAGCTTCAAGGCGTACAGCGGACAGGTTTTGTCGCTGGTAGGCGAAAACGGCGCAGGGAAATCCACGCTGCTGAAGATACTGGGCGGAGATTACCAGCCCTCCTCCGGAACCTACCGCATCAACGGGGAGGAGAAGCACTTTGCTTCCCCCTACGAGGCGATCCGCGCAGGCGTGGGGCTGATCTATCAGGAACGGCAGATGGCGCCGGAGCTGACGGTGGCGGAAAACATTTTTATGGGTGCGCTGCCGAAGAAGGGGCCGTTTGTGGATTTCAAGACGCTGTATGCCAGGGCCAAGGCGCTGCTGGAGGAGTTCGGACTGGACATTGCACCGACGGAGAAGCTGAAAAACCTCTCTGCCGCGATGCAGCAGATGGTGGAGATCATCAAGGTCTATTCCCGCCGTCCGAAGCTGATCGCCTTTGACGAACCCACCACGGCGCTGACGGAGGCGGAAGCGGAAAAGCTGTTTTACATCATTGAGGAAAAGCTGAAGAAGCAGGACATCATCATTCTGTATGTATCCCACCGGATGAACGAGGTCTTCCGTCTTTCGGACCGTATCGTGGTGTTTAAGGACGGCGAACTGGTACACACCGCCGTCACGGCGGAGACCGACGAGGAGGCCATCGTGCAGCGCATGGTGGGCCGCCCGTTGGAAAAGGTGTTTGGCGAGCTGAAGCGGAACGCTCCGGCGGAGGACTGCATCCTGCGGGTAACAGGCTACTCCGGCAGGGGCTTTCAGGACGCCTCCTTTACCCTGCGCCGGGGCGAGGTCATCGGTTTTTACGGATTGGTGGGCGCGGGACGGACGGAGCTGATGCGCGGCATTTTCGGCGCGGATGAGATCAGCGGCGGACAGCTGGAGCTGAACGGTGAGTGCCTGCGTTTCACCTCGCCGGGACAGGCGGTGAAAAAGGGCGTTGCCTTTTTGACCGAGGATCGGAAGGATCAGGGAATATTTTCCCAGCAGGGCGTGCGGGAGAATATCAGCGTCGTCAGTCTGAAGAAATTGAAAAACCTGTGGTTTCTCAGCAGTCGGAAGGAAAATCAGTTTGCCCGGGAGCAATGTGAGAAGCTGACGGTGAAAACCAGCTCCATTCACAAGAAGATCGCGGAGCTCAGCGGCGGCAATCAGCAGAAGGCACTGCTGGCACGCTGGCTTGCGATGGATCCGGAGATCCTGATCCTGGACGAGCCTACGAAGGGCATCGACGTAGGTGCCAAGGCGGAGATCTACCGCATCATCCGGGACATTGCGGCGCAGGGGATCTCGGTGATCGTCGTGTCGTCGGAGCTGCCGGAGATCATCGGACTCAGTGACAGGATATATGTGATGAAGAGCGGGCGTATCGTCAAGGAGCTGCCGGCCGCGGAGGCTACCGAGGAGACGGTTATCGCGTGGGCCATGATGACAAATAACGCCGGAGGGACGCAACAATGAAAGACAAATCCTTGAAGGAGATCGCAAAAAAAGTAGTGGATTCCAACTACTTCGTGCTGATAGCGGTGTGGATCATCATGTGCATCGTATTCACAAAGCTGCAGAGCAACTTTTTTTCCTATCGCAATATGCTGAATATCCTGACCTCCGGATCGCTGGTGGGTCTGCTGTGCATCGGCGAGGCCTATCTGATTATTGCCGGCATGATCGAGCTGTCGGCAGGAGCGGTGGCGGCGTTCTCCGGCGTACTGGCGGCGATTCTGGCGCGGGACGGTCTGCCCTTGGGGGCGATCCTGCCCATCACCATCGCCGGAGGCCTGCTGTTTGGCCTGCTGAACGGACTTCTGGTGACAAAGATCAAGCTGCAGCCATTTATCACCACGCTGGCGACCATGTCCATCGCCCGGGGGCTTGCCTACATCATCTGTCAGGTTAAGCCGGTGCGCATCGCCAACGAGTCTCTCAATGCCGTGGGCTCCCTTCAGGTGCTGACGGTGCCGCTGCCGGTGCTGATCCTGGTGGTGCTGATCGCGGTCTTCGGCATTCTGCTGGCCAAAACGGAGTTTGGCCGCAATGTGTATCTGGTGGGCGGAAACCCGGAGGCAGCCCGTCTGGCCGGTATCAACGTCAATAAGATCAAGGTGCAGCTGTTTATGATCTCCGGCGCCATTGCCGCGCTGGGCGGAGTGATCCTTGCGGCGCGCATGAATTCCGGCCAACCGGGCGCGGCGGCCAATGTGGACACGGACGCCATTACGGCAGTGGTGCTGGGCGGCATCGCCATGACCGGAGGTACCGGCACCATGTTCGGCACCTTCCTGGGATTGCTGGTGCTGCTGACGCTGAACAACGGCCTGCTGGTGCTGGGCGTGACGACCTATTGGCAGAATGTGGCCAAGGGCGTGGTGCTGGTCTTTGCGCTGGCGCTGGACTTCTACCGGACGAAGCGCCGCAACAAAGTAAAGGAACCACCGCACAATTAAAGCTGCGGCGCGTTGCGGAGATGTTGTGTCCTGACTTTGCTGCGAAACCGCGTCCCGTCAGTACGCAAAATTTGCGCGCAAATCGCGCTTGTTCCATGATGCGGTGTTGCCTGAAATCTGTATGATCATGCGAAAGCATGGCAAATAAAAAAAGGAGAACGTACACATGAAAAAAATGATAGCCCTGCTGCTGGCGCTGGTAATGGCGTTTGCGCTCATTGCCTGCGGCGGCCAAGAGAACAACCAGACACTCGGCAACAAAGAAGGTTCGGACAAGATCCTGATCGGCGCCATCTACCGCGACCTGACCCAGACCTGGTTTGAAAAGGAATCCACTGCCGCCAAGGCCACCGCGGATGAACTGGGTATCGACATCCTGATCGGTGACGGTCAGGAGGATCCCGCTGTGCTCATCGACGTGCTGGACAGCTTCATTACGCAGGGGATTCAGGGACTGGTCATCAACACCTGCGATCAGGGCCTGAGCCAGACCATTCTGGATAAGTGCGCGGCCGCCGGTATCCCCGTGTGCGCCGTGGACGTCCCCCTGATCGACGACAACGGTACGCACATTGCCCCCGCCGTGATCCTGGACTCCTATCTGTGCGGCCAGCAAACGGTGGAATGGCTGCTGAACTATGTGGAAGAAAACGGCGGTATGAAGGATCCCGCCACCACCGGATTCCTGATCCTGGCCATGGAGACTGCCACCAGCTGCATTCCCCGCGCCGACGGCCAGTATGATTATTTCACCGAGAAATGCCCCGACTTCCCCGCAGCCAACATCTTCCGCGTTGACTACGGCGCAGGCTCCACGGAGACCGGCTATGACGCCGCTGCCGCCACCATCACCGCCCATCCCGAGATCAAGACATGGTATGTTGTCGCCGCCAACGACGAGGGCGTTGTAGGCGCGGCTCGCTTCCTGGAGGAGACCGGCATGGATCAGGACGCCGTGTGCGTAGGTATTGACGGCTATCTGGCCTCCGACGAGTTCAAGAAGGAGTCCTCCCCCGTGAAGGCGTCCGCCTATCTGGATTCCGGCACGGTGGCCAAGGTCTCTGTTACCGCGGTGTATGAGAATATCGTCAACGGCACCGAAATCTTCGGCGAGTATAAGAAGGACGGCGAGCAGTTCGGCACCTATCCGTTCGGCTCTGTCATCGTGACCAAGGACAATTATACCGAGATTATGGGCGACGCTGCCAACTGAGAACCACAGACCGCGGCGGGCGACCCACAGCGGCCGCCCGCCGTTTCCCCTTTAAGATTGGGAGGATACACGAATGTATAATACTGAAAAAGAAATCCGTGATGAGCTGAACAGCATAAGCAAGTGCCTGCAATTGGTCTGCGGGAAGGAGGACGAGATCCTGCGAACCTTTTCCGGCGCTAGGCGGATGTGGTTCATCGGCAGCGGCTCCAGCTTTTGCCTGGCCAAGTCCGCGGCGGCAATGTTCACCATGCGGTGCGATATTCCCTCTCTGGCGGTGGCGGCAGGGGATCTGCTGCTGCATACCGAGCGGTATCTGAATGCCGTAAAGGGCAGCGTAGTGGTGTTTGTATCCCGCTCCGGCATGACCAGCGAGGTGCTGCGGGTCTATGATCTGGTGGCAAAGCTGGAGGGCGTATCCACCGTTTCACTGTGTGCCAATGCGGCGTCCACCCTCAACGACGCCTGCGACCTGTCCCTGTGTGTGCCTTGGGCATTTGACGAGAGCGTGTGCCAGACCCGCACCATTGGCTCATTCTTTGCCGCGCTGGCGATGATCTGCGCACTGGTGTCCCGCGATACGCGGCTGCAGGAGCAGCTGAAGGCGGTCAGCCGTATGGGCGGTGCGCTGGACGAGCGGGTATTGCCGCTGGCGCGGCAGCTGGCCGAGAAGGACTGGGATCATGTGGTGGTGCTGGCGGATGCGGAGGCCGCCGGGGTGATGGAGGAAGGCGCGCTGGCCTTCAAGGAGATCTGCTGTCTCAACTCCAATTTCTACAACCTGCTGGACGTGCGCCACGGGCCGGTGGTCATGATCGACGAGCGCACCTTCGTCTTTGCCTTTCTGGAATCCGCGGGTCAGACAGAGCAGGCGCTGTTGGAGGATCTGCGGAAAAGAACCGGCTATGTGGTCAGTTTGGGACCCTTTGCGGCGGCAGAGGGGGAGGATACGCATTTCGACACCGGAGAGATCACCGATCCTGTGGCGGCGGCTATCCCGGCGCTGTACCTGCTGCAAAATGTGGCGCTGTATAAGGCGCTGAAACGTGGCGTAGACCCAGACCGACCCAATGGGCTAAGCGCATGGATCCGCCTGTGAGAGCAATTATGGGAATGTTACAGAAGATCGCAATGGAGAATAAGACCGGCCGGCAGATCGGGGTGTTCTCCGTATGCACCTCCAATCAGCTGGTCATCCGCGCGGCGCTGCGGCATGCCGGAAAGCGGGGATACCCGCTGGTGCTGGAGGCGACATCCAATCAGTGCAATCAGTTTGGCGGCTATACCGGCATGACGCCGAAGGACTATATGGACATGGTTCACCATTTGGTGGAGGAAGAGGGCTGCCCCGCTTCCCAGCTTATTCTGGGCGGGGATCATCTGGGACCGCTGGTCAGCTGCCATAAGCCGGAGCGGGAGGCCATGAAGGACGCGGCGGATATGATCCGTGCCTATGCGGCCGCCGGGTTCGGCAAAATACATATCGACACCAGTATGCGCCTTGGCGATGACGACCCGCGGCAGCCGCTGGCACCGGAGGTCTGCGCCCGCCGCGCGGCGGAGCTGGCGCTTGTGGTGCGGGAGACCTGCCGCGCACTGCCTGATGCGGAACAGCCGGTGCTGGTGGTCGGCAGCGAGGTACCGATCCCCGGCGGCAGCTTGGTGCATGAGGACAGTGTGACCCCCACCTCTCCAGTGGAGATCGCCCGGCAGATTGCCGCGTTCCGGGAGGCATTTGCCCAAAAGGGACTGCCCTTCGGGCAGGTGATCGGCTTCGTGGCGCAGCCGGGCGTGGAGTTCGGCGACGACTTTGTCAATGCCTACGCCCCCCGGCGGGCCGCGGGACTGATGGCGCAGATGCGGGGCTACCCCGATCTGGTGCTGGAGGGACATTCTACCGATTACCAGACGCGGGAGTCACTGAGTAGTCTGGTGCGGGACGGCGTGGCGATCCTGAAGGTGGGCCCCGCGCTGACCTTTGCCCTGCGTGAGGCGCTGATGCTGGCGCAGCAGGCGGCCGGCCGGATGGGCGTAAATGTGGATTTTACCGGAGCCCTGGAAAACGCCATGCTGGCGGACGACAGATACTGGAAGTCCTATTACAGCGGCACGGAGCGGGAGGTGGCCTATAAGCGCCTGTTCAGCTTCTCGGATCGCTGCCGTTACTATCTGCCGGATCCCGGCGTGGAGCAGGCGGTGCAGACGCTGCTGACGCAGTGTGGCGATCTGCCGCCGGCGCTGCTGAGCCTGTATTTTCCCCGGCAGTATACCAAATACCGGAACGGACAGCTGGGCAGCGATCTCCGCGCCGTCATCCTTGACCGTATCGGCGATGTGCTGGACGACTATGCCGCCGCCTGTTTTCCGGCGTTATATGAATAGCTATCTCTCTGCCCTTCTTTCGTAAGAAAGGCAAAAGACCGCCACGTTTGTGGCGGCCTTTTTGCCGGATATGGTCAACGAACGGAGAGTTCCACAGAATAGACGAACATGTCGCCCCGGACATAGCTGATGTTTTTTTCGATCACAACATTGTTGTGATAGGTGATGCGGGTCAGATAGATGGCGGCGTCGTTTTGCCGCTGATCCAGCATTCCCGCCGTTTCCTGATCCAGCAGGATCGCCTTCAGCTTTTCGTTGGCGCGGGTGGGGATGATATTGTACTTCTTTAAGGAGTTATACAGCCCCAAAGACTGCACCTGCTGGGCATGCAGCTCCGGACAGATGGCGCAGGGAATATAGGAAAACTCCCGCGCATAGGGCTGCTCACCGGCAAAGAAGATCCGCTCGATACAGAACACATTGTCGTCCTGCCGGATATTCAGATCCGCGGCCAGCCTGGCGTCGGCGGGAACGATGTCGAAGTGGCGCATGGTGCTGTATGTGCTGACGCCCCGGCTGCGAAGATCCTCCCGAAAGCTGTAAAAATGGGTCAGAGGCTGTTCGATATACTTTCCCTTGACATAGGTGCCTTTTCCCTTGATGGTGTAGACATAGCCCTCCTGCACCAGTAGATCAATGGCCTTCCGCACCGTCACGCGGCTGACGTTGTATGCTTCGCAAAGCTCGTTCTCGCTGCTCATGCGGCTCTGGGGCGGCCATTTGCCGTCCTGAATATTTTTGACAAGAATGTCCTTCAACTGGTAGTATTTTGTAACGGGAGACGTTGCATCTATCATATCACTGCTGCCTTTCTGAAAAGAGTGGGTCGCCGATATGGAAAAGCGCGAAGCGCGGTTAAATGATACATACAGTATAACACATAAAATACCGAAAATCCAGCATTTTCCACGGATTGTCGGCAAATATTGACAAGAATATTTGCGAGATATTCAAAAAAGCAGTGCAGATGCAAAAAGGGAAGCGCCCGGCGGGCGCTTCCCTTTTCAGCCTGTCAAAGAACGCCAGCTCTCGCATAACGAGAACTGGCGTTCTTTGACAGGCTGAAGAGCCAGAAACAGCTAAAAGCTGTTTCTGGCTCTTTTATGCAACGGGTTGCATATTCAGTTCCGTGAGAAATTTGTGGCCCCGGACATATTGACAACATTTTCGATTATGGTACTGTGGAATTAAGAGATGCGGATAATTATAAAATCCAACCCTTTTTAGGCGTATTCGATATTCTCAATAGCAAAAGCTGATCGGTTCGTAGGACCGTATGCCACCTTGACGGAGAGGAGAAAAAATTCTATGAAAAAACAAGAAATTGCCCGCGAAAATATTTTTTCTTCCGTTGGTCGGGTGACTGTGGCTGTGTATTTAAAGGCGGATACCGATAAGCAAACATTATCGACTGTTCTGTTTTCCAATAAATCCAAATTTGTACCAGGTATTTCTGCCCAAATGACCTATCGTCCCGGCCGTGGCCGGACGCTGGAGGAATCCGTCAAAAACGTTATTGCCCGCACGGTTGCAAAGTATGAGACAGCCTGCCGTCCGCAGCGGAAGCATATAGACTATGCGCAAGCGTATGGTTACTTGCCGGGTGATGTGAAGCATCAGCTATGCCCTGCACAATGGCGCGCCGAAAACACACGCAGGGCAGCATTGACCTACTATGAACGCCGCAGTATCCCCATCCTCCAGAGGATATTGGATCGTATTGATGACCCTAGTACGTTGGAAGAAGCGCAGCAGGCATATTTGGCACTGGCTCGCAAGAACACAGATCGTGGTGAGGCAAATGCCCTCGCAACCGCAAACAAACACATTACTGAAGCGAATCTGCTATATGAGGCGTCACGTTATTTGTTGTCACAATATGATTTGCCCCCCATTGAGATTCCTTTATTTACAACAGAGAGCATCGTTCCTCCGGAGCAGGCCAAAGCCCTCCCTCGTGACGATTTGGTACGGTTGGCGGAATTGATCCGGTTGGATTCCTCAAAAACACCCTTGGCCGCCGGTGCCGCTCTGATGTTGTGCTGTCTGCTGCGCCCTGCTGAAGTATGCCCAAAGTATGGCGAGATTGTTGATTGCGACAACTTTGGTGTATATGCGGCAGTGCATAACATTTCCAACGGGGAACGCGTTTCTGCCATGAAAACCCGCAACGCATATCGTCAGGTAATCTTACCTAAATATGTCATGGACATTGTTCGTGATAGCCGCGAAGTATTGTGTAGGCAGGGATATAGTGACGATGAGATTAATGACGCTTATGTTATCCACCACCGTCAGGACATCCATCGTCCTGCTGACCCACAGGACATCAGCCGCTATGTTAAAAATAAATTGGAGTTGCTAGGTTACAATAGCGATTATTGGCTCGGCATGGAGATGGTCGTGCAAGTCGAGCCCGATATGGATGACGGTGGCAATGCTTTGACCGATGTAACCGCCTACTTGCTGCGCTGCAGTGGTTGCACTTACTTGTGCAATTGTGCATCAGTTCCGCTGCCGGATGGGCGGAGCGTCATGCCACATGGCCTGGTAGACGCGCTAATGGGGCACCGTCTCCGCAATGAGGACGCATGGTGGGCAGATTGGATCAAACGTGAAGATAATTGGCCGGTCATTGCACAGGTGCTGGAAGGGATCATCCTTGATCCGGATCACAGTGCCCACCCTGCGTTCGCATCTGCTTTGCCCATCGTATCACCTCAGGTGTGTCACGTGACACAAAGCTATGTCGTGCCTCAAAGTGCTCTGCCGGGCAGTACTATCACCATAACTGTGCGGGGCCATGATTGTGATCGAGTAGATGTACGCCTGCCGAAGCACATCCAACTCGCCAGGGAAAACGGGAAATCCCGCACGACTCTATCACGGCAGCAGTCGTGTATACCGGACATTCAGGAGTTAGTTGCAAAAGAATACTATGACATGTTAAAGAAAGACGCCAAAAAAATCCACGGAAAGGTTAAGAATATGTATGAAAAGAAAAAACGACCCGTTTAGCGGAATCAAGATCACACCTCAATCAGGTAAGCAGTCGTTTGTGTTCGATTACCGTCCCAGTATCAAAATCCGATTTACGCTGAATCCGACAACCTCTGCGGGATACTTAGCCCGCGGCACTATTGGGCTGCTGGATCCGCAGACAGGCCATTTGCTGCAAACCCACACCAACAGTAAGGAACGCAGGTTTTCTGACGCTGCTACATTGGAATTGTATGTTCCCTATCCCCGCCCCGGAGAAACGCAGGAACAGATTATCCACCGCACCGTAATGAAGCGCACGGAGGATCTGCTCAAGAGGTATCGCCATGTGTTGAATACGAGTTTTCGTGAGGGAAAATCGTTGGACGAGATAAGTTTGAGCACCGCGGTAGAGTTATACGCAGCCGACTATGTAAATGACCAAAGCAGCAGTGCTGAGATTCGAAAGACGTATTACAACCAACTTCGGAAATTGGCTATTTTCTTTGAAAGCAAAAAACTGAAAGATCTTACATCAAAAGATTTCAAAGATTTTTGTGATGCACACCAGCGAAAAAACGGGCTGGAGTACATTAAAAGATTGTGTCACTTTTTAATGACCGTTTCCCAACGGGAAGGTGTTGAGTGCCCTGCCAAGAAGAAATTGGAGGAATATATTCGTCGGCAGGAACGCGATACTGACGCGACTAACCGCTGTCTACAGCGGGAAGCCGCCACCACGGATGTTTTACCTGTAGAATACGAAGCAGCATTGGATGACCGCTGCTGGCGGGAACTGGGACAGCCCATGGAAGCGCTGAGTGTCCTGCTAAAGGAGAGTGGTCTGTCAGCAAAGGAGGTATGCGCATTACAGTGGGGAGATTTATTATTGGATGATGCCGATCATGAGCGTGTTTTTGTGCGTTACCGCCGGGATGATTTGGCCAGCTACACCCATAACTATACGTTCCCACTTTCACCTTATGGCGCTTTATATGTTAACGCATGGCGAGCATATCTCGAAAAGAAGTGTCCTGCGGAGAGGCTTGCAGATAGCGCCTATATTGTATCGCAGGATGAATTGGGGCAGAAAGCATTTGCTTCAGGTGAACTGATTACCTACATTCGTACGACGGTCAGTGCCTACACCATCGGCTATGCAGGCCGCATCAAGCTGGAGGGGATGGCTTCTGCCCTGGGCGTACAGCTTTTTCGCAACACCCGAAGAAACCACCTTATCGAAGACTGCGGTCTGCGGGACGATCCCGGTGCGTTGGCGTTTCTCATGCATCAATCGATGACCGGTCAGGTGCAGTCCGACAGTTATCGTAGCTTCACCGACACAACCGGTCAGCAATACCTCTACTCGAAGCTCCGCCGGGATCGTCACGGCTGCCCGACGCCCGAAAAGGAGAATACCCGTACATCTATTGTCTTATTTCCTGATGGGCGGCAGGAGATTCGTATCCCGCCGGTCAGTGGTAGCAGTCGTCAAGGCGATGCGCTAATTACACTGGTTCTGACCAATGTACAGCCGGAGGATGTTATCGAAGTCCATGCTCCGGGCGGATGCTTTTTGGATATTTCAAGCGAGCAGAAACTCTAAATATTAGATATTATTTGTTGGCAAATAGAATTTCCGGTGGTATACTAACACTAGAAAACAAAATAGCGGCAGCTTTGAAGAGGGCCAACTCCTCAAAGCCTGCGCAGGTGATAACGCACCTACACAACGAATCACTCCGCACCGCATGAGGATATTATACCCAGTCGACTGCTCTTTTGCAAGCGGACATGTGAACCCGTTTGATTTGTCATGATGTTTTTGACACCGTGTAGGATATTTATATCCTGCACGGTGTTTTGTTTTCCTATCAATTTGAATAGGAGGCAGCTCTTATGTCTGACCGACAAACATACGGTTTCCGTAGCGCGCATACGATGGACTATTCTCGAAGAGGAGGTCTGTTTATGCCAACCGTTCAGCAAGCACCCGCCCCGGCGATCACCATCACTCGCAATTTCCTTGGCCAGCAGACGGCAGAGGCGCTGGTGGTGGAATTGATCCGCGCCCACACACAGGCGGCTTAATGGCTGTGGGCAGTCTACGGAAAGGAGGGAGCTTATGGAGAAGCCACCACTGCCTACCGCGCTGTACTGCCGCCTGTCCCGGGAGGACGGAGACCGGATGGAGAGTGATTCCATCGGCAACCAGCGGAAGCTGCTGGAGGCGTATATCGAAAATCATCCTGAGTTGGTAATGGCGGAATGCTATGCCGACGACGGCTATACCGGCACGAATTTCCAGCGCCCCGCCTTTCAACGGATGCTACGGGACATAGGGAACGGGCGCATCCGCTGTGTGCTGGTAAAGGACCTGTCCCGTTTCGGCCGTGATTACATCGAAACAGGCCGCTATCTGGAGCGTTGGCTGCCGGAGCACGGCGTGCGGTTCATCGCTGTCACGGACAATATCGACAGCGACCGCGGCGCCTACGACATGATGATGCCGCTGAAGAATCTGTTTAACACCCAGTATGCACGCGACATCTCCCAAAAGGTCAAAAGCTCCCTCCACGCCAAGCAGCAGCGGGGCGAGTTCATCGGGGCCTTCGCCAGCTACGGGTACTGTAAGGACCCGCAGAATCATAACCGTCTGGTCATCGACCCGCCTGCGGCGGAGGTGGTGCGGCGCATCTTTACCCTGTTCGAAAACGGAATGGGAAAGATCCGTATTGCCAAGCAGCTGAACGAAGAAGGCATTTCCTGCCCCAGTGAGTACAAACGGCTCACCGGAGAAAAATATCGCAACAACCACCGGCTGGAAACCACCACCTACTGGACATACGCTACCATCCACCGTATCCTGCAAAATGAGATGTACATTGGGAATATGGAGCAGGGACGGGACGACCGCCTTCAGATGCACGGGAAAGCCAAGCGGAAGGAGCGCTCCCAGTGGACGGTAGTATCCGGCACCCACCAGCCCATCATCGAAAAGGGCCAGTGGCAGCGGGTGCAGGCTCTGCTGAACGCTAACGCCCGTACGCCGGATTTTCAACAGAATGTCAGCCCCTTTGCGGGTTTTCTCAAGTGTGGCGATTGTGGACGAGCCATGGTCAAGACCACCTGGGGTGGCAAAATCTTCTACACCTGCGGCTCGTATAAACGCTACGGCGCATCCGTGTGCAGCAAGCACTATATCGCCCACGATGTGTTGACGAAGGTGATACTGGATGATCTGAACCAACTCATTGCCGGCATGGAAAACCTCCACCAGCTGGCACAGCAGGGCGCGGCGCAGCGCCCGCGCTCCGGCACCGACCAACCCCAAAAGCTGGAAGCTGCATTGCAGCGCATTCAGCGCCGCCGCCAGAGCGCCTACGAGGACTATCAGGACGCGCTTATCTCCAAGGAGGACTTCCTCCGCTACCGCGCTGATTATGACGCACAGGAGCAGGCGCTGCAGGCCCAACTGGACAAGCTGCGCGACTCGGTACAGGATGAGCCGCTGTCCTTGCCCTGGGTAAAGGAATTGCTGGCGTCGGGGCAGCTGGCGGAGCTGGATCGCCCCACAGTCGCCGCCGCCATCCGGGAAATCCGCGTCTACGAGGGAAACCGCATGGAGATCGACTATCTGTTTCCGGAGGGCTGCCGCGCTCTGCTGGAGGGGTGAGTGCATAGTGCCTGTGTGGAAAAAAGTGAAAAAGTGGAGAGCGAAGAAATATTTTTAAGGTTAAACTCGAAAAACTTACGAATCTTGGGAGTATTTCAAGTCGTGAACTGCCGCACTTTTGCATCACCGTGGGGCAACGAGGATACCCAGACGCTTATCGACATTCTGGCGCGGTATGGTGTCAAGACCACCTTCTTTGTTGTGGGAGATTGGGCGGAGAAGTACCCGGAGTCCGTCAAAGCCCTGCACGACGCGGGCCACGAGGTGATGAGCCACTCCAATCACCACGACCATTACAACAGTCTGTCCACTCAGCAGATCATTGACGATGTCACCGCCAGCAACGAGCGGATCAGTGCTGTTACCGGCGTGACCCCCACGCTGATCCGTTGTCCCTACGGGGAGTATGACGACCACGTCATCGCCGCCATACGCTCCATGGGTATGGAACCTATCCAGTGGGATGTGGAGCAACCGGAAATGACTTAAAGCCGTTGTGCTGCAATGGTTTGTTGGTTTGAACGCTGTGCGCATCAGCCAAGAATTTGACCTGCAAATGGGGCGTTTGACGGGCGTTTCAGGCGTGGGAGAGGTCGAATTTGAGGGGCTGTGCGCAAAGCGCCAGCATCGCACGCCGGCTGTCCCACTGTAGAAGGTACTTACGAGACAACTAAGCCGCCCGATTTGAAATCAGGCGGCTTTCCTGTTGAGAATACGCATAATTGCCGCCCGTGTAGGCTAAAATACAAGTGCATCGTATTTTAACCTAAAAACTATTGATTTTCCCTCTCTCTTAGGCTATAATAAAGATGCATCGTATTTTAGCCTAAAGGAGGCGGAGCAATGTATATTGAGAGACAGCTTGAAAAGAAGTTTATTGCAATCAATGAGGAGTACGCTTGTGTGCTGCTGACAGGTCCGCGTCAGGTCGGAAAGTCCACCATGCTGCGGCATCTGATGGAGGGGACGGCACGAGCCGAGGTTTCGCTGGACGATTTGGAGGAGCGCAGGCTTGCCAAAACCGATCCCGCCATGTTTTTGAAGCTGCATCCCGCGCCGGTTCTCATCGATGAGGTTCAGTATGCACCGGAGCTGTTTTCATATATCAAGATCGCTGTGGATAACGGTGCTGCACCCGGCTCCTATTGGCTGACCGGCTCTCAGGCGTATCGCCTGATGGAGCTTGCGCAGGAGTCGCTGGCCGGACGAACCGCCATTCTTCATATGTCTGCATTGTCACAAGCCGAGCTTTGCGGCGCAGTGGATGTTTCGCCCTTTTCGCTGGAGCTCGATGAGTTGCAGAAGCGCAAGGCATTGCTTTCTCCTGCCACACCGAATGAGATATACCAGCGGATTTGGGACGGCGCGCTTCCCGGTCACAGGAGCGGAAAGTATAAAGACCGGGATGTGTTTTACAGCAGCTATATTCAGACCTATATCGACCGGGATGTGACCACCGACATTCTCGGCGTGGATAAAGTGATGTTTGCGGACTTCATTCGTGCTGCCGCCTGCAGAAGCGGCCAGATGCTGAACCTGCACGACATTGCCGGGGATGTGGGGGTCAGTGATGATACCGCAAAGCGTTGGATGAAGGAACTTGAAAAATCGGGGATCGTGTTCTTCCTGCACCCCTACTCCAACAATCTTCTGAAGCGGACGATCAAAACGCCGAAGATGTATTTCTTCGATACAGGGCTGGTCTCCTATCTGACTCGGTACTCAAGCCCTGAAATTCTGATGAACGGTGCGATAAACGGAGCTATCTTGGAAAACTATGTTGTGTCGGAAATTATGAAAACCTACAGCAACAGCGCCAAAGACTGCCTGCTGCATTATTACCGAGATAAAAACAGCAATGAGATCGATCTGATTATGGAGAGTGACGGTCAGCTGCACCCCATCGAGATCAAAAAAAGCATCAACCCGCCGACACAAATTACAGGTGCATTCAAGCTGCTTGACAAGGCCTCCGTACCGAGAGGAACAGGTGCGATCATCTGCCTGCGGGAGACATTAAGCGCAATCGACAGCAGCACATATATCGTCCCCGTGTGGATGATCTGAGTTCGTTCCCATATCCGAGGAAACAAAGGTATCTTCGACCATGTAAGTGCAATATGCAGCAAGAGGGCGTCGCCATAAGCGACGCCCTCTTGCTGGTAAAGGCCTCCGTCAATCCGTGATCATCAACTGTTCACACTCTGATTCATCTGTTAGTGACAGCAATTCCCCGGCAATGTCCGCGTTTTCGAAGCGAAGCACATCCGTATCTTTTCGCCCGAAGGCCAGAAGATCTACGTTGCCATACCAGACGATGCGCTCATCCAAAACGGCGTATCTTTGCTGCAAACCCTTGTGCAGGATTACCTCCGCACCGACAGATTGCAGCGCGTCAACGGCTGCAGCAATCTCTGCCGCACGTGCATCGTCTTCACTGGTGTGTATTGTGATCTTTACGCCACGGGACACCGCGCTTTGCAAAATCGGCAGCAGCCTCCCAACACGTCCCTTTTGTAGATAGGGGCTGACAATCACAATACTCTGCGCCGCGTCAGACAGATCCTGCTCAAATGCGGCCATGGCGGCGTGCCCGTCATAGATCATGCTGACGGGCTCATCCGACGTGCCGAACTTCACCTGATACCCCAACTCCGCATAGCCCTTCAGCCGCTTGTGATACATCCGCTCCAGCATGGGGATATGGACGTCCACATAGTCGTAGATACGAACCTCGTGCTTGCCCTCGTAATTCCGGTGAAGCCGACCGGCGTACTGCGCCAGTGTTCCGCGCCACGAAATCGGCATCGCCAGCAGCAAAGTGTCCAGTCGCGGAGCATCAAATCCCTCTCCGATGTACTTTCCCGTGGCCACCACGACAACCTCTTCACTGGCTGGTATCTCCTGTAACGCGGCCAATTTCTCCCGTTTTTCCTTCGGTTTGTCGCTCCCCACCAGCAAGAATACGTTCCGGATTTTTTTCTGTAAAAGCGCGGCCAGCTGCGCCGCGTGTTCTTTTCGTTCCGTCAGCAGGATCGGCGAACGCCCTTCATACACGAGCCACACTGCATCCTCCATCAACGACGCATTCCGGTTTTCGTTTTTGACGATAGCGGCGTATAGCTCCTGAATACTGCTGCCGGCCGGAGCTCTCGCCCGCGTGAATCGGGGAATGATAAAATGAGAGAACGTCCGCTTATCCGCCTGACTTTTGGCGTCTACCAAATAACGGATTGGCCCACACTGCATGAAGATAATGGGGTGGTGTCCATCCTTCCGCACCGGCGTGGCGGACAGACCATACACATATTTTGCCTTTGCAGCCTTCAGCACTTTTTCAAATGTGAACGCCGCCACGTGGTGACATTCGTCCACAATGACCATTCCATAGTCCTCTACAAAAGATTTGACCTCTTTTTCCTCACCCTTGAAAAGCGACTGCATGATGGCGATGTCAATGATCCCGCCCCGTGTGTCCTTTCCCGCGCCGACTTGACCGATCAGACAGCGTTTCTTTTTCCTGCCACGCTTTTTAGGTGGCTCCGGCAAAACCTCATGGATAGTGAGGAATTGCTCCAAAGATGCCCGCCACTGCTCCAACAGTGCACTGGAGTGTACCAAAACCAGAGTGTTGACCTTTCGCTGCCCGATCAGATACGCCCCGATCACCGTCTTACCAAAGGCTGTGGTAGCTGACAGCACCCCCATATCCTCCACAAGCAGTGCCTGTGCCGCAGGTTCCTGCTCTGAACGCAGTGTTCCGTTGAAAGCTACATCGATCGCTTTGCCGTTGCAGCGTTTGTCCTCTGTGGCAATTGGAACGTTATATTGCTCCAGCAGTTCCATCAACGTGTCCTGACAGCCGCGAGGCAAACCGATGTAGGCATCGTCCTCATAACCGCAGTCCAAGATACGCGGTGTTCCATAAACCGGCAGGCGCATGGCCTGCTTGGCGCGGAATTCCGGGTTGGGGAATGCCGCCAGCCGCTTCAGCATATTTAATGCCGCTTGAGAGAATCCTGCTTTGTCCAGATAGATTAAGTTTGACAGTGTCAGCGTTACTTGAAGCGGAAAATCTGACCTGTCCAGCCGCTGTGCCCGCTTGCGCTGCCATGGAACAGGCTTTTCCGCCGTTTCCGCCAACGCCCCGACGTCACCGTCCTGACACAGCGTTGTCAGCAGCCCTGTCAGCTGCTCCGGCGTGACCTTGGGCAGCGTGGAGAGGAATGCCCACTGATCCGGGTATGGCACAAACTGCTCGTCCACAAAGAGCGTGTTTCCTTCCTTCTGCGCCTGCCCCTGAAAAGGCAGGGCGATCAGGTTTCCGAAGCCTCCCTTCGGCACGGTGTCCTGGGTGGGGAACAGTCGGTCATACGACGCGAAGGACAACTCATGGCGACACGCCATCGTCCGGGTCAGCAGACCGCTGCCCAGCCGCCGCGCATCCGCCGCGGAAACTGGCTCGGAAAAGAAAAGCCACACATGAGCACCGTTCCCGGAACAGGAGCGTTCCACCGCAGGCGTAAGCCCCAGCACTGTACAACACTTGCGGAACGCTGCAACGTCCGCCTGCCAGTTCGCTTCATCAAAATCCGCCGCCAGCAACCATGTGGTATTGTCCTCGCACATGGGATAAATGGCGGCCACGTCCCGACACAACGGGTCATCCCCCCGCAGGTGTGCCTTGACCGCTTCGTAATTCAGTGATACAAACGCCCGATTTGGACAATCCGCACATTTGTACCGCCGCTTATCGCACAGCCCCTGTACCCACTCGTTTTTGCACACCGGCGTATAGCCGCTCTTTCCGGTTTTGGTGCTGTAATAACGCCTTGCATACAGCTCCTCCCTGCCACGGAACATGGAAAGAAAGCACTCTATTTTCTCCTGCGTAGAGCTGTGGGTGCAGACAGGCGCAGCCTGCTCCGTCTGCGGTACATTTTCCAGCCACAGCTCCTCCGGACACACAAACCGCTTGCCCTCCGTATCCTCGCAGATGACATAACCGGCTTCTCCCACCAGCGCAGGCAGCTGCTCTATCAGGGTATATTCCTTTCCGTCTATCCGGGACACTTTGTCCATATAGCCCCTCCCTCCATTGGATGCAGCTTTTGCTTAATGGATCGTTATATTGGCACCGCTGTTGTTCTTAAGAACAGCATACCCGACATTTCAAGCAAAAGCAACCCTGATATTAAAAACAGGGCGTTTTCCGGATACTTCAGGCTATTTTGAGGTATTTTCTCTTGCATTTTTGGAAACACTCCTGTATACTGATAAAAGCTGATACTATTACATATCAATCGGAGGCGCTATATGGACGCTGCGTTGTTTACCAAAATGCTGTCGGATAAAAGTGTGCTGGACTTGAAGAAGCTGGGCTATAAATATCCGCAGGCGGATATGGGAGAGTTTGTTTCGCTGCTGAAGAATGGTTTCTACCATCCGCTGCCGCTGAAGGACTTTTCAGGGCAGGAGCTTGTCTATTTGGATAGTGTCGCGCAGGTGCATCTCTCTGCCGCCCGGATTCTGCTGACGCCGCAGAGCAGCACGCAGCTTTACGGCGCGAAGGCCATGGAGGAGGAGATCATCTCCACCTTCACCATCGAGCAGGTGGATTTCTCCCGCGACAGTGTCCGTAAGATCCTGTCCGGCTTTGCTCCGGCGGACGAAAGCGAAAACCGCATCTACGGTATGAAAAAAGGGTTGGAATTCATCAGCGACCCCGCCAACAGGATCACCGAAGCATCTATCCATCAGCTGTATGAGACCGCCATCGGTGCCTATCTGCCGGAGGAAGACCGGCTGCACCCCGGCAGTTTCTACCGACACGACAGCGTGTACGTTGTCGGCTCCAGGGTGGAGCATACCGGCCTGCCGTGGCAGCAGCTGCAGGAGCGTATGGGGGAACTGGTGCGCTTCATTCATGAGGATTCCGACAGCAATGACCTGCTGAAAGCAGCCCTGATCCACTTCTATATTGCCTATCTGCACCCCTACTTTGACGGCAACGGCAGAATGGCCCGGCTGATGCACCTGTGGTATCTGGTACAGCAGGGATATTCCTCCGCTCTGTTCGTGCCGCTGTCTGAGTACGTCAACAAGAGCCGCAAGGGGTACTACGACGCCTACACGTTGGCGGAGGAGAATGCCCACATCAGCGGCGTACTGGACGTAACGCCGTTCTTAGTGTATTTCATTGAGAATGTGTATCACAAGCTGAATGGAGTGCTCCCTGCCCGCCGGACGACCGAGGCGTTTCAGGCTGCATTGTCGCAGGGGCAGGTTACGGAGAAAGAAAAGGACCTGTGGGGTTTCGTCCTCTCCGCATACGGGGAAACCGAATTCTCCACCAAACAGTTGGAAAAGGACTTCGGCAACGCCGCCTACGCCACCATCCGCAGCTTTGTGCTGAAGTTTGAGCAGTTGGGTCTGCTGACCTCAACACGGTACGGAAACCGCTTGAAGTATAGGGTGCAGGCGTGACGTGGGCTTTTATGAGATGTTTACGACTTGCAGTAGAAGAAGGCAAACGTTTATGACCGCTATTCTTTAGATACAGCGGGGTCATATTACACAAACGATGACCACTTGGTTGCAGTATGCAGTATGCGGTGCTAGCCGCGAAATGCAAGTCAATAACATAAGAAACAACGCAAGACAGTCTTGCGTTATTTTGAATAACATAAGAAAACTCGAAAAAATCAAGGAGGTACGTGATAGGATTGGATAGCATCATCCAACCCTCTCCTGCTATTCTTGTAATTGCCTGATTATGATGCAAAAGAATACTTAGAGAATGCAAACCATGAGGTTGGAATACATGAGCAGCGATATCTGCGGTTGGTCAGAATGCGGGAAGATTTGAACAAGGAGCATTCTCTTGGTGAATCATATGAATCTCATTGAAAAGATTGCGGTAAGCAAAGGTTGGCATATTGAAGTAAAGCGGGGAAAATTAGCTGATTTACAATGAAAGGATTAACCGGTATAATGTATGTGTCTAAATATTCCGTAAAGGACGCGTGAGAAGTTGAGCCGATTCCTTTTCCAAAATATATAGTTGGAGTATTATACTTGGCTTGATATCAATACTAGTGTTATTATATTTTGAAAGATGAGGAGAGTAGAAAATGATACCGATCAAGCTGACAAATGACACATGGCCACCTAAAGACGGAGAATTCTGTTCCAGTATTGTGCTGTATTATGATAATTGGAACGATTATAGCTATCGAACATCATTTGTGATGTGCTATTGTGATGCAGATGGAATGGTTCGCGAAGTGGGCAATGTAAAAATCTATTATTGGCAAAATGACGAAGTCAGGACTAATCAGTATAGTGAACATACCAAAAGCAGTTTGGGCGATCATATTGAATCATTGAGTGCATCATACTGTTCTCTTGGTCAAGAATTGTCATATTACAAAAACTTAAAGGCACTGCTTCCTAACGACTACTTCGATATTCTTACTAGGTTAAACGACATTGCTATTTTTGATGCGATCAAAAACCGTTTCATTAATGAAAAAGGTGTCCAATCATCTTTACTACGTTTTAGTGGAGCTGAAAAAGCCTTAAACGAAGCTAAGGGGATAATTTATGAAGGTCTGCAAACGACAAAAGATATGTCTTTTAAGTATAAAATAGTTGTGCCTTACGATACTTCTCCTGCACTACTCTGTTTTGATTTTGCACAAACAGACACCCTGCCATATCGTATAAATATATTAATTGGCAAAAATGGTACCGGAAAAACTCAAACACTGTCACGTTTGGCAAATTCGCTGAGTGGATATACAGATGCTCTTGAAGCGGGAGCTTTTGTTGATCGACGACCACCTGTTGACAAAGTAATGTCAATCTCATATAGCGCGTTCGATTGTTTTAGAAAACCGCCCGAGGGAACAGATAGCCGCAGCGTTTTTAGCTATGTATATTGTGGAATCCAAAGTGAGCAAGGTACGTTGTCTTTGCCTCAATTGAAAGAAAATTTGAAAAGGGCTTTCTTAACGATTAAAGAGAGAGGAAGACAAGAAATCTGGAATCGTGTCCTTTCAGAGTTGATGGAAGCAGAGCACCAAAGAACACTCGAACTAATTTCGGCAGAACGGTTTAATGAGGTGAACCTTAGCTCAGGCCAGCAAATTCTAATATGTACTATAACTGAACTGATAGCAAATATTGAAAATGAATCCATAATCCTTTTTGATGAGCCGGAAATACATCTGCATCCAAATGCGATTGCGAATATGGTTCGCATGTTTTATCGCCTTTTGGACGAGTTCAATTCATATGCTATTTTTTCAACACACTCTCCTCTTATTCTCCAGGAGATTCCATCAAAGTATATCCAAATCTTAGATCGGGTGGATAATTCGCTCAATGTCCGAAAACCGGATATAGAATGTTTCGGAAACAATATCAGCGAGATTGTTTTTGATGTTTTTGATGTGACTAGTGTGGAAAGCAATTTCAAGTCGCATCTTCGCAAATTAAGTCAAAACAAATCTTATAATGATATTCTAGAATTATTTGATGGAAATTTAAGTTTGAATGCACTGATTTTTCTAAAGAGTTGCTATATGGGGGGAGACTGAATTGCTACAGATAGATCTTCCTAATATTGATAACATCAAATTATGGGATGAAATAGTTTCAAATAAAAGAGGAATACACAAGAGTAATCTTCTACAATGTAGGCACATAGTATTGGAACGGTATGTCTTTTATCAGTCGCATTATGAATCCTTAGAAGAAATTACCCCGCTGGATACCCAGTTTTGGGAGAATATAAAGGAAGATCTTCACAGTTGTTATGGAAATAATGTTGCTTTTAGTAGAGCAAGAAAAAAACTTCTTTCCTCAGCTCCTAAATGTCCGTATTGCTTACTAAACCGTCCTAATACGCTGGATCACTATTTTGACAAAAGCGACTACCCTGAATACTCCGTATTTGCCCCTAACCTTATTCCGTGCTGCTCGGAGTGCAACTCACTAAAAGGAACACGCCTGTTTAATGATGACCAGCAACGTCAATTTATACATTTTTATATTGATAACATACCAAATTATCAGTATCTTTTTGTTCACTTTAGCATTGATGCGCCTAAATCTATTCCGCAAACTTTCGTAGACTTACAATTCCAAGAAAATGAGCCTCTTGAACAGCAAATAAGAAACCATTTTTCCCAATTAGATCTTTTAAGGAAGTTCCATGACGCGATTATTAGCCGCTTACCAGTGGTTCTAGGCGAAATAGAAATTGCGAAAAATGGTGGTATGACCTTTGATCAGATTCAAGAAATCATGCGGGTTAGATATCGAGCGCTTGCGAGCACTTACAAAGGCAATTATTGGGAGACCTGTATGTATGAAGGGCTCTTAAGTAGCGAAGGGGTTTTAGAAATGTTTTTCCATTCCGAACGGCAAGAATAATTTCATAAGAATTCGGCTTTTTACTTTTAAGTAAGTTGGAATCCTTCTTTAGTTTTTGTCGTGCGCTTGACATATGGATGCCTGAAATCATAAAATTTGATAGCGCAAATTTACACGAATATTTTTGGAAGCATTACACAATACGACACGAACCACGTTTAACGGACAGGGAAGGCCATCGGCAATAGCCGATGGCCTTCCCAATTTACTGCTTTTTCATGTACTTTTCTATCATCTGATACGTTCTCAGGCTGTTGATCAGCATCTCCCTGCACATCTGCCGATGCGTTTCCTGCCGTTCTTCCTCGGAAGACTTGGGGATACCCAGTTCGGCAAAGACCTCCTCCGCAGAGAAGAAGTGTTTCGCCCGTTCCTCCGGCGGGAGTTTGTCCAGTTCCTCCGCTTCGTGGAGGGAATCATAGAGTTTCTGCCGTTCTGCGTCCACCGCCTTTTCGTCAAAGCCGAAGAAGGTCATCTCATACAGCACCGCCGCGCAAAAGGCCGTGGCACCTACCTCCTGTGCGTTGGCGATGTTGACCTCGTAACCCAACACCTCACACCAAGGCGACAGTTCAAACGCGTAGCCCTGAGGTAGTTGAATGGCGCGGGCGGCCTGCTCGGTCTCATCCACGGTCAACTCGTCGATGCCTTTCACCGCAAGAATGTCCGGCAGCGGCGCAAGTTCGGCGGGGAGTTCGCTCTTGCTGTACAGATTGGCATCTAGAAACTCCCTGTCATCGTACATGTGATAGACTCCTAGGAGCATATAATCGGTGGTCTCAGGCTCCATGCCGCGCAGACTATCGAGGAGCGCCGTGATGCGGTGGATGCCCTTGTCACGTTTGGCAGGTTCAACGTCCAGGCGGTCGATCAGCGCGGCGGCGATGTCCGCCGCAGGCTGGCTCAGAATCAGTTCTTTTACGTTCATACTTCACCTTCCTTTGGGAAAGCGTGCAATCATTGCACACTTTTTCTGATGAAAAACCGGAGGTCTATAACCGTACTTCGACCTCCGGGGGAAAAGTTTTCTCGCGGCTTCCGCAGCCAGTTACATCAACGACCCGAAACATTGAACACGGGTCACATAACCCAATAACAAATAGAATAACCCGCCTCCGCAGCAACATTGAACACGGTCGGAGGTCACCACTTGTAATTTTAAAACGGCGAGGACAGCGCGACGGAACGTTTTTTACTCCGCCAGTTCAAATGTGTCCCGCTGGTTCACGGCGTCCAGTGCCAGCTGGGCGCGGGACAACTCGTCGCTGACCTTTTCGTAGTCGGCCTCTACTGCCGTCAAATCGTAGTTGGCATAAGAGTAGTCAATGATATTAGATTGCCGCCCGTACTGCTCCTCCACCCGCTGCTTAGGCAGGCGGGCTTTCATATCGGCCAGCTTGTTTTTGCGCTGGGTCAGCTGGGGGATGTACACCAACATCTCGTCGATGGTCATGTTGAAGTCAGGGATAACATGAGTGGCGTTGAACATATTGATGGCGTGCTTCACCTTGCGGATGCGCTGTTCCAGCTCTGCCAATTTCTTCTGGGTATCAGTGTAATCGTAGGCGGGGCGCACGGACTCCACGTCCTCGCCCATGGCGGCGCGGAAGTCCTTGCTGCGGTTTTCCTTGTCCAGCAGGGCGGCGTGCTCGTCGTTGAGCTTTTTCAGCAGCTTGTTGGCCTGCGCGGAAGTATATGTCATGGTCGGTCGTCCTTTCTCTTTTGTGAATTTCTGCTCCCATTGTACCTGATTTTGCGGCGCAAGTCCAGCGGATGACGGTGCTTTCTCCGGCCATATTCTCACTCCTCTCTGCCAGAGGAAAAGTGTGCAATCATTGCGCACTTTTCCCCTTCTGATCTTACGCACTCTGGCGGATCACGATGCCCTCATCGTCCCATGTAGCCAGCCGGAAGTTGTAGGGACGTCCGTCAGGCGCGGTCAGGGTGTTCAGGATGTCCCGCAGTTCCTTCACCTCAGCCGAATGGCGCTTGGCGATCAGCACGGCTTCATCCACAGGCTTATTGTCCAGGGCACAGCCGTCCACATACATGCGGAGCTGATACAAGTCCAGTGCCTTGGTCTTGCCAGCCTTGGCCTCGTAGATGGTCACACGGTCGATGTAGCCCACGAACAGGTCAACCTTGGCCTTCAGCCCGATTCTGGAACACCGGCTCCTCACGGCTCACCCGCAGGGCGGTAGGGTCATTCTCCCGCTTGGCAGTCAGCTCCTTGACGTACCGCAGCTCCATCGAGTCCACATCCTTGGCCGGGGCGGGGACGTAGGAGGCGATCCAACTGAGCAGGTTCTTCAGGCGCGGATCCGCTTCACAGAACGAAGTTTTCGTGTTCTTGGTGGCGGGCAGCGCGGCGGGGTTGTCTGAGATAAGATCCACCTGCACCAAAAAGCGGTTCTGGCTGGGATGAATGGCCTCGCCCCAGACGCGGTCAAACATCCCGTGCTCGATGGCGCGTCCGTTGATGCGAAGCTCCACGCCGCTGGACTCCATGTTGCACTTGTAGTAGATAGCGTTGGACGGGTTCTTCAGGATATTGCCGTACTTACAGCGGATGGTCAGCGGGCCGCCGCCCAGGTTGCAGGGGGATCTCACCGTAATCCTTTACGCTGCCCTCTTCCCACACCGGCAGCAGCGGCGTCAGCGTATGCTGCGTTTCCTCGCTGCCGCTAATCTCCACCACTTCCATGGTGATGGGCGTATTCGCCAGAATGCCCGCGTAGACGTACCGCAGTTCCTCAATGATATACCGCACCAGATTGTGGAAGTCGGAGGGCGCTGCCTTACGGTCGGGCTTCACCGTCCGGAACTTCGCCATAGGGCAGCGGACGGAGATCGATGTGCCAGTGGGATGGGGCAAATCACACGTACCTGAATAGAAACGCACCATCATAGGCTTGTCCATCTCAGATGTACCCATGGAATAGGGCGCCTTGACCTCGCGGTACTGGTTCGCCGCCGCGTCGGCCTTCGTGCGGGTGCGGATGCTCCACTTTTGGTCAGGACTGCTGTCGCAGGAGGCCAATGCGTGCTTCAATCCAAAGCCGTGCTCGTTCAGCGGCGTCTGCGCGCCATCCCGACATGCGATGGTCAATGCACTGCTGAGGTCAGCAATGCCCGTGCCGCCGTCTGTCACGGTGATCTCCACCGCATTGCCCAGATTTTCCAGCGACAGCACTACCGCCATGGACAGTTCGGGATCGTCTTTGTTGGCACGGAGGTTGGAGACCGCGTCGTCCATCAGCTCGCAGATGACCTGCGCCACGCTGTTGAAGTTGTCGCCGATGCCGGCGAACAAGCCGTGGCCGGTGGGATTGTTGCGGATGATCTCCTCCGCGATAGGTGTCTTGTTTTCGATTTTCATCGGTGCAGTTCCTCCTGTTATCGTTATCGATTGAGTTGATTGACTACATCGGCGCGAACGGCGGCGATTTGTTTTACACCGCCCAGATGATCTCCGCGCTGTCCTCCGCCACCTCGATGCGGCGGATAAACTGGGCGGCCACGGCTTTTTTCTCCTCGAAGGACAGTTCGCCGAACACCAGCTTTTCCGGCAGCGGAATACGGCCCGATTCCCGCCGCTGGGCCTGCCGGAGTGCTTCGCGCTCCTTTTCGATCTTCCCCAGTGCCTTTTGCAGATAGGACGCAGGCAAATCCTCGCTCTCGGCAAAGGCGTCCATCAGACGCTCAGCGCGGCGATCCAGCTCCAGCAGCCGCTGGGTATAGCTGTCCTCCTCCGGCTTCGGCGCAACGGGCTCCTGCGGACATTGAGCCAGCAGCTTTTCGATCTCTGTCTGTACCACCGCTTCCAGTTCCGCCAGCTTGATGTGGATGGCGGCGTCGCAGCGGTTCATATTATACCGCCCGCTGCACGCCAGATAGCGATAGGACTTGTCCGCCACAACGGACAGGCTGTAGCCGCACTTGGCGCATTTCAGCAGGCCGGAGAGCCATGTGTGCTTGCCCTTGCCGCTGTTGCCCACTTGACGGTTGTGAGCCAGCTTTGCCTGCACCGCCAGAAACAGCGGCGACGGCACGACACCGACACTGTTCAGCACGGATGCCCGATGGTTCTCGGTCTTGGTGTACTTCCGCGCATTGGCCTCCCGCTTGCCCACCAGCAACACGCCGTGTACGCCGTCAAAGGCCTCCGGCGGGCTGGTGACCTCCACGCCCTGCCCCAGATAGTGAAGCCGCACCTGCTCGTCTGCCATCGCATAGGCGGGGTTGTGCAGCAGGCGGGACAGCGTCACGTTGTCCCATGTGGCGCGCTTGGGAGCGGGGATGCCCTCGGCGGTCAGTTTGCGGGCCAGCAGCCCCAGTGACATGTCCTCGGCGGCATACTCCTGAAAGATCCGCTGCACTACCGCCGCCTTGTCGTTGGGGATAAGGGACGGGACTTCCCGGCCATCCCGCCCGCGTGCGCGGCCATTGTCGAAGCCGTAGGGTGCTGGACCTCCCGGCCATGCGCCCAGCGCCGCGCGGCGGTAGTAGTTGTCCCGCACGCGCTCGGCGGTGGTCTCCCGCTCCAGCTGGGCGAACACCATGATGATGTGCAGCATGGCCCGTCCCATGGGCGTCTTGGTGTCGAAGTTCTCGTTGACTGACACGAACTCCACATGGTGTTCCTGCAACACCTCCCACAGCTGGCCGAAGTCCGCCACGCTGCGGGAGAACCTGTCCAGCCGGTAGACGTACAGTGTGCCGATGCGGTCAGCGCGGATGTCCTTCATCAGCTGCTGGAAGGCGGGTCGCTCGGTGTTCTTGCCGGAGTAACCGGCGTCCTTGTAGACCCGCAGCTCCCCGCCGTCAGCCGTGCGGTGGCACAGGTCGATCTGTCCCGCGATGGACAGGCTGTCCTTTTTCTCCACGGACTGGCGGGCGTATACCGCGTCTGTTTTCATGCGGTCTTTTCCCGCTGGGCCGTCCGCAGCGCCCGCAGCTTCGCCATGCAGGCGGCGTAGGCATCCTTCATCTGCTGCTGCCGCGCCTGCGGATCCTCATACTGCGGATGGGTGTTCTTGATTTCCATGTTCATTCCCCCTCGCCACAGCCTATGAGCCGGGGACGTAGAACATGCCGGGGACGCGGGAAACGGAATACGATCTTGACTCATGCGTTTTCCTCCTTTCGGTGAAATAAGAAAAGAGAAACACCGTGCAGGCCGAGGCACTACACGGTGTCATGAGTATGACAAATAGACCGGATTCCGCTTGCAAAATCAGGGTCAAACGGGTATAATAACCCCAAGCGGTGCGGATTCGTCCGTTGTGTAGGTGCTGATACCACCTGCGCAGGTTGTAGGGAGCGCCAACTCCCTGCAACTGCCGTTGTTTTTCTTTTGTAAGGACAGTATAGCATATATGTGACCTCACATCAATAGGCGAAGATGCCAAAAATAAGAAAGATAATTTGTGAAATATGTGAGGTCACACCAACGCAATAGTTCTTGCTTCATATAAGATAATTCGTTATAATGATAAAAGCATCTTTGGGGAGGAGCTCACATGGCACAGACAGAAGCGCAGCTGCGCGCCAACAAAAAATACCGTGAGGAGAAGCTGGAAAGCATCACTTTCCGCGTCCCCAAAGGCAATAAGGCTCGCATTCAAGCACACGCCGCCGCCAACGGGGAGTCTACCAACGCATTCATCTACCGCGCGATCAATGAAACCATCGACCGCGAAAAGCAGCCCGATACGGAGTGAACCTCCGCATCGGGCTGTTTTTAAGCCACCCTTTTCGGGTGGCTTTTACTTTTAATAAGAGTTTGTACCTTGTTTAAATCTTATAATGCGTTCCAATATCTCATACAGCATCTCCTGCTCCGGCAGGGGCAGCTTTTGTATCCGATCATAACTCAAAGAGGCATAGTCTCGCGCCTCGGATGATGGTGATATATTTTCAAACAAAGCCGACAGCGGGATGTCCAGTGCTGTTGTCACCTTGTAAATGCTTTCAATCGTAGCGTTCTTCTCACCGCGCTCTAGCTGACCGATATAGGTATGATGAAGCTCCGCTTTTTCCGCCAGTATCTCCTGGCTCCATCCTTTTTGGATACGGTAGGCACGCAGCCGTTCGCCGATAATTTTTGCAATCGACAATGGTCCTCACCTCTCTTCCTATACTATGAACAGCCATGAGCAAAACTCCAAAAGCGTAGTAATTGCAATGCTTTCCGGTCATGGCTGAAACCGGAAATCACTCATATGATATAGAAAGCGGCGCCCCATTCTGGTAAAATTAATTTGCAGAAAACCAACCGGAAAGGGGCTGGCCGCTATCTACCGACAGGAAATCATTCAGGATGTGACGCTATTTACATCCCAAAGCGCCGCCATGTTTTATGACAAGCTTTTCAGCAGCTTGGACTTCACGCTGCCCAGAGCGGCAACCGGGCGGCGGGGCTTCCCCAAAGAAGCCATGGTCTGTGCGTTTATCGTTATGAAATGCGAGGGGTTCACGCAGATCACAGATCTGATGGATTATCTGGACAACAACCGCATCATCGCCCATTACTGCGGCTTTAACATCATGGAGCCGCTGCCGTCCTACTGAACCTATGACCGTTTCCTGCGGCAGTTGAACAACGGCGCGTTGAAGTCGATCATGGCCAATCTGGTGCGGAAGTTGTATGAGCTGGGCGTGGTGGATGCGTCTTTCGTTGGTCTGGATTCCACACCCGTCATGGCGAACACGAAGCAGAACAATCCGAAGTCCTTTGCGAAAAGCAAGTTCTCCAAGGAAAACCACCCCAAAAGCGACCCGGACTGCGCTCTGGGCGTCCATTCGGCCTCCAACCAGCACAATGAGCGGCGGTATGCGTTCTACTGGGGCTATAAAAGCCATGTGCTGGTGGACTGCATCTCCGGGCTGCCGCTTTACGAGCTGACCACACCGGGCAACATTGCTGATTCTGCCGTCGCCGCTGAGATCCTCGCGGCCGCGGATCAGACGATTTCTTTGAAGGAATGCGCCTTCCTTGCCGACAAGGGCTACGATGTGAAAATCATCTACAACACCGTGAAAGCGGTCTATGAGGGCGAGGCATTTATCCCCCTCAATCCACGCGGCACGAAGGTTCTGAAAACGCTTTCTGTCGGTAATCCGGTCTGCGAGGCAGGCCTCGCCATGCACAAAGATGGCAAGACCACCGACAATGGGCGTACCCGGCAGAAATACTGCTGCCCGTTCCGCCAGTCCAAAACCGGTGTTCGCCCTTGTAGCCACAAGAATTGGAACAACGGCAAGAAGAATCGGGGCTGCACGAAATACAAGACCGTTTCAAACGATTACAGGCTTTCCATTGACAGGGAATGCCTGCGTTTTAAGCGTATCTATGCCTTGCGTACAGAGTGTGAGCGTTACAATTCCCGTTTCAAATCCACAGGTCAGGAACGGCTGTGGGTGCGTAACGGAACCAGCGCGGCAAACCTCAACACACTGGCTCATATTTCCGCTTTAGCGGTCGCGCTGGCCGCCGTTCTGCACGGCTCTCACTCCTACCGTTCTGTCAAACAGCTTCGGCGTTCCGCCTAATCTACCTGTTCCATACCTTTTTCAGGTGCGGGGCTTACCGCGCTATGGTTTTTGCGCCCTTGAGATGCCCTAAACTCTTTTAATTCCCATTTACCGTGTTTGCGGGCTGCTCCTTCTGCTTGTTTTGCTCATCGCTTATACTATGAATAGTTTTCGGAAGAAATAAACAGACCATTGATATTTTTTGTCTCTGAATATATACTATAAATATAGTTTTATGAATTCTGATGACTAAAGGTAAAACGCAAAGTGCAGGTAGGGTTATGAAGATCATCAACAATATTACGGACAAGCTCTCAGACGAGTTAAAAGAAAAACTGGAGCCCGGCAGCAAGCTCTCTATCGCGGCGGCGTGCTTTTCTGTCTATGCCTTTGAAGAGTTAAAAACTCAGCTGGAAGGGATAGACGCCCTGCGGTTTATTTTTACATCCCCGACCTTTTTGGCAGAGCAGCCGGAAAAGGCGCAGCGGGAATTCTATATTCCCCGCCTGAACCGTGAAAAAACGCTGTATGGAAGCGAATTTGAAATACGGCTCCGCAATGAGTTCACACAAAAAGCCATCTCCCGTGAGTGCGCGGAGTGGGTACGGAGAAAAGCGTCATTTAAATCCAACGTGACTTCTGAGCTGATGCCCGGATTTATGACGGTGGAAAACGCTGTTCCCTGTGCCTTTGCGCCCGTCAACGGATTTACTCGTGCCGACTTGGGCTGTGAGCGCGGCGGCAACATGTTCAGCATGATCAACGAGATCGATGCCCCGGAAAGCGCCGCCTACCTGACGCTGTTTGACCAGCTTTGGGCCGACAGACGCAAACTGAAGGATGTCACCGATCAAGTGCTGGAACGGATCACCACGGCTTACCGCGAGAATAGCCCAGAGTTTCTGTACTTCTTCGCGCTGTATAACATCTTCTCTGCCTTTTTGGAGAATATCAGCGAAGACGACTTGCCCAACGAGGCTAATGGTTTCAAGGAAAGTCAAGTCTGGAACAAGCTCTATACCTTTCAAAAGGATGCGGTTTTAGCCATCATCAGCAAGCTAGAGCAATATAACGGCTGTATTCTTGCAGACAGCGTCGGCTTGGGCAAGACGTTCACGGCACTGGCGGTCATCAAATACTATGAGAACCGCAATCTCCGTGTGCTGGTGCTGTGTCCCAAGAAGCTCAGTGATAACTGGATGACCTATAAGGCCAACTATGTCAACAACCCCATCGCTGGTGACCGGCTGCGCTATGATGTGCTGTACCACACCGATTTGTCCCGGACACAGGGATTATCCGGCGAACTGGACCTCTCCAAAATCAACTGGGGTGCCTACGACCTGGTGGTCATCGATGAATCTCACAACTTCCGCAACGGCGGCGACATTGACGACGACGGCAAGGCAAACCGCTACACCAACCTGATGAACAAGGTCATCCGCCCCGGCGCCCGTACCCGTGTGCTGATGCTGTCGGCCACGCCGGTCAACAATCGTTTCTATGACTTGCGGAATCAGTTGGCTCTGGCCTATGAGGGCAACAGCAACGCCTGGATCGACAAGATATCCTCCCACCGGACGGTAGAAGAAATCTTCCGTACTGCACAGAAAGCATTCAACACATGGAGCGAGTGGGACATCGAGCTTCGTACCACCGACAAATTGCTGCGGATGCTGGACTTTGACTTCTTTGAGATACTGGACAGTGTTACAATCGCCCGTTCCCGCAGACACATTGAGAAATTCTACAATGTCGGCGAGATCGGCAAGTTCCCGGAACGTCTGCCGCCCATCTCCAAACGCCCGCCGCTGACCGACCTACCAGATGCCATCACCTACGGCGAGATATACGACAAGCTTATCAGCATGACGCTGAGTATCTATACGCCCTCCAACTACATACTTCCCAGCCGCGCCGAGAAATACGCCGACCTGAACCACGAAGGCAAGAACCGCCTGACGCAGGTTGGCCGTGAACAGGGTATCCGCCGCCTGATGAGCATCAACCTATTGAAACGGCTGGAGAGCTCTGTCCACTCGTTCCGCCTCACGCTACAGCGCATACAAGACCTGCTGCGCTCCACACTGGACGCCATCGCCAATTACGACCCCAACCGTATCGTGGAACTGCACGACCTGACCGCCACCGATTTTGACGCGGATGATCAGGAAGCCGACCTGTTCACCGTGGGCAAGAAGGTAAAGATCGAATTGGCGGACATGGACCACCTCACATGGAAGCGCGATCTGGAGGAAGACCTTACCATTCTGCAAGCCCTGCTGGATGCCGTGGCGGACATCACACCTGACCACGACGCCAAATTGCAGATGCTGCTGGAAACACTGACGGAGAAAATCGAAAATCCGCTGAACGGCGGCAACAAGAAGGTCATCATATTCACCGCGTTCTCTGACACAGCTTCCTACCTGTTCGACCACGTCAGCAAATTCGCATTGGAACATTTCGGCCTGAATACCGCACTGATCACCGGCTCGGTGGATGGCAAAACGACCGTCTCCAAGTTCAAGGCAGACCTGAACAATGTGCTGACCTGCTTTTCACCCCTGTCTAAAGATAAAGCTGCGCTGATGCCGGACGGTCCCAACATCGACCTGCTTATCGCCACCGACTGTATTTCCGAAGGCCAAAACCTGCAGGACTGCGACTGCCTTGTAAACTACGACATTCACTGGAACCCCGTGCGGCTGGTGCAGCGCTTCGGGCGTATCGACCGTATCGGCAGCCACAATGACCGCATCCAGCTTATCAATTTTTGGCCGGATATGGCGCTGGACGACTACATCAATCTGAAAGCGCGGGTCGAGACCCGTATGAAGGCGCTGGTTATGACCTCCACCGGCGATGACAACCTGCTTTCGCCGGAGGAACAGGGCGATTTGGAATATCGCCGCCGCCAATTGCAGCGCCTGCAAACAGAGGTCGTGGATCTGGAGGAAATGGGTACGGGCGTGTCCATCACCGATCTTGGCCTGAATGAATTTCGCATGGAGCTGATGGAATACGCCAAACACCACCCGGAGCTGGAGACCAGCCCCGGCGGGATCAGCGCCGTGGCCAAGGCCACGCCCGATGCACCGGCAGGCGTGGTATTCGTGTTGAAAAACGTCCACAACGAGGTGAACATCGACAGCCGCAACCGCCTGCATCCCTACTATCTGGTTTATCTCAGCGAGGACGGCGTGACCATTCACGATCACCTGTCCCCCAAGGACACGTTGGACGCCATGCGCCAGCTCTGCCGCGGCAAGGACAAGCCCATCGAGGGCCTGTATCAGGCCTTCAACGCCGAAACGGACGATGGCCGCAGCATGGAGGTCTACTCCAGCCTGTTGGAGGATGCGGTACTGTCCATCGTGGACGCCAAGGAGGACAGTGATCTGGACAGTCTGTTCAAGTCCGGCGGCACCAGTGCGCTGCTCAGTCAGGTGTCGGGGCTGGATGACTTCCAGTTGGTGTGCTTCCTTGTGGTACGAGAGGAGGAGCGCTGATGCTGGGACTGCCCAAAACCACAGAATTTGGCCGCCGTATCCCCAAGCAAAAATTTTATGAACATCTGGACGTGTCGTCAGAGGTGAAGCACCTATTCGTGGAGCAGATACGGCTCATCACATGGAGCAACAAGCTCTCGCCCCAGACCATGAACATCGCCGAGGGGCAGACCGTCAGCGAGATCGAGGTATTTCACATCAAGCTGACGGGACAGGAACTGGACAAACGGACGCTGGAGCTGATGGACAAGCAGATCCCCTATCACATTCTGTTTCTGCTGGAGCGACCGGATGGCACAGCGCGGTTGTCGGTCAGCTACAAAGAGGCGGCGCTGACCGGCGACAACGCGTTCCGCCTGCGGCAGAGCTACGCTACCCCGTGGCAGCGCATGGATGAGCTGCACCTGCCGCTGCAGGCGCTGGATATGGACGGCCTGTATGAGGGCATCGTCCGCGCCGTGGCCGGTGACGCGCTCCATGCCCCGGCGGCGGAGAGCCTGAAAGATGCCGTGGAGCAGACGCAGGAGCAGGAAAAACTCCAGCGGCAGCTCCAGCAACTGCGGGCCAGAATGAAGAAAGAAAAGAATCTGGCAAAGCAGATGGAACTGCGGAGGGAGATTAAGAGATTGGAGAACAACCCTTACATTGATTAGGACTTTTGAAAGGAGCGCGAACAACATGATTGAATATAAAGTACTAGCAGATGATCCGCAAAAAGGGCTTGTCGTTCAAGGCAATTTTGCTCCCGGCAGTATACCGGTAAACATTCCACATAGTAATCCGAAAAGGAAACAGTATATTTCTCTCTTTTTAAATCTACGAGATATTGAGGCAGGTATCGATTATCTTCAATGCATTTCTCCCAATAATCATCTCCGCATCAACGAGGGTCTGTTTATTTCAGCCCTAGCATTGTCTGCTAAATGCTTTGTTACGTCGGAATCACGAATAGGTCTTGATAAGCAAGGATTCAAGAAATATTCGCCGCAGTCTAAACCGATATTTGACAGGTATGATGCATGGCGGAACAAACACTTTTTACATGATGAAAACAGCATGACAGAAGCAATTGCATTTTTGCTGGTATCACCCGCAGGAAGTGAGAATGTTTTTGGTGGATCGCCATCCGTTGTGTGGAATTCTGTGCAGGTCAATTATCTTCAAGAAGGCAAACAATTAGAAAGCCTTCTCCAAGAAATCCGCAAATACATTATGTCTTCTATTGATAAAAAAGGAGATTCCATTGCGCAAGAGTACTGTAATTGTACGCGAGAGGAATTGCTCTCATTTGGTGAGCCCCCGTTTAAGATTGCCACAACAAAAGATCCCCAGAAAAAAAGATAGCGAGGAGTGTCAATAAATGGACAAGCTTAAATTTGAAACCCCTGACATGGTATCGGGGAATATTGATAAGATCGCGGTGCTGTTTCCCTCGGCCATTACCGAGATGCGGGGCGAGGACGGTGAGATCAGGCGCGGCGTCAATTTTGAGGTGCTGAAGCAGCTTCTGAGCCGGGAGGTGGTGGACGGCAACGAGTGCTATGAATTCACATGGGTGGGCAAAAAAGCGGCCATGGCAGAGGCGGCACGGCCCATCACCAAGACCCTGCGCCCTGTGAAGGAGGACAGCCGTGACTGGGATACCACCGAAAACCTCTACATCGAGGGCGATAATTTGGAAGTCCTCAAGCTCTTGCAGGAGAGCTATCTCGGCAAGGTCAAGATGATCTATATCGACCCGCCGTACAACACCGGCAACGATTTCATCTACGCCGACGATTTCATGCGCTCGCAGGAAGAAGAAAACGAGCAGATGGGAATGTATGACGAGGACGAAAACCGCCTGTTCAAGAATACCGACACCAACGGACGGTTCCATTCCGACTGGTGCAGCATGATTTATTCACGACTGATGCTGGCAAGAAACCTGCTGTCAGAGGATGGGGTTATCTTTGTTAGCATCGATGATGGCGAGCAGGAAAATTTGAAAAGAATACTTAACGAATCTTTTGGGGAAAGCAATTTTATAGCTACCATAGTGAGAAACACAAACAGTTCAAAAAACCAGAGTTTGTTTGTGTCGGTTAGCCATGAATACTGCCTAATTTACGCAAAGAATATCGAAACGCTCAAAACTAAGCACGCCGAAAGTAAGTGGAGTGTACCCAAGAATAACATTAATGAATACATCGCCAAAGTAAAACAGCTTCAAAAAGAAGGCTTGACACTGGATGAAATAACAGAAGAGTTAAAAACGCTAACAAAATATCCTCGATTCGTTGACTTCACAAACTATTGGTATTTTGACGAGCGAGGATTATATAGCAAAGGAGACCTCGGCGGAGTCCCAAACGGAAACAAACAACCGCTTTGGAATCCAATCACCCAATCCTATGACCCCGTACCGCCCGGCGGTTTTCGCTTTAACCCAGAAAAGCTTGAACAACTTTCAAAAGAAGGGCGCATTCACTTTCATACAGATGGTAGCTTGCCAAGAATAAAACGCTATCTTGATGAAAACCTAAATCAAAGGCCCAAGTCAATTATGTCTGATGACCAGCGTCCAGATAGTTCAATGATGCAGGAGTTCAACACTCCCTTTGATAATCCTAAACAACTTGCTTTCATTAAAAGGGTTACCGGAATAGCAGATGACGATTCCATAATTTTTGACTTTTTCTCCGGCTCTGCCACAACCGCTCACGCCGTCATGCAGCTCAACGCCGAGGACGGCGGACACCGCAAGTTTATCATGGTGCAACTTCCCGAAAAGTGCGATGAAGCAAGTGAAGCCTATAAAGTGGGCTACAAGACCATCTGCGAAATCGGCAAGGAGCGCATCCGCCGCGCCGGTGACAAGATCAAAGCCGAGCACCCCGATGCCCAGTTGGACACCGGCTTCCGTGTGTTCCGCGTGGACGAGAGCAACATGGAGGACGTCTATTACCACCCGGAGGAGCTGACTCAGACCATGCTGGGCGGCATGGTGTCCAACATCAAGTCTGACCGCAGCGACCTTGACCTGCTGTACGCCTGCCTGCTGGACTGGGACGTGGAGATCAACCTGCCCCACAGCGCGGAAACGCTGGATGGCTGCACCATTCACAACGTGGACGATGGCGCGCTGGTGGCCTGCTTCGATGAAAACGTCCCCGACACGGTGATCCGCCGCATGGCCGACCTGCATCCCCTCCGCGCCGTGTTCCGCGACAGCTCCTTTGCCAACGACGACAGCAAGATCAACGTTACCGAGATCTTCAAAAACCTCTCGCCGGATACGAATGTGAAGGTGATCTGATGAAGCTTCAATTCAAACACCAGCCCTTTCAGGCAGAGGCCGCCGCGGCGGTCTGCGACGTGTTCAACGGCCAGCCCTACCGCACGGTGACCTATCGCCGCGATCTGGGCGATACGGCGGGGCAGCAACTCTCCATGGAAGACAGCGAAGTGGGCTTCCGCAACCAGCCGTTCATTCCTGAAGTGACCAACCGCCGGATACTGGATAATCTCCGCGCTGTCCAGCGGCGGAACGGCCTGCGGCCCTCTGACGAGCTGACCGGCCCCGGCGTGAACCTGTCCATTGAGATGGAGACCGGCACCGGTAAGACCTATACATACGTCAAGACCATGTACGAGCTGAACAAGCGCTACGGCTGGAGCAAGTACATCATCGTTGTGCCGTCGGTAGCCATCCGCGAGGGCGTCTATAAGTCTCTGCAGACTACGCAGGAGCACTTTGCCGAAGAATACGGCAGGAAAATTCGATTTTTTATTTACAGTTCAGATAATCTTCCGGCAGTAGATACCTTTGCGTCTGACAGCGCCATCAACGTCATGATCATCAATATGCAGGCGTTCAACTCCAGCAAGAACCAGCGCATTATTGACAAAAAGCTGGATACCTTCCGCAGCCGCAAGCCCATCGACATTATTGCAAAGACCAACCCCATTCTTATCATCGACGAACCCCAGAGCGTGGAGGGCAAGCAGACCAAGGAGAGCCTGAAAAAGTTTTGCCCGCTGTTCACGCTGCGCTATTCCGCCACCCATAAGGAGAAGTACGATATGGTGTATCGTCTGGATGCCATGGATGCCTACAACCAGCATCTGGTGAAGAAGATCGCCGCGCTGGGTGTAACGCTGCAGGGCAGCACCGCCACCACCAGCTATGTGTATCTGGAGGGCATTGACCTCTATAAGGACAAATCCCCCACCGCACGGCTGGGCTTCGAGGTAAAGGGCAAGATCGGCACACGCACCGTGGTACGGAAAGTCAGCGGCGGCGATGATCTGTACGATCTGTCCGACGGGCTGGACGAGTACGCTGACCGGTTCAAGATCCTTCCGGACGGCATTGACGGGCGGGACAACTCTGTTACGTTCCTCAATGGTCTGAAGCTGTACGCAGGGCAGATCAGCGGCAGCGAACAGATGGTGGTGCTCCAGCGGCGCATCCAGATCCGCGAGACCATCCGCACGCATATCCAGCGGGAGCAGGAACTGTACCGTAAGGGCATCAAGGTATTGAGCCTGTTTTTCATTGATGAGGTGTCCAAATACCGCAGCTATGACGGCGACGATGATGCAGGCCGCAACGGCGAGTACGCTCAGATGTTTGAAGAAGAGTACGACAGCGTTGTAAGCGAGCTACAGCGGAAGATCGGCGACGAGTCCTATCTCCGCTATCTGGACAAGCTCAGTGCCAGAACGACCCACCAAGGCTATTTCTCCATCGACAAAAAGAAGGGTAAGAAAGCCCGCTTTGTGGAGAGTAAAGTTGACCGTAAGACGCAGACTTCCGATGACGCGGACGCCTACGACCTCATTATGAAGGACAAAGAGAGGCTGTTGAGTCTCGACGAGCCGGTGCGATTCATTTTCTCCCACTCCGCGCTGCGGGAGGGCTGGGACAATCCCAATGTCTTCCAGATATGTACGTTGAAAAAGCAGAGTGACTCTGACATCCGCAGTCGGCAGGAGATCGGACGCGGCCTGCGGCTGTGCGTTGACCAGCAGGGCGAGCGCATGGATGAGAGCGTGCTGGGCAGCGAGGTGCAGGAACTGAATAAACTGACGCTGATCACCGACATGGAGTTCGGCAAGTTTGCGGAGGCGCTGCAATCCGGCTTGGCGGAATCCTTGGCTGACCGGCCTAAGAAGGTCGATACGCAGTTGTTCCTTGGTAAAGTCCTTACCGATGCCAACGGCAGCGAAGTCAAGGTCGCGCCGGAGCTGGCTACGGCCATCTACGAAGACCTTGTCAGCAACGGCTATGTCAAGCGCGGCGAACTGACGGATAAATATTATGCCGATAAGGCCAGCGGTACAGTGCAGGTAGCGGAGGAAGTCAAGGATTGCACCGCCGCAGTGGTGCAGGTGCTGTCTTCTATCTACGACAGTCACTCCATGCGTCCGGAGGATGCCCACGGCAACAATGTGGAAGCGCGTGTTGACCCGGAAAAGCTGCACAAGAAGGAATTTGTGGAGCTTTGGAATCGTATCAATCACAAGTCCTTCTATACTGTACGGTTTGATAAGGAAAAGCTCATCGAGAGCGCCGTGAAGATGCTGGATGAAAAGCTGAACGTAACCACAGTGACGGTCAAATTGGAGTACGGCGAGCAAGCAGCGCGTTTGGACTCCAAGGAGCAACTGGAGCAGGGCCACGGTTTCCACAGGACGCTCTCCGACCAGGAGGCCCCAAAAACCGCCCCGTTGGGCAGTGTTCGCTATGACCTTATCGGAAAGCTTGTGGAGGAGACAAAGCTGACCCGCGCAACAATTGCAGCGATCCTGCAGCGCATGGCTCCGCAGAAGTTTGCCATGTTCCGCCTGAATCCGGAGGAGTTCATACTGAAAACAGCGAAAATCATCAATGACCAGATGGCGACACAGATCATTGAACATATTACCTATAACAAGCTGGATGCGGCTTACGACACAGACATCTTTACCAGCGCCAATCTTCGTGGTAAACTTGGCTTAAACGCAATGGAGGCCAATCGCAGCCTGTACAGCCACATTATCTATGACTCTGAGAATGAAAAGCGGTTTGCCGGTGAATTGGACGTCAATGCGAAGGTTGCAGTATATGTGAAGCTGCCCGGCGGATTTTTCATCTCCACGCCAGTCGGCAAGTATAATCCAGACTGGGCGATCGCTTTCAATGAAGGCAGTGTCAAGCATATCTACTTCATCGCCGAAACGAAGGGCAACAGTGATGCTGCCGAACTGCGCGGCGTGGAAAACGCAAAAATCGCCTGTGCAAAAGCGCACTTTGCCGCAATCAGCAGCGAGAGCGTAACATACTCTGTCGTTGATAGCTTTGCCGAATTGATGAACATTGTGTCTTAAGAAAGCAAGGGAGGTGTCTCCATGAACTGTCCGACCTGCGGCGCACCGAATGTGATCCTGCACAAGGATATATGGGAATGCGGCTGGTGCGGCGACAGCGGGCCTATCCCGCGCTACATTCTTGAGCAGCGCGAAGCCGCATGCGAAAGGCAGGAGGCATGGTGGCAAAGTTCCGCCGCGACCACGCGTAACGCCGCCCTGACATTCGTGGAGGCGGTCACAAGGCTGCTGCCCACATATCCAGAGTCGAAATCCTTCGCATGGAGGGTAGTACTCTGTCAAGTTTCCGCCGGGCTGATTGAAAGCGGCCTGTGGAACAAAACGTGGAATGATGAGGTGGACGACTCCGTCATCGGACGCATTTTCTACCCCTACCGGACGCTGGCCAACGATTTGGCGGATTTCAGCGATATCAGCAATAGACGGGTCCTGGAGCGGTCCGTACGCTCCAGGAAGCCGCTGTTTCAGGCGGAGGGTCAGCTGACAGATAAGGTCTGCGGTAAGTTTTGGGAGATGATGATCGAACAGCTGCCGCCCTACGACAAGGAAGAACCCTCCATGCAGGATGGGCACCTTTATATGGGCCGTGCCTTCGGCGGTAAGAATCTCGCAGAGAGTACCATAGAGGATGCTTTATGCAGCATTCTCCCCTTAGCGGCGTTCTTCGCAGGATGCATCGGGGAAAACGCGGATACCCGCAATAATCGTTTTTTAGGGTATTTCACCAAACATTGGAAGCGGCTTCGCGGCGAAAAAGTCGATCCCATGGACTACGCAGACTCTGCCGTGGCGCGGATCGTGGCGCAGTTCCCGGAACTGAAGAGCGAGTACGCGCGTGCGGATCTTTTCAATATGTTCGGTGAGGATCTGCTGGAGGGGATCTACAACACCGATCCGCAGAGGGCCATCGCCATGTGGCGCTCCTTGCCGCAAAAGCAAGCGCCGTTGCAGGACGACGGCCTTTCCGAGGACTTCTTTTGCTTGATCGATTTCTTTTGGAAGAGTGAGGAGTGTGATGAGGACGCCCTCACGCCGCTGCTGGACGCCGTACAGCGAGATGAGACCCTCGCGGAGATGGTCTTTCGCAGCCACTATGTGTGCACGCTGCACCTGTACCTCATCCAAACAGCCATCGAGCAGGGAAAAACTGCGCTGGCGGAGCATCTGTACGCCATGCTGCAATTAAATCCGCTGCCGCGAGAGAAGTGGCGTGAAGAACCCGATGCGTTCACGGCCCTGATGAAAGATCTCTACAACACAGCGGGCCATGTGCCAACATATCGGTACTGCTCTGTACAGGTGGGAAACAATCGGCCGCACGCCTATTTGACCGCCGGCTTGCCGGTAAAGAGGGGTGACCGTGTGCGCGTTCCCTACGGCAAAAGGAATGAGCCGAAGGAGGGCGTTGTCCGTTCCGTGGGCGACTACACCCACGACACCGCCCCGTGGCCGCCGGAGAAAACCAAGCGCGTGCTGGAGATACTCCCCAAGCCGCAAGAGCCCGTAAAAAAAGAACCCGCCGCGCCAAAGCCGCAGCAGGTTGAAGATGAAACCGCAAAGCCGGAAGCACCGCCCATCACGGAGGAAGCGAAACCGTCTTCAGACGCAGGCACTGCTCCTGCGGCAGAAACACCGCAGGAGACTGCTCCGCCTCCCAAACGGAGTCTCGTCCCCATCCTCGTCGCTGTGGCGTTGGTGATAATCGCTGGCTACGCTTTGCTGAACAGTCATAACCAACGCGCAGCATGGGAACAGCAGTATCAGACTGCGGCAGAGCTATTTGCGGGAGGCAACTACAAAAAAGCGGCAGAGCTGGCGGAGGACGTGCCCAAAACATCGCCGAGCAACCCGCGTTGCTGACCGTGGCCAAGGCGGGTGTGCTGCTGAACGCCAATACGGAGGAATCGCTTCGTGACGGGCTCGACCTGCTGGAATATGCGTGGGATCTCGGTTCATATAGCGAACAGGGTACAGCCCTGCAAGCGGAGTTGACTGCACGGCTGCAAGAAACCCTCTATGAGAAGGCCATTTCCCTGCTGCACAAAGGGGACGCATACGCGGCTCGCGACTGTCTACGGGAGTTGGGGAATTACAAGGATGCTGCAACAATACTGGCGTATACGCATGCGCTGATCGACTCTCAGTCGTTCAATGTGATCCTATACCGTTGGGCGTTGGAGTCGCTGCAAGCAATACCCCCAGACTACAACGGTGAATTTGCGGAGGAGATCGCCGCGCTCCGGGATGCGCTGCCGGGGAAAATTGCAGAGCAGGAGCAGATCGACGCAGAACGCGCCGCCATCCTTGCCCAGCAGCAACAGCAGAAACCGAAACCGCCTCAGACCTTTAACTACGGCGGCAGCACCGACACCGGCCCTGGCAGCGGCCACAGCCTTCGCGAGGACTATGGTGACCCGGAGGACCTCTACGAGGACGGCGGCTACGACGACCTCGATGAAGCCTGGGATGAGTGGGAAGAAGGGTGGTAAGCACTCGGAAAAGCGTATAATGCCAACTATAAAAATAAAGTGTGCAAGGATTGCACACTTTATTTTTTGCCCCATAAAAACGCATCCGAAAAGCATTTTGAAGAGGTCGAAGATTTACCCCGTGAAAGGGGTTGACATGATCAGAAAATATGGTATCGTAGAAGTATAATTACGAAGTATTTTTATTAGGAAAAGAGGGTTATCCTCTTTCCGTTTTGAAGACACCACATGTTTTTGAGACAAGGTTACCTTAGGGTGACTTTGTCTTTTTTTACTGAAAAATAGGCTTTTACCATATTTTCTGACCGCGGGTGCGGGGAAGAAAGGAGGGGAGGACGGCCGCTGAAAGATTCTTGATAATATATGTGGAAATCTAAATGATCCCACATTCACGGAGAGAAAAAGTATAAAGCATTCCAAATTTTGCTGCATTTTCTGTTGCTTCAAATCCCCAAATACCGGATTTGAGACTATGGAAACACGACTTCAGACTGGAATAGACATGACGTATAACAATCCCCAATACCTCCCCTCCTGCATCTGCGCCGCATGAGGATTTAGAATATGTCTCTCCGCACGATGGATTTTTTTGGCCTGCCCGTCACTTTCCGCGTTGAAATGCGCAAGAACACTGCCGCAATTATCCTGTCTCTGCGCTCTCGCGATAAGGAACGCATCGATGGTAACGGTGCGATTGTCTATGAGCATCCCCCGCGTATCGTGCGCTTCACGGACGAGGCTTCCGTGGAGAAGCGCGTACTTGAACTGATTCCCGAGTGCCTCCAGCGCGCCTTTGATCCCGATACAAAAGCGGGATGTTCGTTACGGGAAAAGTTTGCTCAGAGTCTGCCACTGGCCGCTTTGATCGCGGCGGACTTTGATCGGGTCGCCCAAAATATAAAGTGGGCAACGTCTACGAAAAAAGAATATATGTGTTGGTTTGAACTGCTTGTAAGCAAATTTGGGCGGATACCTTTTTGCGAAATAACGCAAGAAAAATTTGCTTTACACTTGCGCGAGGGAGGCTATTCTGACTATCAGATTAATGGTCAGATCTGCGCCATGAGGGCGCTGGTCGCATACGAGGAGGCTCAATATTTGATCTCAGAGCACTTCATAGACACTTTTACCATGGGAAACCGCCGCACAGTCGTTGGCCTGCGGGACGCGAGCCGGCATTTCGAGAAAAACATTTTGACGCACGCTCAGGTAGAGAGGATTGCTGCGAGCTGTGTCGGAATGCTTGAGGACAACCGTGGCTACCTGTATTTTGGGTTAATTCTATTGATGACCACAGGAATCACAATCAGTGAACTCTGCGCATTGACCTGGGGGTCATTCTCTTTCTCAAAAACCTACGCAGGAATCATTGTTGTAGAAATTATGGCGGAGACAAAGCTTGTAGGCGATGTCTATCGCATTGAAGAACTAAATGGGCCGCGGCGACGGACTATTCCGCTGCCACCGGCAGTGGCAAAATTTTACCACAGGGTAAGAGACAATGCGCCAAATATACAAGAGAATGCGCCGTTCATGCGCAGCTTCAAAAACGCGGCGCGGCGGATACGCCCGGATGAGTTTGATCGGTGGTTAAAAGGATTTTTCAAGAGCTTCGGTTTTTCAAAACAGCCGGAGCTAAAAAGTTTAACGAAAAATCCAGAACGAACTTTAAGAGCCACTTTCAGATCGGCACTGGAATCTTGCGGATGTGACGCAGACGAGATTCGCTATTTATATGGCAGCGCACCCGAGAGTGTATTCGCGCGGAACTACTGTGCCTATGACGATCCTCGGGAGCTGGCGAAACTGGCCGCGGTGCTGGATAAATACGCCATATCTTTGACAGAAACACCCTGCGATGTATCCGAGTTCAAGATTAGCCGCAAAGACGAAGATGTTGTGATGACCTCCACCCCGAACTGTCGCTTCAGTGGTGATGTCATAATCGACATAGACGGCATTTCAGGGCACAACTTTGAAGCTGGAAGCGATTTACTACTTTGCATCAAATCAAATGACAATATATTCTTCACGGCAAAACTAAAATCAAAGGAGACTTAACATGAAATCTAAGACTGATGGCGATTTGAGCCTTGACAGCTATTGGAAAAAACACTGCATTTCTATCGCAAAAGATCGCCACTGGGCGATCCAGGAGGGAGACCAATACAGTTTTGAAACCTGTACGACATTGCGCCAATATGATGATTATATCAAAAAGGTTGCAGGCTATCTGGATATGTCAATCTCCGAAATTACTCCGGCAAATATTCTGCTCGCTGTCTCTAAAGTCGCTAAGGAATGCAAATACCAAGAAGCGACCGTTAAGACGATCATCTCAGCGTTGCGGGACATCTTTTCCTATGCCGCCACATGCGGACATGCTTACAACATCCTCTCAAAAAATCGTGCGGGAGACAAGTCAAATAATCTTACGACTTTGATGATACAGAGGATCTTAGCCCCGGCAATGGCAAACGCGGAGCTGAAAGAATTGAACGATAGTTGCCCGCGGGCCTTGACAATTGGGCAGCAGGGACGTCTGGCGCTATATGCGGCGGAACATGTGCTGGAGGATGGTCGCTTCTGCGGCATTTTGATCTCATTGTACACTGGCATACGTCCCGCGGAGTGCCGTGGACTGCGGTGGAACGATTTCCGATCGTTTCCCGATCATCCAGACCGGCATTACCTGAAAGTTGACGAAATTTTGAATGATAAATTGGAATATAGTAGGCAGCTAAAGACGAAAAATGCACTGCGGTGCATTCCCGTTCACATTGAAATCGAGGGTGCTCTGCAGAAGCGGAAAAAATTTGTGCAGCAAAATATGGGTGAGAACACAGATATTGGGGAATTGCCTATTGTCTGCTTCGAAAATGAGTTTAAGGACCCGTGTCGCGGGCCGGATTATTCAAATTTTGCTTTCAAATTGTTGAAGGAATTTGGCGTTTCCAGCGAGCAGTTAGGGTTTTCCTTGCTTGATGAGTTCGACAATTTGACACCATCAGACTCCCACCCGCCCATGCGGATATTGCGCCGGAATTTTGCAACCGTAATCCAGGCGTGTACAGACCTGTCGCTGGAGGAGAAAGAATACATTTTCGGCCACAGGATCTCCGGTAAGGATGGTGCGAAAAAGCGCATTGAGTACAACCGTAATATGGATCGACTGTGGCGCATTGCGCAGAAGCTGGACAAGGCGCCCTTTTGCAAAAAGCTTTACGAACTTCATTTTCCTCAGATTATCGTAGGTGACGGTATCGTAGTACAAGAAGGCCGTGGGCAGGGAACAATCAGGATTCCTTGGGAGTCAGCCGTGTATGGGCAAAAATTACATCTGCATTTTGAAGGCGGCCCAAATACGTCTGTAAGCATCTCAACTCCGAACGCCGTGCGTCCCTTCGGCGGACTGCCGGTCGAGGTAAAGATGGCTGACGCACCTATTTCTTGGGGTGACCCTTTACCGCCAATCAACGCAGAGGCGATGCATTGGGAAGCGGTAAGGAAAGTGCGGTATTTGAAGAAAACTGACAAATAAAGGCATGAAGTGGAAAGCTGACACAAATGCAGAAAATATGGGCGTTGAGGAAGTCAGACCTCGACGCCCACGTTTTGTCATTGGATACGGAAACCACCGGCTTTGCCGGTGGAGGCACCCCGTAAAAGCTTTAGCTTTAAGCATCAAGCGAAGCGAGTTACAAGTAGAAGTCTTGATAAAAGAATTAGCCACAAGTAGAACATAAATCGCCTGTTTACGTGCTGTAGGGCAGAAAATGCAAGTGAAATAAAATTCAGCGCCCCTTGATGGAATAGGCCCTTATATCCTCTGATTTTGACACGGCGATGAGCCGTGGCGGAGCATAACGTTTAATCCGCATTTATAAAAACCAGCAAACCTGGTTTTACCAAGGAATGATTATAGAGAGTGATAAAGTGGAAACGCCGGCACTGAAGTGACATCACATAAAGAAGCCAATTGTCCTAAATTTGCGGGTACGTGTTGAGAAAGAACTGATGTTGTGGTACAATAATTTATAAACATATAGAATGCGATGCTGGACGAAGATGAAATTTTTGCCCCATCGCAGAATAGCCGGGTTATATAAAATTATATCGTTGTAATGACTTCTGCAAACTGTTGAAATCTGCTGGGGTGAGATGTGTTATGAACTGGACTGACGTTGTTGCAATTGTCCTTTCTGCTGTAGCTGCTGGATTTTCTATATGGTCATTTTTCTTGGAACGAAATCGGAACCGTCAGGAGGCAACGATCCGAGCTTTCGAAGAATTGGAAAAAGAGGTTTTCCAAAGTGAGGATTATCAATCCACTCCATTCGAAATAGAAACTGGGTATGAAGGAGCGAAGGATAAGCCAGCATGGAAGCGTTCTACCTACTTCTTGTCGAAAATAGAACACTTTTGTGTTGGCATCCAGGCGGGAACATTTGACATAAAAATCTTAAATCGCCTTGCGGGAGGCTTCTTTATCGAGCAATTTGAATTTTGGACTCCGATTATTAAAACAAAACGCAAGGATGATAAAGAGAAAACCATGCAGCACTACGATGAATTCGAGGATGTAGTAAATAGGCTCAAGGCAATGAGAAAATCGAATCGATAGCAAGAAAAAAGTACATTGAGGTGATACGCTATGCCATATTTAGAAACTGTTCGAGAGCTTCTGGAAGCCAAAGAAGGCGAACACGTCCAATTCAAGGAAGCCAAGCATCGCTTTGACTTCAGAGAGGCGGTGAAGTGTTGCTGTGCTTTGGCGAACAATGGCGGCGGCAAGCTGGTATTTGGCATCACAGACAAGAGACCCCGCAGCGTGGTCGGAAGCGCGGCTTTTGACCAGCCGGAGCGTACTCGTATGGGCTTGATCGAGAAACTGAAAATCAACGTTGATTTCCAGATATTCAACGAGGGTGGTCGAGTTCTGGTCTTCGATGTGAAGAGCCGTCCAATCGGTTTGCCGGTACAATACGATGGTGTAGCGTGGATTTACGAGGGCGATACGCTCAAGCCCATGCCGGAGGATATGCGCCGCAGCATCTATGAAGAGACCGGCGGCGATTTCTCTGGGACGATCTGCGCCGGGGCAGTGGTCGATGATTTAGACGAGACCGCCATTGGAAACTTCCGTGCCAAGTGGCTCGAAAAGAGTGGCAAAACGCAGCTTGCCACCCTGTCAAAAGAACAGCTTCTCCATGATTGCGGTGCGATCACAGATGACGGCGTGACGTATGCAGCCCTGATCTTGTTCGGCAAAAACGCGGCGATCATCAAGCATCTGCCACAGGCTGAGATTATCTTTGAGTACCGTTCCTCCGAAGCGTCAGGCCCTGCAAATCAACGAGAAGAGTTTAAGGTTGGCTTTTTCGCTTGCTATGACCGCGTGTGGGAACTTGTCAATCTGCGAAACGACAAGCAGCACTATCAGGAAGGCTTTTTTGTGTTTGACATTGCGACCTTCAATGAGCGCGTTGTCCGTGAAGCGATTCTGAACGCGGTGAGTCACAGGAACTATCAGTTCGGCGGCAGCATCTTTGTTCGCCAGTTCCGCGACAGATTGGTTGTCGAAAGCCCCGGAGGACTTCCCTGCGGTATTACGCTTGACAACATACTGGATCGTCAGCTCCCGCGCAATCGCCGTATTGCGGAGATCCTTTCTCTCTGTGGCATGGTAGAGCGTTCCGGTCAGGGCATGAACCTGATGTTTGAGCTGAGTGTGCAGGAGGCAAAACCGCTTCCCGACTTCGCAGGCACGGATGACTTCTTCGTCAGCGTCACACTGAACGGACTGATCATCGACAAGGCGATGCTTTCCGTTATCAACAAAATTAGTGAGCGGGGCGGGAATCTACTGGCTACGGAGGACTTCCTGACTATCGACGCATTGTACCACGAACGGCCACTTACGGAAAAGATGCAGGCTCGCTTGAACCGGCTGATTGAAATGGGCATTGTCGAGCATATTGGCCGGAAAAAATATGTCCTTGCAAGAAGCCTCTATGCGGCAACGGGCAAAACCGGTGTGCATACACGTCGCGTTGGATTAGATCGTGATACCAACAAGGAGCTGCTGCTAAAGCACATCCGACAGAATAACGAAGTCGGTACTCCGTTCAAAGAATTGCAGCAAGTTTTGCCGGGTCTCAATCGTAATCAGATTCAAGATTTGATGAAGGAATTGAAAAAAGGCGGAAAGGTTTTTTGTGAAGGAAGGACAAGCGCCGCAAGGTGGTTTGCTATAAATTGATAGCAGCGGACTTGCGGAAGACTTGCGTGCAACTTGCGGAAAACTTGCGTGAATTACAACTCAACACGCAATGCCTAGGTTCAAATTAGTAGAGGGATAATTGATATGGGAAAACTGATTTCTGAGAAATATGATGCTTCGATTGCTTTATTATGGTAAAAAAATAATGGGGAATCTGTGTTGATATTTTCGTGATGCGAAGAGAGGAGGCATTGGAACGTTGTCCAATGCCTCCTCCGTACTTTATGACATACTACACCGTTACAGGTTTTCTCGCGTCAATATAAAGATCAATGTCTTCGATGATATAGCTTGTACCTGTAGTATGCAGAGCTTCATAGCAGTCATACAGATAATTCCAAACGCGGTATTTATCAAACAGGTCACTTAACTGCCTGCCGCTCAGTTGCTTTGCACGTTTTATTGTTCGGCGCAGAATATCATAAATTTTCCTTGGCTTGTCATTGTTATCCCTCCTCTGGGAAAGTAAAGCTGCCATTTTTCTGTTCCTCATCAAACATATTATACAGGGTCAGGGGGCTGAAATGCCACAGCTTGGTCTCCTCCTGTTCCAAACTTGCATAGACCTGTGAGCGATAAAACTCTCTGCTTGCGGTTACCTCATCATATGGATAATTCTCTGTAATCAAGCGGATGACTTCAGGAACAATCAAGCCCATTATCGCGCTGAATTTTTCGTTATTCATAATATCTTCTCCTCAGCAATGGTGTCGATGCCCCCCACGTTGCTCATGCAATAAATAATCCCACATTTTCGCCCAATGCGCTACTGGCAACAAGGCTCTATGCGCCTGCGCAAGTGTGCGTAAGTCCTCATTCGCAGTGCATTATGCTATTATTATACAACAACAGATTCATCAATATCAACAGGGTGTACATGGACATAAACTCTTTAAATAATGCCGAAAAACCTTGTAATGCTGCACCCTGCCCCCTCCTGCTTCCTTGCGTTTTTCGCCCCGACATGCTATGATAAAATACAACGCTGTCCAGTGTCGTCCCTCTTGGCAGTGGTCTTGCAAGGTTCAATGCCCCGCCGAGAGGCGGGGCATTTTGCCATCAGGCGAACGTAATCAAAAATTCCCTTGGCACATCTCATGCCGATAAACAGGAGGATATGCGCAATGAATAGAAGCCACTTTGATCAGATCATTGACAACTATGCCGCTCGGTTTGTCGAACTGAACATCGGCGACAACAACGAAGTATACAAGTGGGAGATCGCGGCGGAATTCCGCCCGATGATGAACGTCGCTCTTACGGCGGATGATACGGACTTTCCCGCGAAGCTGGCCGCCGTCGTATTGCTGACGAAGCAGACTATCGATAACGGAGCAGAGCTCGCTTTTCATGCGCTGGCTGATTACGCGCGGAACGAACCTCAGGCGGTGCGCGATGCCCTCCGCCGACTGCTTACCCCTGACGGCGGAGACCTGGAGGCCAGAACTCAGCGCTTTACTGGGTTTCTTAATTTCTGCGAGTTCATGCGGGCCAAGTATTATCCGGACAGCTGGCGGTATCGAGCGGGCATACGCCTGCCCATGATGATCACAGGCTTCTACGATCCCGACCACTACTACATGTACAAGGCCTCTCAGGCGCAGGCCTATGCCGACTGCGTCGAATTCTATGATGACTGGGGCTCCGGCGCAAAGATGGATCTGCGGATCTATCATCGAATGTGCGACGAGCTGATTGAGACAATTTAGTTGCACCCCAAATTTAAAATGATAAGAGACACCAGGAAGAATTATGCAGAGAAGCCCTTGCACCCCGACACGGAACTGCACATTCTGGCGTTTGACGTGATCTTCTGCAGCACGGTGTATAACCTCTTTGAAGGCATTCATTACAGTGTGAGGAACGCGGAAGAAAAAAGGATCCATCTGGAAAAAATGGATGAGGCAAGAAACGCGAGAGCAAATCACGCGGAGGCATTGGAATGTATGGCGAAGCTGGACTATGCGGAGGCCTTTTTCGCGGAAAAGCTCTCCGTCGGCAGCGCGGTCACCCACAAGAGGTTCGGTGTCGGTACGATCACCGGCCTGTCTGGCAAAGTCATCGAAGCGCAATTCTCCGGACTTGATCACCCCTCAACGCTCGTATGGCGTGATTGCGTCAAGACAGGATTGCTTTCCTTCAAAACGGCTGAGAATGCTGCCGAGTACGACGAGCTGGTCACACTGCTCCGTCAAGCGGAGGTGATCCGGAAAAACGCAGCGATCGTGGAGAAGAAGCTTGAACAGTACGCGGAGTATTTACAATTTGACGAATAACAACCCTACAGCAGAATTTTTATCACAAGGAGAAAGCCTTTATGAAACTCGTTACCTTCCTGCACGACAATAAAGAAGCCGTAGGCGTCCTGACGGAAGACGGTGCCGCCGTTCGTCCGCTGCCCTTTGCCGATATGAATGCGCTGATCCAAGCGTCCAGGGAAGCACTGCTGGCCGCTGTCAAAGGCGCTGCGGCAACTCTGCCTTTGTCTGCCGTCACGCTGCTGGCGCCCATCCCCAGGCCACGGCAGGACGTGATCTGTCTGGGCATCAATTACAAGGCCCACACGGAGGAGGCGGCACGGTACAGCTCCGAGGCCTTCACCAAGGAGCGCCCCATCCCCATCAATTTCTCTAAGCGCGTGACCGAGGCCGTGGCGCCTGAGGGCGATATCGAGAGCCACCCCGGCCTCGTGGAGCGGCTGGACTACGAGGCCGAGCTGGCAGTCATCATCGGCAAGACGGCGAAAAACGTGATGGCAGAAGACGCGGCGGACTATATCTTCGGCTATACTGTCCTCAATGATGTGTCGGCCCGCGTCTTGCAGACCGCCCACAAGCAGTGGTATTTCGGCAAAAGTCTGGACGGCTTTACCCCCATAGGCCCCTGCATCGTCACCGCTGACGAGATCGTCTTTCCACCTGCCCTGCATATTACCGCCCGCGTCAACGGCGAGCTGCGGCAGGACTCCACCACGGACCTGCTGATCACCTCCATCGCGGACATCATCGAGGAGCTGTCCTCCGGCATGACGCTGCTGCCCGGCACCATCATCTCCACCGGCACTCCCTCCGGCGTCGGCATGGGCTTCGACCCGCCGAAATTCCTGAAGCCCGGCGATGTGGTAGAGTGCACTATCGACGGCATTGGAACCCTGCGAAACACGGTGCGATGACGGGACCAATCAAACGAGTTTTACGTTTGGCATTCAATGTGGTATAATAAACTGGGTCAAGTAAGCGCTTCAATACACAGGCCGCCTCAAAACACACTCTGAATGTCTTTCGTTATAGTCAAAGAAAGCCCGTATATCAAGGAAAATAATTTTCCTGCTTTGCGTCCCTTCACAGCATGATATATTTTGTGTCCAAGTTGGAAAGGAGGTGCAGGCATGGAAAAAGAATATATTGCCGGAGAGCCCCAACGATACGAAATTGGCGGTCGAGTTTTTATCGTTGAGCCATGGTATAGGAAAGACGGTGAAAGCATGGCAGATATCTTGCTAAAACTGATGTGTGCCGACTTGGACGAAGAGTTGCGAGCAGCAAATAAAACTACAATGGTCTAAGATTAAAATTGTCAATTTGGCAGTCAGTAAGAGGTTATTTATTCTAACAAAAGCTCCCGCTGCCTAAATCTTTATAGACAACGGGAGCTTTCTTAAGAGTAAATCAACCATAATGAATTATGCAGAAAATTTCGCCAATTACTGCAACTTGATAATTCTTCCTGCTTCATTAATGATACTTGCAGGCAGATCCATAGCATTAATGTTATTTGTTTGAAACCAATGTAAACATTGCTCTTTGTTGTAGTTTTCATCAACTATCAAATCAGAGAATTCTAGTGCAGCAGTTCTGGTAAAACCCATAGCCATTAAAGATATTTGAGTTGTTTTCGAAGCCCCGAATTCCAGCCAGAGATTCAACTGCGGTATTTTGTCAATAGCAGCACAGTCTCCTTTTGTTCCTAAATATAGTTTTAAGACATCAATGTAACAAGTTGTATATTTAAGAAACCTGAATCTAGCATACTCTTCTATATCCCGCATTGTTTCTCTAATTATCGTTGCGGTGTTTTTTCCAGTTTTATTTTTATTATGCCATCGAATATTGTCTGCTATAATTCGGGCAAGACCATATCCCCGCAACCAGTTGGTAATTAGGACTGAGCGATATGCGTTAAGTTTATATGAATCACCTGTGAGATTACTTGAAATTCTCCCTATAATATGGAGATATTTTTCTTGCGCATCATCATCTTCTGGATATGGTGGGATTAGTTCGATGGAATCTCTTTCAAATTTCTTGAAGTATTCAAGGAGCTTCTGCTGCGCTAATGGATTTACCCCTTGATTCTTTGAAAGAATTGTTGCAGGCACCTCTACATTCGATAATGCACTTTCAAGCGCCTCGTCAATCTCCTTGCATAGACTCTTTCCATATAATTCTGACATGTATGAATTCGAGACTCTCCCATACTTATAATAGGCTGCTAAAAAATACGTATAGGCATAGTCCATTTCATTACCACTAGAAGATGTAACGGTCTGTCTACTTCGAATATGCTCAAGAAGATCACTACGATGTGTAGTAACAATAGTATCAATCGTACTTTTGATTTTATATTTTTTCCGTTCTGCCGGGGTCCCATTTATCCAAACTCTATCGTCCTCAGCATCGAGGCAAAAAATATTTCCTTGGAACTCTTTACCTTGTCTACCAGCCCTTCCAGCTAAATTCCAAAAGTCCATTTCAGCCATTGGCATATCATGGCCTTTTCGGGGACCGCGAATGAAGATAGACTTAGCAGGCAAATTAACGCCTTCTATTAGAGTCGATGTACAAACCAAAAATGTAATATCTCCGATCTTAAATAAGTCCTCGATTTCATTTCTTACCGCTAAAGGCATATTGCCATAATGGAATGCAACTCCTGCTTTAAGAGTTTCTATCAGCGAATAATCAGGATGTATTGTTTTCCTAATCAACTTAACCAATTCCATCACTCTGTCTGAAGGCTTATAGGTGGGGTCGTCATTTATAATTAGGCTTTTGAGTTGCAAAGCAACTTTTTCAGCTTCCGCAGCACCATTGACATATAACAAGTTTCCGCTTTTACCGGCAGCAATTCGATAGGACAAGATTGGTAATCGCATTGATTTGTTTGTAATGCGTTCACATTCCAAATGACCTAAATGAATTTTTTGCCCTTGTGATAGAAAATCCACGCTCCACTTCGTGGTTGCTGTACCAGTTTTTGAAACCCATATTAGATTTTGGTTGACAGTAACTATTTCAGAGACAATTTCTTTGCGCTTTCCCTCTGCTGAAAGCACTCTATATAGAGCGTCAGGATTCTCCGACATTGGACTTGAAAAAATAAATCTAGTTGTACTGTCATGAGAAATTCTTTGCAATACTTGCTCTAGTAATATACCTCGCGCCCGATCTCCAATTTTGTGAGCTTCATCTACGACAACCAAGTCAACAAACATTTCTGGGTGTTCGTTAAGCACCCATTGTAACCGTTCTTGTGTAAAGATAAAGACACATGATTTTGTTCCATAATTATCTGGTAGTACAGGAACACTAGTTATTTCTACTCCAGCAATGCTTTGCTTCAAATGGCCTCGAATATCCATTTCCACTTGCTGAATTAATGCCCTTGTAGGAACAATATAAACTATTTTAGCAAGGGGGTGTTCTTTAATAAATTCTGATATAATTTGCAATATAACAAACGATTTTCCGGCCGATGTTGGAGCAGATACTGTTACTGCATGGTTGAATTCAAAAGAGTCATATACTTCTTTTTGAAATTCATTTAATATAGCTACTTTGTCACCATCGATAACTGAATTAGAAAACTGTTTTTGCTTGGCGTCAAGTACAGTTCCCCAGGGTATACGAGATCTGAAGTTACTATCTATTAAGTGCCTTGATTCAGATAATGCAATTGCAGAAGAATTTGCGGACAAATCAAAAATAGCCGCAGCTGCACTTTTATATTCCCTTTGTAATCCAGCCTCGCAAACAGTTGCTTGACAAATACGATATGCTATATCAAGAACCGTTCCATCAGTTGAATGCGCTAATATACTTGCGCAAGAAATCAAGTACGCCCAATCTACTATATTCTCATCATTTTCGCTATTGTCACGAATCAGGTTTGAAATTTGTGAACATACCGATTTTTTCAACAAGCATGTATATTCGCGTTGAAACTTGTTTGAGGAAGTAATCCAAGATGTTAATGAATTTATCGACATTGAATTTCCTCCTTACAACCGTTCTAGAAATTTGTTTCTCAACTCATCTACATCAGAAAATGGAACTAAAAACACCTCAATATTAAACAAGTTTAGAGGTATACGGCTTTTTAACCGAGATTGGATGCTTTGCTTAAAGCCATCTACTTTATCGCGTATACAAGTAAAAATTTCATCTTCCACACGCGAAAAATCTTTTGGGTAACTTTCTTCATTATATCCGACTAAGCATACACCACGATATTCGAGCATGTTGTAATGCGCGTTTTCCGGATCCAAATATTCGATAATAGCTTTTTCTAAATGCGGATTATCAAAATCGAGATTCGTTCTAAACAAGTCCATATCGCGTTCTTTGCGGGTTCCATCCACTCCTTCTTCTGTGAGCAAGGTTTTAATACTATCAAAACAACTACTTAATGCCTGCCGAACATCTGCGTATATCTTTGCTTCACCCCAATAAAGACAATATTTTTGAGTTTCTGTATCATATTTTCCATAGACACCATCAGCACCATGATAATGCACTTCGGAATTAGTTTTAAGTACCATTTTGCAAAGAACTTGTGGCATATGCAAGAAGCTTTGTGTTAAAACGGATAATGCCAGTTCACCTACTTCTCCTGTATTACCTAGATCCGTAAAAAGGCGTTCGGCCTTTCTAAATAAAGTGGCTGTATATTGAGTAGTGTTATATTCTGCATCCTTTTCTTTTGCTTTGCGAATCTCAGAAGGTGGAATACAATAATCAACGATTCGGTTAATGAGATAATCGCAAAAGTCGCATGTACGAGGCCGATTGTTCCCATCAAGCTTTAGCATATAAATGTGCATACTGGCTTTTGTATCGCTAATATGTTCATTTTTGCATACTTCACGCAAATATGTATCTACGCTTAGAGGATTACCGCGAATAAGACTATTGAGTTGTTCTTGAATATTCATAATCTATTCCGCCTTAATTAGAATCCAAAGCCCAACATTATTATACTATTTTTTGTGAGGAATTCAACATATTTCTGTACAATCTGACGGTGCCAACAATTTGTGCATATCTATTAACAGCCCAAGATGGATTATGGACTGTTTAATATAAAAATATGAGAGGAAGATTTTATTGTTTTCAGCCATGAAAAGGAGGTTTGCAAATGGCAGATGATAAGAAAAACATTCCCGAGACAGCTCCGCCTGCCGAGACTTCCGATCTCGAGCTTGTGCTAACCGACGCAGAGGCGGTCATGCTGGAACACGAGGGGTAGGCGTTGCTCTTTGAAATGGGTAAGATCGTGCCTGATCCTGCTGACGCTATTACCCGCACCGAGAAGGAAGAGCCTGCCAATCCCGAAGCACCCAAAACCGAACAGGAACTACAAAAGCTTAGGGAGAATTGATCCGCGAGATCGAAAAAGCTCCTACTATCAATCTTGAAGCAGGAGGACGGAACTATGCGTAAGAATTTTGGAGCAAAGCCCTGGTTGTACCCTCAGCCCGTTTTGATCATCGCAACCTATGGCGAAGACGGTACTCCGGACGCCATGAACGCCGTGTGGGGCGGCATCGCGGACATGAACCGCATCGCCATGTATCTCAGCGGCAGCCACAAAACGGTGAAGAATATCCTGAGCCACAAGGCCTTTACCGTCAGCATGGCGGACGCGGCCCATGTGAATGCCTGCGATTATGTGGGTATCGTCTCTGGCAATACAACGCCGGATAAGATGGCGCGCGCCGGATTCCATGTGACCAAGAGCGAGGTGGTGGACGCGCCGATTATCGACGAACTGCCTATGACACTGGAGTGCAAGCTGATCAGCTTCGACGAGGAGTCTGAGCTTCTGCTGGGCGAGAGCGTGAATGTCTCCGCCGACGAGCGCATTCTGGACAGTGAAGGGAAGATCGACCCGCAGAAGCTACAGCCAATCTCCTTCGACCCGGTGCATAACGACTACCTCGTCCTTGGCAAGAAAATCGGCAACGCCTTTGAGGACGGCAAAAAGCTGAAATAGGCGTAAAGCACGGAGCCGAAAGGCTCTGTGCTTTACTTCACCTCAAAAATTGTCTGCAGGAAAAAGTGTGCAATGATTGCACACTTTTCTTTCCTGTCTTTATGGCATACAGTCTCTCCTACATGTTTTAACTGATAGCCATTGCCGCCAGCGCCACCGCAAGAAAGTCTTGAAAGCTTTTTGCGTCATCAATTCCTTTCTTCAGTAGTTCCTTTTCTGCTGGTGTTAACTGGCGCTGTCCGTTTTCGATTGCCCACTTGCATAAAAACTTGGCTTCTTGTTCTGTCATATTTCTCCCCTTATTGTCCTTTGGCCTTTCAGGCGTTTCGCATCTACTAACAGGTCGTCTATATTTTGTGAGTCGTCCTTACACCATAATACCGATATTTAGCTGCCGACAAAAAATCCATTCTATACTACCCCTATACCTTAATATATCTCGTCGTCCGTCCTGCACCGATCCGCTTTACCGAACCGGTCTTGACCATTGCGCCGAGGACAGCTTCGACGGTCGTGGGGCTGACATCGGGGAGAATTTTGCAAATCTCGGCTTTGGATAGCGGCGTCAAGCTGTTCAGGGCGGTCGCCTCCACACGGGCTTTCTTCGTGATCTTCTTGCCGTGTACCACCGCAAACCGTTTGTCCAGTTCCTTATAGCACATATAGAGTGTGGAAAGGAAATTCTCAATAAAGGGGAAATAGGAGTTTTCATTCGTTTCCCATCCTTCCGAGGATTGCCGTAGGGCTTCGTAATAATACGCCTTGTAGTTGTTGATCTGCTCCTCAAAGGACACATATTTTCCTGCATCAAAGCCGTTTTTGTATAGAAGCAACAGTGAGAGCAGGCGGGACATTCTGCCGTTGCCGTCCCGGAACGGGTGGATGCAGAGGAAGTCCAGAATCACACAGGGAATTAAAAGAAGCTGATTGATATTCGCATCGCTTCGGGCATCCAGATAGGCAAGTTCCAACTGTTCCATTGCTTTCGGCGTTTCGCTTGCAGACGTAGGACGGAAGCGGACACGGCGGTTTCCGTCAGCGTCGATCTCCAGAATCACATTGTCGTCCGTCTTGTACTGTCCGCCGTACTCATAACCCGCAAAGCTCATCATTATTTCGTGCAGCCGAAGAATGTCGCTTTGCCGAAAATCAATATGCTCGTAGCTCAAGTGGATCTCATTCAGCGCATCTCTGTACCCGGCTATCTCCGCCTCGTTGTGGTTCAGCGGGGCGCTGTTCTGATTGACAATGGCAGCGATACGCTCGTCGCTGGTCACAATGCCCTCGATGGCGTTGGAGCTTTTGATGGACTGCACCTTTGCGACAGCCTCCAGCTCCGTGAAGATCTGCGTGTATTCTTCCTTGCGCACGCCAGCCATAGTTTTGAGCGCCACAATATTGGAAGTGAGGTTCACCAAGTTTGCCGGCAGCAAGCCGTTATTCAAAAAGGAGTAATCGAATCTTCTCATACAGCACCAGCCTTTCTGCACATAATTATAGCATATTATGTGCAGAAAAGCAACCCGCTATCCCAATTATCTGCATATACTTCTTTGAGATATATGCAGATAGAGCATCCGAATAGGCAGTAATATGAGAAAACGGCACGGGGTTTCCGTGCCGTCTGCGTCAAATCGCCTTGACTTATTTGAAGTAGGCCGCGGCATCGGTAATCCAAGGCAACAAAGGCATCTTCGACCATGTAAGTGCAATATTCAGCAAGGGGCGTCGCCATACTTTATTTTTAGTATACCGCATTCGTCCCCATTTTCCAACCACCTCCCGTCCTTGCGCACACCCCCTCGATTTTGACCCCTCCCGCACCTGAATCACCCGCCAAACACCCCGTTTATAGGTCAAATTTTCGTCTGATGTGCATCACCCACAAACCCGCAAACCATTGCGCCGCAACGACTTCAAGTCATTGCCGATAGGGACTCCCTGGACTGGAAGGACTACGACGCGGATACGATATGCAGGCGCGTAACATCCAAGGTGCAGCCGGGGAGCATCGTGCTGTTCCACAACGCTGCGCTGCACACGCCGGAGGCCCTGCCTGCCATCCTCGACTGCCTGATCAACGACGGGTATACCGTTGTGCCCATCAGTCAGCTGATCCTCGATCCGCCCTACACCATCGACCACACCGGCCGGCAATTCCCGGCGGAAACAGTTTCCACTACATAAGCACGACATGGGGGCACCTAAACAGTGCCCCCATTGATCTTCGACCTGAAAGCCGCATCTGTTCGCGCGCTGATCCATCTGTCAGAGACAGCAACTCCTCGGCAATGTCCATATTCTCAAAGCGAAGCGCGTCCGTATCCCTGTGGCCAAAGGTCAAAAGTCCACATTACCAGTCACTCCTTTCTTGATTTTTGGGGCAAACGAAAAGAGCAGTTGTTTTCTATGCGAAAATAGCTGCTCTTTTCTAATATTTATATACTTCAACTGTTATCTGTTCAAATTTCTCTCAATCCATCCGTGCATCTGTTTATCAATTTTGAAATAGGACATTGTGCCTCCGCCCTCAATCCAGTCATAGTTCGGATAGAAGGAGATAAAGAAGCGCAAGCCAGAGGCGGTTTCGATTCGGAGATTTCTTCGATCATCGGCAAAAGCAGTGTGCGCTTCCTGTTGATTTTCTTCGGGGATACCATCAAATACTTCCGTCTGGAAGTCATCGTTTCCATAACTCACAAGTGTAATCGTCATGTGATAGAACTCGGTGATTTCCTGCCGATTTGTTACCGGTGAGCCAACTTCTTGTTCGTTGTTCCACTTCATTTCTGTAATGGATGCAATATCGTCTGCGCTCTCAATGCCATACACGCGATAAAGCTCGGTGAACGAACAGTTTGTGTTGCTGTCAAACTGATAGAAGTTGCAGAACAGCGCGGCATACCATGTGTCACCGTCTCGCAGAACATATACGCCATCACAAACAGCAGGTGCATACCGGTATAGCTCGATGTCAGTCTGGCTGACAGTGCTTTTATAGCCAATGCCTCCGTCAGATTTCAGGTAGGAAATGTGTTCGCCAGCCATATCGGCGGTGATTTCAGGCGGCAGACCATACTTCTCAAGCACCTCCGGAAGTTTGACAGCCTCGTAAAATTTGCCGTTGTACTCAAGTGCGGCAATGTTCTGCACGGGATCTTGGGTGTCAGGACCTCCCTTATGGTGAAGCACAGGAATGGCGATAGTCACCGCCAGACACAGGCAAGCTGCAACAACTCCCCATTTAACCCACTTGCGCTTCGGCTTCGCATTGGTGCGGACATTGTTGGTTTCCTCGATAATATCATCGTTCAGCATATTCAAAGCGTCACTGATGTGTTCTTTCTTCATAGCTCATAGCCCTCCTTTTCCAAGTATTCTTTCAAACCTTGCCTTGTTCGGTAGAGCATACTCTTGACCTTCGGTTCACTCATGCCGTAGTAGTCTGCGACTTCTCGGATAGGATCCGCAAAGTAGTATCTGCCGACAAAAGTGTTTCGTGCTTCTGCCGGGAGTGTGTAGAGATAGGTATTGATCGCTTCCGCAAGCAGTTTCAATTCTATGCTCTGCTCCGTGGTTTCGCTGCTGGAAATACAATCCTCCAGCTCGGAAAGAGAGACTGCATATTCCGAGTGCTTCCGTTTATCCCTGTTGCGTGTGCGGAACGCATCAATGGATAGTTGTCGTGTGATTTTTCCTAAATAAGTGGAGAGGACGCTTGGCTTATGCGTTGGCATGGAGTTCCACGCCTTTAAGTAGGTATCGTTGACGGTTTCCTTGCTGTCCTCCCAGTCGGAGAGGATATTGTAGGCGATCTTTGAAAGATACCGCCCATATTTCCGCTCCGTTTCGCTGATAGCACTCTCATCTCTTTTCCAGTATAAGTCAACGATCATTTCATCCTGCATGGGCGAACCTCCTTTCTCATCTGCTGTCAGGTTCCTTCACTATATATCCCGACAAAAATCGGATTTGGTTTCACGATTTTCAAAATTTCTTCAAAAAAATTATAGCAGATATTTGTGAACGCTTCTACCCATGCCGTTTACGCTGTTTTTCTTCGCTGCTTCAGTAGCGGTACATCGGCGCGTTATCCTCCGTATCGGCAGGTTCCTCCATCAGAGATTTGAACGCATCGGGGTCTTCACGCCATTCCTCTCGCGGCAGCGGATTTGATTGCAGCAGGGCGTACAGGTGCTCTGCCAGCTCTGTTTTGCCCTGCTCGATGGCGGTCTGGATAAGGTATAGGTGTTGCTATGCAGAGTTTTCTGCTTTCATTCGTACCGCTGTGTCTATACCTGCCCGGCCGGCCCCTCCGGCGGCAGCCAGCGTTTGCCTCCCAGCCGTATCAGATACAGCAGGCCCCGGACGCACAGCTCCGCGCACATGGCCGCCCACACGCCGGGCAGTCCCCACCGGGGCGCGGCCAGCCACGCCAGTGGCAGGCGGATGCCCCACATGGTGCCCAGATTGAACAGCGTGGGCACCAGTGTACTGCCTGCACCCTGAAATACGCCGCCGGCCACGATGGACGCGCCGTACATAGCCTCGGCAAAGGCCTCAATACGCAGGACGCGGGTGCCCAGGGCGATGATGTCGCTGTCCGGCGTCAGTATCGCCATCATCTGCGGGGCGAAGGCGTACAGCAGCCCGCCGGTGACGACCATGACAACGATACCCAGCAGTACCGTGACCCAGCCCAGGCGTCTGGCCATGCGGCGGCGTCCCGCTCCCACGCTCTGCCCCACCAGCATGGCCGCGGCACTCTGGATGCCGTAGGCGGGCATATAGCACAGGCTTTCCGCCGTGACAGCAAAGGAGTTTGCAGCGATAGCCACGGTGCCCAGGGGCGCCACGATGGCGGTGGACACGATCTGCGCGGTGGACAGTATCACCTTCTCCGATGCCACTGGCGCCGCGATGCGGAGCACCATGCGCAGCTGTGTGCGGTCAAGGTGCAGACGCTCACCCTTCTCCAACCGCAGCGCCGGGCTGCGGCGCAGGACGAAATACAGCAGGTACAACCCCACCGCCAGCTCCGCAAGGCCAGTGCCCAGGGCGGCGCCCGCCGTGCCCAGTCCCGCGCCGGGCAGGGATAGTGCGCCCAGCCGGATGGTACCGGTGGGGAAAATAAGCAGGGTGTTGAACACCACATCCAGCGCACACATGAGCACCATGCAGACACCGGGCGTGCGCATATTGCCGGTGGCCTGCAGCTGTCCCGCCGCCACGTTGTCCAGCTGGAGGGCGGGCAGGAACAGACTGTACACCAGGAAGTAGGCAGAGGCATCCCGCCAGATCTCCTGCTCCGCCCGCAGCAGCCGGGGCAGCGGCGCAGACAGTGCCGCCGCCAGTGCCGCCATGACCACGCTGAAGGCCAGGCACAGCACCAGCGCCTGCTTGAGGATGTTGCGCGCCTCGGCCAGGCGGCCGCCGCCCACCCGCTGCGCCGTCAGCACGTTGAAGCCCATAGCTGCCGCGTAGGACAGCCCTCCGAACAGCCAGGTGGTGGAGGCCACCAGCCCCACTGCCGCCGACTGGGACGCGCCCAGGCGGCCCACCATGGCCGCGTCGATATATTGCATGATAATAGTGGCCAGCTGTGCCATGATGGCCGGCCAGCTGAGCTGCAGCGTTAGGCTGATCTGCTGCCGAGTGGACAGCGGCGCGCCGCTGCGCAGCAAAGCCAGATGATCCGTTTTCAAGGGTGTCCCTCCATAGAACTTGTTTTTTCACTGTACCATCGATTGACAAGGACTTGTTTGTCCTTGTCAATCGATGGTACCACGGACGCGCGCTTTTCGCAACCCCGGCGTGGCGGAGCGCCGTGATATACAGCATATAAATGTGCGGGCACAGCCCGTTGTCCGGGCGTCCAATACCCGGCCGGGCTTGTTCAGGCCGCGCAATATGGTACAATGCCCGTAAAGAATATCGGCGGGACCGTATCCCGCGAAAAGAGGACAATATGGAGTATCGTGTTCTGCCCCACGGCGGGGAGAAGGTCAGCGCCATCGGCACGCAGCCGGAGGAGTTCGCCGCCATGATCACCGACCGCCTGCAGCTTGAGCTGCGGAATAACTGAACTGACCGACCGGCCCCACGGCTATGCCGTGGGGCCGGTTTTACTTTACTGGCACATCAGAAACGCTTTCAGCGCCAGCTGGAAGGTCAGCATCTGCTCGCTGTCGTTATAGTTCAGATCCAATATCTCGGCAATACGGTCCAGCCGGTACAGCAGCGTGTTCCGGTGGATAAACAGCGCCTTGGAGGTCTTTACGGAGTTCTGACAGTTGTTGAAATAGGTTTCCAGCGTGTACAGCAGCTGGGTATTGTGTTCCTCGTCGTACGCCAGCAGCGGCTTGATCCGCTGGATCAGCGCCAGTTTCGCATTGGGTGAGTCATAGATGAGCTCGCAGAGAATATACCGGCGGTAAGTGGCAATACGCTCGTCGCATATCCTGCTGGCCAGATCCACCGTGCGGAGCGCCTGGGAATAGCTGCGGCAGAATTCCGCAAGCGAGGGCACAGGGTCACCGATGCCGAAGATCACACCCCGATCCTGCCCCTTAGCGCTGAGCATCTTCATCAGGTCCCCGCAGTACTCCCGCACCAGCGCCACCTGCTCATACACGGGCAGGCTCTCGCTCTGCTGCAGCACAAGGATCACGTTGTTGTACTTGGCGAAAGCATAGCTGATATTCCCGGACAGCATCTCCCACTTGTCCGCCAACTGGCTGCGCAGCAGGGCGCTGGTGCCCAGCCATTCTGACGTCTGCAGAAGCCGGTTCTGCTCGGTGAAGGAGATCAGCGCACAGATATAGGGCGAATACAGCGGGATATTGCAGTAGTTGGCGGATTTGACGATCTCGCCGTAGGACAAAGCTCCCTCCGTCACCAGGCTGTCCAGGAAGTGGCTGATCTCCCTCCTGGAGGATGAACCCCCGCGCTTTTTGATCAGCACCAGCGTACAGGCGGCGGCAATACGTCGGTACAATGTGTTCTCATTCTCGGTCAGCGGCGCATTGGCGGGGCGGATCGCGCCCAGATACCCCATGATCTCCTGCTCGGAGTGGATGGGATAGATGTGCACGCACTGGTCCTCCTGCTGTAAGGGATAGATCCCGGCGGACAGACCTGCTGTCCGCAGTTTTTCTACCTCCTTGACGCGCTCCGGCACAGAGAACAGCACCTGCCCCACAGCCAGTTCTTCCCGCAGCCCCGGCTGCAGCATCTGGGAAACGCACTGTATCTTCCGGCTCGGTGTCATATACAGCAGCGGCACGTGAAGCAGCGGGCCGCACTTTTTCAGCAGATATTCCACCTCCGCGTGTCCCTGCAGCACATCAAACATGGCCTGATACACCATCTGCAGCGCCTGTTCCTCGTTGATGCCGTAAACATATTTGCTGACGGCTTCACTGATCTCGGATAGGGAGGTGTGGTAGGGAATACGCATCAGCGGGAAGTGCAGCTCATCGGCCAGCTGCAGCATAGCGGGCGGTATCTCATGAAAATACCGTTTCATTTTAATAACAAGGCCGCCGGAGCCGCTGTCGGCCAGGTCCCGCAGCACCTTCTCCTGCTTTACCGGATCGTCCAGCAAAAAGTAGCCCGTAGTCAGCATGATCTCTCCGGCACGCATCCAATTGACCATCTCCGGGTTATCGAACATCACTGCGCCGGATATGGTGCGCGCCAGGCCGTCCGCACCGGCGGCCACCTCCACCACCCGCAGCTCATTCTGTTTCAAAAGCTCCCGCAGCGTCATAAGTACGCCTCCCTTCGGCAAAACACCAAAACACCCCCTATTTTGATGATACCATTATACCCCATAAGTGTAAACCGCCTTTTGTGCAGACGCACAAAAAACCGGGCGCGAATTTGTGCCGTGCGGCGGGCATGGCCGAGGAAATCGTGCTACCCTATAGGTGAAAATACTTCAGACCGCAAAAGAGGGAGCACATGAAAATTACTGTTCTGACCTGGTGCGTCAGCTTTTTACCGATACTGCTGCTGATTATGCTGCTGGCGGTTTTCCGCGTATCTACCGCCCGCGCCGCAGGTGTGACACTGCTGCTGACCGTACTGTCCGCCTTAGTAGTGTACAAAGCGGACATACAGCTGGTACTGTTCGAGAGTCTGAAAGGCGTGTGGAGCACAGCCACCATTCTATATATCATCTTCCCCGCGCTGCTGCTGTACGAGCTCATCGCCGCCTCCGGCGCCATAGATGTGATGAACGACACCATGCGGCAGCTGAGTCCCCACGAGCTGTTCCGCATCCTGACAGTAGGTTGGGTATTCGTGGGATTTCTGCAGGGTATCACCGGCTTCGGCGTTCCGGTCGCCATATGCGTCCCCATGCTGGTGGCGCTGGGCGTCCGTCCTACCATGGCGGTCATCATCGCCCTGCTGGGCCAAGCCTGGGGCAACACCTTCGGCACGCTGGCTGTGGCCTGGGACGTGCTGGTGCAGATCTCCGGTATCACCGGCACGGAGCTGCATCTGACTGCCCGCTACACCGCCTTGCTTCTGTGGATACTGAACCTGGCCGCTGGCGCATTGATCTGCTGGCTGTATGACCGGGGCCGCGGGCTGCGGCAGGGCGCTGTGTTTGTCCTTGTGATCTCCCTGATACACGGCGGCGGCGAGCTGCTGGTCGCACAGTACAACGCCTCCATCGCGGCCTTTATCCCCGCCACCGTGGCTATGGCCGCCATACTCCCCCTGTCCCGTCTGCCCATGTACCGCAGAGCATACGCCTGTGAAGGCAGCCCCATGATGGTACGCCGGACCTCCGCGACAGGCGCGGAAAAGCCTCGCGGCGCCGTCTGGCTGTACTTTGCCCCCTATATGGTGCTGATCCTTGTTACCGTAGTACTTCTGGTGATCCCTTCCGTCCACGAGGCGCTGAGCCGCTGGAGCGTGGGGTTCGCTTTCCCCGAGACCCGTACCGCCTACGGCATCGTCAATGCTGCCACGGCCAAGTACTCTCCCTTCCACCCGCTGGTGGATTCCGGTACCGTACTGCTGCTGACCTGTATCATCAGCTACGCCCTGCTCCATGGCCGCGGTTTGCTGGAGCGTTCACAGCTCCGCGTCATGCTGTCACGGACGCTGCAGAAAACAAGACCCGTAGCCGTGTCCCTGATCCTGCTGCTGATCATCTCCAAGCTCATGAGCGGCAGCGGCCAGACGCTGGTGCTGGCGCAGGGCATCACCCACGTCATGGGTCGGTGGTACGCGCTGCTGGCCGGCGTGCTGGGTGTGATAGGCTCCTTTGTCACCGGCAGCAACATGTCCTCCAACATCCTGTTCACCGATGTACAGGTGAATGCAGCCGCCGACCTCGGCGTCAGCAGCAGCCCCCTGCTGGCGGCGCAGACCGCCGGCGCCTCCGCCGGCAGTATGATCTCCCCCAGCAAGATCATCCTGGGCACCACAGCCGGCGGCGTACCCGGCGAAGAGGGCACGGTACTGCGCTTCACGCTGCTGACGGCAGCGATCCTCACTTTGGTCACTGGGGTGATCTGCTGGATCATCCTGTAATAAGAAAGGAGAGCAAATCGTGAAAACTTTGTTCCGCAATGGCAGCATCCACACCATGAACGGCACAGAGGTCGTTCATTCCCTGCTGGTGGAGGACGGCCGCATTCTGGATGTGAACTGCGATGTCCCCGCTGGCGAGTGTCAGGTGGTGGACCTGCACGGTAAGACCGTGCTGCCCGGCTTCCACGACAGCCACGAGCACTTCCTCTGCTATGCCACGGATAAGGAGAAGATCAACTTCTTCGGTATCCGCTCTCTGGAGGAAATGGCCGAGCGCACCCGCCGGTACATCGCCGACCGCGGTATCAAAAAGGGCGAATGGATCCAGGGCGGCGGTTGGAACGAAAATGAGTTCGACGTGCCTGTGCTGCCCTCCCGGCAGGATCTGGACAAGTTCTGCCCGGACAACCCCGCCATCTTTACCCGTACCTGCTGCAGCGTGGCCGTGGCCAACACCGCCGCGCTGAAGGCCGCCGGCATTTTTGATGATATTCCTACGCTGCAGGACGGTCACATCGTGGTGGATGAAAACGGCGTCCCCACCGGCATGCTCCACGAGCGCGCCCGGCACCTGGTCTATGACATCCTGACCAAGTACACCAAGGAACAGCTGAAGCAGTTCATCCTGGACTATCAGAAGGATCTGCTGTCCACCGGCCTGACCACTGTACAGACCGACGACTTCAAGCTGTGGGACGCCACTATCGATGACATTCTGGCCGCCTATGAGGAACTGGACAAAGAGGGCAAGCTGAACGTGCGCTTCATCCAGCAGCTCCGCCTCATCACCGACGCGCAACTGGAGGACTACCTCCACCGCCACAGCGGCCGCACCGGCGACGGCAGCGAGTTCTTCAAGATCGGTGCCTTCAAGCTGCTGCCCGACGGTTCCCTGGGCGGGAAGACCGCCGCGCTGCGTGAGCCCTATGAGGGCGACCCGGAAAATAAGGGCATCTTCGTCTATGACGAGAAGGTGTTCTATGACCTGCTGGAAAAAGCCTACCGCAACGGCCTGCAGCTGGCCATCCATGCCATCGGTGACTATACCATGGACGTGATTTTGGACTGCTATGAAAAGATCGCCGCCAAGTACCCCAAGCCCGATCCTCGGTTCCGCATCATCCACTGTCAGATCACCAGCGAAGATATTTTGGACCGCTTCGCCCGCAACGGCGTTTTGGCGGACATCCAGCCCCTGTTCATCCGTGCGGATATGGAGATCGCCGAGGAACTGCTGGGCAAGGAGCGTGTCTCCACCTCCTACGCCTGGAAGACCATGCTGGACAAGGGCATCCACGTTTCCGGCAGCTCCGACGCCCCTGTGGAATCCTTCGACCCCATCTTGGCTATCCACTGCGCCGTCACCTCTCAGAATTTGGATGGACAGCCTGCGGGCGGCTGGCTGCCGCAGCAGAAGCTGACCGTGCAGGAGGCCGTGGCGCTGTACACCACCGGCTCCGCCTACACCAGCTACGAGGAAAACGTCAAGGGTAAGCTATGCCCCGGCTATCTGGCGGACTTCATCGTCCTGTCCCAGGACATCTTCTCCGTCCCGGAGAATGAGATTGTCAACACCAAAGTTGAGCAAACCTACTTGGGAGGTAAGTTGGTATATTCCCGTTGACATCCCCTTTCCCACGCATCAGAATAAGACGATACAAGAGAGGAGAGAATCATGAAAAAGAAAAGAAATCTTATCGGCGTATGTCTGGTGGCCGTTCTCATGCTCGCTCTGACCGTTATCGGCTATGCTGCCGGTGACGGCGAAGCGGCACCGGAGTACGGCGCATGGTGCCTGGTCCCCCCGCTGGTCACCATCGTCCTGGCCTTCGTTACCAAGCAGACCATCATCTCCATGTTCATCGGCATCTGGGTAGGTGCCACCATCATCCATCACTTTAACCCCATCGACGGCCTGATCGGCAGCTTCACTGGGTACCTGGTACCCTCTATTGCCGACAGCTGGAACGCGGGCATGCTGATCATCATGGCGCTCATTGGCGGCTTCATGTATATGCTCAGCGCCTGCGGTGGCGCGGAGGCCTTCGGCCGCTGGGCCGAGAAGGTGGCTAACAACCGCAAAAAGAGCCAGCTGCTGGCCTGGATCGCCCCCTTCGTATTCATCTTCAATCAGGGCTGCCTGCTGGTGGGCGTCATCATGCGTCCCGTCACCGACAAGACCCATATCTCCCGCGTAAAGCTGGCCTACATCACCGATGCCATGGGCGCACCGCTGGTCTCTATGTCCCCCATCAGTGATAACGGCGTGTACCTAGTGGGTCTGCTGGCCGCCGAGATCGCCGCCCTGAACCTCACCGGCGTGGGTGCCTACGACCTGTATTTTGGTATGTTCCAGTTCAACCTGTACGGTGTGTTCTCCGTCATCACCGTCCTGCTGGTCATCCTGTTCGGTCTGGATGTCGGCCCCATGTACAAGGCCGAGAAGCTGGCTATCGAGACCGGCAAGACCTACAGCGACACCGACAACCTGATTGCCACTCCCCCCGAGACCGACTTCGCCGAGGACTGCAAGCTGAGCATGGCCAACTTCCTGGCCCCCATGATCACTCTGATCCTCACCATCTTCGCCGTGGTGTTCTACACTGGCCAGATCTGGGTCAACGGCTTCATTGGCTGCTTCGGCCACGCCAATATCCAGATGGCCATCGCCATGTGCTTCCTCACCGGCTCCATCGCCGCCGGAATCGTGGGCATTAAGTCAAAGCTCATTACCCTGGGCGGTGCCATTGACAAGTGGACGAAGGGTGCGGCCAGCATGATGCAGGTCATTATGATCCTCGTGTGTGCGTGGAGCATCAGCGGTCTGACCAAGTCCATGAATATCGGCCAGTTCCTCACCGGCGTAGTGCAGGATTCTATCCCCGCGGCGCTGATCCCCGCCATCCTGTTCCTGATCGGCGTGGTGGTGTCCTTCGCCACCGGCAGCTCCTGGGGCGTCTGGGCCCTGGGTATGCCCATCGCCCTGCCCATGGCCAACGCAATGGGTATCCCCCTGACTCTGGCTATCGGCGCGGTCGTTTCCGGCGGTCTGTTCGGTGACCACTGCTCCCCCATCTCCGACACCACCATCCAGTCCTCCACCAGCGCCTGCTGCGACCATCTGCAGCACGTAAATACCCAGCTGCCCTATGCCTTGACGGTTGGTATCTCCTCCCTGATCGGCTTCCTGTTTGCCGGACTGGTGGCTCCCGTGCTGGCTCTGCCCGTGACCCTGGTGTGCATCATTGCCGCCCTGTTGGTCATGAAGAACATCTCCCGTAAACGGGCCGCTGTGGCTGCCTGAGTGATCTCCCTTACCTCCCCTCAAAAAGGAAACCGCCCACCGGGCGGTTTCCTTTTTGCTCTCCGGCCGCAAAAGGACCGTCCAACGTCCGGCCCTTTTTGCGTGTTTGCTCGTGCGCCCGCTTGCGCCGGAAGGTCAGTGCCACCACGGCGTATTGGCCGTCCTCCGGGGTAAAAACCCACGTGACCGTCAGCGTACCGACAGCTGGATATTTCACCTTTGCGACCTTCCGCGCTTTTTCAAAGGAGAACGCCGCCACATGGTGATATTCGTTCACAATGACCATCCCGTATTCCTCTGCAAAGGATTGGCACCGCCTCCCAATAGAGAGTGCAGCTGCTCTATAAGGGTGTATTCCTTTCCCTTATACGGGATACTTTGCCCATATAGCACCTCTTCGTTAGATGCAGCTTTTGCTGAACGGATTGTTATATTTGCGCCGCCGTTGTTCTTAAGCGGCATACCTGACATTTCAAGCAAAAGCAACCCTGTCATTTAAACGGGGCATTTGGCGGTGCTTCAGGCGAGGATGGCGTTGAGCAGAATACAGGAGGCTTTGGCTGGGGCAGGAACGCAGCACATACGGCTAAATCGTTTTGAGAAGGAAAAGAGCCAATTGGTGTCAGGGGCAGTGCCAACGTCCGGCTGGCTTTATGTACATCGGAGCCCTTGCTTTTTGGCAAAATGCAGACTATACTAAGGGCGAAAAGCTGAAACGCACCTGTGGAGAGGAGGCAGCATAGATGAGGGAGATGTGTCAGACTTTCGGCATAACAGCACTCGGCGAGACCGTGGAAAGCTGGACACTGGAAAATGAGTTTCTGACAGCGGAGGTGCTTACCTACGGCGCAACGCTGCGGCGGCTGGTATTCGGCGGCGTGGATGTGGTGCTGGGGTACGACACATTGTCGGAATACGAGCGAAACGACGGCTATGTCGGCGCGACAGTGGGCCGGGTGTGCAACCGAATCGGCGGGGCGTCCTTCGGACTGAACGACAAGACGTACCCACTGGCGAAAAACGACGGAGAGAACCATCTCCACGGCGGCGTGCGGGGATTTGACAAATACATCTGGGCGGCGGAGTCGCTGGCGGACGGCCTGCGGCTGCACCGTCTGTCGCCTGACGGGGAGGAGGGGTATCCCGGAACGTTGGCGGTGTCGGTGACGTATCGGCTGGCCGGCAAGTCGCTTCGGATCGAATACGAGGCGGAAAGCGATGCCGACACCCTGTGCAGCCTGACCAACCACAGCTATTTCAACCTGAACGGCGGCGGTACGGCTATGGCGCATACGCTGACGTTGGCGGCGGGGACGTATCTGGAGACCTCGCCCGGCTGTCTGCCCACGGGGCGGGTGCTGCCGGTGGCGGGGACGCCCTTTGACTTCCGCGCGGCTAAGGCTGTCGGCCGGGACATCGATACGGCGGCGGAGCAGCTGCGGCTGGTGAACGGCTATGACCACCATTTCTGCGTGGACGGGGCCGGTCTGCGCCGTGCGGCGGTGCTGCGGGGCGACAGCAGCGGCATCGCCATGACGATGGACACCACCTCTCCCGGTGTGCAGCTGTATACGGCCAACTGGCTGTCCCGGCGCGGCGGAAAGAATGGGGCGGTATATGAGCCCCGCTGCGCCGTGTGTCTTGAGCCGCAGTTCCCGCCGGACGCGGTACACCACCCGGACTTTCCGCAGCCGCTGCTGCGGCGGGGCGAAGTATACCGGCACTGCACGGTATACTCCTTTTCAAAATAACAACACATCCCCCGCGCAGTGTATCTGCGCGGGGGATGTGTTGTTATTATTGCGCTCAGCCCATGACCACGCGTACCCGCACCTCTGTGCCGGGTGCGGCCGGGGGAAGCACATTTCCGGTGACCGGCGTTCCGTTCACGGTGAGGGAGACGATGCCTTTTTCTGCATGATGGGGATTCTCTACGGTGATGCGGTAGACTGCACCGCGGTAGCGGCACTTGACGGTATAGCCTGCCCATTCCGCGGGGATACAGGGATCGATGGCAAGGCCCTCCAGCGTGGGCTGCACGCCGAGAATGGCCTGCGAGATGCTGACGAACGTCCAGGCTGCCGTGCCGGTGAGCCAGCTGTTCTTGCCCTCGCCGAAGGTGGGCGCGTCCAGAATGGTCCAGTCGCCCGTCTCGCGGAGGTAGGCGTCTGTTCCGGCAATGAGCCACAGCGGGTCGTCGTTAAAGCCGCTGCCCACAGCCAGGTTGCCCTTCTTGGTCAGGGGCTGGTACTGGTGATAGGCGCTGCCGTCGGGGAACTGGGTGGCGGCAATGTCCAGGATGCGTCCCCTTGCCCACTGGGGGATCATGTGGACGAAGCCCAGCAGGTCCTGACAGGAGTCACGGAAGCCCATGCCCAGGCCCAGCAGCAGGGTTTGGGATGCGCCGGGGGCCAGCGACAGCGTGAACTGCATGGCGCCTACCGGCGCCCAGCCGTGAGCCACGCTGCCGGTGCAGGCACCGTTTTTTACCGCCTGGGGCATGGACGGCGCGCCATACACGCCCATAAAGGCGTCGCGGCTGGTGTCAAAGCCCTCGTAAGGGCGGTCTGCCCACAGCACGGCGTACAAGTTTATGATACAGCTGAAGCTGATCGACACCTACTGGCCGCTGATCATCCCGGCCATCACCACGCCGGTGGTGGTGTTCATCATGTATTTCCTCCTTTCCCGTTACATCGTGGAGGGCGTGTCGCTGGGAGGCGTCAAGGGATGAGCCGTACCGTATTTCCGCCTTCCAAATGTCCAAATGGATAACTGCAAAAGAGCCGCTTATTCCGGTCTGGGAATAAGCGGCTCTCGGCCTTTTCACGCGCGATGAATTTTCAGCGTGCCCCGGTGTTCTCTGTGCTCATATCCGGATGTCCCCGTCAGCGGCCTGCGCCTGCCGAAGCAGCGGCGTGCAGGCATCCAGAAATTTCCGTACCTGCTGCGGGCACCGCCCGATATACAGCCGCGGCTCCATCAGCTGCTCCAGCTCCGACCGGCTCAGTCCGAAGACCGGATCGCCTGCCAGCCGGTCCAGCAGGTCGCAGGGCAGACCTTCCTTCATGCGCTTTGTTGCTGCCATAGAGTGTCTCCGAATGACCTCGTGCAGCTGCTGCCGGTCGCCGCCCCGCTTCACCGCCTCCATCATCAGGTCCTCCGTGGCCAGGAACGGCAGATATTCCCGCAGGGTGCGATCTACGATCGCCTCGTTGACGTGCAGACCCGCCGTCACGTTCTGGCACAGCCGCAGTACTGCGTCGATGCATAAAAAGCCCTCCGGCATGGCGATGCGCCGGTTGGCAGAGTCGTCCAGCGTTCGCTCCAGCCACTGGACGGAAGCGGTCATAGGCGCGTTCATAGCGTCGGCTATCATATAGCGGCTGAGAGAGCAGATGCGTTCACACCGCATGGGATTGCGCTTATAGGCCATGGCGGACGAGCCGATCTGATCCGCCTCGAAGGGTTCCTCCAACTGCCGGTCATGCTGCAGAAGGCGGATATCGTTAGCCATGCGATAGGCGCTCTGGGCGATGCCGCTGAGACAGCCGAGGATGCGGCTGTCCGTCTTCCGGGGATAGGTCTGTCCGCATACCGGGAAGCAGGCGGAAAAGCCGAACTCCGCCGCGATGCGGCGGTTCATCTCGTCGATCTTTGCCTCATTGCCGTCAAACAGGTCCATGAAGCTGGCCTCTGTGCCCGTGGTGCCCCGGCAGCCCAAGAACCGCAGTGCGGACAGTACATGGTCCAGCTCCTCCACGTCAGCGAGAAAGTCCTGCATCCACAGGACAGCGCGTTTGCCCACGGTCACGGGCTGTGCCGGCTGGTAGTGTGTATAGCCCAGGGCAGGCGTGTCGGCATATTTTTTCGCGAAGGCTGCCAGGTTGTTCAGCACAGTCAGCAGCTGTGCGCGCAGATAGACAAGGCCATCCCGGTACAGGATCAGGTCGGCGTTGTCGGTCACATAGCAGCTGGTGGCCCCCAGATGGAGGACCCCCGCCGCCGACGGCGCCGCCTTGCCGTAGGCGTATATGTGTGCCATCACATCGTGGCGTACCTCTCGCTCCCGTTGGGCGGCTACATCATAGTCGATGTCGGTGATATGCGCCTCCAGCTCGGCGACCTGCGCTTCGGTGATGGGCAGACCTAACTGGCACTGGGCGCGGGCCAGCGCCGTCCACAGCCGCCGCCAGGTCTGATAGCGGCTGTCGTCGGAAAACAGGTGCAGCATATAGTCCGAGGCATAGCGGGATGCCAGCGGGGAGCTGTACATATCGTGAGACATAACGATCCTCCTTGTTTATCGGATGATCAGGCTCTCTCGCTCGGCGCCCACGGAGACATACCCGATATGGCAGCCGATGGCCTGCTCCACATACTCCACATAGTCCCGCGCCGCCTGGGGCATATCCGCCCATGTACGTACGCCGGAGATATCGCAGCCCCAGCCCGGCAGGTATTCCACAACGGGCTTTGCTTTTTCCAGCACGGCAGGGAAGGGGAATTCGTGGGTGATCTCGCCGTCGAGCTCATAGGCGGCGCAGACCGGGACCTCGTCCATGTAGCTGAGGATATCCAGCTTGGTCAGCGCGATATTCGTCGCGCCCTGTACCTCCACGCCATAGCGTGTGGCCACCAGGTCAATGGGGCCTACCCGGCGGGGGCGGCCCGTCTTGGCACCATACTCCGCGCCGGCCTCCCGCAGCTTTTCCGCGTCGGCACCGAACCACTCGCAGGTGAACGGCCCCTCGCCCACGCAGGAAGAATATGCCTTTACCACGCCCACCACTTCGTCGATCTTTGCCGTGGGCAGCCCCGCGCCGATAGGCGCGTAAGCGGCAATGGTGTTGGAGGAGGTGGTATAGGGATAGATACCGTAGTCCAGGTCGCGCAGCGCGCCAAGCTGTCCCTCGAACAGAATGGCCTTGCCCTCTGCCTGCGCCTGCCGCAGATACCGTCCGGTGTCCGCTACATAGGGCCGGACCTGCGCGGCATACGTCTCCAGCCACGCGGTCATCTCCGCCAGGGTGTAGCCCTTGGCGCCATAGACCTTCTGCAATATGAGATTTTTCCACTCCAGCAGGTCCTGCAAGTGCGCCATCAGGCGATCGGGATACAGCAGTTCACCGGCCTGAATGGTCTTTTTCTGGTACTTATCGGAGTAGAACGGCGCGATGCCCTGCTTGGTGGAGCCGTACATCTTGTCCTTCAGCCGTGCCTCCTCCAGCGCGTCCAACTCCCGGTGCCACGGTAGCAGCAGGGAGGCCCGGTGGCTGACCATCAGGTTTTCCGGGGAGATGCTGACGCCTGCCGCGCGGATCGTTTCCATCTCCGTCACCAGGTTTTCGCAGTCCAGCGCCACGCCGTTGCCCAGAATATTCATCACGCCGGGGCGGAACACGCCGGAGGGGAGCAGGTGCAGAGCGAATTTGCCCATATCGTTGATAACGGTGTGCCCGGCGTTGCCGCCGCCCTGATACCGCACCACCACATCATACTGCCCTGTCAGATAGTCCACCATGCGGCCCTTTCCCTCGTCGCCCCAGTTGATACCTACGATCGCGCAATTTGCCATGTTCGCTGCCTCCATTCCGTGTTATTTTCAAACGACGGTTCATTATACGCGCAGCAAGATAATAAGTAAAGCATCGATTTAATATATGGCGTATAAGCGAATTTAATAGCAAAGCGCACCCAGCACAACTGTACTGCGCCGGATCAAAAGCTGAAAAGCACACCCCATTGGGGTGTGCCTTTCGCGTTTACTCTTGCAGGAGCTGTTCCAGCGCGGCCATCCGCAGGCATACGCAGAATACCTCCATGGCCTTCTCCAGCTCCTCCACCGGCGGCAGGGAAGGCGCGATGCGGATGTTGCTGTCCTGCGGGTCGACGCCATAGGGGAAGGTGGCGCCCGCGCCGGTCATGGTCACGCCGGCCTCCTTGCACAGCGCCAGCGTTCGTTTGGCCAGTCCCGGCAGGGTGTTCACAGACACGAAATAGCCTCCGGTGGGCTTTTGCCACGCGGCGATGCCCAGCGGCGCGATCTCCTGCTCCAGGCAGCGCAGCACGCACCGGAACTTAGGCCGCAGTATGGCGGCGTGCTTCTGCATCAGCGCCAGCGTGTGTGCCTTATCCTGCAAAAACAGTACGTGGCGCAGTTGGTTGACCTTGTCGTAGGAGATCATTTGGATATCCATCAGCTTTTCCATGGACAGCTGTATGCTGATTTGAGTGCTGCCATTACCGCGGCTGGTGAGGGCGGAACTGTCAAACTGATGCGCAGCAAGACGTTTACGGATGATATGACTGTAAGCAATAATGTTACTATCGACCTCAACGGTAAGGAAGTTGTCTTTGAGGGCGAGAAGTCTATGAAAATCGACAGCGGCAAGACGATGACCCTGAAGGATACCGCAGGAGACGGCAGCCTGAGTGGTGTCACTGGTACAGTGATTGCGGCGGATGGCAGCGAACTTAATCAGAATAATGATGGTACTTATACTGTGCGTCCTGCTGAACAGCAGCCCACTCCGCCGCGCTACTATTACAACTCCACCACCACGACTACCAAGGATGATACCAAGACCAGCAGCCCCCAGACCTTCGATGCGGGCGTGGGTATCTACGCCGTGACGGCTGTCCTGTCCGTTACCGGCATGGCGTGGACCGCTAAAAAGCGTCACTAAGCGAAAAAGAAAGCCCGAAAGGGCTTTCTTTTTTTCCACGCGTCTGAAAACCCCTTGCAAAAGGGAAAGGGATATGTTACCATGTACTTTGTATACAGTATCCCATACACATGTAAGAGAGACTGTACTGCGCCCAAGCCCCGGCAGGGGAGGGGAAATCGGCAGAATTTGCCGGTTTTGCTTGCTTTTTCCCGCAGCAGCGGGTATAGTGTGTATAGAGCCGCCTGCTGCGGTACAAAAAGAAGGGGGCATAGAGAGATGACAGCCTTCACACCGGTGGACCCCGCCAACCCTCAGCGCGAGACGATATATACCCAGCTGAAAAACGCCATCATCAACGGCGATATCGCGCCGGATGAGCGCATTGTTGAAACAAAATACGCCGATATTTTCCGCGTCAGCCGTACCCCCGTGCGCGAAGCCATCCGTATGCTGGAGCGTGAGGGGCTGGTGGTCTACGAGCCCCGTAAGGGCGCCGTGGCCCGGCCCAGGCTGACCCGTGCCGAGGTGGACGAGGTCTATACCATCCGTTCCGCCCTGCAGCTGCTCAGCGTGGATGCTGTGGTGCGGAACATCACCGACGCGCAGCTGGACGCCATGGAGGCCGACAACCGCGGCTGCGCCGAGGCGCTGGACAAGCATGACGTCGGTGCGTATTTCCGCCATCTGGACGAATTCAACGGCCTGTTGACCCAGAGCAGCAATATGCCCCTGCTCATCAAGCTCCTGGACCAGATCGAAAGCTACAGCGCCACCACGTCGTTTCAGAACCCGGAGCACGCCCGCTTCCGCGAGAGCGTGCTGTCCGATGACGAACGCCGCCGCCGTGCGTTGGCGGAGCACGAGGAGATCGTGGCGTCCCTGCGGGCCCGTGATGCGGATCGCCTCCGTCGGGTGCTCACCGCCCATACCGCTAACGTTCACGAGGCCGCACTCCAGCGCTACGGCAAGGAGGACTGACGCACAGACCCCATCTGCATGACGGATATGTACCATCTGCATGGCGGATATGTATCGCCCGCATGACGGATATGTACCATTTGCATAGCGGATATGTACCGTCTGTATGACGGAATGTACCGCCTGCACGAGACCCCTGTGACCTGTCATGGGGGCTTCTCTTGAAGACTAAGTGTATACAGTATACATATCGGAGGAGGCATTTATGGACTGGGACAGAGTCATCTACAACGGCACGGTGGTCAACGATGACGGTATGCAGCGTGCCGATATCTACATTCGTGACGGCCGGGTCGCCGCCGTCACGTCCGAGCGCCTGCCCGGCACCGTCGGTGAAGCCACCGACGCTTCTGGCCGCTATATCCTGCCCGGCCTGATCGAGACCCACGTTCACTCCCGCGACGGCCGTCTGGCCACCGGCGAGAAGGAGGATTTCCGTTCCTCCACCGCGGCGGCTGCCGCCACCGGTATTACCACCGTGTTCGAAATGCCCAACTGCACCCCTACCGTCCACTCGGCGGAGTCTCTCCGCGATCTTGTCTCGGTCATCCAGCCCAAGGCCCATGCGGATTTCTGCGTCTGGGGCCTGGCTTTGGGCGATGCCAATCTTGCCAGCCTGCCCGCTTTGGCGGAGGCCGGCTGCGTGGCCTTCAAATTCTTCTGGGGCTACGCGGTGGACCGCCGGGACAACAGCCTGATCTACAACTACCGTGAGGGCATGGACAACGTCCTCCCGCCCCCGGACGACGGCCAGATCTATCGCCTGTTCCGCGCCGTGAAGGCCACCGGAAAACGCCTGGGCATCCACGCGGAGAATTTCTCCATTGTTCGGGCCCTGACGCAGGAGGCCCTTGCCGCCGGCGCGCAGGACTACGCCGCATTGCTGCGTACCCGCCCCGTCAGCTGCGAGACCTCCATTATCGACACCGCCATCGACATGGCCAAGGAGCTCTCCATGCCCTTGCACGTCCTCCATGTGGGTGTAGGCGACGGCGTGGAGCACCTCCGCCGCGCCAAGGCCGACGGCGTGGATGTCACCGCCGAGACCTGTACCCATTACCTGACCTTCACCGACCGCGACGCCCGCCGCTGCGGCGCGGTGATGAAGACTTACCCTCTCATCCGTACCGCCGCAGATCGCCAGGCAGTCTGGCAGGGCCTTGCGGATGGTACCCTGGACTGGGTCTGCTCCGATCACGCGCCCCACACCTGCGAGGAAAAGCACCGTTCCTTCTGGGATGCCCCCGCCGGAATCAGCGGTATCGAGGGTCTTTCTCCTGTGCTGCTCACCGCTGTCCACCGCGGCCTGCTGACGCTGCCCCGCGTGGCGGCGATCACCTCCGCCAATGCGGCCCGTACCTTCGGCCTCTATCCCCGCAAGGGCGTTATTCGCCCCGGAGCCGATGCCGACTTGGCCATTGTGGATATGTCCGCGGCCTACACCTTCCGTCAGGAGAAGATGTACTCTAAAGCCAAATGGTCTCCCTATGACGGTATGTCCTTCCAGGGCCGGGTGGTCGAGACCATCCTCCGTGGCCGCACCACTATGCGTGACGGTCAGGTCCTGCCCGACTGCTTCGGCCAGTTCCTGCCGGTCTGCACCAAATAGCTTGTTTTCTTCCTTTACTCCTTTTCCTCCCCCTTGCACCGAACGGCTCCCGGGCGCGCGCCCGGGAGCCGTTTGGCTTTTTCCGTATAAAAGGGACCGCTGTATGGTGGCCCCTTTTGCTGTTTGGCAGCCACCTTATTGGTTTGGAATGTTTGGCACAAAGCGTTGCGGGTAACAGGGAATTCCGAAATGTCTACTGGGAAAAACAACAAAAGTTTTTCGCCGTGTTTAGGCAACTCTACAGAAATAGAGCCACGCCGGCCCTTTTCCGTTGACAGATCACAAAAGAGATGGTATTTTGAAACTGTGCTCGAGCACAGTCAATTCGTGCTCGAGCACAAATGACACATCGCCAAGGGCGATACAAATTTCGGAGAGGAGAAGCGGACGCGTGACCATCAAGCAGATCGCTGAAAAAGCGGGCACCAGCCGCGGCACCGTCGACCGGGTACTCAACGGCCGCGGCAACGTAAATCCCGAGCTGGCCAAGCGTATATTGGACATTGCCGAGCGTGAGCGCTACCAGCCCAACCAGCTGGCCCAGGCGCTTATTCGCTCCCGTCAGCGCACCCACATCGGCATGGTCATCCCCTCCGTCGGCAATCCCTTTTTTGACGAGGTGCTCCGCGGCGCACAGAGCCGCGCCAGAAAACTCTCCAGCTACGGCACCACCCTTACCATCCGCGAGATCAAGGGCTACGACGCCGCCACGCAGCTGCAGGCCATGCGCCGGCTGGTGGCTGAGGGCGTGGACGCGCTGGCGGTCATGCCGCTGGATGTGCCCGAGGTTGCGGCGTACCTGCAGTCACTGCCCATACCGGTGGTCACAGTCAACACCGATATCGATGTCGACCGTGTGGCCTTTGTCGGCTGCGACTACTACAACAGCGGTATGATCACCGGAGATCTGGTGCAGCTCATGCTCAATGGCCGGGGCCGCGTGGCGGCTGTTATCGGCAGCACCAATGTCCGCGGCCATATGGACCGCGTGCGCGGTCTGCGGACCGCACTGGAGAGCACGCCGGAGATCACGGTGGACGCCGTGCTGGAAAATCAGGACGACGACGATGTCTCCTGTCAGGTGCTGCGGGCCTATCTGGCGGACCACACGCCGGACCTGGTGTGCTTTGCCGCCGCCGGTATCGACGGCGGTATGCGGGCCATTCTGGAAAGCGGAAAGAATATCCGCGTGCTGGCGGTGGACGGGACGGAGGCCGTGCTGCGGTATATGGAGGAAGGGCGCATTGCCGCCACTGTGACCCAGGAGCCCTTCGCCCAGGGGGACGAGGCGGTGCGTGTGCTGTTCGACTATATCCACACCGGACGGCGGCCCGCCGCCGGCGTGGTGTATACCCACAACCGTGTGCGTGTGCGGCACTCGCAGTAAGTTTGTGATCCGATCGGCACAGGCCGATGATGATTTAACTTTTTAACAGGAGGAATGTATCATGGGAAACAGACCGGTAACTCTTTGCACCTGCCAGTGGGCGGACCTGCCCTTCGATGAACTGTGTGCGCTGGCGTCCAAGATGGGCTATGACGGCCTGGAGGTCGCCTGCTGGGGCAATGGCATCGACATTGATCGTGCATACAGCGATGACAGCTACGTGGCCTGGATCAAGGAGACCCTGGCGAAGAACAACCTGATCTGCAAGGCTCTGGCCTGCCACATCATCGGCCAGTGTGTGGGCGACGCTCCCGATCCCCGGCTGAACAACTTTGCTCCCGCGGCGCTGGCCGACAAGCCGGAGGAGATCCGCGCCTGGGCGATCGACACCATGAAGAAGGCCCCCGTGGTGGCCAAGAAGCTGGGCTGCTATGTGGTCACGGGCTTCACCGGCTCTCCCATCTGGAAGTGGCTGTATTCCTTCCCCCAGACCACCGAGGAGATGGTCGAGAACGGCTACGACGAGATCGTGCGCCTGTGGTCCCCTATCCTGGATGAGTTCAAGGCCAACGGCATCAAGTTCGCCCTGGAGGTCCATCCCGGCGAGATCGCTTTCGACTACTACTCCACCGAGAAGCTGCTGAAGAAGTTTGCCGACCGCCCCGAGTTCGGCCTGAACTTCGACCCCAGCCACCTGCTGTGGCAGGGCGTGACGCCCCATCTGTTCCTGCGCGACTTTATGGACCGCGTGTACCACGTCCATATGAAGGATGCGGCGGTGACTCTGGATGGCCGCAGCGGTCTGCTGGGCTCCCACATCGATTTCGGAGACCTGCGCCGCGGCTGGAACTTCCGCTCCCTGGGTCATGGTGACGTGAACTTCGAGGAGATCATCCGCGTGCTGAACGCCGCCGGTTACGACGGCCCTCTGTCCGTGGAATGGGAGGACAGCGGTATGGACCGTATCGAGGGCGCTACCGAGGCGGCCGCTTTCGTGAAGAAGGTGGACTTCAAGAAGTCCGATGTGAAGTTTGACGACGCTATCGCCAACTGAAACGCGACAAGGAGGACAATATGGGTATTCAGATCCGTTACGGCATGGTCGGTGGCCACATGAACGCCTTTATCGGCGAGGTGCACCGCAAAGCCATCGCCTTTGATCCCCGCGCACAGCTGGTGGCGGGCTGCTTCTCCACCAATGCGGAGAAGAACCGTGAGACCGGCGAGACCTACTCCCTGGACATGAGCCGCGTGTACCCCAGCTATGAGGCCATGGCCGAGGCGGAGAGCAAGCGTCCCGACGGTATCGATTTCGTCAGCATCACCACCCCGAACAACACCCACTACGACGTGGCCAAGTGCTTCCTGCAGCACGGCATCCATGTGGTATGCGAAAAGCCTTTGTGCTTCACTGTGGAGCAGGCGCAGGAGCTGGTGGCCCTGGCCAAGGAGAAAAACCTGGTCTTCGGCGTCACCTACACCTATTCCGGCTACACCATGATGAAGGTGGCCCGCGAGATGATCGCCGAGGGCAAGATCGGCAAGATCGCCGCCGTCAATGCGGAATATGTCCAGGAGTGGCTCATCGATGAGCTGGGCGTCCCTGGCGAGGGCACCACCAAGCTGTCCGTCTGGCGCGCCGATCCGGCGGTATCCGGTATCTCCAACTGTGTGGGCGACATCGGCACCCACATCGAGAACTCCGTCCACTACCTGACCGACCTGAACATCAAGCGTCTGGCCGCCACCGTGAACCGCTACGGCAAGGAGCTGGACCTGAACGCCAATATGCTCGTCGAGTACGAAAACGGCGTCAACGGCGCGTACTGGTGCTCTCAGATCGCGGCGGGCAAGCTCAACGGCCTGACCATCCGCATCTACGGCAGTGAGGGTGCACTGGAGTGGGAGCAGCACTATCCCGATTATCTGAAGTACACCCCCAAGGGCAAGCCCACGGAGACGCTGTCCCGCGGTACCGGCTATATCACCGAGAAGGCCGGCGCGTACAGCCGTATCCCCTCCGGCCACCCCGAGGGCCTGATCGTCGCCTTTGCCAACATCTACAAGAACATCATCAGCGCCATTCTGGCGGTGAAGGCGGGCGGTACGGCCAACGATGGCTCTTTCGACTATCCCACCGTCACCGACGGCCTCAACGGCGTGAAGTTCATTCACGCGGTCATCGACTCCGCAGCCAAGGACTCTGCCTGGGTGGAGTTGTAAGAACACGTTATAGGCGGACGCCGTCCGTATCTATAAAAAATTTTTAGGAGGAAACAACCATGAAGAAAGTACTGGCACTGATCCTTGCGCTGGTCATGGCCCTGTCTTTGGTCGCCTGCGGCGAGAAGAAGGACGATGACGCCAACAAGGACAACGATGCTGCCACGGGTAATCGCATCGCGATCCTGGTTCCCAATGCCGACCACGGCTGGACCGGCGCTGTGATGACCTATGCGCAGGAGAAGGCGCAGGAGCTGAATGACGCCGGCAAGTATGCCGCCACCGTCATCACCTCTTCCGACGCCGCCAACCAGATCCAGCAGGTGGAGGACCTGATCGAGAACAAGACCGCTGACTATGTGGTCATTCTGCCTCAGGACAACACCCTGGAGAACACCATGGCCAAGCTGGCCACCAGCGGCATCCCCTATGTGATGTTCGACCGTATCATCGACTCCGCTGCTTCCACTGCTGTTGCCTGCGTCAAGGGCGATAACAATGGCATCGGCGCCGAGACCGCCAAGCGCTTCATCGCCGACGGCATGAAGGCCGGCGACAAGGTCCTCATCATGCCCGGTGACAACTCTTCCGTTCCCACCATGCGTAACGACGGCTTCTTCAGCGTGCTGAAGGAGAATGGCTGGACCGAGGAGCAGATCGCTGCCATCCAGTCCACCGACTACACCGGCTGGAGCCGCAGCAAGGGCAAGGAGCTGTTCATCAACTGGCTGGATGCCAGCACTGTTGAGGACATCACCGCCACCAAGTGGATCTTCACCCACGACGACGAGATCGCCATGGGCATCCTGGAGGCGCTGAAGAGCTCCGAGATCGACGCCGAGAAGAAGGATGCCTTCCTGAACGCCGGTGTGCATCTGGGCACCTCCTCCGGTCTGAACGAGATCTACTCCGTGCTGAAGGGCATCCATCAGAAGGATTACACCGCTGAGGTCGCCAAGCTGGCCGATCTGTTCTCCGTTACTTACGATCCCGCGATGATCAAGGCTGCCGTGGATGACATGGTCACCCACATCGAGGGCGGTACCGTCACCCAGGATCACGTCATCGCCGTGTCCGTGGTGGATGCTACCAACGTCAACGACTTCCAGGGCTTCGGTGACGCTGTCTCCAAGTAAGTAAAGTCGTTTCCGAGGGCTTCGCGGGCGCTTCGGCGCCCGCGGGGCACCTCCCCCTTCGCAGAAGGGATCTTATCAAACAGCAAAGAGAGGCGTGCGGCATGGAATTGCTGAAAATGACCAATATCACCAAATCATTCTCCGGTGTGGAAGTGCTTTCGCACGTTGATTTTTCCGTGGAGCGCGGGGAAGTACACGCGCTGCTGGGAGAGAACGGCGCCGGTAAGTCCACATTGATGAACATCCTGGCGGGTGTGCATCAGCGGGATGAGGGCGAGATCGAGTTTGACGGGGAGCAAATGCACGACATTTCCGTCAAGCGGACAGAACAGGCAGGTATCGCCTTTGTACACCAGGAGTTGAACCTGTTTAACGATCTGAAGGTGTACGAGAACATTTTTCTTCGCAAGGAACTGCTGACCAAGCTGGGCACGCTGGATAAGCGGGCCATGCTGGAGCAGACGCGCCAGCTGATGAGCGACCTGGGCGTGGATATCGACCCCAACGCCCTGGTAGACGAGCTGGAGACCAGCAAAAAGCAGCTGCTGGAGATCGCAAAGGCACTTCACGCCAATGCGAAGCTCTTTATTCTGGACGAGCCGACCACCGCGCTGAACAACGCGGAGATCGAGCACCTGTTCAGTATCGTGCGGCGATTGAAGGAGCAGGGTAAGTCCTTCATCTTCATCTCCCACAAAATGAACGAGATATTTACCATCGCGGACCGCTACACGGTCCTGCGGAATGGATGCTTTATTCAGTCCGGCAATATTGCCGACACCACGCCGGAGGCCGTCACCCGTCTTATGGTGGGCAGCAGCTACTCCGAGGCCTCGGTGTACCAGCCCCGCCAGCTGGGTGATGTGGCGCTGAAGCTGGAGCACCTCAGCGGCGAAGGGTTCGAGAACGTGGATCTGGAGGTGCGTAAGGGCGAGATCATCGGCCTGACGGGCCTGAAGGGTGCCGGCGTCAGTGAGATGATGCAGGCGATCTTCGGCGCGATGCCCATCAGCTCGGGCACGGTGTATGTCAACGGAGAGCCGCTGCACCACGGCGGCATACATAACGCCATGCGCCACAAGATCGGCATGATCCCCGCCAACCGCAAGGAAAACTCCGTCATCCCGGATTTCACGCTGCTGGAGAACAACTACATCTCCGAGCACACGCTTTCTGCCAATCACCAGCTGATCCGTGGGCGGAAAGAGGTGGCGCAGTACAACAGGATGCGGGATATGCTGAACATCAAGGCCAACAGCCATGACGACCTGATCCTGTCACTGTCCGGCGGCAACCAGCAGAAGGTGATCCTGGGCCGGTGGCTCACCACTGAGGCGGACATCCTCATCATGGATAACCCCACCCAGGGTATCGACGTGGGCGCCAAGGCGGAGATCTACAAGCTGATCCTGGAGCTGGCCGAGAAGGGCAAGACCATCTTGGTCAACACCCTGGAGATACCGGAGATACAGAAGATCGCGGATCGCTGTGTGGTGTTCTACCACGGGCATATCCAGACCATTCTGCCCCGTGAGGAGATCACGGAGGAGAGAGTCATGCTGTATGCGACCAATGTGATACACGCAACGGAGGGAGAGGTAAACGTATGAGTCAGAACACGGAACTGAAGGCCCAGGCCAAAAAACCGGGGCTGAACAAGAAGGGCATTGCCGCCTGGATCAATAATTACAGCTTTATCCTCATCGCACTGGCGATCTTCATCGCCTATCTGTTTATTAACCACGGCGCGACCACCTGGAGTGGCGTGATGAACATCCTGCGGCACTCCGCTGTGGTGGGCATCATGGCCTTCGGCATGGGTCTTGTCATCATCACCGGCGGCATCGACCTGTCCGTGGGCTCCATGCTGGCGCTGGTGGGCAGCTTCTCCGTGGTGGTGTTCAATGCCACGGACAGCGTGTTCCTCACATTGCTGTTCGCCCTGGTGGCCGGCGGCTTGTGCGGCCTGTTCAACGGTGTGCTCATCGGTCTGGTGAAAATGCCTGCGTTCATCGTGACGCTTGCCACAATGCTGATCTTCCGTTCGGTGGCTCAGTACTACCTGCGGACTACCGGGTCCTCCATCTTCAATATGACCGGTACCCTGGACCACTATGCCAGCTTCTACGGCTTCGGCCAGCTGAAGATCGCCACCGTTCCCGTGGTGGGCATCGTGCTGCTGGTGGTCACGGTCATCATGGTGTTCATATCTACCTGCACCAAGTTCGGCAAGACCGTCTATGCCCTGGGCAGCAATGAACGCGCCGCCGCCCTGGCCGGTATCAACGTCAACCGTACCCGTGTGGCGGTCTATGTCATCACCGGCATACTCACCGGCCTGAGCGCTTTCCTGTGGCTGGCTATGAACGGCTCCGTCGACCCGGCCACCCTGGGTAAGAGCAACGAGATGTACGCCATCGCCGCGGTGGTCATCGGCGGTATCAGCATGAGCGGCGGCAAGGGCAAGCTGCTGGGCGTTCTGTTCGGCGCCATGAGCTATACCATCATCGACAAGATCATCGCCTCCCTGCAGGTGGACGCCCTGATCAACGATACCATCAAGGGCTCGATTTTGCTGGTGGCCGTTATCATTCAGCTGGTGGTGCCCATGATCCGTTCCCGCGTAAAAACGAAACATACTTCGGAGGTGTAATAACATGAAAAAGTACGCTGATGTGAGTAAGGTCGTCTACGATCCCAAGGGGACCGACCCCTTTACCTTCCGTTGGTATGACCCGGACGAGGTCATCGCCGGCAAGAAAATGCGTGAGCATCTGAAGTTCGCGTTGAGCTATTGGCATACCATCGACGCCGAGGGCGTGGATATGTTCGGCTCCGGTACCATGGATAAGTCCATGGGCCAGACGGACCCCATGGCCAAGTTCCGCGCCAAAGCGGACTTCGCCTTCGAGCTGATGGAAAAGCTGGACATCGACTACTACTGCTTCCATGACGTGGACATCGCCCCGGAGGGCGCTACCCTAGCCGAGAGCATCGCCAACTTCCGCGTGATGGTGGATTATCTGTACGAGCTGCAGAAGAAGACCGGCAAGAAGTGCCTGTGGGTCACCGCCAACAACTTCGGCGATAAGAAGTTCATGGCCGGTGCCGCCACCTCCTGCTGCGCCGATGTGTTTGCCGCTGCCGCTGCCAAGGTCCGGGCCTGCCTGGACGCAGCGGTGAAGCTGGGCGCCACCGGCTATGTATTCTGGGGCGGCCGCGAGGGCTATGACACCCTGCTGAACACCGACATGGGGCTGGAGCTGGACAACATGGCCCGATTCCTGCGTATGGCCCGTGACTACGGCCGCAAGATCGGCTTTACCGGCGATTTCTATCTGGAGCCCAAGCCGAAGGAACCCACCAAGCACCAGTACGACTTCGATGTGGCTACCTGCATGAACTTCCTGCGGAAGTACGACCTGACGGCGGATTTCAAGATGAACATCGAGGCCAACCACGCCACCCTGGCGGGCCATACCTTCGAGCATGAGCTGCGTACCGCTATCGTCAACGGCAGCTTCGGTTCCATCGACGCCAACGAGGGCGACTATCTGCTGGGATGGGATACCGACCAGTTCCCCGCCAACGTGTACAGCGCCACCTACTGCATGATGGAGGTCCTCCGCGCCGGCGGCTTTACCAACGGCGGCCTGAACTTTGACGCCAAGGCCCGCCGTCAGTCCAACACCTTCGAGGATATCCTGCTGGCCTATATCTCCGGTATGGACACCTTCGCTCTGGGCCTCCGCAAGGCGCTGGAGCTAAAAGCGGATGGCCGTCTGGACCAGTTCGTCAAGGAGCGCTACAGCAGCTATGACAGCGGCGTGGGCAAGAAGATCGTGGACGGCGAGATGACCCTGGAGTCTCTGGCGGATTACGCCGAGGGCCTCAAGAGCTTCGATGTGCCCAGCGGCCGTCAGGAGTATCTGGAATCTGTGGTCAACCGGGTGCTGTTCCACTGAGAAATGACATATTGCGGGCCGCCCGGAAGGGCGGCCCTGCCTAAAGGAGGCGCAAGGCTATGAAGGAATATTTGCTGGGTATCGACCTGGGCACCTCCGGTACCAAGACGGTGCTGTTCCGCAGTGATGGTACGGCCATGGCCGCCCACACGGTGGAATACCCCCTCTACCAGCCCCAGAACGGCTGGGCTGAGCAGGAGCCGTCCGACTGGTGGCGTGCTGTGCGGGAGACGGTGCAGGCCGTGCTGCACAAAAGCGGTGTGGCCGCCGCCGATGTTGCCGGTGTGGGTATCTCCGGACAGATGCACGGTCTGGTGATGTTGGACGAGAGGGGAGAGGTGCTGCACCGCAGCATCCTGTGGTGCGACGGCCGCACCGGCGAGGAGTGCCGCGAGATCACCGAGACTGTGGGCGCGGAGAAACTCATCGCCATCACCGCGAACCCCGCTCTGGCGGGCTTCACCGCCGGGAAGATCCTGTGGGTGCGGAAGCATCTGCCGGAGGTCTACAAGGCCTGCCGGCATATCCTGCTGCCCAAGGATTACATTCGCTACTGCCTCACCGGCCAGTTTGCCACCGAGGTGTCCGACGCCTCCGGCATGAACCTGCTGGACGTGCCCCGGCGGCAGTGGTCTGACGAGATACTGAACAAGCTGGACATCGACCCGGCGCTGCTGGGCCGGATGTACGAGTCTGTGGACGTGACCGGAACGGTGACGGCGGAAGCTGCCGCCCTGACCGGCCTGGCCGAGGGTACGCCCGTGGTGGGCGGCGCGGGCGACAACGCCGCCGCGGCTGTGGGCACCGGTACTGTTCGCTACGGAAAGGCCTTTACGACGCTGGGCACCTCCGGCGTGGTCTTTGCCCATGCGGACAGCGTTTCCATCGACCCGGCGGGCCGCGTACACACCTTCTGCTCCGCCGTTCCCGGCAAGTGGGCGGTAATGAGCTGCACGCTGGCGGCGGGTCAGTCCCTGCGTTGGCTGCGGGATACCTGCTGTGCCGGCGAGGTGGCCGAGGCGGCCAAACAGGGCGTGGACCCCTACGAGCTGATGACGGCCCTGGCCGAGAAAACCCCCATCGGCGCCGACGGCCTGTTGTTCCTGCCCTATCTGATGGGCGAGCGATCCCCGCTGTTGGACGAGAAGGCCCGGGGCGCGTTTATCGGCCTGTCCGGCGGCCATGGCCGCGGCCACCTGATCCGCGCTGTGCTGGAGGGCGTTACCTACTCCCAGCGTCAGTGCGTGGATGTGCTCCGTGGCATGAATGTGCCTACGGAGGAAATGATGGCCTGCGGCGGCGGCGCGCGGAGCGCATTCTGGCGTCAAATGCTGGCCGATGTGTACGGCTGCCCCATCCAGACCGCCAAGGCGGCGCTGGAGGGCCCGGCGCTGGGCGTGGCTATTCTGGCCGGTGTTGGCACCGGTGTGTATCCCTCCGTGGAGAGCGCCTGCGATGCCATCGTCAAGCCGGATACCGTTCTGTACCCCGACGCGGAACGCAGCCGCGCCTATGAGCCCTACTACCGGCTCTATCTGCGGCAGTATCCCGCCCTGCGGGAGACCTTCCATGCCCTGGCCGCCATGAGGAGCCGGGCATGAGCGGCGCAAAGCGTATCCTGCCGCTGCTGGCGGTCCTGTGCTTCGCTCTGTTTCTGCTGTACGGCGTCTATTTCAACGCCTTTGGCGCCAACGCCGAGTCCATGATGGCCTTTTTCGGCATCACCGAAAGCCGCCAGGGCTTCGTGATGACCATTCAGTCCCTGGGCGGCATCGTGATGACGGTGCTGCTGGGCCTGTTCGGCGAACGGCTCCACAAGCTGTACGGCCTGCTGGCCGGCGCGGTGCTGGTGGGCGTGGCCGGTGTGACCATCGGCACCATGCCCCTGTACGGCAATGACAGCTACGGGCTGCTGCTGGTGTTTGCGCTGATCGGCGGTGTGGGCTATATCACGATCGACCTGCTGATGAACGGCGTCATCGCCGACGTGTTTCCCGAGAAGAAGAGCACGCTGCTGCCCATCGTTCACGGCTTCTACGGTCTGGGCGCCATGCTGGCGCCCCTGCTGGTGACATGGCTTACCGACAGTGGCAGCCCCGCCACCTTTGCCGTACCGTATCTGGTGCTGGGCGCGGCGGCGCTGGTGTTGGGCGCGGTATTCTGGGCGGTGTCCCGCCGCGCCACGCCCCACACGCCCTACGCCGATATGACGGCCCTGCGGGACAGGTCCGTGGCCAACCCGGCGGAGATCTTTCGTGACAAGCGCGCATGGCTCTATCTGCTGTGCTGTTTCCTGTATCTGTGCTTCCAGAACGGCATCGCCGTCTGGCTGCCCAACTACTACAAGACCGTGCACCACATGGCAGGCGGCGCGGCCAACGCCATGCTCACCCTGTTTTTCCTGGGCGCACTGGTGGTCCGTATGCTCTCACCGCTGGTGTATAAGCGTATGCCGGTGCGGACTTTCTATCTGCTCACCTGCTTTTTATCGGCCGGCGTGTTTGCGGTTTTGCTGCTGACGCCGTCTTTGGCCGTCCAGCGGGTGCTTTTGGTGCTGCTGGGCCTGCTGCAGGGCGCGGAGGTCCCGGCCCTGGTGATCCTTTGCTGCGAGACGTTCCCCACTCGGACGGCTTCGGCCTCATCCATCATCGTGCTGGGCGTATCTCTGTCAGCACTGATCGCACCCACGGTGCTGGGGCGGCTCATCGAGCAGGTAGGCTACGGCATCCCCCTGTGGGGCCTGACGGCCTGCCTGCCGCTGTCGGCGGCGGTGCTGCTGGCCATACGCCGTGACGCACCGGCGCGGGCATGACCTTGCCTTTTCCCCGGGCAGCGGGCAAGAAACTTTTTCACGGGCGCTACTCCCACCCACCAAACCTTCCTTATAAAAAACTTCCTTCCTTTATCTCGCTGCCTTTGCTTCAGGCCGTCGGAGGTGTCATTGACGCCTCCGACGGCCTGTGGGCTTTGCGGCTATGCGGGGCGCCCTTGCCGTTTTCCCTGCAAAGCACGCTGCATTCCACAGTATTTTTGGCAATTTTATTTCGGAAAAAGTATTACTTTTTTCCTGTGCTGTACTATCTTACAGGCAGCGGTTAGCCGCATCTAACTGCTGCGAAATATAGAGGAGCGATCTGCCATGAAGAGATTTGCCATGTTTGCCGCCGGTGTGCTGTTCGGCACCACCGGCATTAAGGTCCTGGGCAGCAAGGACACCAAGAAAGCCTAGGGGCACTTTTTTCACGCATTTTTTATAGCCGCAGTCACAGTACGGTCCGCCGGAGGCCAGGGTATACGTCCGCACAAAGCTTGTCGCGCCGCCGGTCTCACTCATGGTATAGTCCGGATGACACAGAGCCAGCGTCAGGTCGTACGATCCCAGTTCCTGCATCAGTGTGCAGATACCGCACCGGGTAAACCGCCCTTCATAGCCGCTGCCGCCCGGGTATTCGTAAAAGTCCGTCAGCCGTTCCACGTCCGGCCATTCTGGCATGGGCAGAACAAATGCGCCAAGCAGGGCACAGTTGACGATATTCATCTTAAAGCGGTCCGCTGTCAGCTGCCGCCGAACAGATACCCAAGGACGCACGGGGCCGTTTCATCACCGGAGATACTGCTTTAAAGCATCTCTCCGTTTTGCATGTGGAATGCGAAATACAAAAAGCCGCACGGGAACACCGTACGGTAGGCTTTATAGGCACAAAGCCTACCATTATCCAATAATACCCTATTTCGACTGCATTTTCAATCTGAACATCTTAAGGCGTTTTTTGCTCCCAAATTCCGTGTGGTTGTCTCAGTTTTGCCTGTGTGGGTCAGGTTGTGGGTCAAATGAGAAAACGGCGGCAAATTGAACTTGCCGCCACATTACTGTTTTCGCACTTTGCCCCATATTTTTCAGCAACTTATGCGGTCAACGCAAAATAAAAAAACTGAACTTTTAACGCAGAAAACCGCCTAAAAAGGCGGCTTTTCAAAGTTTTTGGTCGGAGTGCGGGGACTCGAACCCCGGGCCTCCTGCTCCCAAACTTTTGAATAAAAATTTTTCTACTTTTTCCGACGCTTTATAGCCGCTTTTGCTTTATTATGGATGCTCTTCGCAACTCTTGCTTCCACTGTTTCCGCACACTCCACGGCTGTCTGTAGTCAAACATGTGGTCAAAAACCGCTTTCTGAACACCCTCGTGACAGGGGACAGAAAGCGGTTTTTATAGTTTGCCGGAGTGCTGCGGGCAGGTAATCCGCCGCTCCGGTTTGCCGCATTGTACCTCTGCTGGAGAGGTTAAGCAAGCCCTTTATGCGAGAATAGGCGGCGCAGAATTTGCATCGCTATAGACAAAGAATAGGGACTTTCCCTTAATACGAGCTGCGTTTTAAGGGAAAGCGCACCAGAAGTAAGGGAAAGTATCTGCGCCCTGCGAGGAAAACGCTGTTGACTTTCATCATAATTTTATCGTGAATATTTTTCGATTGGCACTCAAAGCGAGGACTACCTGTAGATCGGGCCAGACATAATCTTCCCTGCTTGATGCGTAGCACGCGCTCGCTGCTCTGTTTCAAGTGTATCTAAGAGAGCCTGCCAAAGATTCGGATTTGGTTCATGCTCTGCGTAGTCTTCAAGATGCCGTTGGATATCATCGGCAGCCAACGCAAGAAATTTGTCATCCAAAAACCGAAGATGGCGCTTAATATAATTGGAAACTACTGCGGGCATATATGTGTTTCTGCCCATCGCATACCGCATTGCCGATAGCAGGATCAAGCGAAAGTCAGCATCGCAGATAGGGGCGAGCAGGTCCTGAGGGAACAACAGGAGTTCCTTGCCATTATTCATGCATATGCGCAGCGGGTGCTGTTCTTCTGTTACCCGGTCCAGTAAGTTGTTGGTTTGCTCTTTCAGCTCATCAATGGTGATGGATTCATAGTCCTGAAATGTGTCTGATTCGTAATTCATCATCTGACCTCCGTTCACTTTGTCCTCGCTATCAGGTGTTGGCATTGTAGCTCTGACGGAGAGGTTAAGCAACTCCTTTGTGCAGGGATAGGCGGAGCAAAATTTGTATCGCTATAGGCAAAGAATAAAAACTTTCCTTAATTCTGATGGCATCGTAAGGGGCAGCTTGTCAGAATATGGGGAAAAGGCTTGAACACGCGAAATGTAATTGACTTTAATCGTGATTTCAGAATAAATATTTTACGATTGACTCCCAAAGGGCGTTGACTTTTATCATAACTGCAAATATAATATTATTGAATCGTTGTAACCGAGGTGATTGTGTGGATTACATGACTGAGCTCTCCGCTATTGCCAAAACACATGGTGGAATTATCGAGACGAAAATAGCTGCACAGAGAGGTATCTCAAAAGCAATGCTTTACAAACTGTGCAAGGAAAATAGAATTCATCGTATTGTGAAGGGCCAATACATTCTGCCCGATGACATACAGGACGAGCTACTGGCCATCAGCAACCGTTCCAACAAAGTTATTTTTTCGCACGAAACGGCCCTGTACCTTCACGGTATTTCCGACCGCACACCATTTGAACATACGGTCACTGCACCGTCTGACTGTATTCCGTCTGCGGCAATCAAGTCGGAATGTAAGGTGTATTATATCAAGCCTGAATTGTTTGAACTCGGTAAAACAATGCTGAAAACACCTGCCGGAAACGAAGTCCCCACATACGACTTAGAGCGCACGATCTGCGACGTAATTCGCAGCCGCAACAAACTCGGAACAGAAACGTTTCACGCTGCCTTGAAGTTATATGCGGCAGATCCCCAAAAGGATCTAAACAAACTGAACTTTTATGCAAAACAGATGCGGGTGGCCAATGTCCTGCGCCAGTATTTGGAGGTGCTTCTATGAGTAATGCAATGAGCTTGAAAGCGAAAATCCGAAACATTGCAAAAAAGAAGAATATTCCTGCACAGGTCATTTTGCAGAACTATATGTTCGAGCGCCTGTTGGTGCGCCTGTCTGTCTCTGATTACAGGGAAAAGTTGGTGTTGAAGGGCGGTATGCTGGTGGCTGCCATCGTCGGGCTGGATAATCGCGCTACAATGGATCTGGATACCACTCTGAAAAACCTGCCTCTCACACCGGATGCCATCCACAGCGCACTGGAGCAGATCTGCGCAATTCGCTTTGACGATGGTGTCTCTTTTGAGATCGGAACCATTTCACCCATCCGCGAAGATGACATATACGGCGGATACCGGGTTATGTTGAACGCATGGTTTGACACAATTGTTACTCCGCTGAGTATCGATGTGTCCACTGGCGATGCCATCACGCCTCATGCAGTACAGTACAACTTCTCTGAGATTTTCGATGACGAAAAAACCTACGAGCTGTGGGCATATAACATCGAAACTGTCATGGCGGAAAAAGTGGAGACCATCTTGCGGCGCAGCGTGTTCAACACCCGTCCCAGAGATTTTTATGATGCCTATATATTGGCTACAACGCAGAAATTTGATCAAGCAGTATTTGAAAATGCACTACAGGCAACAGCCAATCACCGTGATACGGCTCGACAGATCGAGGATGTTCCCGGCATTCTTCGGAATATCGAAGAAAGCCCAGAGCTCAAGACAATGTGGGAGAGGTACCGCAAACAATTCACCTATGCAGCGGGTATTGAATACGAGCAGATTATAAATGTGCTGAAAACGCTGCTGGGAATAAATGCGATTGCCAAGAGAGAAGCGCCTGTTACAGATAAATGATTCAAATCTGACGGTAGATGTAGGAATGTGGAGATCTAAGGCTGAGTCCCGTTTTTCGTACAGTTTATAGAAATTAGAGGTAGTCTTGCGCCTCGATGGGGTGATGAAATGCTGATTATAGATAACATAAACAAAACAGTTAAAGAAGACTTGCAAGCAGGTATTCAAAAGGGCAGCAAGATGTCTGTCGCGGCGGCCTGCTTTTCAATCTATGCGTATCAGGAACTCAAAAAGCAACTGGAAGGCATAGAGGAACTGCGTTTCATTTTCACCTCTCCGACCTTTATCACTGAGAAAGCCTCCAAAGCGCAACGGGAGTTCTATATCCCTCGCATTTCCAGAGAGCGCAGTCTGTATGGTACGGAGTTTGAAGTAAAACTCCGTAATGAACTGACGCAGAAAGCGATTGCGAAAGAGTGTGCAGACTGGATTCGGCACAAGGTGGTTTTCAAATCGAACGTCACCCAGGAGCAGATGATGGGTTTTATGACGGTTGATGAAAGCACCTATATGCCTATTAACGGGTTTACCACAGTCGATCTCGGCTGTGAGCGCGGCAACAACGCCTATTATCCGGTGCAGAAGACAGAGAGTTTTGAAAACGCCAACTACTTCCTCAAGCTCTTCGAACAGCTCTGGAATGACAAGAAGAAGTTACAGGAAGTCACTGACGTCGTAATCGAGAATATTTCCGCTGCATATCGTGAGAACGCCCCTGAATACATCTACTTTGTTGCGCTCTATAACATTTTCAAGGAGTTTCTTGATGACATTTCCGAAGACGAATTGCCGAATGAGGCAACAGGTTTCAAGGAAAGCAAAATCTGGGGAATGCTTTATAACTTCCAGCGCGATGCAGTTCTTGCCATCATCAGCAAGCTTGAGAAATTCAACGGCTGCATTCTGGCTGACAGTGTTGGTCTCGGCAAGACATTCACTGCGCTTGCGGTGATCAAGTATTATGAAAACCGTAACAAATCTGTGCTTGTTCTCTGCCCGAAAAAGCTCTCTGAGAACTGGAATACATACAAGGGCAACTATGTCAACAATCCCATTGCCACAGACCGCCTGCGCTATGATGTGCTCTATCATACGGACCTTTCCCGTGAGCATGGACAGTCGAATGGCATTGATCTTGACCGTCTAAATTGGGGCAACTATGACCTTGTTGTCATTGAAGAGAGCCACAACTTCCGCAATGGCGGGGAGGTGTCCGGCGAGGACGCAAAGGAAAACCGTTATCTGAAACTGCTCAATAAAGTCGTTCGCGCTGGTGTGAAAACAAAGGTGCTGATGCTCTCGGCAACACCGGTCAACAACAAGTTTATCGACCTTAAAAATCAGCTCGCACTTGCCTATGAAGGTGATGCTTCGCAGATGAACAAAAAGCTCGAAACGACCAAAAGTATTGATGAAATTTTCCGTCAGGCGCAGAAATCTTTCAATACATGGAGCAAGCTCCCTGCTGACGAACGAACGACGGACGAGCTTTTACGGACACTTGATTTTGATTTCTTTGAACTGCTGGACAGTGTAACGATTGCGCGGTCAAGAAAGCACATCGAAAAATATTACAACACTTCCGACATCGGTAAATTTCCGGAGCGTCTGCCGCCGATTTCGCTGCGTCCCTGCCTGACAGACCTGAGCGACGCTATCAACTATAACGATATTTATAATTTGCTCATGTCGTTGAGCCTGACGATCTATACGCCGTCGAATTATATCATGCCGTCGAAGTTGGCAAAGTACATCGACATGACGCACCACAAGGGAAACAGCCTTACCCAGCAAGGACGTGAAGCAGGCATTCGGCGTCTTATGAGCATCAACCTTCTCAAACGTCTGGAAAGCTCGGTTGCTTCTTTCCGCTTGACGATTGACCGCATCAAAAAGCTGATTGAAGATACCATTGAAACGATCAAAAGCTATCAGTCCGGGGGTTGCGTCCTGAATCTAACTGAGATTTCCGACGCAGAAGATTTTGATTACGATGACCAGAACACCGACTTCTTCTCCGTCGGCAAGAAAGTCAAAATTGATCTTGCTGATATGGATTATGTTTCATGGATGCTCGAACTGGAAAAGGACGCGGAGAATCTGGAACTCCTGTCCCTCATGATTGCCGACATCACGCCGGAGCATGACACAAAGCTGCAAACGCTGTTTGACTTGACCCGCAAGAAAATTGAGCAGCCAATCAATCCCGGTAATAAGAAGATCATTATCTTCACTGCATTCTCTGATACCGCCGATTACCTCTTTGCAAACGTCAGTAAATTCGCAAAAGAGAACTTCGGACTGGAAACGGCAGAGATTACCGGATCGGTTGACGGAAGAACAACCATTCCGAAGCTCCGAGCCGATCTCAACACGGTGCTGACCTGCTTCTCGCCGGTTTCTAAGGGCAAAGCTGTACTCCTGCCCGGAAGCACCGACGAGCTTGATATTCTGATTGCAACTGACTGTATTTCCGAAGGTCAGAACTTGCAGGACTGCGACTACCTCATCAACTACGACATTCATTGGAATCCTGTTCGCATTATCCAGCGGTTCGGACGAATTGACCGTATCGGCAGTAAAAATGACCATATCCAGCTTGTAAACTTCTGGCCGGATATGGACCTTGATGAATACATCAACCTGAAAAGCCGCGTGGAAACCCGCATGAAGATTTCGGTCATGACCTCCACCGGTGACGATGACCTGATCAATGCCGAGGAAAAAGGCGACCTTGAATATCGTCGTGCGCAGCTCAAGCGGCTGCAAGAAGAAGTTGTGGACATTGAGGATATGACGAGCGGTATTTCTATCATGGATTTGGGACTCAACGAGTTCCGGCTTGATCTGCTCGAATACATGAAACGGCATGAGGACATTGAAACCGCGCCGAAGGGACTGCACACCGTTGTTGCGCAGACAGAAGATTCTCCTGCCGGTGTGATTTTCGTCCTTCGGAACATCAACAACAGTGTAAACATTGATAATCGAAACCGTATTCACCCCTTCTACATGGTCTACATCAGTGAAGAAGGTGAAATCGCCTGCGATTATCTCAATCCGAAGAGATTGCTCGACACCATGCGTCTGCTCTGCCGTGGCAAGGGTGAGCCTTGTGCGGAGCTTTGCAGGCTTTTCAATGACGAGACGGATGACGGACGCAAAATGGGTGAAATCTCTGAGCTGCTGAGCGAGGCGATCAATTCCATTATTGACGCAAAAGAAGAAAACGATATTGACAGTCTGTTCAAGAGCGGCGGCACATCTGCGCTGCTCAGCGCTGTTTCGGGACTGGATGATTTTGAGCTGATTTGCTTCTTGGTTGTGAAATAGCAATCTATCATTGAAAAAGATAGACTTAATTTCGGAAGATGCTCTGGGAGGATTACAACATGTCTAAATTGAATGTTGATCAGAAAACGATAAAAGATTTATTTCAGGATAAAAAAGCTGACTTTCTGATTCCGGACTATCAGCGCCCTTATGCGTGGGGAGAAACAGAATGCCAAACTCTATGGGATGATATTTTTTCATTCGCAATTCCTGACGAGGGCCGGGTAGAATTTGACAGCAATAGCGAATACTTCCTTGGTCCAATTGTTACCTTCAGAAATACAAATTTCAAAATGGAAGTCATTGACGGACAGCAACGGCTTACCACACTAATGCTCCTTCTAAGGGCCTTTTATACGAAGTTTGGTCATATGCAGGACAAGGCTTCCGTCGCAACTAAGCAAAATATCGAAAAATGCATATGGAAAACGGATGAGTTTGGCGAGCCGGATATGGCAACGCTAAAGATAGATTCTGAGGTGGCAACAGACAAAGATAAGAATGAATTTCTTGATATTCTTCGGACAGGTACGGTGAAACCTGAACAAAAAAGTCATTATGCAAATAATTTCAAGTTTTTCCAAGGCTGCATTGATTCCTTCTTGGCAAAATATCCAACATACTTCGCTTATCTCCCAACCAGAATTATGAATAACTGTATTTTGCTGCCAATTGAGGCTGAATCGCAAGATACCGCACTGCGTATTTTTTCAACCTTAAATGATCGCGGTATGCCACTTTCTGATTCCGACATTTTTAAGGCGCAGTTTTATAAATTCTATACCGGCAAGGGGGAAAAAGATGCCTTTATTAAGCGATGGAAGGAACTTGAGGAACTTACTGAAAAAATATTCCATCCGATAAATGGTACGCCAATGGATGAGTTGTTTACCCGCTATATGTACTTTGTTCGTGCCAAAATGGGAATCAAGTCGTCTACAACGGAAGCGTTGCGCAAGTTTTATGAGAAAGACAATTATGCGCTTTTAAAGAAAGACAGTACATTCAACGATATGATTACCCTTGCTCACTTCTGGGAGGATGTTTCCAACCAGGATAGGGATCGGTTCTCCCTGCGGATTTTGCACAGATTATTTGTGCTAAACTATGCGCCAAATGGTATGTGGACGTATTTTGTATCCGTTTATTTTATGAAAAACAAAGATGCCAATGGCATGCTTGACGACGACGCATTTTACCAGTTTCTCAATAGAATTACAGGATTTATCTGGACTTATGCGGTTACTAATCCCGGAGTAAACGCACTTCGTACGCCTGTGTATGCTGAAATGGTCAATATCGTCAATAATCGGCCAGTATCTTTTGACGGTTTCAAATTTGAACCGGCAACCGTAAAAAGCATGTTTGCAAACTTCGCATTTAGCAATACTCGTCCAATCACAAAGTCTATGCTTGCATGGTGGGCTTTCCAAGATGATCTACAGGAATTGATTTCTCTGGAAACAGTTTTGGAAATTGAACACATATATGCTCGCAATCGCTTTGACAAAGACAAATCGCTGTCAGATGTAAAGAATTTGGAGGCGATCGGTAATAAGGCTCTCCTTGAAAAACGAATCAACATTCGTGCTGCCGATTATCGGTTTTCTGATAAGATTAAATACTATCAAGGATTTACGAATAGTCGAAACCAGAAAAAAGAAGGCACAAAGAATCATGAGCTGATTAGTCTGGCCACAGCGGCGGATTTTACAGAGGATGATATCCGCAATCGCACGAGACAGATTATGACTGCATTTTTGACTTTCCTATCAGAAAACAGCCTTACGAAATAGGTAAATAGGAATTACTGGGGAAAGAGGACTTGAGTATGCTTGGCTTCCCTGTATCAACGGAGTTCAACAAAAGAATCCCGAAGCAGAAATTCTATGAAAACCTCGATGTTTCTCCTGCCTTACACCGTATATTTGTTGATCAGATCAAGTTGGTCTACTGGCGAAACAAGCTGGCAGCGTCTACGCTGAACATCGCGGCTGGTGAAACCGTGACCGAGATTGAGGTGTTCGAGGTGCGGCTGAATGATTCGCAGCTTGACGAAGCTGTGCTAAAACAAATCGACAGGGAAATCCCGTACCACATTCTCTTTATTCTGACTTGTGACGGCAAGGCTCAGGCGTGGATCGGCTACAAGGAGGCTGCTGCGTCCGGCAGCAACGCCTTCAAGGTCAGTCGCTATTATCACACGGACTGGATGCCGGAAGACGAACTACATCTCAGCATCGACGGCTTGAATATGGATGCCGTCTATGAAAGCCTTGTTCGTCAGATTGCCGGGGACAAGCTGCAAACAGATTCCGGCGAGAGCCTGAAAGAATCTGTTGAGCGGGATGAAAAGAAGAAGCAGCTCGAAAAGCAGATCGCCGCACTGGAAAACAAAATGCGGCGAGAAAAGCAGCTCAACCGGCAGATGGAAATGAACGCGGAGTTAAAAAAACTCCGAATCGAACTAAAGCAGATAACATGACAAGGAGGTTGTAGTGTGCCAAGCGCAAATACAAAGAGAATAGAAGAATCTGCAACTACAGCCCTTAAAGCTGCATTGCTAAGATGCCCTATACTTGATTCGTACATCGACTCGAATGATAAAACACCTTCATGGGATGGAACAGTATTCGTGTATAAATCTGAGAAGACGAAGAAAGAAAACCTTGCTGGTCGTGTTCCAATCCAGATTAAGGGGACAGAGAAAGTTATTGTATCTGATACTGCAACTTTTTCGTGTAGTGTCACAGATTTGAATAATTATTATAAAGATGGGGGCTGTGTTTTCTTCCTTATAAGTGTCGATTTAAGTTCGGGCAATTCAAGAATATTCTATAAGACTCTGCTTGTCGTTGACCTTGACAAGATAATCAAGGGTGCCGGAAAACAAAAGACCAGCACAATTCACTTGAATCTTTTTCCTACTGAGGCTAATGAAATTTCCAGCATTTTTATGGAGTTCACAGACAATGTGCATAAGCAAATGGGCTTCATCGGAAAAGACATCCCCACTTTTGAATCATTGGAAGCAAATGGTGCAGAGATCACATCCTTAACTTTTACCGCATCGGGTATTGGATTAACTTTGGATGAGATCCCCAAGTTCCTGTCTACACATGACTTTTATCTGTACGCAAAGGTCAAAGGCCTGGATGTGGATGTCCCTATTGATAAGGTCACAAATGCGATTATATCAAAGCCCGTGGACGGAGAAGTGCGGATAAAAGATCGACGTTTCTTTTCCGCCTATCGAGTGGTGTATGAGAACGGAAATCCCATCATTCGCATTGGCAAAGGGATTAGTGTTGCCTTAAAAGCAGAGGAAAACCGGATTACAGTACACACAGACAGACCGGATACTCTGTCCGACTTTATTATTGAAGCAGACTTCTTTATAGAACTGGTTGAACAGGGAGAATTAACACTGAACGGGGTGACTATCCCGCTTAATGGTGCATCGTTGACAGATTTGCAAGAGAGAAAGAAAAACCTTGAATACTGCAAGGATGTTAAAAAGATGCTGGATTATTTAGGTGTGACCGAAGAACTTCTCCTAAACGATTTGTCAGAAAATGATGAGAAGAATCTAAGGAACTTTACAGGAGCGGTGCTATACAACCGGAAAATAGGGTTCCCCAATATGGAACAGGATCAGTTGTATGGTGCGTTCAAAATTGCAAATCTTGTGATTTGGATTTGGGCGAATAGGCAATTAGACGGTATGTATAGCATAGATAGTTTCTTCAAGTTGCATCAGATTGCACTTTTTACAGATGACGATGTTGATTTGAAAAAGCCTATCCAGACATCGCAATTTGTACTGTTTGATAAAAAAGGGCTGGTTCATATCTCTAATATGGACTATGAAATGGTTTACTCGGACATATCCCAGACGCCCCTTTCTCCTGAGTATTGCACGAAGGTTAACTTTTTAGTCCTTGACATGATAGGTGCATACGATGAGCAGACAAGGCACGATGAGAAGTTGCTTAACCTGGCAGAAAAGATATGTGACTGGTTGAGAAGTATCGAGTCCATGATTGACCCGGAGGTTCTGCTTCTTAATAAACTCCAAATCACTAAGCGTCGCAGAACACTTTCTATGAGCGAGATTATTGAACTTGCCAAGCTCACAGAAAATAGTTATCCACCAGCAACAAGATGTGGAGCATACTTGCTCATGGACGCTGATGAAGAGGCACAAAAGTGCTTCGACGAGCTTCCGCTTATAGCACAAGAAGAATTTTTGAAATATCCGATTTGCCACTTTGGTAAACCCACAATGAAGGAGGATAAAACCAATGGATAAACTAAGCATGGAGTCGCCGGATATGACGGCGCAGAACATAGACCGCATTGCCGCCCTGTTTCCGAACTGCATCACGGAGATGCTGGACGAGGAACACAGCACGCCGGAGAAGAAGGTGTACAAGCGGGCGGTCAATTTTGAGCTGCTGAAACAGATGCTCTCGCCGGACGTGGTGGACGGGGACGAGGCATACGAGTTCACATGGGTCGGCAAGAAGGCGGCTATCGTGGAAGCCAACAAGCCGATTCGTAAGACGCTGCGCCCTGTGCTGAAAGATGAGACTATTCCGACTGGAGCCGATAGTGAGGGGAAACCATATTGCAGCAGCGGTAGCAAGGACTGGGACACCACCGAAAACCTCTACATCGAGGGCGATAATCTGGAAGTTCTCAAGCTCTTGCAGGAGAGCTATCTCGGTAAGGTCAAGATGATCTATATCGATCCGCCGTACAACACCGGCAACGATTTTATCTATGCCGACGATTTCATGCGCTCGCAGGAAGAAGAAAACGAGCAGATGGGAATGTACGATGAGGACGAAAACCGCCTGTTCAAGAATACCGACACCAACGGACGTTTTCATTCCGACTGGTGCAGCATGATTTACTCGCGCCTGATGCTGGCAAGAAATCTGCTGATGAACGATGGGGTCATATTTATCAGTATTGATGACGGTGAAGTTGAAAATTTACGGAAAATATGTGATGAAGTCCTGGGTGTGAGCAATTTTGTTGCCTGTTTGGTATATGACAAAAACAGAAAAAACGATGCGAAATACTTCTCAGTTGGACATGAATATATGCTTGTGTATTTTAAAAGTGCACAATACATATACGAGCATAGAATTATTTTTAGAGAGGCAAAGGAGGGAGTTGAAGAAGTAAAGAGCGAGTTCCAGCGGTTGCGGGAACTGTATAACGATGATTGGGATGCAGTAAATGATGGATTAAAAAAGCTATATGCTTCATGGCCTAAAGATGATGCGAGAAAATCGTTGGCACGTTTCACAAAAGTTGATGAATATGGTCCGTATAGGGATGACGGAAACATCAGTTGGCCAGGCGGCGGCGGACCGCGTTACGATGTGATACATCCTGTCACCGGGAAGCCATGCAAAGTTCCTTCCCGCGGATGGGTATATCCAAACATTGAGCGTATGCAGGAAGAGATTCGCCGAGGAAGAGTTGTATTTGGAAAAGATCATACTGTAACTCCCAAAATAAGGACAAATCTTTTTGAACAAAATACGGAAGTTATGCGAAGTGTTCAGTTTAGTTATGCACAAACTGCAACGCAACAGTTTAATAAACTGTTTGATGGGAAAAGAATTTTTGAAAACCCCAAAAATACTGCTGACATTAAAAAGCTGCTGGCCTATATTACAAGTGATGAAGCAGATGGTATCATTCTTGATTTCTTCTCCGGTTCCGCTACCACCGCCCACGCTGTCATGCAACTCAACGCTGAGGACGGCGGACACCGCAAATTCATCATGGTGCAGCTTCCCGAACCCTGTGACAAAAAGAGCGAAGCCTACAAAGCAGGCTACAAGAATATCTGCGAAATCGGCAAGGAACGCATCCGCCGTGCCGGTGAAAAAATTCAGGAAGCGCGTCTGGAAGCGATTGCACTCTCAAAACACGAATGGGATCAGACATGTTATTATGTTGAACACCAGGAAGAGTGCGATAGACTGGGACACCTGCCGGATGAATACTTTGAAAAGGAGCATCCGCCTATCGATACCGGTTTCCGTGTCCTCAAGCTGGACGATACCAACATGAAGGATGTCTACTATGCGCCGGATGATTACGATCAGGGGATGATCGCGGGGCTGGAATCCAACATCAAGGATGACCGCACCGACCTCGACCTGCTGTTCGGCTGTCTGATCGACTGGGGGCTGCCGCTGTCCCTGCCGTACAAGTCCGAGCAGTTGGGCGGCTGCACCGTCCACACCTACAACGACGGTGACCTGATCGCCTGCTTTGACGCGAATATTCCCGAAAGCGTGGTCAAGGAGATCGCACAGCGCCGCCCGCTCCGCGCCGTTTTCCGCGATTCCGGCTTTGCATCCAGCCCGGAGAAGATCAACGTATTCGAGATTTTCAAGCTCTATATGCTAGAGGATGCAAATGACATTTCCAAGCGTGTGAGGGTAATTTGATATGGCTTTTTCAGAAGATATAAAAACGAGGGCAATGGTTGCATGCGGGAGATGTTGTTGCATTTGCCATAAGTTTTGCGGTAATAATATGGAAGTTCACCATATTAGGGCGCGTGCAGATGGCGGTACAGATACATACGACAATGCAATCCCACTTTGCTTTGATTGTCATGCAGAGGTTCGGCAATATGATCCCAAACATCCAAAAGGAATTAGGTTTACAGAAAAAGAACTAATCCAACATCGTGATAATTGGTATAAAACCATAGCGTCAAATGGCGAAAAAGAAGCAACAACTGATGCGGAATATAAATCGATAAAGATATTAAGAGAAAAAGGACATGAGGATATTCTTCTGCAGCGCATATCAACAGGCCAAGAGTTAGTGGCAATTGTGGATGGCTGTTCCGCCATGGAATATTCTTATGACGAACCGAAAACTGCTGAAGAGGCCGAGGAAATTAGTAAATTTATTCAAATTGTAAACGATCAACTTGACTGTTTGGATGAGTATGAGCCAGGTTATCGGGTTGTGATTGCGTTTTCGTTAAATGAATCTATTAGCTCTCTTAATAATGCTGGATTTTTACCATTTATGGCAGTAGAGAAACGAGTATTAACTGGTGGTATTACAAATGCAAAAGAGCCTTTTCCGACCTTGCTGCTTAGAATTGTCCGAAAGGATAATGACGAGATTATTAAGAGGGAGAACACATGAAACTCCAATTCAAACATCAAAAATTTCAAGCGGATGCGGCAAAAGCGGTTGTTGACGTCTTTGCCGGACAGCCGTACCTTACGCCCACCTATATGATGGATCGTGGCCTTGAAGAAGGTGAGCAGCAAGCAATCGCAACGATGGACGATTTTACCGGCTGGCGGAATGAACGCATTGTGCCGGAGCTTTCCGACAAGCTGATTTTGGAGCATCTGCAAAAGGTGCAGCGCACCAATCAGATCAAGCCGTCGGAAAAGCTGGAAGGACGCTACAATTTGACCATTGAGATGGAAACAGGCGTCGGCAAGACCTACACCTACATCAAGACCATGTATGAACTGAACAAGCACTATGGTTGGAGCAAATTCATCGTGGTCGTGCCGAGCATTGCCATCCGCGAAGGCGTTTATAAGTCCTTTCAGGTGACGCAGGAGCATTTTGCGGAGGAATACGGCAAGAAGATCCGATTCTTCATCTATAACTCTGCGCAGCTTACGGAAATTGACCGCTTTGCGTCGGACAGCGCCATCAATGTCATGATCATCAACTCTCAGGCGTTCAATGCCAAGGGTAAGGATGCACGGCGTATTTACATGAAGCTGGATGAGTTCCGCTCCCGCCGTCCAATCGACATTATTGCAAAGACCAACCCGATTCTGATTATTGACGAGCCGCAGTCGGTCGAGGGCAAGCAGACAAAGGAACGGCTGAAAGAGTTTAACCCGCTGCTGACGCTGCGCTACTCCGCAACTCACAAGGCGGACAGCATTTATAACATGGTCTATCGCCTTGACGCGATGGAGGCGTACAACAAGCGGCTAGTTAAGAAAATTGCCGTTAAGGGCATTACCGAATCCGGCAGCACGGCAACCGAGGGATTCGTCTATCTGGAAAGCATCAATCTTTCCAAAGCCGACCCGACGGCAACTATTCAGTTTGATTGCAAGGGTGCGTCCGGTATCCGCAAGAAAACGGCAACAGTCGGAATCGGTTATAATCTTTATGACAATTCCGGCAATCTGGACGAGTACAAAGTCGGCTTTGTGGTCAAGTCCATCGACGGACGCGATAACTCCGTGGAGTTCCTGAACGGTATCAAAATCTTTGCCGGAGATGTGATCGGTAAGGTCAGCGAAGACCAGCTCCGACGCATTCAGATCCGCGAAACGATTCTTTCTCACTTGGAGCGGGAGCGTCAGCTTTTCCATAAGGGCATCAAAGTTCTGTCGCTGTTCTTCATCGACGAGGTTGCAAAGTACAAGCAGTACGACGAGGCTGGACATCCGTTTAACGGCATCTATGCCGATATGTTTGAGGAAGAGTACAACGACATCCTCAGTTCCATGCAGCGGGAAATTGGAGATGAAGACTACATCCGCTATCTGGACGCAATTTCCGCCCATGACACCCACGCCGGTTACTTTTCCGTGGACAAAAAGGGCAAAATGACCGACAGCAAGCTCTCCGACAAGAAGGAGGGCACGTCTGACGATATTGACGCCTATGACCTGATTATGAAGAACAAGGAACTGCTTCTGGATCGTGACCCGAAAAAGTCCCCTGTGCGTTTCATTTTCTCCCATTCTGCGCTGCGTGAAGGTTGGGATAACCCGAACGTGTTCCAGATTTGCACACTGAAACAAAGCAGCAGTGAGGTTCGCAAACGGCAAGAAGTCGGTCGCGGTCTGCGCCTGTGCGTCAATCAGGACGGTGAGCGCATGGATGCCAACGTGCTCGGAAATGATGTGCAGTCCATCAATGTTCTGACCGTCATCGCCAGTGAGAGCTATGACAGCTTTGCAAAGGGCTTGCAGACTGAGCTTGCCGATGCAGTTGCAGGACGCCCTGTGGCGGTTACTGCCGACCTCTTCAAGGGCAAGGTCATTGTGGATGCCAGAGGCAACGAACAGGTTGTGGATGGCGATATTGCTCAGGCAATCTTTGAGGATTTGATCGCCAACGGATATGTCAAGCGCGGTGTACTGACTGACAAATATTATGCCGACAAAGCAAACGGCGCGATTCAGGTTGCGGAAGAAGTGGCGGACAGCCGCGATTCTGTGATCAATATTCTTGATTCCGTCTATGACAGCCGCGCTATGCAGCCGGAGAATGCCCGCGACAAGAATGTCGAGCTGCAAGTTGATCCCGACAAGCTCGCCATGCCGGAGTTCAAAGCTCTCTGGAAACGTATCAGCCCGAAATCTGTGTATGTGGTTGATTTTGATACCGATGAGCTTGTAAACAAGGCGATTGCTTCCATCAACAGGAATCTTCATGTGCCGAAAATCTTCTTCAAAGTTGAAACCGGCGCGATGGATGAGATCAAGTCAAAGGACTCGCTTCTTGACGGAAGTGCATTCTCGAAGTCAAAGTCTTCTGCTTATGACAGCAGCAAGCAAATCCGCGTGGGCAGCAGCGTGAAGTATGATCTGATCGGCAAGCTGGTCGGAGAGACAGGCTTGACGCGAAAGGCAGTCGTTGCAATTCTGACCGGCATTGAGAAATCCGTTTTTGAGCAGTTCAAGTTCAATCCGGAAGAGTTCATTATCAAAGCAGCCGCCCTAATCAATGATGAAAAAGCTACTGCAATTATTCAGCATATTACCTACAACCTGCTGGATGAGCATTACGATACGGACATCTTTACCGAACCGACCATCAAGGGCAAGCTCGGTACAAATGCAATGAAAGCGCAGCGTCATCTATACGATCATATCGTGTACGATTCCACGAACGAGCGCGATTTTGCAACTGATCTGGACACCAACACAGATGTTGCGGTTTACGTAAAGCTGCCGGATAGCTTCTATATCGCAACGCCGGTCGGACATTATAATCCGGACTGGGCGATTGCCTTCTATGAAGGCTCGGTGAAACACATTTATTTTGTTGCTGAAACAAAAGGAACACTGGATTCTATGCATTTTAATCATATCACGCCGGTTGAGCAGGCAAAAATCGACTGTGCCAGAGTGCACTTCAAGGCCATCAGCGACGGAAATGTTGTGTATGATGTGGTGGACAGCTACCAAACACTGCTTGAGAAAGTTATGAAATAAGCCAAGATAGGAAGAGCTGCCTGAAGTGGGGACAAGAGAATTGACTTTGTTTTAGATGACAGAAATTGGGGTGATAGGATGTCTCTTACAATCCAGCTTTTTGAAAATCAGCATATTCGCACGGCGTGGGATGAAGAAAAGGAAGAATGGTATTTCTCCATTGTTGATGTGGTTGGCGTACTGACGGACAGCGTTGATCCCACGGCGTATTGGCGCAAACTCAAACAACGGTTGAAGGTCGAGGGCAATGAAACCGTGACAAATTGTCACGGTTTGAAAATGACGGCTCATGATGGTAAAAAACGCCTGACCGATGTGGCCGATACCGAGCAACTTCTCCGTATCATCCAGTCCATCCCGTCACCCAAAGCAGAACCGTTCAAACTCTGGCTGGCGCAGGTCGGGCGGGATCGCATTGAGGAAACCATCGACCCAGAGCTGACCATCGAGCGGGCATTGGAAACCTATCTCAAAAAGGGCTATACCCGCGAATGGATCAACCAGCGGCTGCAAGCCATTCAGGTTCGCAAGGAACTGACAGACGAGTGGGATGCCCGCGGCGTGCAGAAGGGCGTGGAGTACGCCATCCTCACCGATGAGATCTCCCGCGCATGGTCGGGGATGTCCACCCGGCAGTACAAAAATCTGAAGGGCTTGAAAAAGGAAAACCTTCGTGATAACATGACCACGCTGGAGTTGGTGCTGAATATGCTGGCAGAGGCAACCACCACGGAAATTTCCAAGCAGAAGGCACCGGCAACCCTTTCGGAGAACATCGACGTGGCCCGTGCCGGTGGCAAGGTGGCTGGCGACGCACGGAAGGCCATTGAGACGCAGACCGGCGTTCCTGTCATCACCTCCAAGAACGCCGCGCAGCTCAGCGAAGTGGTTACAAATCTGCTGGAAGACGCGGGAAATAAAGAAAAATAGCATTCAGACCCTACATGGGGCGGTTTAAAATCTGCCTCGCTATAGACAAAGAAAACCGTGTGCGGACCTTTACGGTCAGCACACGGTTTTTTATTTGGATTCCTTCAGCCAGGTCTCCAGTTCCTTCTGAGAGATCAGCCCCTGCTCACATTTATCCTTCTCCGCCCTGGCCCGCTCGCTCCAATCGTAAAACTGCTGGCCGGTGATCCGTCCGGCCTTGATCCACGCAAAGCGCCGTTTGTATTCCTTGCGGTAAGCCTTGAAAGCGTCATTGTTTGCCTGCCGGAGCGTCCACTGCTTCAGAGCGCCGATGTCGCGGCAGCGCTGCTGACCTTTCGGAACAGGACGCTCACAATACTCCGCGCTGACTCGTCCGGTCTGCGGAAACCATCGTCCGCAGTTCTTGCAGCGCCGCACGGTGATGTTCCGCTCCACGCAACTCCGCAGAGAGTAGTCGATCATGTCCCGGATGCCGGAGGAATACAGCACCGGCGAACACCGCCCCGGCTCCACCGGCTCAAAGCTGAGGGGGATAGGGCGGAAACAAAACAGGCCGGGATCTTTCGGCATATCGTAGGTATAATTCCTTGCTGCCTGCGCCTGCGGCTCGCGTCCCGCGCTGTCCACATCCAGCACCAAGTCGAAAAAGTGTTGGATCTGCTGCTGGTACAGCGGAAACTGTTCGGGGAGCTGGCGCAGCTCGTCCAGCATTTGCGCATCCTCCGCACTGCCTCGATCATTCTGGATAAACATTGCCGTCTGACGGTAGTAGCAATGGACATAGAGAAGCTGAAAATAAATGTGTACGGAGGCTAATTCGCCCAGCTTTTTCATGGCACTCTCCAGCGCGCCCCGGTCATCCTCTGCGATAAATCGGCTCCAATCCTCCGCGATGCATTGAAGTAGCGGTGTCACCTCCGCGCAGTCCAATTCCTGAAAGGAGAGAAGGCTCTCCAGAAAGGGAAGCTCCCTCTGGACATCCGGAACGCCCTGCATACCAAGGGAATCATACTGGAAGATCTCCCGGTTCTCGGAGAAATACATTTTGGCGTACCACATGGCAGTATACCTCACAAAATAGACAATTATAATATAGACATACGAGCAGTCTTGACAAGGGGTGAAAAGTGTGTTACCATACGATCACGGAAAGACTGTCAAAAACGGATTGAGATAAGTCTAACATGAAGGCTGTGGATTGTCAATGAAAAAGACGGTCACAAATCCGAAAAAGCACCTTGACAATTGAATACCCATCACCAGAGATGATACTCGCCGGGGAAGTATCGCCACGACACTGTAACCGAGCGGTCGAGCGTACCAAGGCAGAGATATACGCCGCGCAGAAAAAGCGGGGCAGGAACGGGTATGGTGCATGGCAGACCTAAAGCAGAAAGAGGTGAGAGCCGTATATTGTTCTGGCAAAAAGAAAAGCCGCTGAACTGTTGCAGCAGTCCAGCGGCGCGCCGCGTTTCGGAAAACGCAGACTCCATCTGCAAACAGTCTAACAGAGGGACCTCCGAAACGCAAGTATTTTTTCTCTGAATTCTATTGGAGGTAACGATTTTGAAAATATCAACCTATCACAGCTACGATGAGTTGCCGCTGTTCCTCAACGCGGAACTGGTGGCAAAGGTGCTGGGCGTGTCCATCTCCAGTGCCTACGAGTTGATGCACGAAGAAGTATTTCCGTCTGTGCGCATCGGCAGTCGGTTCGTGGTGCCCAAGGATAAATTCCAACAGTGGGTAGAGCGGCAGACTGGAGGTGCCAGATGAGAACTTGGACAAAGCGCGATCCGGTCAAGAATTATTTTCCTCTGCCCAATGAGATCTATCAGTTGGGTTTGTCTCACGGCGCGATCGCTGTCTACGGTTACCTGCTCCGCATCGAAGACCGCAGGACCTATCAGTGCCATCCCAGCTACGCCACCATCGGCAAGGCGGTGGGCATGAGCCGCAACACCGTGCGGAAGTACGTGCAGGAGTTGGAGGAACGCGGACTCATCTGCACCGAGCGCACCAGCATCATCACACGGGGCGGGCGCAAGCAAAACGGAAGTCTGCTCTACACGATCCTGCCCATCCAGTTTTCCATCGACCAGTTTTATCAGCGGCAGTTGGATGCTGCGGAGCGGGCACGGGAACGTCAGCAGGTGGCAAGACGCTTGGAACAACTGGCGCAGAAAGACGGTGCGGAATGCTGATGCGGTGTGCGGATAAGTGCGTGAATTACCCTGCGTTTGCCCCTGTGAGCCGCTGTGTGCGATTACAGAAGCCTAAGAGGGTAACGATAGCGG